>OFMJ01000209.1_pt1 | contig 69051 bp, 54 predicted proteins | sample 1541801 | NCBI WGS metagenome assembly OFMJ01 (sample SAMN04209234, study PRJEB22552) | human gut metagenome | biome: gut; material: feces | host: Homo sapiens | place: USA: Oklahoma
TAATACGATGTATCCGTGGGAGGGGCACTCGGAGCTGCGGCCTCCCCACGTGGACTGGGATGATAATCCTGTTGGAAGCTATGTGAAGGAGTTTGAGACGGACGCGGCCCTGAAGAATAAGAGGCTGTTTCTGTCCTTTCAGGGGGTGGAGAGTGCCTTTTACGTATGGGTAAACGGCCGCTTCGCCGGCTATTCCGAGGATTCCTTTACGCCCTCCGAATTTGAAATCACGGATTTCGTAAAGGATGGGGTCAACCGTCTGGCGGTGGAGGTCTATAAGAGAAGCAGCGCCAGCTGGATCGAGGATCAGGATTTCTTCCGGTTCTCCGGTATTTTCCGGGATGTGTATCTTTACGCGGTGCCGGAATGCCATGTGCGGGACATCTTTGTACGCCCAGGTGTCCAGGAAGACTTAAAGACCGGAGAACTCACGGTGGATTTAACGCTGGAGGGAAACACGAAGGGCAGTGTATCGGCCATGCAGACCGACCGGGAAGGGAATACCGCCGCTGTCTGGGAACGCATGCCTGCCGGGGAGAACACATTTTTTGCGGGCAGGGTGCCGGAGGTTCATCTGTGGAGCGGGGAAGATGCTTATCTCTATACGCTGACCGTCATTCTCTACGACGAAAACGGAGGGATCGTGGAGATCGTTCCCCAGAAACTCGGTTTCCGCCGCTTTGAGATGAAAGACCGCCTCATGTGCTTAAACGGGAAACGAATCGTGTTCCGCGGAATCAACCGTCATGAGTTCGATGTGCAAAGAGGACGCGCCGTCACGGAAGAAGACATGATCTGGGATATCCGTTTCATGAAGCGCCACAACATCAATGCGGTCCGTACCTGCCACTATCCCAACCAGTCGAGATGGTATGAGCTCTGCGATGAGTATGGGATCTATCTGATCGACGAGGCGAATCTGGAGAGCCATGGCTCCTGGCAGAAGATGGGGGCCTGCGAACCTTCCTGGAACGTGCCGGGAAGCCTTCCGGAGTGGAAGGAATGCGTGGTGGACCGCGCAAGGTCCATGCTGGAGCGGGATAAGAATCACGCGTCCGTACTGATCTGGTCCTGTGGAAATGAATCGTACGCGGGCGAAGATATCCTTGCCATGTCGAAGTATTTCAAGGAGAGGGATCCGTCCAGACTGGTTCACTATGAGGGCGTCTTCTGGAACCGGGAATTCAATGAGACCAGCGATATGGAGAGCCGCATGTACGCAAAGCCCGCGGAGGTGGAGGAGTATTTAAACCAGGAACCGAAGAAGCCGTTTATCCTGTGTGAGTATATGCACGCCATGGGCAATTCTCTGGGCGGCATGGAGAAATACACCTCGCTGGAGGACCGGTATCCCATGTATCAGGGCGGTTTCATCTGGGATTATGTGGATCAGGCATTGATGAAGGCCGACGAGGACGGCGTCCAGCATATGGCTTACGGCGGGGACTTTGACGACCGGCCGACTGATTATAATTTCTGCGGCAATGGAATCGTCTACGCGGACAGAACCATTTCGCCGAAGGCGCAGGAAGTGAAGTTCCTCTATCAGGATCTGAGGCTGATTCCGGATGCCTGCGGTGTGGAGATCGAAAACAGGAGACTGTTTACCGACACTTCCGACTTAGAATTCATCTGGCTTGCTTTAAGGAATGGCGAACCCGTCCATACGGAGAGATTCTGTGCCCGGGTAAATCCGGGAGAGCGGGAGTATGTGAGCGTGCCGGCTCCTGCATTTACAGAGCCGGGAGAGTATGTGTATCAGGTGTCCGCGGTGAAAAAGAAAACGGAGCTGTGGGCTGATGCCGGGTATGAGACGGCTTTCGGGGAAAGCTGCCGGGTGATTGGAACTGGCGGAGCTGGTGCTGGCGGAGCTGGTACTGTCGGTGCTGGTGCTGTCGGTGCTGGTGCGGACCGTGTTGGTGAGACTTGTGTTGGCAAGAACTTCGTTGAGGAGTATCACACTGATAACGCCCGCCTTCCGTTCACTGTTATTCACGGTGATGTAAATATTGGCGTGAAGGGAAATGGATTCCACATAATATTCTCGAAGCAGGAGGGCGGCATTGTATCCCTTGTCTATGATGGCCGGGAGTGGATTGGGAAGATTCCCATGCCTGTGTACTGGAGAGCGACTACGGATAACGACAGAGGCAATAAATTCTCCGTATCCAGCGCCGCCTGGTACGGCGCCGGAAGCTTTCCGCTTTACGACAGCAAAACCTGCGTGGTGGAAGAAGGGGAAGACAGCGTTCGTGTCGCCTATACCTACCGCCTGCCAACGGTTCCTGAGACTGTGACGGAGGTCGTTTACGAGGTGGACAGAGAAGGCCGGATTAAAACCACGGCTCACTACTTCGGACGCGAAGGACTGCCGGAGCTGCCGCTGTTCGGCATGAGATTCCGCATCAGCGGAACGGGCGGTGATTTCGAGTGGTACGGCCGGGGACCGGAGGAGAATTACCGTGACAGAAACGCAGGCGCACGCCTCGGAATCTTTAAGGATACGGCGGCGGACAGCGTATCGCGCTATCTCGTTCCGCAGGAATGCGGAAACCGCACCGGAATCCGATGGATGAAGGTGACGGATGGAGCGGGACACAGCATTCGGTTTACCGCGCAGGGACGTCCTTTTGAAGGATCGGTTCTTCCTTATACGGCGGAGGAGCTGGAGCATGCCGCTCACGTGGAGGAACTGCCGCAGCCGCGGTATACGGTCGTAACGATCCTGGCGGCCATGCGGGGCGTCGGCGGAGATGACAGCTGGGGCGCGCCGGTTTATCCGGAATACTGCGTAAGCGGTGAACACGACATTACTTTCAGCTTTGTAATTGGGAGAGATTAGAATTGAGAGAGATTAGATAGCAGTGACAGACGGCCGGCCGCGGGGAATGCGCCGGCCGTCTGATATGACGAAGCCTGTCGAAAACGGGCTGCAGTTCAGGGGCTGACAGGGCTGTGAACTGCAAGAAAAATATAGGGGCGCAGGAGCCGGTTGTCATTGACAGAGCCGGAGTTCCGGTTTATAATAATATCATTCTGAAGTTCTGATTCTGTTCTGCCGGTTCGGCAATCTGTTTCCAGTATTGTAATTTTCACGCTTAAAACGTATAATAAAAGATAGAATCATACGGTTGCGCGTTTTCCCGCATTCCTGATGGTGGAGGGCTGCGCGTATTTCCACGAAATGCCGGGCATTTTTAAATTCCCTTACAAATCCTTTAATCCATGAAATTCTCATGATTACAGGAAATTTAAGAAAGAGAAGGCAATGCACGATGAAAAAAGAGAGAGAAACAAAAGAGTATTTGGAGTTTGTGGAGCAGTTTCAGGCGTTTCTGATTCTGATGACAGAGGAGTGGGGCGCGAAAGTTACGCTGCAAAAAGACGGTGAGGAAGAAGAACCGGAGGATTTGCTGGTGGTGGAGTTGAGAGGGGACGGTCCCGGGATCCATATCCAGCGGTTCCATATGGCGGAGATCTACCAGGATTTCCGGCTGGGGAAAACCATGGAGGAGCTGCTGTCAGAGGCTTCCGACTGTCTGGAACGTTGCAGGGAGATTGAGAAGAGCAGTCCGCTGGGGCATATGGAGGACTATGAGTCCATCCGGGAGTATCTGGTCATCCGCCCTCTGAACTATGAGAAGAATGCGGAGAAGCTGAAAGAAGGCGTTTGCGAGATGACGGGCGATATTGCGCTGACCCTCTATGTGAGCATCGGGAATTTCAGCGGACTTTACACGAGCTCCATGGTGCCGAAGGTGGTATTTGACGGATGGAACAGGAGCCGGGAACAGGTGATGAAGGACGCCATGGAGAATACATACAGGCTGTTTCCGCCGCGTCTCTTCAACTGGCTGGACGTCGAACGGTTTGAGGATGAGGACTACGGTATTTTTATGGAACGGGATAGCGGCGTCCGGATGGATGGCGGCGCCTGCGCTACGTTCGTCACGACTAAGAGCCAGATCAACGGAGCGGTGGCCATCTTTCTGCCTGGCGTGGCGAAGCGGCTGGGAGAAATGATGGGGAACGATTTGTACATCGCGTTTACCAGCATGCACGAGGCAGCGATCCATAACTGTGAAAAGGTGTATCCGGAGACGATACGGGAGAGTTTAAAGGATCTCAACAGGGAGATGCCGTCGGATGACGACTTTTTGTCTGGGAAGGTTTACTATTACAACCGCGGGAAAGACAGGATCGAAGTTGTACTGGAATATTGAGAGCTGATCATGAAAAACAGAAAGTGCTTGACAGAACAGAAAAGTGGCAGTATTCTAGTATCTAGATTACCGAATAAAGGAAAAGGAGGCAGAAATATGAAATCTCGTACAATTAGCAGTGGAATTATAAACAATAACAATCAGTCAGTCTGCCTCAGGAAAGAATTCGGTCTCTGATCAGCCATTATTTCGTATGGAAGTCAGTTTGCTATCTGAATTTGAGTAACTATGCCGCAGTCTGAACTGGACTGCGGTTATTTTTATGGTGGAAAGCCGTCAAAAGCCGCAATTTGCTGTTTTTGACGGCTTTTTCCTGTTTTTCGCGGTAATTCGCAGACCGGGCAGTTTTTAACACGTTTCAGGGCTGCGATTGACTTGATATGGCACAGTATAGACAAAGGGGGAGCAACATGAGGAATTTAGGGAAGTATGTAAAGAAGTACGGGATCCTGTATGTGGTGGCCATAGCGGCCATGGTAGTGAGCATTCTGCTGGATGCGGCGTCGCCTCAGATTACGAGACACATCATTGACGATGTCATCGTCGGCGGCAAGATGGAGATGCTTATGCGCCTGCTGCTGGGGCTTCTGGGAATCGGCCTTGGAAGAGCCATTTTCCAGTACATGAAGGAATTCATCTTTGATTATTCGGCGTCGGGGATCGGGAGCAGCTTGAGAAAGGATCTTTTCGACCATATCCAGACGCTGTCCATGGGATATTTCGACAGCCATAACACCGGTGAGCTGATGGCGCGTGTCAAGGACGATGTGGACCGAATCTGGAATGCCATGGGATTTGTCGGAATGCTGATCATCGAATGTACCATTCACACGGTGATTATCATGACCTGCATGTTCCGCTTAAGCCCGGTGCTGACGGTGATTCCGCTGCTCGTTATGCCGGTAATCGCCTGGTACGGCTTAAAGATGGAGAATGGTCTCGGCCAGGTCTACGACAAGATCAGTGAGCAGACGGCGGAGCTCAATACTGTGGCCCAGGAGAATTTAGCGGGCGTGCGGACCGTGAAGGCGTTTGCAAGAGAAGATTACGAGATTGACCGGTTCAAACGCCACAACAAGCGGTATTACGATTTAAATATGGAGCAGGCGAAGCTGATCGTAAAGTATCAGCCTAACGTCTCCTTTCTTTCCAAGGTGATGCTGATGGCGATCATCGTAGCCGGCGGCATCATGGTTATTCAGAAACGGATCACCATCGGAGAACTGGGCGCATTTTCGGAGTACGCCAACAATATTATCTGGCCGATGGAGATGGTTGGCTGGCTCAGCAATGATTTTGCTGCGGCCATGGCTTCCAATAAGAAGATCAAACGGATCATGGCCCAGAAGCCGGACATCAAGGAACCGGAGGCGCCTGTGGTTCCTGAAAAGATCGAGGGAGAGCTTCAGTTCAAGCATGTGGATTTTGATTTATACGGTTCGAGGATTCTGACAGACATCGATTTTACCCTGCCGAAGGGAAAGACGCTGGGAATCATGGGGGTGACCGGTTCCGGAAAGACCTCCATCGTCAATTTAACCCAGAGATTCTACGACGTGACAAACGGGGAAGTTCTGCTGGACGGCATCGATATCCGGAAGCTGCCGCTGACCCTTTTAAGGAGCCAGACCACGGTGGTTATGCAGGATGTATTCCTGTTTTCTGACACGATCACGGACAATATTAAGACTGGAAACCGGGACGCAACCGAGTGGGAGAGCGTGGAGGAAGCGTCCATCTGCGCGGAGGCCCATGATTTCATTATGAATCTGGGAGAAAAGTACGATACCGTGATTGGAGAGCGGGGTGTCGGACTTTCCGGCGGCCAGAAGCAGAGAATCAGTATTGCCAGGGCGATCGCAAAGAGAACGCCGCTTCTGATCCTCGATGACTCCACGTCGGCACTCGATATGGAGACAGAGAAGGAGATTGAGCGCCGTTTAAAGACACAGAAGGACAGTTCCAAGATCATCATCGCCCACCGGATTTCCGCCGTCCGCCATGCGGATGAAATCCTGATTCTGGAGGGCGGAAGAATCATAGAACGCGGCACCCACGAGGAGCTGATGGCGAAAAAGGGGCAGTATTACAGGACTTATCAGGTACAGTATGGAGAGGAGGGCCAGCCATGTCAGTAAATACAAGCAGAATCGACGAAGAACAGAAGGAAGTACTGAAAAAGGATACGCTCATCCGGTTGTTTAAGTACCTTCTGGTCTTTAAAAAGCAAATATCGGTAGTGCTTCTCATTATGGCCGGAACCATTGCTATCAGCATGGCGACGCCCATTATGATGGAGTATGCCATCAACGTCTGTGTGGCGTCCGGAGATGTGAAGGGACTTCTGAAGCTGGGGGCTCTGGCCGTGGTCATGTTTCTCTTTTTCCTGGCGGGGACCAAGATTCGTATGTACATCATGTCGGACGTGTCAAACCAGGTCCTTCTAAATATCAGAGATGAGCTGTACCGCCATATTCAGACGCTGAGCTTCGGATTTTTCGACAGCCGTCCCACCGGAAAAATACTGGCCAGAATTATCGGCGATGTGAATTCCTTAAAGGATGTGCTGTCAGACAGCGTGACTCAGCTGATTCCGGACTTAATTACCGTGGTCTGCGTCGCGGTCATCATGCTGATCAAGAACTACCGGCTGGCCATGGCGGCCTTGCTGACCCTCCCGATTCTGGTGGTGGGAATGCTGGTCATTGAGACGACGGCCCATAAGCGGTGGCAGATCTACAGAAAAAAGACTTCCAATTTAAATGCCTACGTGCATGAGGATCTTTCCGGTATCCGGGTGATTCAGAGCTTTGCGGCGGAGCGGGAGACGAGAGCCGTGTTTTACGATCTGGTTAAGCAGCATTACCAGGCATTTATCGACGCCGTTGTTGTGGCGGACGGATTCGGCCCGGTGGTGGAGATCACCTGGGGGCTCGGCGGATTTCTGCTGTATTTTATCGGCATCCGCATCATCGGTGTGGGCGAGGTCGGCATCGGTACATTTCTCGCGTTTTCTACCTATATTGCCATGTTCTGGAGTCCGATCCGGAACCTTGCCAATTTTTATAATAAGCTGACAACCAACATATCGGCGGCGGAGCGTATTTTCGACATCATCGATACGGAAGCGGGAATCCGTGACTGTGAGGGAGCGGAGGAACTGCCGGATATTGAGGGGACAGTGGATTTTGAACACGTTTCCTTCGCGTATGATGATGAGCCGGAACGCATGATCCTTAAGGATGTAAACTTCCATATACGCCAGGGGGAGACCATCGCGCTGGTAGGCCCCACGGGAGCGGGTAAGACGACGATTGTGAACCTGCTCAGCCGTTTTTACGAGGCGACAGACGGGCGGGTACTGATTGACGGCTACGATATCAGGAAGGTGACGCTGAAGAGTCTGAGAAGCCAGATGGGGATCATGACACAGGACAATTTCCTGTTTTCCGGAACCATTAAATATAACATTAAATACGGCCGCCTGGATGCCACGGACGAGGAAATGATCGAAGCCGCCAAGGCGGTGAACGCCCATGACTTCATCATGAAGCTGGAGCACGGCTATGACACCGAGATCAGTGAGAGGGGGGCGCGGCTCTCCATCGGCCAGCGGCAGCTGCTGGCATTTGCCAGAACCATGCTGTCGAAGCCGGGCATCCTGATCCTGGATGAGGCCACCTCCAGCATCGACACTCACACGGAGCTGCTGGTGCAGAAGGGCATTGAGGCGCTCTTAAAAGGGCGTACGTCCTTCGTCATTGCCCATCGCCTTTCTACTATAAGAAAGGCCGACCGGATTTTCGTCATCGACCAGGGCAATATCATGGAGGCAGGAAGCCATGAGGAGCTGATGGAGAAGAGAGGGGCTTATTATCAGCTGTATCAGAGCCAGTTTCTGTAGGCTGGTTTTGTAAAGTGCGGAAGGTCTGGAAATGGAGATATTGGCTTGCTTTTTCATAAAGGGATTGACCCGCGGGGGGAAATGCAATAAAATAGGATGCGAGGTGAATGACATGACAGAAGGAGCATTAGTACTGGAAGGAGGTTCTCTGCGAGGAGTATTTTCGGCAGGCGTGCTGGATGTATTTATGGAACAGGGGATCGAGATGTCCTATGTGAATGGCGTTTCTGCGGGATCCATGTGCGGAATGAGCTATATCAGCAAACAGATCGGAAGAACGATCCGGGTGGATTTAGACTATGTAAATGATAAACGGTTTATGAGCTTTCGCAGTATGGTGAAAAACCGTTCGATCTTTAACTTTGATTTTCTGTTTGGGGAATTGAGCGAGACGCTGATTCCATTTGATTTTGAGGCTTTTGAGGCATCGAAGCAGCGGTTTGAGGTGGTTGCTACCCGCTGTAAGACAGGAAAACCGGAATATTTCGGAAAAGGGGAGTGTGAGAATTTCATAGAGGCGGTGAAGGCCTCCAGCAGCCTTCCTATTATGTCGCGTATGATCGACGTGGGAGGGAAGAAATATCTGGACGGCGGCTGTTCTATGCCGATCGCCTATCAGAGAGCTATCGATGAGGGATATGAAAAGGTGATTGTCATACTGACCAGGAATCGGGGCTACAGGAAAAAGCCTGTGGATAAATGGACGAGACGGGCGTATGAACGGTATTTTAAACCGCTGCCCCGGCTTTTGAAGGCTCTGGAGGAGGCACCGGAACGGTACAACCGGATGCAGGAAGAGATCGATGAACTGGAAAAGGCGGGCAGAATCTACGTGATCCGTCCCGACAAACCGGTGACCGTGTCGAGAACGGAACAGGACAGAAAGAAGCTGGAAGCACTCTACGAAGACGGGCGCCGTCTTGCGACGGAACAGCTTGAGGATATCAAAAAATATCTGGGAATCGAAATAACAGGTTGACGAAAGGAAATGACGGTACACGTTTATGAGCATTTACGATACATTGAATGAAGTACAGAGAGAAGCGGTATTCCATACGGAAGGACCGCTTCTTGTGCTGGCTGGAGCCGGCTCGGGAAAAACCAGGGTGCTGACCCATCGAATCGCCTATCTGATTGAGGAGAAGGGGGTAAATCCGTGGAATATCCTGGCGATTACCTTTACCAATAAAGCGGCCGGAGAGATGAGAGAGCGTGTGGATAAGATCGTGGGATTCGGAGCGGAGAGCATCTGGGTGAGTACGTTCCACTCCTCCTGCGTAAGAATCTTAAGACGCCATATTGAGAGCCTTGGATATACGACGAATTTTACTATTTATGATTCAGATGACCAGAGGACTCTGATGCGGCAGGTGTTAAAGACGCTGGAGATCGATCCGAAGCTTTATAAAGACAGGGCTATGCTGGGCTTTATATCGACAGCTAAGAATGAACTGGTGACGGCTGCGGAGTTTGAACTGAATGCGGGAGGCGATTTCCGTCAGAAGAAGGTGGCTCAGATTTATAAGGAGTATCAGAGCCAGCTTAAGAAGAATAATGCGCTGGATTTCGATGATCTGATCATGAAGACGGTGGAGCTGTTTCAGAATAATCCGGAGGTCCTGGATTATTACCAGGAGCGTTTTAAATATATCATGGTGGATGAGTATCAGGATACGAATACTGCACAGTTTAAGCTGGTGAGTCTTCTGGCCGGTAAGTACAGAAATCTTTGTGTGGTAGGTGATGATGACCAGTCCATCTATAAGTTCCGGGGAGCCAATATTGGGAATATTTTGAACTTTGAGAAGTCGTATCCGGGGGCTTCGGTGATTAAGCTGGAACAGAATTACCGGTCCAGCCAGAATATCCTAAACGCGGCCAACGAGGTGATCCGCCACAACCGGGGGAGAAAGTCCAAGACGCTGTGGACGGCTAACGAGGAAGGGCCTCTGGTGCAGTATAAGCAGTTTGAGACGGCAGCGGAGGAAGCAGACGCCATCGTGCGCGATATTCAGAACAGCGAATGCGGCTATCAGGACTGCGCGGTTCTTTACCGGACTAATGCCCAGTCCCGTCTGATCGAGGAAAAATGTCTTCAGCGCAATGTGCCGTACCGCATGGTGGGAGGCGTAAACTTCTATCAGCGTAAGGAAATCAAGGACATTCTGGCCTATTTGAAGACGATTGACAACGGAAGGGACGATCTGTCGGCCCTTCGTATTATCAATGTTCCGAAGAGGGGGATCGGCGGCACCAGCGTGGGAAAGGTCCAGGCATTTGCATCGGAGCATGATTTCAGTATCTATGACGCATTTTGCCGTGCCCAGGCGGTTCCGGGGCTTGGAAAGGCTGCAGATAAGATTCTTAAATTTACAGCGCTGATCGAGGATTTCAGAGAGAGGATCCGTTATGAGGACTACTCGATCCGGGAGCTGATTGAGGATGTACTGGATGAGTCGGGATACCAGAAAGAGCTGGAAGCGGAAGGCGAGATCGAGTATCAGACACGTTTAGAGAATATTGAGGAGTTGATCAACAAAGCGGTCAGTTTTGAGCGGGAGCACGACGAGGGAACACTCTCCGAATTCCTGGAGGAGGTTGCATTGGTCGCGGATGTGGACCGGATGGATGATTCGGAAAACAGGGTGACGCTGATGACTTTACATAGTGCAAAAGGACTGGAGTTCCCGCGGGTGTATCTAAGTGGTATGGAGGATGGACTGTTCCCGAGTATGATGTCGATCTCCTCGGATGACAAGGAGGAGATCGAGGAAGAGCGGCGTCTCTGCTACGTTGGAATTACCAGGGCGCAGGATTTCCTGATGCTGACGGGAGCTAAACAGCGAATGATCAACGGGGAGACCCGTTACTCCAAGACCAGCCGGTTCGTCGAAGAGATTCCGGCCGATTTGCTGGAATGTGATAAGCTGGAACCGAGGCTTTCCCCGTTCCGGAAATCTTCGGACTTTGACGACAGCGACCTGCCCTGGGGCCAGGGCGGCGGAAATGCCAGAGGCGGCAGCTCCTGGGGCAGTTCCGGAAGCGGCGGAACGGGTAGCGGAGGCGGTGCGTCCGGCGGCCAGAGACCGACGACCTGGGGAAATAAGGCTGCGGGTGTCAGCAGCTTCGGGCCGGGCAGCAATGCCTATGCGTCAAAGACTGCGTCACCGGTTCAGAAACCGGCGTTTGGCAAGGCATTTACCGTAGAGAAATCCGGCGCTCTGGATTATAAGGAAGGCGACCGTGTCCGCCATGTAAAGTTCGGCGAGGGAAATGTGGTGGAGATCAAGGATGGCGGAAAAGACTACGAGGTAACCGTCTGTTTTGACAAGGCGGGGATCAAGAAGATGTTTGCGTCCTTTGCGAAGCTGAAACCGATCTGATCAGCTTTTCCGGTCAAGTAGGTGAGCCATCTGAACCGTTACGGATAAAAACTGAAATAAATAAAAAAAAGCAAAAAAGATAGTAAAAGCATAAAGATGATGGTATAATAAGAACGACAGACAGAAAGATTTCGTTTCTGCCGCATATTTTTTATGGAATAGGCTCTCAGAAAGGACGTGGATGATATGAACAGATTCGATACGATGAGCAAAGAAGCTATGAACAGAGTAGAGGAACTCGTGAATTCAAGCAGACTGAACGAGTTGCTGCACAAGAGAGAAGAAGACGAAAAGAAGAAAAACTGTATTCTATGGATACTTGCCATCATTGGTGCTGTAGCGGCAGTCGCCGGCATTGCGTATGCGGTTTACCGTTTCTTCACACCGGATTATTTAGAGGATTTTGAAGATGATTTCGACGATGATTTCGATGATGATTTCTTCGAAGACGACACACCGGGCGAGGGTTCTGAACAGTAAGAAGGACATTTAGAAAAAAGAAGCGTGCCTCAGCGATTGAGACACGCTTTTTGACGCTGTCGGGGCGGGAGCGGTGAGGGACGAAGAGTGGTGAGGAGTGAAGAGTGGTGGGGAGTGAGAGTGGAGACGAGTGAGAGTGGTGAGGAATGAGGGCAGTGAGGAACGATGTTGGATGATTGGCTCGTTGCTTGCGGGAATAAACGAGAACAGGAGCAGATGACGTGAAAAAAGGCGAGATATATGAAGGTACTATAGAGAAATTCGATTTTCCGGATAAAGGGACACTGGTAACGGAATCCGGAAAGATTACAGTGAAGCACGCACTTCCGGGACAGAAGGTGTCCGTGATGATTACGAAGAAGCGGGGCGGACGGCTGGAAGGAAAGATCGTGGAGGTGGTGGAAAAGTCACCTCTGGAGACCGCGGAAAAGCCGTGTGTCCATTTCGGCGCCTGCGGCGGATGTATTTACCAGACGATCCCTTACGAGAAGCAGCTGGAGATAAAGGAAAAGCAGGTTAAGAGCCTGCTGGACAGCGTCTGTGATTCCTATGAGTTTGAGGGGATTCTGGGAAGTCCGCAGTCCGGCGGATACCGCAATAAGATGGAGTTCTCATTCGGCGATGAGTTTAAGGACGGTCCGATGGCACTGGGTATGCACCGGCGCGGAAGCTTTTATGATGTGGTGACTACTACAGAGTGTCAGATCGTGAATCCGGATTTTTGTGAGATTTTAAAGGCCTCCAAAGAGTATTTTGAGAAGCTGGGGCTTGGATTTTATAAAAAGATGCAGCATACGGGTTATTTACGCCATCTTCTGGTGCGCCGCGCGGTTAAGACAGGCGAGATTCTGGTGGATTTAGTGACGACGAGCCAGGAGGATCCGGATTTGAAGCCATTTGCAAAGCTGCTGCTTTCCCTTCCGTTAAGCGGCCGGATCGTTGGTATTCTTCATACGTGGAATGACAGTCTGTCCGATGCGGTGAAGAATGACAGGACTGATATTCTGTATGGACAGGACTATTTCTATGAGGAGCTGCTGGGGTTAAAGTTTAAGATATCTCCGTTTTCCTTCTTCCAGACGAATTCGCTGGGGGCCGAGGTGCTGTACGATAAAGCAAGAAGCTATGTCGGCGATACGAAGGATATGGTCGTGTTCGACTTATACAGCGGGACGGGTACCATCGCTCAGATGATCGCGCCGGTCGCCAAAAAGGTAGTCGGAGTGGAGATCGTGGAAGAGGCCGTGGAGGCCGCGAAGGAGAATGCGAGGATGAACGGGCTGGATAACTGCGAGTTTATCGCAGGAGACGTTTTGAAGGTCATCGATGATATCGGGGAAAAACCGGATTTGATTATTCTTGACCCGCCGAGAGACGGAATCCATCCGAAGGCGCTGGGGAAGATCATCGACTATGGCGTGAAGAGGATTGTGTATATTTCTTGTAAGCCTACGAGCCTGGTGAGGGATCTGGTCGTGTTTCAGGAGAGAGGGTATCAGGTGGAGAAGGTTTGTGCGGTGGATATGTTTCCGGGGACGGGGAATGTCGAAGTGTGCTGTCGGATGTCACTTGTGGATGAAGAAGGAAAATAGAGGGAAGACCACAAGATAAAGTGGGTTCAGAACGAAAAATGGCCGAAATTCGAGCGAAAATGAGCTGTGTTTTTAAGAAGGAAATAGGGCCTTTAATAGATATCAGGCGGATGAGGGGCTGTTTTTCGGGTGTTTGGAAGAGATTTTTAACTGAGTGTGGTTGGGGAGCGGAGAAAATAGAAAGTAATTTATGGAAACAGGATAGAGTTTAACTAACTGGTTATTGAGGTAATAACCGAAAAAATAAAAGTTTTTGAAGAAGATCAGGTGGAAATATTTCGCTTGGTCTTTTTTATGAGGATTGTTAAAGCATATGTCGAAATTGGCGTGTAATTATTTTAGAGCATAGAAAATGGATAAAGGAAGATAATTGGTTGGTTAAATTGTTTTATTATCTGCTTCCGGTGATCAGGGAAAAAATGAGATTGGAGATATATGTGTGGAGCAAAAGGGAGTTCTTTGTTCTTTCGTTCCATTGAATCAGGAAGAGGGTTACACATACAACCTAATGGGATAAGGCTTATGGAACTTTTGGATTTCTCCCTGGAGGAGGTTCATTTGCTGCCAGATAGGGGGCGATGAAATGCCGGTGACGATCGTAGAGTTGAATGACAGGAGGCTTACAGAAAGGGAAAGACGGAATGGTTTAATGTATTGAATACAAGGATAAAGAAAATATATCAGGGACACTATGAAGTTCAGATTGATTTGATCGGAGTAAAAGTTTCGCGGATTTTTGACTTTTCAGCGATGCTGGCCGGTTACTGTCCGATTGAAGATTACTATAAATGGGTGAGGGATGATTCGTGTATACCGGTGTATAAGATGACTTTTGATTGAGGTACTAACTTTTCAAGGAACCTTCTGTTGATTCCTGTCGAGAGAAAATCATTTTGAGGAACATAAAAAAATAGAATATAAGCAGAAGAAATGGTATAATGAGACACACAGACTTTTTACGCAGGTAAAATAAGAGAGGTGGTCCGTAATGGATAAAGTTATGATTATGCTGAAAGACAGACCGGTTTTGGAAATAGAAAACTATAACTGCAGGATTTTAGATTACGATTTGCTTCCTATATCCCTGCGTTATCCAGGTGTTAATTATGACGATGTGATGCATGGCTGGACAGAAAACCGGACGATGAATATCGGAAAAACCAATGCAAAGAAGCTGCTGGCAGGGTTTCGGATCAGTCAGAGCAATCCCTATATGATTGCCAGGCTGTTCCATTTTGCCTCGCTTTCAGACTGTTACTGGCTAAAAGAAGAGGGAGAGGACCTTACCTGGGATCAGGTGAGCCTGTTTCGGAATCCGCTGGAAAAGGCGGTGTCTGCAACGGCACTTCTCGGAGTGAGCAAGACATTCTGGCCGATCATCCAGAAGATTCATACACCGGAACTCACCGTTCAGGGAATGGCAGCGAAAGCCTGGATCCGGGAAGACGATGGGCTCTATCTGTACAAAGTAGGGAAAAAAGAACTGGCAGCCAGTAAAATTTTAGATGCTCTTGGAGTCCCTCATGTAACTTATAAGGAAGCAGACTCGTACAGGCTTGAACAGATCGCAGATGAGGCTCATATCAAGAAAATTCACGATAGTGGAGAGAAAATCGTTAAGTGTAAGATCATTTCTTCTGAGGAAACAGCTATCGTTCCGTGGGAGGATTTCCAGGTTTACTGCAGTTATCATGATGAGAATGAGTATGATTTTATCAGAAAAAAGGATCCTGACAGATATTACAGCATGCAGGTGGCAGATTATATTCTGGGAAATGAAGACCGGCATGGGGCAAACTTTGGATTTTTTATGGATAATAGGAATGGTAAACTAAAAGGGCTCTATCCGTTGATGGATCATGACCATGCTTTTTCGGAAGAGAAAGATATCCCGTCCCAGACCTCTGAGTTTGATGAGACTTTGCAGGAGGCAGCGATAAAAGCAGTAAGGTATACAGATGTGAAATTCGATAGAGTACTGAAAATGGATCGACCGGAAGAACTCGGAGAGAAGGACTGGTCAATGATACTGGAACGATGCAGGGAACTTAAGCAGGATCAGAAGCTTCATCAGTATTGTGAGCAATGTGAACAGACGATGGAAGAATAAGACGAGATGAGGGAATATACAGTTTGGGCTTTAGAATGAAAGGGGAATGCCTGGTACCGTATATCGCGACAGAGTGCAATTGTTTTGAGCAATTCATATTGCTTGAGCAATTGCATTTTTTGTAGAATGCTTAAAACGGTATGTTGGTAGACAGCACAATTATATGGCCGTGTGACGAATGATTTGGCGCTGTGTGCCATTATAAGACCGAGGACGAAATGTACCGGATGGCAGGAGTAATCGGGCTTGTTGGCCCGATTTGAGTCAGGCGTGATAAATGAGATAAAACAGTAATGACTGGTATTAAATTGTATGCTTTCAGGGGGAATCTGCCGTTCGATTTGTGTGCAGGTTAAAGGGAGGTGGCCGGAACGGCCTCCTCTCCCCCACAAACGCCCGCAATGTGGACGTTTTTCTAAAAAGCTAGGGTGCGCCTAAAACACAACTTTGTCACCTGCCAGGTGGTTTGCTTAAAAACGCCTCATTTTTCGGTGATAGTGTATATAGACTTTTTCAGACTCTTTCGATAGTGTAAAATCGAAGGAGTATGAGATGATGGAATTACAGAAAGTAATTTTAGGGGAACTGCTGACCGAGAGAATGAACGGTTTGTTATAGGAAAAGTACAAAGAATCTTATCATAATGTGATAAAAGAGAGAGAAAGGCATGCCCGCAATATGGAGGAACAGCTTAGAGTTTTGACTGGGGAACAACGAGCAGCCGACGAGGTTTGTTTGGACAATTTCATTGACAAGTGTGGAGAAGATCTGGATTTACTTAATTAAAAGGGACTAGAAGATGGAATAAGAATCATGAAAAGTATACAGAAATTGTAATTGATATGAACGATGAGGGGGGACTGCCGTAGGCAGTACTTCTTTTTTTAAGGACATGAATTTTAAGGAGAAGATATAAAAGTTTTATTCATGAATGGAATAAAAACTAAAGAAATTATTTTCTGACAATCAGTACCATTGCCGGAAAATAATTTTGATACGAGGTCCTAACAGCGTGATTTAGTAAATACTAACAAGAGGATAGTCTGACCATTTGCCAGCTGAACCCTCCCCGGGGGCATGATGAACTGCCAAGAAGTACCAAGTATAATAAATTTATTACAGAAAGAAAAAGATATATAGAATCATAGTATTATGGATTGTCTAGGTGATTTTACTATCCTAATAGTTCTCAGGTAATATTTTCAAAATTTAAAATAATTTACAAAAATAGGTTATAAGGGGGTCACGGGTGCTAACTGGTTCTTATATTTATTACGAAAGAGTAAAAGTACATTTTAAACCTCATGAAGCCGAAGTTAGAGATAATGAGTGTTGTACAATACTAGTTATTTCCATGGTGTATTGATGTTTTTAGTTATCCAGTCAACCATTTCTTCATCAGACATTTTTAAATAATTATACATATAGTTATTGGAAAACCACTCATGAATAGTTCCTGGCTCACTTAAGTAATAGTATTCTTCTATAATTTTTTCGCTTCCCTCGACTGGACCAAGCGCAATTGTTTTTATAACAGGATTACCATCTACAACACGATCAAAAAATATTTTCATTTTGGTGTATGCTTCGGGGAAACTTTCCTCTGTTTTAAAATCAATGCCGCCCCATTTATTTACAACATCTATACTGTTGTCATCATTTATTGGAGTGTTATAAAATACACTAGTTTCCCATATAAAACCTATATGACTTGTATATTTTCCAGAAGCTTTTCCAGCCTCAATTTTATCAATTACGATATACTCATTCGCATAACCAGAAGCTGCATATGGAGGATGGTAAGAAGGATCGAATTCTTTTCCAACAAAATATGATAAATATTCATCAGATTCTTTTGAAAACGTTCTATTCGCTTCTTCCATTTCAGGTTTAACTGCATGACTATCAGTTCCGTTTAATTCCAACTCCTTATCTTGCATTATCTTTGTTTCAGGTAGCCATTCACTATCTTGTATAACTACTGAACTGTTGATTTCATCACCATTTGCTTGAGAATATTTAATATGATTGCCTTCCAAATTAGCTGATGCTAATATAAAAGTTAATAATATGATATAGATATAGTTATTCATTTTTCACCTTTGTTTATTTTTATTATAAGCGCTTGATAAACGCTACTACACATTAAACTTACTTGGGATTACATCAATTTTTATGCCTATAAGATTTTCTTTTGTAGTGGAGCACTAACTAATATTTAGTTTTTTATTCTAATAGATGAATATAATATAAATACAAAATGTTGTCAAGAGTACATAAAAACAAACGAATGTTCGAAAAAAATATTTGCAAGTCATGATGCATGGACTATACTAATACTAGTGTATATGCTATTTTAACAATTAGATCCCATGAAGGCCTTTTTGGGTATACTGATTTCCTTACTATATCATCTGATAATGAGAATTATTTAGATTTGATTAGTAGTAAGGAATATTTATTATCAGAAATTTACAGCAATGGTTATCGACCAGCAGGAAATAAACTAGTTCTAAGCATTTTGGAACCCTCAAAAAACGTATCGTGCTTTTCCTTGATGATCGGGACGATACCTAAAATTGAATCACTGGAAATGGCATTTAGTGCCGTCCGATCAAGAAAGTGTTCCATTGTTGCGATCATCCAGAGTTTTGCCCAGATGCAGAAAAACTATGGAAAAGAGGGCTCTGAAATTATAGTAGACAATTGCCAGGTTAGCTTATTTGGTGGATTTGCGCCAAACTCAGAATCAGCAGAAATTCTTTTAAAGCATTTGGGAAACCAGACTGTTTTATCCGGGTCTGTCAGCTGGGGAAAAAAAGGATCCGCCTCAGAGCCTTCAGATGATCCAGCGGCCATTAATAACACCCGATGAATTTAAAACTTTGAAGAAGGGGCATTTTATTGTTACTAAGACAGGAATGAATCCTATGAAAACGATTTTAAAACTGTTTTTAAAATGGGGAATTACATTTGAAGGTCCTTATGAGATGGAAGAAAAATCGGCGAGAAAGGTCAGCTATGTTGATAAGGCCAGACTGGAGGATGAGATTGTAAATCGACAGATGGCCTATGAGGTGGATATAGACGAGGAAAAAGAGGATCAGTCCTTTTTTGAGGTCGAGCGGGCGACTCCATTATCAAGAAAAGAACATGTGCGGCGTTTGCCAGTTCGTGTAGATTAGGAGAGTGATATGGGGTATTTTACTCACTTATATCAGTCTGGGCTTCCTCATCGGGCAGTTTGTGTGTATATGTATTTATGGGATCACAAAGATGGAGAAGGAAAGTGTTTTCCGGCAATTGGTACCATTGCCTGGGAGCTGAACTTATCGAAAAGTACAGTAAAGCGAGCTCTGGTTGATTTAGAAAAGGCCGGATGGATTCGAAGAGAATGCCGCAGACGGGAAAACGGAGGAAGCAGCTCCAACTATTATTTTTTATAATAAATGGGACTAACCTACAGGAAAGGAGACCGGAAGCAGCATTATTATATACTAGGGGAGAATCTGCTTATTGGCAGAACTCCCCCCAGGGTCATGGTGACCCCCCAATAAGTACCCAATTTAAGTAGATTATGACAGAAAGATAAGATAAATACTGCTGTTACAGCAAAGAAAAAGTTCCTGGTTATTATATAATCGGATCAGGATGAGAAGAGTGAAAAAAATATAATGCTTCTGGCAAGAAAAGGTGGCCAATCGGAAGTATAAACTTAACTGGGGTGTGAACTGATCTGTTGGAATGGACTACTTTTTTTGTTGCCTTGTGGTATGATAATCATGAAAAACATGAGAGGATGGTGATGTAATGGAAGTTTTGAGAAAAGTGGACTGTTTTCAAAACGAAATAAATACCCTGCGCCCGTTTGAAGGGGAAATACTGGATCAGATAAGGATTCTACACACAAAGTTTTCATGAGGGCCTGGCTTCCTACATAAATAACAATTTCCAATTAGTAATTCTGGACACAGGTTCCTCAAAAACGGAGTTATACAAATTATTGGAAATCATGCGACGACCTATGCCAATTCCTTAATTCGAAGATTTACACAACTGCTCCCAAGCAGGGAGGTTTCCCGTTCCATCCTTTTGGGAAATGGACTGGCTATCGATATACCATCCCGAACGGTAATGATGGAGGGGAAAACGGTGGATCTGACAAAGCAGGAATTTAATCTCTTATGTTATCTGGCTCAAAATGAAGGCCGGGTTATTTCCAGAAATCAGATTTATGAACTGCTGTGGGAAGATGAATATCATGGAAGTGATGACGGTATTATATGTCAGGTCAGCAGATTAAGGAAGAAGATAGAAAAAGATCCGGAACATCCTAAATTAATTAAGACTGTAAGGGGAGTTGGATATTAGATGGAGTAAAAGAATTAATAACGTTATATTTTATATTTCTTACTATTTATCTATAGCTTGTGTCTGCCTTCTAATGACGACGGAGCTAAATGGCAAAAGACTGAGGCGGATACTATTTGGCATGATTTGGAGGAAAATTAATAATGTTTATAATAGAAAAAAATTCTATGGAGTTAATGCTTCCGATCACGGATGAAGAAATAAGGCAGTTGTATCATGAGAACTGGCAAACGTTATTCTTACCAGTAAAGTCTGCCCATTGTCTATGTGCTAGAATAGATAATTTTGATTTCCGAACAAAATTACCAGTCAAAGTACAGGTTCAGGAAATGAATCTGCTCGCCTGGCTGTTAGAACAACTCGCCCAGCGACAGAGGAATATATTTAGAGAGAAAATTATTACTTCTAAAATGTGCCCTGGTGAAATGATTAATTTAGCACTCCAATTATTTCCTGAGGCTGCGGGTGGGAAGGAACGAAAAGGCGCGATGCCTCAATATACAGGAAAGAATCTATATGATCTGACATGTTAGCGAGGCGAATGCGACCATTTGATAGCTGGAGAGACTGGGAGACATATTCCTTTTATTAACCAGTTTTGAGTATGAAAAACTGGGGATTTTATTTGATCGGCCAGAGGTAGAAGCCTGTAATGGTAGGCTGCAGGGGATAATTGTTATGGGAGCCAGGCATGTTCTTTCTGAACAGGTAATAGAGCAGTTAAAAGTAAAATTTAATAATAAAATTTCTGATATATGGTATGGACATTTGCCGTCAGTAGCTTTGGAGGAAGGAAAAATATCTCCATCTCTTTCCGGGCAGAGAATTCTGAACCGCCATCCGTGAGGATAACGGATAAAAAGTTTTAAAGGTTTTTTTCTATGCACTGTTTTAAGCCATACAAAAACTTTTAGCACACATTCCTGATCCTGATATTCCAAATGGACCATAAACATAAGATGGTAGTTACGCAAGGTAAAGGTCAAAATAACACGGCTTCCGCCCTTCTTACCTTCCACACAGTCCATTTCCACAACATTGGTATCAGGATGTTCTTTCATATATTTTTGAAAAACCTCGTAGTTATGGCATTTACGATAAGAATGGTCTTTGGCACTGGTTTGAGTCGGTTTTCTGCGTTTCTTATAGCGTACCGCTCGCCTTATCCTTAATTAAAGGAACGAGCAGGTCGTTCATAGACTGGCTGACTGCAGAGTTGGATTAATACCAACTCTGCAGTCAGCCAGGAGGCTACGATACTCATCATGAGCATACTTGGATGAATAGAACATTCTTGGCATAACGCAATGTGCCTTTTTACCGCAACCATCACAGACATAAGGCGGCTTCTTAAGTTTTTTACAATTAGCGGTCTCATAGCCTGGGCACACTACTAAAATGAAAAAAGTTAATAAGAAGTAGGTTATTTAAAGAATTACGGCTTTTATCAAACGCTTATAATAAAACGGGGAAAAAGATGAATAACTATATTTATATTATTATATTAATATTTATATTAGCATCAGCGAATTTGGGAAACGATTATAATAAATATTCTGAAGCAAATATCGTTGAAAACAAGAATTCGGGAGATATGCAAGAAAATATGTGGAATCCCGAAACGAAACGAATTCAAGATAAAAATTTGGAGCTAAACAAAACAGATGAGCAAGTTACGTCTGAAAATGAAGAAGTGAATAAAAGCACTTCAAAGGAAACTGATGAATATTTATCATATTTTGTTGGAAAAGTATTTGATCCTTCTTACCATCCTCCGACAGCCGCCTCTGGTTCTGTGATGGAAGAAATCGTAATTGATAAAATAGAAGCTGGGAAAGCTTCCGGGCACATTTCCTGTTATGTAGCTTTTTTAGGGTCACGTGGTACTTTTGACAATGCTCCAATAAATGATGATAATAGTATTATTGTTACAGTTAAATGGAGTGGCAAAGATCCTCAAACTGATGAACGTTTCCCTATAGCATATACCAAAACCAAACTAATTTTTGATCGAGTTTTAGATGGTAACCCTGTTATAAAAACAATTGAACTTGGCCCCATCGAAGGATGTGAAGAAATCTTAGAAGAATATTATTTCAATAGTACGCCAGGAACTATTAGTGAATGGTTTTCAAATAACTATATGTATTATGATCTAAATATGACTGAAGAAGAGATGATTGATTGGATAGCAAAAAACATCAATACACCCTAAAATAACTCTAATCAAGAATCCAGTACCTGTAATATGAGACGGTATTTTATCAGACTTCTAAGATAATTTGACACAAAAACCATTGTAAACATATGCAAATACACAATCTATAAGTACTGCGAAAGAGTCTGAAATGTACCAATAGTGATCTTGAATGGGGGCGGACAAAATCCTGGACTCCCCAAGGGTTCCAAAAGGAACTGAATCAGTACATATTCACAAATAAAATTGCTATCGCATTAAAAGTATATAATCAGTGTTATTCGGTAACCATAACACTAAATTCCAAAATCCTTCAACAAAACAAGGCAGGTCTGCCTGGACAGAAAGTTCTGTGTACTCAGCATGGACTTCTGCTGTCTGGGCAGGCTTGCTTTTTCAAAATTATGACGGTATTGTCTGGGGGCAACCATAGTTTTTCTTAAACACATTGTTTAAATAGCGTAAGTTACTGAGATATTCCTGAAAATCGAGACCGAAATTTTCAGTGAAAAAATGTGATAAATAGGTCACTGACAAATGCTCGTGACGTGCCACATCTGACAGCAGCAGTTTTTCCTGATAATTTGCTTCTATATAGGAAAGGATACTACGCATCGTCTTTGTCTTCATATACGCTTTATTCAGTTCAGCCTCACTGGGAATGCGGTAGGGAACCGCAGTCGTAATATGAAAGAAAAGGAGGTTCAGCAGGCTCATGCATTGAAATGTCCTCCTTCTTTATTTTTTAGGCTTATTATAGTGTTTCCCGTGTGTAATTTCTTTTATAATCACGCTGTATCAGTTTGGCACCTGCAAGTCCGACAGTTCAAACGTTGTGCCGCGCTTAAATTCATCAATCATGGCTATTTATTATCTCTTGTCTTCCTGACCCTGGTGGCAATCATCACACTGTCATTCCTGAATGTGGAAGCGGAAAACGACAGGTTAAAAAACGAAAAAGAGAGGAGAGGCTGACAGGCCAAAGAAATCCCCCGGTTCGGTTATTCAGAGCCGGGGAATTTCTTTGGCCTGATATCGTATAAAATGATATAAAAATAAGGTTGTTCTGATATTGTGGGAACCGGAGCAAAAGGGTATACTTTGGTTAACGAAGCGAGTATGAGTTAAGTGCTCAAAATAAAGGAGGAGAAAGCGTGGAATATGGAATAATCCCGGGAAGACCGTGGTTTGACAGCAGGGGAGACAGAATACAGGCTCATGGGGGAAGCATAATTGAAGTGGATGGCAGATATTACTTCTATGGGGAAAATAAAGTGAACACAGTCCCAGGGTCCGGAGTCTGGCATAATGGTGTGAACTGCTATTCATCGAAGGATTTGATAAACTGGACATTTGAAAATACGATATTAAAGGCAGCCGATGATGAGAGACATCCCCTGCATCCGTCCAGAATCATGGACAGGCCACATATCATTTACAATGAAAAAAATAAAGAATATGTCATGTGGATGAAGCTGGTGGGCTCGGATGAGGAACCAAGAAACTGGAAGCATCAGTATATGGGAATTGCCACATCGAAGATGATTACCGGGGAATTTAAGCTGATAGACAGAATTGTTCCCCTCGATATGAGCAGCGGCGATTTTGATTTGTTTGTCGATGAGGACAAAAAAGCATTTCTCATTTTTGGAAAGGTGCACACGGAGATTGTGATTGCCGATCTGGCGGATGATTATAAGAACGTAACCGGTCATTATTCGACCCATCTGCATTTCATCGGGCCGCCGATTGCACGGGAAGCGCCGGCTGTATTCAAGAGGGGACGGTGGTACTATATGATTACTTCCGGTACAACTGGGTATTATCCGAACCGTGCATTGGCGGCCCGAGCGGAGCAAATGCATGGGCCATGGTACATTACCGGAGACCCATGCATTGGTGATAAGGCTGGCAATACATTTAATTCCCAAATCAGCAGTGTCTTTTCGGTTCCTCAGAAAGATTTTTATCTTGCGGTCGGCGACAGATGGGTGCCAGATTTAAATCGGGAGCATCAAAAAAGTTCATGGAACATTAATACGAGTATAGCGCAATACGTGTGGCTGCCGGTTACATTTGAAGAGGATGTTCCCAAAATTGAATGGAAGTCTCAATGGAATCCGGAGATATAAGGAAAAGGAGAGCGGAAAATGAATGGTAGAGAGTTGGCAGAGGAAATTATAAAAGGGGTAGGAGGAAAAACCAATGTGGTCAGTGTGACCCATTGTGCCACACGGCTGAGATTTGAGCTGGCTGATGAGGCGCTGGCTGATGACGAGATGATTAAGGGGACACCAAAGGTTATGGGCGTGATGAGAGCTGGTGGACAGTACCAGGTAATTATTGGTAACGCGGTGAAAGATGTTTATAAAGATGTACAGAATGCTTTAGGTAACGGTTCCAAAGAGACGGATATGGATGAGGTGAAAGAAAAGCTGGACAGCATCAAAGCGAAAAATAAGGAAAAGCTGATTAACCGATTATCAAGGGCGCTTATGAATATGATCTATCCGCTGGTACCGACCATGGCTGCGGTCGGTGTGCTGAAAGGCTGTCTGGCAATCTTTGTGACAGCAGGGCTTCTGAATACGACAGATGGTACCTATGTGATTCTGTCTGCTGCCAATGATGGATTTTTATACTTTTTACCGATTATTATTGCGTTCTCGGTGGCTAAGTACGCAGGTTCCAACCCTTATGTCGGTTCCGTTATCGGTGCAAGTCTTGTTCTTCCAGCAATCGTTACAGTCATGGGGGAAGGAAGCCTGACATTTTTGGGAATTCCAGTCGCCTCAGTGACTTATGGCAATTCCATATTCCCGGTTATGATCAGCGTACTGCTCGCCGGAAAATTCGAAAAATTTCTTGATAAATACATACCGGCATTTCTGGAATTTGTTAAGCTAATCATTCTTGTTCTGGTTATGGTTCCATTTACATTTTTAGTGATCGGACCGGTGTTTACAATGGTTGGTGAAGTACTTGCAAACGGTACGATGGGAATCTATAATTTAAGTCCTCTTCTTGCAGGTGTGATATTTGGTGCGTTCTGGCAGGTTTGTGTTATGTTTGGGCTTCATTACGCATTCATCCCGATTTTGACAGATATTACAATCAGACAGGGTTCCAACAGCTTCAACCCGATTCTGGGCATGGGTGTCTGGGCATTGGCCGGAGCTGCATTAGGATTTGCACTGAAGGCGAAGAAGAAAGATCGAAAATCCATAGGTTTTACTGCGATGACATCGGCACTTTTCGGAATTACGGAGCCAGCGATTTTCGGTGTGGCGCTGCCTTATAGAAAACCGTTTATCTGTGCAATGATTGCAGGTGGTATTGCGGGTCCGTTATGCTCTGTATTAGGTGTAAATCAGTTTGCGGCAGCTACGGTGGGAGGAATCCTGACGTTTGGTGCTCATATGGATCCGAACGGAAACCCCAGGTCAATCATTGGCTATTTTGTGACATTTGCTGTCAGCTTTGGAATCAGTACCATTCTCACGTACTTAACCACGGATAAAGATGTGTAACAGACCAAGGAAAGGAGTGCAGCATGGAAAAATATTTAAATGTGAATTTAACACCACAAGAGCGTGCGGCTGACCTTTTATCCAGGCTGAGTCTGGAAGAGAAAATGGGCCAGGTGAACTGCCTGTTTCCCCGAAGGGATAACTGGGAGGAACTTGCGCAGCAGGCGAAATATGGAATTGGCCAGGTCAGTACTCTAAATATCAGGAAATTAAAAAGCCTGGATGAAGCGGCCGCATGGCAGCGAAAGATTCAGAAGATGGTCATGGAGAACAGTCCGCACCACGTTCCGGCAGTTTTTCATATGGAAGGACTATGCGGCCCGTTTATACAGAATTCTGTCAGCCTTCCGTCCGGAATCGCCAGGGGGTCTTCCTGGGACCCTGAGCTGGAAGAATCGTTGGGGAAAATTGTGAGCAGACAAGAACTTTCCTGCGGTATTACCCAGGTTCTGGCTCCGGTTTTAGATATTAGCAGGGACTCCCGAATGGGCAGGCAGAGCGAAACATATGGGGAAGACCCGACACTGGCGGCAGCGCTTGGAACTGCTTATACGAATGGCGTTCAGGAGGGAGAAACGGCTGGTAGAAAGGCGGAATCTGTTGCAAAGCATTTTCTTGGATTTCATAATTCCCAGGGAGGAATCCATGGGGCTAACTGTGACATTCCGGAAAGACTCTTAAATGAAGTTTACGGAAAACCATTCCAAGCGTCCATCAGCGAAGCAAACTTGAGAGGAATTATGCCCTGCTATTCATCTATTAACGGAGAACCATTGTCATCCTCTCATAAAATGTTGACCGGGCTGTTAAGGGAAGAGATGGGGTTTGATGGAGTCTGTGCAGCCGATTATGGAGCCGTGGGAAATGTCTTTCATGTACAGAAAGTAGGAGAAAGCGTCACGGAAGCCGGCCTTATGTGTATGGAAGCTGGAATGGATGTAGAAATGCAGAACTGCGTTGGGTTTAACGAAGAATTGAAAGAGTGGTTCCGATCAGGAAGAGCAAATATGGAGATTCTGGACCGTGCAGTTAGACGTATTCTGGAAGCAAAGTTCCGCATGGGAATTTTCGAGCATCCATATGCGCTGGAAAACGAAGCGCTTCAGGAGGCGTTTTACAGGAAGGAAGATGAGGGCATACTGCTGCGGGCGGCGTTAGAATCTCTGATTCTTCTGAAAAACAATGGCGTATTGCCATTCAATCCAAACGGCCGGAAAATAGCAGTGGTGGGCTGCCATGCACAAAATGCCAGATGTTTCTTCGGCGGATATACGCATATCAGTATGATGGAAGCGGTACATGCTGTGGCTAATTCCATTGCTGGTATGAAAGCAGGCAGTGTGGAGGGACGGGAGATGATAACCGTTCCGGGAACACAGATTCAGAGTGACGAGACGGAGGCGTTCGACGGTGTGCTAAGACAACTCAAGCCGGACTGCCCGAATCTCCTGGAGGAATTAAGCAGAAGAATACCGGAGGCAAAAATCCGGTACGCGTACGGTTATCCGATTGCGGGCGATGACCTGTCCCATATTGATGAAGCGCTTGAGGCAGTGGCGGAGGCCGATCTGGTAATCATGACGCTGGGCGGAAAGAATGGTTCCTGTTCTGTTGCCTCTATGGGAGAAGGTGTGGATGGAACCAATATCAATCTGCCATTTTGCCAGGAGACATTCATCCAGCGGGCAGCAGAGCTTGGCAAACCGATGGTGGGAATTCATTTTGATGGAAGACCTATATCCAGTGATGCGGCAGACCAATATCTGGATGCGATTCTGGAGGCATGGAATCCTGCAGAGAAGGGGGCGGAAGCAGTTGTTAAGGTGCTTATCGGAGAATATAATCCAGGCGGCCGTCTTCCCGTGTCCGTGGCCAGATGTGCAGGTCAGATTCCAATTTACTATAACCATCCGAACGGCTCTGCCTATCACCAGGGAGAAAGTATTGGATTTAAAAATTATGTGGATATGCCACATACTCCAAGGTATTATTTTGGCCATGGGCTTTCCTATACGACATTCGAATACTCCGGTTTAAAAATTGATCAAAAGTCAATTGGTCCAAAAGAGCAGATTGGAATTGAGTTAACAATAAAAAATACAGGAAGCAGAAAAGGAGATGAAATTATTCAGCTCTACTTCCGTGATCTGTATGCCAGCACAACGAGACCGGTTAAGGAACTGGCTGGCTTTAAACGAATTACACTGGAGGCTGGAGAGGAAAAAAGAGTTTTCTTCGTGATGAAGGCCAGTCAGACAGCCTTTCTTGACAGAACGATGCGGTGGAAGATTGAAAAGGGAGAGTTTGAGATTCAGATTGGAAGCTCTTCGGAAGAGATCCAATTATGTGATATGTTCTGTATTACAGAAGATGCGTGGATAGAAGGCAGAGAAAGAGGATTCTATGCGGACGCCCGAGTGATTTAGGATAGAATGCAGCAAAAGCGGCAGAATGGTTAAAAAAGCGAGAAAGGAACAGCAGGGCATGACATGTGATTGTCCTGCTGTTTTCCAGGTATACATTGGGAAAATGATTTAAAGAAAATGACTCTCACTTTCTCTGGGAGGGAAAACGCTTAAATTTTTCTTTGTATTTTTTGTAGAAAAAGGTTGGATTGTTAAAGCCCGATTGCGCGGCGATCTCGTTAATATTCATTTCAGTAGTGGTTAGAAGCACTCTTGCTTTATTCAGTCTCTTTTCAAGAATAATCTCCGAGTACGATTTTCCGGTTTTTTTCTTGAGGAGCGTACTTAAGTAATTGGGGGAGTAGTTGAACTTCCTGGCTAGTGCAGAAAGGCTGATGTCGTCGATATTGGTTTCCAAATATTTAAGGATTTCCAGAATTTCAGTATCCTGTCTGCTGGTTTGCCCGTTTGTCTCGTAATCGAAATCGCGGACCAGCTTTATGAAGAAAATATTCAAATAGTGGCCGACAGCTTCACTGGAACCGATGGCAGGAAAGAAAGTTTCCATCAGCATTTCGCAGATTAGAGAGTGAATCTGTGTGAATTCTTTATTTTTAAATATAATGTATTGTCTGTGATTGGCTGTTTCTGAAATGACTTCCAGGATAAAGTCGGTGATGATGCCTTTGCTGAATGAGTTCATCAGCAGTTCATTGCGAAAATATTCTTTCGTAATTAAAATATTGATGATGATATCGTCTTCTCCGGTAGGAGCGATTGAGTGAGGGACGTTTGTATCAATCAGGCAAAGTTCCCCTTTTTTCAGTGTAACCTCTCTTCCATCGATGATTTGAGTAAATTCACCATTATAGACGTAACTGATTTCTATGAAGTTATGGATATGCTCCGGGACAGGGGAGAAACGATTGTGCCTTCTAATGGTAAAATCCTCATTTTGTGGGATATACCCATCGAAGATATATAGCTTTTGACCATTCTGCACCGTATACTTCATTTCGGAATAGGATTTTGACAGTTCTCCAGTTTCCAGATATTTGAGTTCGCTTGGTTTTCGCTGCCGCAGAAATGTATCCAGATATTCGAGTCTTTGCATGTAGGACTCCTTTCGTAAAATATGATATAAAAGTACATGTGAACTGCCATTGTCTTTCTTTAATTCTCATATTATCATAGGAAAGCAAAAATGGAAAGGAATCTCTTGAAAAGTTATAAGAAAAGGGAGCTTTACAGAAAAAAATATAGCGTGAGGATGTGAAATTGTGGACAGAATCGAAAAAGTGATAAATGGAGAATATGATAACCATATGATGCCGTTTCTTTGGATGCACGGAGAAGAGAGAAATGTAATAAAAGACTATCTTGAAAAGATAGCAGGCTGTGGGATGGGAGCGGTGTGCCTGGAATCGAGGCCGTATGAAGCTTTTTTAGAAGAACCCTGGTGGAAGGATTTAGAATTTATTACAGGAGAATGTGAACGGTTGGGAATGGATGTTTGGATTTTAGACGATAAGCATTTTCCTACCGGTTATGCGGCAGGGATGATAGAGGAAAGATATCCTCAACTGAGAAAAATGTATTTAACTGTCCGATCTCTCGATTTTGTGGGTCCGAAAAAGAATGGGCGAATTCTTCTGAAATGGCTGAAGACGGACCGGCCCAATATCATGAATGTGGGAGCAGAAAAACCAGAATTGTGTGACAGTGACTGCGGTGAAACACAGGTTTTGGGTGTACTGGCGGCGCGAAAGTCGGGAGATCGGGAGATTGACGAAGAATCCATTCTTTTTTTGCCATATGAGGAGGAAAAAGGCATTCTAAAATGGGATATACCGGAAGGAGAATGGTCTGTATTTCTTCTGTCGGCAACGTATCAGGGAGGAGAAGCTGCTACGGAAGGATACTTGAATCCATTGCAGAGAGAAGCTGCTGAAGTATTGCTTGAAACGGTGTACGTCCCTCATTATGAACGGTTGAAGGAGAAGTTTGGAACCGTCATCAAAGGATTTTTTTCTGACGAACCCCGTCTGGGCAATGTGAAAGGCCCGGATGCATCGATTGGAAGATACGAAATGCCGCTGCCATGGAAAGCTGGAATGGAGAGTGTGCTGGCTGCAGAGCTGGATCTTACGGAGCAGGAGCTTATGAAAAGGCTGCTGCTGCTGTTTCTTGGCGACTCAGCAGGAGCACATGAAATCCGGTATCAGTATATGGATTTCATCAGCAGAATGTATTCGGAAAACTTTTCTAATGTGATTGGAAACTGGTGTACAGAGCGGGGAATTGAGTATATTGGTCATGTGATAGAAGATAATAATGCTCATGCCCGTCTGGGGTATGGAGCAGGCCATTTTTTTAAGTCCATGTCAGGACAGGATATGTCAGGAATTGATGTAGTGCTGCATCAACTGATGCCCCGTCAGAACCGCCATATGTTTAAATCCTTTACGAGTACAGGCTGGGATGGGGAATTCTTTACATTTGGCCTGGCCAGGCTTGGAGCTTCTCTGGGCCATTTGGATCCAAGAAAAAAGGGCAGAACAATGTGTGAAGTATTTGGTGCATACGGCTGGGCGGAGGGACTTAAACTGATGAAATGGATTACAGATCACATGGTGGCCAATGGTGTGAACTATTTTGTCCCTCATGCATTTTCCATGAAGGATTTTCCGGATCTGGACTGTCCGCCGCATCTCTATGCACATGGTAATAATCCGGAGTTCACTTATCTGGATATCTTATCGGAATACACCAACAGGCTGGGATTTCTGCTGTCGGGAGGAAAACATGGAGGCAATACGGGTCTCCTCTACCATGCGGAGGCGGAGTGGTCCGGTAATTACATGTTGTTCCAGAAACCGGCGAGGGTTTTGAGTGAAAATCAGATTGAGTTTGACATACTATCCGCGGATATGCTGACCCAAAGCAGGACAGTCGGCGGGGGGCAGATTGTCGTAAATGGGCAGAAATTTTGCTCGCTGATCGTCCCATACGCGCAGCGGCTTCCTGAAAAGCTTATAAAAAGTCTCGTCCGACTGGGAGAAAACGGATTGAACATTCTGTTTATAGACGAACTCCCGGAGGCTCTCAGCGAAAAAGGGGGAGACATCGGCTTGCTTAATAAGCTGCATTCAGTCTCAAGGGTCTGTACATTGCAGGAACTGCCGGAGAAATTAGAGGGAGAAACGGACCGGTTGATTACGGATAGAGAGGTTCCATATTTAAGGTATTACCATTATTTCCATGAAGATGGGGAAATCTTCCTGTTGTTTAATGAAGACCTGTATGAGAATCTGAACATTCATGTCACATTTCCCACGGACCAGCCTCTGCATGGATACGCTCCCATGGAAAACAGGAGGGTGGACCTTCCTCGGGAGGGCGAGGGGTATTCCATTACTTTGGCTAAAGGGGAATTGATGGTTCTTTATACAAATACAGCGGAAGAAAAGGAAACGAAAGTTGGAAATGTATTATCACAGGCAGCCGTATTTGAGGCGGTAAATGCATTCAGTCTTAAAAATCAGCACTGGACTGTAGAAGTAGGAAAAGGGTTGGGTGGACCAAAACAGCAGATCTGGGAGTTTGATTCGCTCCCGGATCTGGACCGAATATCAGAACTGGAGGATTTTTCCGGAGAATTGATTTACCGCACGGAATTTTCATCATGCCTGGAGCAGATGAGCTTGGTGATCGAGGAGGTGAATGAAATTGCAGAAGTACATCTGAATGGAATTTCTGTTGGAAGAAGAATTTCCTATCCCTATGCCTTTGACTTAACCGGTTATAGTATCGGTGGCAAAAATGTTCTGGAGATTCGTGTAGTCAACAATTTGGGACGTTACAGGAAGGATTATTTGTCGCAGTTCATTGTAATGGAACCTTTGGGAATTACGGGAGATGTGGTGTTGTATTCCAGGAGGAATGATTTGATTGAGGAAGGCTGAGTTTTATGAAGAAGATAGAGAAATATGGAGTATTTGAGGCTGTATTGAATTGTGAAGATGTCACGGACTTAATTGCTGGGGAGGCAGTATTTAAGAGAGGGACGGCAGAAAAGCGGGTAAGGTTATTTAAAAACCATTCTGGAGAATATATGGTTCGTTTTATGCCGCAGATGGAAGGAATATGGAGTTACCAGATTATGATTGGAACCGAGGAACGTTCCGGAAAATTTGAATGTACGGCAGCGCGAGGAGAGAATCATGGTGTCGTCCATGCAGAGGGTGACCACTTTCAATATCAGGATGGAAGTACCTATATACCGGTTGGAACTACGTGTTATGCCTGGATTCATCAAACGGAAGAACTTCAGGAGGAAACTCTTGATACACTGGCAGAATCACCTTTTAATAAAATACGCATGTGTGTCTTTCCAAAATCAATGCCTTATAATAACAATGAACCAGATTGTTATCCATTTTTAAAGAAAGAAGACGGTTCCTGGGAGGTAAATGATCCGGATCCGGTATTCTGGGAAAAGCTGGATAAAAGAATTAAACAGTTGATGGAACTGGGAATAGAAGCGGATTTAATTTTGTTCCATCCGTATGACAGATGGGGATTTTCAAAACTCACACAGATGGAATCGCGTGTTTATCTGGAGTACTGTATCGCTCGTCTGTCTGCATATAGAAACCTCTGGTGGAGTCTTGCAAACGAGTATGAAGTTTTGTACGAAAAGTCTCTGGATGACTGGGATGAATATGGGAAGATACTGATGGAGAAGGATATTTACGTCCATCTTATTTCCATACATGATATCATTGCGCCTTATCCTAAGAGAACCTGGATGACACACTGTTCTATTCAGTCAGGAGAACTTCACCGGATTATTTTCTGGAAGCGGGAATACGGAATACCGATCATTATTGATGAATGTGGTTATGAAGGTGATCTTCCGTACAATTGGGGGAATTTATCAGCCTTTGAAATGGTGCACCGATTCTGGTGGACAGTATGCAGAGGCGGATTTTGTACACATGGAGAGACTTATGACAGGAGTGACGAGGTGTTGTGGTGGGCAAAAGGCGGCCAGTTATATGGAGAGAGCGTTAAGCGAATCGCCTTTTTAAAGGAACTCCTGTACAGTCTTCCGGGACAGTGGAAAGCCAGCGAAACTGTACTTGTAAATCCAAATCAGAATGAAAAAACGGAAGACGCGACGGAGTCTCCTTTCCACAGGCTGTTAAAAAAAGCGTCGCCGGAAGCACAGGATAATTATACTATAGCCAACAGTCCCATGAAGCTGGAAGGGAAAACGTATGAATTAGAGTATTTTGGACGTTACTGTCCAGGAAAAAAAGAACTTCATCTCCCAGAAAACGGAAGTTACAAAGTGGAGATCATAGATATTTGGGAAATGACAAGAAGACTGTCTGTGGAAGGGATCAATGGAAAGGTGAAGATTGGACTGCCTGCAAAGGAAGGAATTGCGCTGCTGGTAATGAAGGAGAATTATGTGTCATCCTGACGCAAGGCGGGCGGTGATTTAAAAATGCAGCTGTCTGCGGAGTGGTACAACCGAGAGTATAAGAAGTAATCAATATTTCAGGTCTTTAAACCGTTTTACCTTCTTTTGTCAGTTTTCTATAATGCTTCTTATGCATCTTATAAAAATGGGCATAACTGTTAAATCCTGTCAAAAATACATTATGATGGAGCTTAATCGGTCCATGATCTGCGCAACGACGGCTTTTTCTTTGCCGTCGTCCGGCAGATAGTAGTTATACTATTTAATTTTATTATTTGCTTAACTGTTAAGCATAATTATACTTGTTTCTATACTTTCTGAAATAATGAACTGTAACAAGCATACCTAATAATTCTGCAACAGGGAGTGACAGCCATACACCATCTATCCCCCAAATGATAGATAACAGCAGCACCGCGGCGATTATAAAAACAAATGTTCGCAAGACAGAAATAATTGCTGATACTTTTCCGTCTGAATAGGCAGTAAACATAGCTGAACCATATATTGAAATACCCATAAACAAAAAGGAAAAACCAAACAGCCTAAAACCTTGTATCGCTAAATCATAAACATGCGTACCAGCTGGCGAAAAGATAGACACTAAATTACCTGCAGTTAGCTGCCCAGTCAAGAATACTACTATTGAGAAAAAGCATATAGATTTTAAGCTAATGTTATGGATTTTTTTCAAGCGGTTATGCTCGCTTTTTCCATAATTATAGCTGATAAGCGGCGAAATGCCCGTTGCATAGCCTATAAATATAGCAATCAATAAATCAGTAACATACAAAAGGATTGTAATTGCCGCTACTCCGTCTACCCCTGCGATACGAATAATCACATTGTTATACAATATTAGGGTAACGCCCTGAGAAAGATTAGAAACCATTTCAGAAGCACCATTCGTACAGCTATGCAGCAATACCTTGCCATTTATTTTTGGTTTTGTGAGATAAAGCACATTTTTTCGGCTGACTGTAAAATATATTAATCCTGCAATCGTAGTAATGGCAAATCCCATAGATGTTGCGATTGCTGCTCCGGCTATCCCCCACCCGCAATATTTGATAAAGATATAGTCAAAAACAATATTGGAAATTCCGCTTATGATGTTGATAAGCATTCCTAATGTAGCTTTACCGGCTGTGATAAAAAATACTTGAAAAATCATGCTTGTTATACTGGTAGGAAGAAGTAATAAAATGGAATAAGCGTAATCATGGCAATATGAGTAAATATCTTTTGTTGCGCCCAGGAGAGTTAGTAGTGGTTCAATAAATACTATTCCCAGTATTGCAATAACAATGCCGGTTATAAATGTAGCTGCAACCATTAGTGAAAAGGTCTGTCGCGCTTCTATCGTTTTATTTTCGCCTATCAATTTAGCGGCTATTGCACTTCCCCCCGTTGCAAACATCATTCCGAGAGATGTTGCAACAGTAATCAACGGCATTACAATGTTGACAGAAGAAAGCGCGTCGGTATTGATAAGACGGGCGACAAATACCCCGTCAACCATGCCATATAAAGTTGAAAAGATCATAACGATAATTGTAGGAAGCGCAAACTTCAACAATGATCCTGTTGTAATTTCCCGTTCTAAATTATTATTTTCCATGAGTAACCTCCAAATTTTCTTGATTGTCTGTCTGCAGTGTTTCCAGGCTATTATAAAGTTTGATTTTTCCGACTCTGTGAAAAGTCAATAGAATATAAACTGTTATAAGAAGTACCAGCATTCCTATAATTCCAAATAGCTGATACCCTAAATAAACAGTGATTAATGCAACGATAGGGTTCATTTCAAACTGCGTCCCAATGATTTTAGGCTCCAATATGTTGCGCATAATATCGATGATACAGTAAACCACAAAAACCCCTGCCGCTAAAGTATAATTCCCATTTATCAATTCCATGACAGCCCACGGTATCATAATCGTTCCTGTTCCGAATACAGGAAGCGCGTCAAATAATGCAATCCCAACAGCAAGCCCAATAGGATTGCTTATGCCAATAACAAGAAATCCTATCATTAGTTCTGCCATTGTAATAAACATTAAAATAACAGTCGATTTTAAGTATTTATAAAGAGAACTCGTTATCAGTTGTTTGATTTCACTTACAGAACCACGTGCTTTTTCAGGCAGTTGACACTTTATAAAGCTTATTACTTCGTCATACTGTGTGCTAATAAAGAATGACAGAAGAATTGTTATCAAACTCGATAAAAAGCCTGATGGTATTCCTGAAAAAAAGCTGCCTGCTAAAACCATTCCCTTTTGTGAGATATTAGAAACAAATTGTTGTGTGGCGCTTGTAATGGCAGTTTGCATCATATCGAGATTTGGGCGAAACTGTGCAGGTATGACAGAAAACATATTCTCCAGAAAATCCCCTAATGAATGAAGGGCAGATTTTATTGTACTGTCATAATAGGAAGGGAGGTTAAGGAACACTTCATCAAGCAGATATGATACCTCCATGAATATCCAAACAACCATACTCCCTATAATCAAATAGAAAAACAACCATACCAGTGTTGCTAAATGTTTCTTTTTTATGTGTATCTTCCTGCCTAAAAAACGTGTCAACGGCTGCATGATAGCCGCAAGGAAAAGAGCAATCCAGAACGGCATAATGAACCTTGCAGATAGAAAAATAATTCCTGCAATAATAATCAATATCGTGATATATACAGCGTTGATGATAAAGTGTTTTCGGCGGCTTATTTCCTCCGGCATCATAAAATCTCCTCCTGTTTCCTTTACAGATTACAAAAATTTTTCTATAATAGAAATTATAAAGTCTAATATTATGTGAGAGTCAAGAGGAATTTATGAAAAAACATTTATTGTCAATTGGGGAAATTTCAGAAGTTACAGGGGTGCACATTAGCTCGTTACGCTATTATGACAAATTAGGGGTATTAAAGCCCGCATATATAGACTCCGATACAAACTACCGTTATTATACCTACTCGCAAGTTGAAATTGTTGGTGCAATACAGACCTGCATTGAATTGGATATTCCTTTAAAGGAGTATTTGAGTTTTACTGACGACAGTGGGCAGACAATTCATGCGAAAGAACTTTTAGAGTATGGAAAAATGCAGGCAAAAAAGAAAATGCAGGCAATCAGTGAGGGGATAAAGAAAATTGAACAGTATCAACTACTGATTGAACATAGTAAACAGTTATTAAACGCTATTGAGCCAATAGAATATTATGTACGAAAGAAAAGATATTTTGTCATACCTATGAGTCATTCTCTGTCCGAAGATGATTATAAAAATATTGACAGGTTTCCGCTTTTATTAGAAAAACAGGGATACCAGATGGGAACGGAATACGGGCTTTTGTACTTTTATAAGTCGGATTTGATTGAACGCTATCAGTTTATAGAAATCGTATCTGGCAAAAACGCAAAGGACAGCAATGTGATAACTATACCCGCTGGTTCAGTTCTTTCAAAATCTGCTATGCCAGAAAAAATTGAAAATGCGGCATTAGAATTTCCAGATTTATTTAGCCGAGACGGTATAAAAACAGTTATTTTAACAGGCCTTTTTACCGAAAACATTGATGTAAATAACTTACTTTACGAATTGCGATGTTATTTGCCAAAATAGAATAAATCAAGTGCTAGAACAAGCGAAATTTCATATCATATAGCTGTATCTTGTCTGGGTATGTAATATAGGGAAAAAATATCCTGGAAGTGGGATTATAGTACTTCGTTTTATTCTGAATGGGTATAGTGCCAAATTAAGGTGAAATTTATATTAGGACAAAGTTTGTGTAAAATGAGTAACCGCCAGTTTTTATAGTTATAAACTGGCGGTTACTCATTTTCAGCAGAATATATTTTTCTATATGGTTACCGTATTGCATATCCGAGAAGCCCGGAGAGCTTGCGGCTGGAAGAGAGAAGCAGGCCGCTGATTTCCTCTTCCTCCTGTGGGGTAAGACTGCTGCCGCTGACACTGATTGCTCCAATTGGTTTATTGGAAAAGTCCATAATAACAGCACCAACACAGAATACGTGATATTCGTTTTCTTCCCGATCGAGCGCATATCCCCGTTTGCGGGTCAGACCGATATCCTGAAGAAATAACTGCAGATCAGTCAGAGTATTTTCTGTGAGTGACTGAATATTCATCTTGTCCCATTTCTCAATAATTTCTCCATTAGAGTAAGTGGATAAAAGGGCCTTTCCGGCACTGGTGCTGTAGAGCGGAGAACGATGACCTACGCTGGTGTATACAGAGAATGACATTGCCTCTTTTCCTATACTTTGAAGACATAAGAGTTGATTGTTATCTTCCACAGAAAACTGAGAAATCCGACCGCATCGATTATTTAAATCTAAAAGAGTTGAATTAATTAAAGAAAGCTTATCTAAGTTCTGTACAGCGTTCAGTCCTACTTCATACGTTTTTAACGTCAGAGAGTAGTCTCCGTTTTTTTCGTTTTTCACAAGATAACCATTTTGTACAAGCGTATAGACCAGACGGGAAAGAGAAGCTTTATTCACTTTTATTTCTTTATTTAATTCAGCAAGGCTCATGCTGCTTGCCCTGCCTATTGTTTCCAGAATCTGTAATGCCCTGTCTACGGCCTGTATGGTCTCTAGTTTTACGGTTCCTTCTGCCATTGTGAATCCTCCTTAAATACGTATTTTGATACGAGCGTTACACTATTTACTATCATTATAGGAGATACTGTAGAATTTTGCAAGTTAAAAAGAATAAATGAAATTTTTTTATTATATTTACACAAAAATACTTGAAAAATAATACGAATAGTGATATTATGAAACTACAAAATAAAAAGTGAAACATAAATAATAAAAATGAAACAAATTAGGAGGTAGAAATGGCAAAAGCTAAAGCAACAGCAGATGTAAGTCTCTGCAAAGGATGTCGTCTCTGCATCGGCGCCTGTCCTGTTCAGGCGATCGAGCCGCTGAATGAGATCAACAAGAAAGGTTACGAAATCATCGGTATTCATGAGGAAACATGTATTGGCTGCGGACGTTGTTATACCATATGTCCGGATTACGTATTTACCATCAGCACTGTAGATTAACAGGGGAGGAAAGAAAAGATATGGGCGAAAAATTTAGACTTATGAAAGGCAATGAGGCGATTGCGGAGGCTGCTTTAAGAGCTGGTTGTCGTTTCTATGCCGGATATCCGATTACACCTCAGAGTGAGATTCTCGAATATATGTCGGCCAACATGGCGGCACGCGGAGGAGTCTTTGTACAGGGTGAAAGCGAGATTGCAAGTATGAGCATGCTTTGGGGTGCAGCAGCCTGTGGAGAACGTGTCATGACAAGTTCTTCAGGACCGGGATATGATCTGAAGCAGGAAGGAATTTCTTATCTGGCCTCCTACAACATGCCGGCAGTCTTGATTGATGTTATGAGATACGGTGTCGGTGATGGTGAAATTACAGAAGGACAGGATTCATACTGGGAAGCGGTTCGAGGAGGCGGTCATGGAGATTCCAGGCAGATTGTTCTTACACCTGCATCCGTTCAGGAATGTGCAGACCTTACATATCTGGCTTTTGATCTGGCCGAGAAATATCGAACAGTTGTTATCATCTTAAGTGACGGTGGTATCAGTCAGATGATTGAAAAGGTGGTTCTGCCTGAGGCGAAAGAACATGATAAGGATCAGTTTGACTGGGCAATTAAAGGGTATAAGAAACTTGATGAACCCAAAGTAAAGGTGACAAATTTAGACAGATCCATGAATTACGATGATTACGACTGCATGGTTCAGGAGAAATTCAGGCTTATGCATGAAAATGAACAGCGGTGGGAGGAATTTATGGTGGAAGATGCAGAGCTGGTGCTGGTGGCATATGGAATTTCCTCCAGAATTTGTAAATCTGCAGTCCGCCGTGCCAGAACACAGGGGCTTAAGCTGGGGCTGATTCGTCTGATCAGTGCCTGGCCATATCCAGAAAAGGCATTCAAGAATCTTCCGGACAGTGTAAAGGGATTAATATCTGTGGAGATGAGTCTTTCCGCACAGATGGGACAGGACATTTGTTTAGCTACCAGATTCTCCGTACCTGTATATGCTTATCTGACATCCAAGTATGTTCCAAAGACACAGGGAATTGTAGATTACTGTAAACGGGTACTCGAAGGAAAAGAAAAGGAACTGGAGGTTTACTAATTATGGCAGTGAAGTATACAAAACCGGAAATGATTAATCAGCAGGTAGGCTGGTGCGGCGGTTGTGGTCACGGGATTATTCAGAGATTGATTGCAGAGTGCTGCGAAGAACTGGGGCTAGTAGAGAGAACTGTACAGGTAGTGGATATTGCCTGTGCATACTGGTCCATTGATACATTAAACTGTGACGGCATCGCTGGCCCGCACGGACGGTGTGCCGCCGTCGCGACCGGTATTAAGAAAGTACGTCCGGAGGCAAATGTATATGTTCATGCCGGCGATGGCTGTTCTTATGTGATTGGACTTTCAGAAACGTGCTATGCCGCCCAGAGAAACGTTCCAATCACCATGATTGTAGTGAATAATGGAATCTTCGGAATGACAGGGGGCCAGATGTGTCTTGCAACAACATTGGTAGGAGATAAGACAGTCAGCAGCAAGAGTGGAAGAGATGACCGTGCTGCGGGTGAACCATTTGATATGCTGAATATTATCAGCCATTACCCGATCGCCTATGCGGCCCGCGGAGCACTGTATGATCCTCAGCATATCAATGAGACCAAGAAGATGATAAAGAAAGGCTTTGAAAACCAGAGAGATAAGAAAGGTTTTTCTATTATCGAGGTTCTTTCTCCGTGTCCGACTAACTGGAAGATGACTCCTGTAGATTCGATGAAAAAGTTGAAAGAAGAGAATGAAACTGTATTCCCGGTAAAGGTTTATGTAGATCATACAAATAATGGGGGTGAAGCAAATGGCTGATATCATGTTTGCAGGAATTGGCGGTCAGGGGGTTTTGACGGCTGGAAAGATATTAATTCAAATTGCCGCTGAAAATGGTAAGAATGTGAGCTGGACCAGCGAGTACTCAGCCGAAATGCGCGGCGGCATTGCACTGTGCCGTGTCGTTGTTTCTGATGAAGAAATTGGAAGTCCTTATCCGGATACGCTGGATGTATTGGTGTGTATGAATGAAGATGCATATAATACATACGTTGACCAGGTGGCCGATGGCGGTAAAGTGATTATTAATAAGTCACTGTTTGGAGAGAGAGATTACCCGGATAACTTAGAGATCATTGGAATTGATGCAATGGGGATTTCCTCGGAATTGCAAAATGCAAGAGGAGCAAACCTTGTCATGGTGGGGGCGATGATCGCCGCGACTGGCATGATGGATAAACAGCAGTTTGCGGATACCCTGAAGGATTATTTTGAACATAAGGGAAAACCAAGTGAAAAAAATGTGCAGTGTTTTGAAGCTGGGTATGAGAATGCGGAGAAGATCAACTGATTGAGAAGAGGGGCTTTTGCATGAATCTGAATAAATTATTAAAACCGAAAACCATAGCAATTGTTGGTGCCAGCGAAAAAGCCGGTTTTGGCGGTGATACGACAAGAAATTATTTGAAATTTTCTAAAAACCTGGATAAACTTTATCTGGTAAACCCAGGCAGAGACAGCATTTTTGGGCGACGGGCCTATCATTCCCTCTCGGAAATTGAGGGCGACGTTGATCTTGTGATTTTGTGCACTCCTCAGAAGACAATTATTCCACTATTAGAGGAAGCGGCGGCAAAAAACTGTGGCGGGGCAGTTGTATTTGCCAGCGGCTACAGTGAAGTTGGACCGGAAGGAAAAGAACGCCAGAAGGAACTGGTTGAGGCAGCAGACCGCCTTGGAATTGCCATTATGGGACCAAACTGCGCTGGTTATGCAAATTTTGTAGACGGAATTTTTGCTTTTGCCTTTCTCGTCGAAGAAAGGGAGCGAAAAGGGAATATTGGAATGATATCACAGAGTGGTCAGATTGTTCTCGGTGGGCTGGACAGTCCGAATATGGGATTCAGTCACGTGATTTCATCCGGTAACTCCTGTAATGTAAAGGTAGAGGATTATCTGGATTTCCTGGTTGATGATGAAGATACCAAAGTAGTGGCTGCCTATATGGAAGGTGTTACAAAGCCAGAGAAATTAGTTGCTGCCATCCAAAAGGCTGCTATAAAGAAAAAGCCGGTAGTAATATTGAAGACAGGGCGTTCCAGTAAATCTCAGGAGCTTGCTGCTTCTCATACCGGTTCTTTATCCGGTGCAGACAAGGTACTGTGCGCTTTGTTTAAACGGTATGGTGTAGTAGAAGCGAGTGACTTAGAGGAACTGATGAGTCTGGCAGCGGCATTTTCCTGGCTGCATCAATATCCTCAGGGAGAGCGCTGCGTGTTTATGAATGTATCGGGCGGTGAGGCTGGTGTAATGGCAGATTTGGCAGAGGAGTATGGAATTGAACTGGCAGAGATGGGGCAGGGGACAAAAGACTATTTACGGACTCTGGTGCCTGACTACGGTTCTGTTAATAACCCCTTTGATATGACAGCTGGTATTGGCTATAATACTCCCGTTATGGTACAGGCGATGGAAGCCATCTCAAAGGATAAAAATGTCGATGCAATTGTGGTGGCCTATACGATTACGCCGGAAATCTGGGATGATACGATTGCCCATATGGTGGAGGCAGTTTCAATCGCACGCCAGAATAAGGAATTAAAACCAGTTTTCTGGATCCCGTTCATCGAGCATACAAGGCATCAGGAAAGCGCGGATATCTTAAGGGCAGCAGGTACACCGCTGCTTCCTACTGGCCGCTATGGCTGCAATGCGCTTAAAAAAGTTCTTGATTTTGCTGTCAAAACGTTTGAAGCAATGCAGCCTGCAATTCCCGAGAAAATACATAGTGCCTCACATAGCTTAAGCGAGTTTGAGAGCCTGAATTACTTAAGCACACACGGTGTTCCAATTCCACCTCAGGCAGTCGCTGTTACGGCTGATGAGGCTGTTGAAGAAGCAAAAAAACTGGGTTATCCTCTGTCGGTCAAAATACATTCGAGTGATATTCAGCACAAATCCGACGTGGGAGGGGTAAAACTCAATATTAAGAATGAGGCAGAACTGCGCGAAGCATATGCCGCTATTATGGATAGCTGCAGAAAGAATGCCCCGGCTGCCCGTCTGGAAGGCGTTCTTTTGAAACCTATGCTGAAGGCCGGTGTGGAGATGATTATTGGCGTCAACAACGACAGAGATTTTGGCCCTATGATTATGGTTGGGATGGGTGGTGTATTTGTGGAGCTGTTTAAAGATGTACAGCTGGCACCAGCTCCTCTCACACGGCTCCAGGCTGAAAGGCTGATAGAGAACCTGGCTTCCTATCCTTTATTGAATGGATATCGCGGCGGTGTAGTCTGTGATAAAGAAGCTCTGGCCAATCTCCTTGTAAAAATCAGTGAAATGGCTGCAGAGTGTAAAGATACGGTAAAAGAACTGGATATAAATCCTGTTTTTGTTACGGAAGACGGAGCAGCCATTGCGGATGCATTACTGGTTGTTTATGATGACTGAAATTAAATTACTTCTTACATCTGTCTGAATATTGAATAGGAAATTTTTGCGAACGGGAAGAACAGGTATCCATATGCTTCAATCGTATGGAGGTCTGTTCTTTTCCGTTTTAGAATTTCCATATTGAAATAATTATTGGAGTTTATTACAAAATTCACTTGCGATAATTGGTAATTATGACGAACAAGGGAATAATATGAAACATAATATTGACACATTGAATAAAAGAATGTATTATATAAAATAGAAATACAAAAAAAGTGAAACGCATCAAAGAAATATGAAACAAAAATAAAATATAATGAGGAAAAGAGGAAGAAAAATGAAACTTGAAGAACTGGTAAGTACTGAAGCATCACCGGCGTTAGGGCCTTATTGCCATGGACGCAAATATGGGGATATGATTATTACGTCCGGCCAGATTCCGCTTACCAAAGACGGTATTTATGTTTATGAAATCAAGGAAGCCACAACCCTGGTTCTGAAAAATCTGCTGAGTATTGTAGAGGCCGGCGGTGGGTGTCGGGAGAGTGTCGCCAGAGTAGATGTTTACATAAGAGATTTAAAAGACTTTGATTTAATCAATGAGGCTTATACAGAGTTTTTCGGCGGTTATAAGCCCGCGCGTGTCTGTGTACAGGTAGCAGCACTGCCTGCTGATGTACCTCTCGAAGCTTCTATGATTGCTTTTCAGTCAGAAGAAGCATGAAGAATTTTTCAAAAGAGATGGCAGGTCTCACCGTCGGATGTATACTATATGTAGTATCTGCCATCTTGATCAATCCGGTCAACATTGTTCCAGGGAGTGTTCTGGGAGTATCGGTGGTAGCACACAGTCTTTGGGGAATTTCAATCGGAACGGTTAATCTGATTTGCAATCTGCCGATCATGCTTGTATGTGTGATGTGCTTCGGAAAAAAGATTCTGATTTATACAATCGTGATTATAGTTAGTACATCGATATTAATTGACTGGTGGCTGCCGGTTTTCCCGACTATGTTCATACAGCACGGTTTGGTACTGGCAGTTATTGGAGGAATCTTGATGGGAATTGGAGCCGGAATTTTAATGCGGGCCGGTGGAACGATGGGCGGAACAACTGCCATAGGAAAAATTCTTCAGAAGAAAAATCCCAGGATTAATATGGGAAATGCGCTTTTTGTTTTGGATACTACGGTAATCCTGATAGGAGCAATTCTCCTTAAAAGTTTCACCGGATTTCTGTATTCTGTTATATACACTTTTGTATGCTCCAAGGCGATTGATATCGTATACACATATAAAAAGGCAGCACGGGTAGAAGGTTAGTTTTAGGAGGGGAAAAGGATGGATCAAAAATCGAAAGATGGTAAAAAAATAAATAAACTGGCATTTTGGCCGGCAATCGTAATACTTATCAGTTTTATTTTTGCAGGTGTGATATGGACGGAAGAGGTTGGAGCGGTCATGACGAAACTTCTTTATGCCATGGCTGACTATTTTGGGGCATACATCAATCTGATATCACTCACGTTTATCATACTTGCGGTTGTGTTTTTAATCGGAAGATACGGAGATGTAGTAATCGGAGGAAAAGATGCAAAACCAGAATACAGCATGGCTTCCTGGTGCGCAATGTCCATATGTTCTGGTATCGGTACAGGGTTGTTGTTCTGGGCCATGGGAGAGCCGATTTTCCACTATATGACAACTCCGGCCGCTATGGGGGAAGCGGGAACCCGTACAGCAGGAATCTTTGCGGTAGCACAGGCAATGTGGGATTGGAGTTTTGTTCAGTATTGTATGTATGCTATTTGTGGAGCAGCATTTGCAATTATTTGCTACAATCGAAAAAAAAGTTTGTCGTTTAATTCAATTGTAGAATGTGCCACGGGAAAACGAATCAAATGGTTGAATACGCTGGTTACTGCTGTTGTAATCTTTTGTTTGATGGGAGCGACTTCCAATTCCATGGGAGTGGGGCTGATGCAGATTGGTGCAGGTCTTGAAGCAGCACTGGGAATTCCTCAGTCAGCGGTAAGCTGGCTCTTTGCAGCAATATTTGTTACTGTAATATTTATTCTTTCTTGTGTTTCCGGAATTGGAAAAGGTTTGAAGCTGGTATCTTCCGCCTGTATGTATTTCTTCTTTTTCCTGCTGGCCTATGTATTTCTATTTGGAAATACAGAGTTTATCACAAAGATTACATCAGAATCCATTGGATTTATTGTAGACCATTGGGGAACACAGACCACGATGGCAAATGCGATGGCCAGCAATGATAAATGGTTCGCTGATTGGATTGTACAGTACTGGGCTTCCTTCATCGTATACGCGCCAGTCATTGGAATGTTCCTGGCCCGAATGGGGAAAGGCCGCAAGGTTCGTACGTTTATGTTGGTTCAGATTCTCGTTCCGTCAATTTTCTGCATTGTCTGGATCGGTGTTTTTGGCGGTCAGACAATTTATTTACAAACATCAGGAACACTGGATGTATGGGAAGCTGTTAATAAATCCGGTATGCAGGCAGCTGTATTTCAGATTATAGGAACTCTCCCTTTCAGCAAAGTCATTACAATCCTGTTCCTTTGTACCGTAACCTTGAGTTTTTGTACACTGGCAGATCCGATGGCGTCAGTCGCTGCCACTCTTTCTGTGAACGGACTTTCAGCAGAAGATGAGGCTCCCAAAAAACAGAAGGTTCTGGTAGGGTGTATTCTGGGTGGTACTGCATATACCCTGGTTGCTACCGGAGGAATTAACTCTGTAAAAGGTATGTTTACACTTGTAGGACTCCTACAGAGCATTGTACTGATTATGTGCGCAATTGTACTGTTTCGCTATGGAAAGAAGTGTTATTCGTTACCAGATTACGGCTATATAGATAAGCCGGAAGATGATATGAATGATGAAGCAAACTGTGGAGAATCTTGTTCTTCGCATTAGCAAATAAAAAAGTGAGTTCAGAGGAGGAAAAAATGATGAGTTTTAAGAGAGTGATTAATGTAGTTGAGACTCATGACGGGGAACCGATGCGGGTTGTGACCGGCGGCGTTGGACATATTCCTGGTGACAGCGTGTATGAGATGGAGGAATACTTAAGACTTTATAATGATGGACTGCGCAAGTTCCTGCTTCGTGAGCCGCGGGGGTATCCGCCGATGTGCTGTAATATAATAGTTCCACCAAAGAATCCGGAGGCGGCTGCAGGTTTTATTATTATGGAACAGACGGAATATCCGATGATGTCCGGCGGAAATGTCATTTCCGTAGCTACCGTTCTTCTTGAGACTGGAATGATCGAAATGAAAGAACCATATACGGAATTTCAGCTGGAGGCTCCTGCCGGTTTGATTGGCATTAAGGCGAAATGCGAGAATGGCAAAGTAACAGAGGTTACATTTAAAAACGTTCCAGCCTTCGCAGTCTATACGGATACGGAGATTACCGTGCCGCACATTGGTCACGGGGTGGAAAAGGTTAAAGTAGATGTTGCATGGGGAGGTATGTTTTATGCCATGGCTGATGTTCGTCAGTTCCCATGGATCCAACTGACACCGGATATGGGAAGAGAAATCACCCGCGTATCCTCTTTAATCCTAAAAGCTGCTCAAGACCAGCTTCCGGTGGAGCACCCGAACTATCCTGGAGTGGGGATTACAATTTCTCAGCTGTTTGGACCTACAGACGATCCTAATGCGGACATAAGAAATGCCGTTACAGTTGCCAGCGGAGCGGTAGATTTTGACAATCCATCTACATGGATCGGCGCTTTGGACCGGTGCCCATGTGGAACCGGAACGTGTGCCAGAATGGCGGCTTTGTATGCCAAAGGAGAATTAAAATTAAATGAGACGTTCCGTCATCAGGGACTGCTTGGCGTGGTTTATAAGGGAGAATTGATAGAAGAAACTGAAATCGGCGGCCATAAGGCGGTAATTCCGACGATTGCCGGCCAGTCCTGGATTTATGGATACGGTAATCTGGTATTGGATTCAACGGATCCATTTACGGAAGGTTTTACAATTGGAGACATTTGGGCATAGGAAATGTGCAGGAGGAAAAACATGAAGAAACATGCATTTCAGGGCGGACTGCTGATTGATGGGACTGGGGCGGCGGCCATTGGGAACAGCCTTGTCCTTGTAGATGAAGATAAAATTACTTATGCAGGTGAAGCCAGGACAGTTCCGGAGGGGTATGAAATTTATAATATCAGCGGAAAGACGATTATGCCTGGACTGATAGATGCACATCTGCATTTCTCCGGAAATTTAACGGATAATGATACGGACTGGCCTACAGAAGATAATCTTCAGAAAGCAGTAGTAGCTGTACAGCAGGCCCATGAATGTCTGGAAGCAGGTCTTACAACGGTTGGAGAGGTATCTTTGTTCGGTATTCATATCCGTAATATGATTGAGCAGAAAGTAATGAAGGGGCCGCGTGTAGTTGCATCAGGCCGTGGATTTTGCGCTACTTGTTCTCATGGTGATTCTCATAAGGTATCGATTGAACGAAACTTAGAGGGACATCCCTGGGGGGAGTGCGTGGACAGTCCGTGGGATTTAAGAAAAGCAGTCCGCCGCAGGCTTCGGGAGAATCCGGATGCCATTAAGATCTGGGCTACAGGAGGCGGTATCTGGAGATGGGAGACCGCAATGGATCAGCACTACACGATGGAAGAGGTCCAGGCCGTGGTGGATGAGTGTAAAATGAGACATGTTCCGGTCTGGTCTCATTGTTTCGGCAGCGCTGCCAACTCCGTAAAAGCTGGCGTGGATTTGATCATTCACGGACAGTCCTTAGATGATGAGACTCTGGACCTGATGGCAGAAAAGGGGATTGCGCTTTGCCCTACAATTAATTTTATGCCCGCATGGTTAACAACATTTCCACCAAAGTATGATCCGGCTCTGCACGATCAGTATCCGGGTGAAACGGTTGCGGAAAAAGATTTGAATCGCATCTATGCGAATCTGAAAAAGGCGAGGGACAGAGGGATTCTGCTGACGACCGGTTCAGATTCATTCAATTCTCAGATGACACCCTATGGTGAGACCCTGGTGGGAGAACTTCATGCATTTGTAGAGTGTGCGGGAATCAGCGAGATGGATACAATTGTAGCCGCTACTTTAAATGGTGCGAAGGTATTGCGCGTAGACGAAATCACAGGATCTCTTGAATCAGGAAAGAGCGCAGATCTGCTGGTTATTGATGGAAATCCACTGAAAAATATACGTGAACTGACTGTTGATACCATGAGTGTGATTATGAAGGAAGGAGAGTTTATAAGAAGAACTATATAATTGTGAAGGTCTGATACAAAACGCAACCGGGGAGCAATGGTCATTTGACTATGGGGACATACCAGTTACCCGTTTAAATAATGTTATAAATAATTATAATCGTGGAAACCACATAAATAAGCCACTTCATTGCTGCTTAATTCTGGAGAATTCAGCAGCAGTGATTTGGCTTTCTCTATGCGCTGATTTCGTATTAACTATGCTATACCAATTCCATAACTTTCTTTGGAGATTTCATAGAGCCGACTTTTAGAAAAATAGTGTTGTAGGATACAGATTTATACTTGCCGGACAATATCCCACAGGCAGACATTATGGGCAAGTAGGGAGGAGTCCAGAAAAAGGGATCCGTCGGTGTTCTGGTAGATGGTCCTCACTTCCGGAAGGCAGGCCTTCTGAAGATAATTAAGCTGGGATACCGGGGGCAGTTTAATATCCATCATATATTCAAATTCATCAATATTACTGTTTGCATAGCCACCGATCCACAGATCAAGAATACTGCCGTGGGCGCGGTCTAAGAGATGGCGCGTGATCCGATATTTTCCCGGTTCCAGGTTGTTTAAGACGAAGTGCTGCAGAACGGGCGGAACGTGTTCGAATAATTTATAGGTGTCATAGAAAGGCAGTTGTGTCCCAGTGGACAATCCTTCAAAGGAGGAGACGTGCGCATAGTGATAGGCCAGAATCTGGTAATGGCCTCCGGCGCTTCCGGCCACACAGTAGTTGGGGCCCATGGCGATGAGGCGGTCCCCGAGAAAGCGTAACAGCTCAAACGCATAGAAAGAAGGCATGGCAGTGAGGTCTTTATTAAATAAACCGCATCCCCAAAAGTACAAAGCCTCCGCTTTGGCAGGATCATTCCAGGCATTAGTATCGCAAAAAAGCCAGTAGCCCATCATGTCGCAGAGCGGCGATAATTCCAGCACGGTTTTGCAGATAAAGGCGGCTTGAAAACAGGAATATTGGATTGGGGTATCCGGAACGAAAACAGAGTTCCATTCCGTGATGTAGAAAGAAGCGCCAGGAAAATGCCTTCGTATGGAAGCGCGGGCGGCCCTGGCCTTCTTTTTTATTATGTCGCGGTCTGTGCTGATCTGGTCAGCGGCCCCCGCCTTTATCATCAGGCTTAAAGACACAGAAAAGAAATCCGGCTGGATTCCCGCTTCCTTAAAAGAAGCGGCGGCGCCATCTAAATCGCTTTCCGGGGAACAGGCGTCAAAACCGGGTCCGCCAAGAGAAGCGTCCGGCAGATACTTTTTGACCAGGGCCTTGATCCTCTTAAAATCCTCCAGATAGGAGGCCATAGACTCCCTGGGGGCTTTCCACACTTCGAAGATCCATTCGCCTGTCCAGGCGTCCGGATAGGCATAGCGGCAGTGCGAGAGGAATGCTTCCAGTAATTCAAAGTACCGGCTGCTTTTCGGAATAGAGGCAACCTGAATGGTGGAGCTGGTGAAGCCGTCGTCGTGGCAGGGCAGGCGCGTCAGCTCCAGAAACGGGATCAAATCCTGCTGATACAGAAAATCCAGGACGCGGTCCACATCCAGAAAATAGTATTCATAATCGGGGAGCACCCTTGGGATAAAGGAGCTGCTCAACATTCCCTGGAAGCGGAGATATTTAAAATCCAGGCGTCTTTTTGCATCTGTGAGCAGACCGCAGAAATCGTCCAGGAGCAGATTCTTAACGGAACCGACATTCATCAGGGTGGAGAAATGCCTGGGAAAAGCCTCTCCACCGGATACGTCTATGGTATTCGTCTGGCTGTACAGGGCGGCCTGTTCTGTGGCAATTTCGCCCGGAGCCTCGTTTTTCTGAATCGTATCGTATTCTTCCAGTAAAAGTGAGGCATGTTTTTGATCGCGGTATTTACTGGGAGTCATTTCATAAAGACTGCGAAAAGCCCTGTTGAACGCATTCATATCGGAAAATCCATGACGGACGGCGATCTCCGTGATGGAGTTGTCTGTATAGCTGACATCCCGGCAGGCATGGAACAGCCTCTTTTCCAGAAGATAGTCCTTAAAATTCTTATGGAGATATTTCTTAAAGAATTTCGACAGATACTGCGGTGTGAGAAACAGGGCGTCCGCCAGGGAAGTTAGGGTTATGGCTTCCTGATAATGCTGGTCAAGATAAGAGGTAATGGTCCGGATGCGCTCACTGTATTTTTCGGGAATGCTGGGATCGACAGCGAGGGAAAAATAGTTATCCTTTTTCAACTGATCCAGCAATTGAAATAAAAGTCCATGGATGGCAAGGGCATGATAGGCCGGATTCTCCAAATACCTGGCGGCGATGCCGGTTACAAGCTGTTTTAAGGAAAGGTAGTTATTATTAGGCTCAAGAACAGAATCACAGATAATCGTTCCAAAGGCTCCCAGGTTCTGTTCCACGAACTGCGGGCGGATACCGATGTGGAGAAACGTGGCTGCCCCTTCCGGAGAAAGGGTATAGGGGATTAACCTGCCGGTCATGCAGAGATCACTGGACGTATAGAGCGCGGAGACGTCCTCCCGGGCGATGGTCAGTCTGCCGGATAGCAGATAGATGATATCGTAGGAATCGTGGGTGAAGGAAACCGCTTCGTAGAGGACGGTCTGTTCCAAAAATGTAATGGGTAAGCTTTGAAGGGAATCCATATTACATTACCTCCCTGGTATTAGTATTTAAGTCCAGCAGAAGAAGAACTACTTCCTGGCTTTCCACAGAGATCCGGAAACGCAGCGGCTGATCCGCAAGCACCTCGGCGGTGGAAAGCTGGGGAGTCAGGGAAGATAGCTCCTGCAGCGCCTGGATATCGGAGTCTCTCGATAAGTTTAAGTAACCGAGCGCCTTCCAATGAGACAGAAGATTGGCCTTAGATTCGGAGACTGTATATTTTCGTATCAGATAGATGCCCGGCTGCGCGTGAAGGATAGAAACTTCCCAATGGCAGCCGGGAGTTTTTATGAATACCTCTTCCCCGGCTTCTAAATCCTGAACCGCCACATTGCGTTGGCAGAATCCCGGCGATATATGTTCATAATGATAGAACAGGCATTGATAGCTTCCTGCAGACCGGGCGGTGATCAGGTAATGCCTGTTATATTTTAACAGGGAACCTCCCAGCTGCGCGAACATCCGATAGGCGTGATAGGAAGGCTTGGGGAGATTTAAGTCGGAAAACAGTCCCCAGCCTCCGAACAGCATCCCCAGAGAATCCGCGTAGCGGAGGGGGATATCGGAGAGCAGGTAATAGCCCATGGCCTGAACGTTCCTATCTGCCGCCGCGGTCAGCGTCTTTGCCAGGAAGGCGGCCTGATAGGCGGAGTCATTCAGCAGATTGCGGGAAGAGAGATTCGAGTTAAATTCCGTAATCCACAGTTCCATACCCGGAAATTGTTTCCTGGCCAGGTCAAGGAGATAGGCCATTCGTTTTAAGATCAGATCAGGGTCAGGGGATAGGGCCGCGTCCTCTCCGTCGCTGGTCAGAGGATAGAGGTAAGCGGTCAGGAAATCCGGCATGGTTCGTCCGGCCTGGAACAGACGGAATAAATCCAGCAGCTTTTCTGCATCCTTCCAATAGGTAAAGCCGGGGCCTCCGATCTGACATACTGCTGAATAGCCGCGGATAATGCTCCGGATTTTTTCAAAATAGCGGACATACCGGGTCATGGGGAAATCTTCGGCAGTATCCTGAAAGTCATAATAAGTATAGCTTACTTCGAAGCGCCACCGGTCGAAGGATTCCTGGCCGTAGCGGTTGATGCAGGCCCGTATAAAATCAGGAAGGAGTCTGAGGGTCCGGTCATAATAGGCGGAAGAGTCCTTTACCAGATTAACGGGAACCACCTCGCTTAAATTCAACTGAATGCGGAACAGCTTGTTGCTGATCTCCAGAAACGGAAGCATCCGGTGATCAATCATAATGTCTATAATATGGAAAATACGGCTGAAATCATAGATGATTGTTCCGCCTGCCCGGTATTCGGCCACAAAATCCAGTATCCGGCAGATTCGTCCGTATTCAAACCCGATTTCCTTTTGTATGCGGATTAGCTGGTCAAAGATCCTGACATTCGTGAAATCGGACACATACCCCAAATTGATCAGCCTTTTAAAGCAAAACGGGAAAGCCTTCGTCCTGTTGGCGTCGGCTGTGACCGGCGCTAAGCCGTCTGGCTGTCTGGAAGGCTCTGCGGCGGGGGCGACTGGCGTGCGGTAGGGGGAGAGAGCGCGCATGGCCCCATCTACAGGAAGCGGCGCAGTAAAGGGAAGGCGCGGCTTTTCCTCATAGAGCGGGAGGCGGGCCTTTGAAACGTAAGCCTTTAAGACGCCGGCCTGCTTTAAACCGACGCGCGGACTGATTTCCTCCGGGGAGAGAGGCGTATACCGCAGATAGGCGGCGCCCTTTTCACACCGAAGCTGCTGGATATACTGATGAAACGTCATGCTTGTGTATTTCTTAAAAAAGGCCGCCAGATACTGCGGGGTGATCTTATAGCGGGAGGCCGTTTCCGATAAGGATAGATCCTCCCGCAAACGGCCGCGTGTATCAACTGTGAGCCGAACCAGAAAATCCTTCTGATAGGCGGTCATGCCGTCATCATGAGAAGGGGAAAGAAGCGGGCGGAAGGCCAGACCATCCAGCGGGCGGAAGGCCAGGCCATCCAGCCGGCGAAGCAGATCCAGGAGCAGGCAGGCGTGCCGGAAGGGATTCTCCGGGTCTTCCAGCAGACGGAGCCGGGCGTATGCGGCCATCAGTAAGAGAATGGCTACGGCCTCTTTCCGGATAAACCGTGGGCAGGAGAACAGGGCTCCGTCATCACAGATGTCTAATAGCGGCGCAGGCAGGAATGAAAGCCTTAACAAAACCGCGGTATGCGGGGCGGAAAGGGAGACTTCTGTATCCGGCGGAAGAAGTAAGACTTCTTTTTCAGCCAGCACCTCCTCTGCGGCAGGAACGGAGGTACCGGAACCGGCGATGATAAGTGTTCCTTCCAGAACCCCCAAAAGCTCCAGGAAGGAGGAGTGAAGAACCGTTTTTTCAGAAAGCTGGACCACATCGCAGACAGAAACCATGTTGGACAGCTTGTCAATTATCTGCATTGAAATACCTCCTGGTCATAATTCTGATCTTACTGTACCATAAATATTAAAAAAATAAAAGAAAAATTAATATTGCGTTTTATACAAAACATTAAAATATATAAAACAATAAAAATTACCGAAAAAAAAGAGACAAAAAGATTAAATATGGGAAGAAGAAAATAATCCCATCTGGTAAGATTAGTACAGAAATCAAAAGAAACACCGGTGGATTTCACAGCGCTAGCGAAAGACAAGTAAAAGGAAAAAGGAGTAATACAATGGGGAAAAAAGATAATAAAATTGGCCCGCTGCAATACTTTGCCTATGGTACCGGCAACTTCGCGTCACAGCTTTCCTGGACCATGGTCAGTACATATCTTGCAGTATTTTATACCGACGTATTCGGCCTTTCGGCTGGCGCGGTGGCAGTCCTGTTCCTGGTGGCAAAGATATGGGATGGAGTCAACGACCCGATGATGGGGGAAATCATGGAACACACCCACACCCGCTACGGAAGGTTCCGGCCGTATATCGCGCTGGGCGCGCCGCTTTTGGTGATCTTCACTATCCTGACCTTTACGGTCCCGAATTTCGGAACGACGGGAAATTTGATCTATGCGTACGTCACCTATATCGGACTCGGTATGGTATACACCATGACCAATGTGCCTTACCAGGGCCTTCCTGCGGTCATGACGGATGACTCGAAGAAAGTCAACCGCCTGATGACCGTTCAGCTCATGGGAATGGTGCTGGGCATGATTATCTTAAACTTGGGGACGCTGCCCATGGTGAATTTCTTCGGACAGGGAAACCAGAAGGCAGGATACCAGATCACAGCCTCCGTATTCGCCATAGCCGCCCTTCCGATGTTCTGGTTCTGCGCAAAGATGTGTAAGGAGACAGTCATTGTACGTAAAGAAAACCAGGTTCCGGTGAAAGAATCCATGAAGCTGATCTTTAAGAACAGGAACATGATGATGGTAGTCTTATACACTGTCTGCAACATGTCGGCCATGATGGGAAGAATCGGGGTAGCTGTCTACTATTACATGTATGTGGTTAAGAATTTTACCTTTATCACCTTATTTATGATGATGCAGATGATCGTAGGAGCGGTTGTCATGCCGCTGGCCCCCAGGGTGATTGAAAAATTTGGGAAAAAGAAGACGGTCTACTTTGCCATGCTGGTGCAGGCGGCAGGACTCCTGATGATGGTATTCGGCCCTTATCAGAATATCCCGTATCTGTTTGTCTGCCATATTGTATACGGACTCGGCTATATCGCAGGCCCCTGCGGCGCGATTATGCTCATCGATGCGCTGGACGATATGGATTTGACGACAGGTGTCCGCACAGATGGAACGGCTTTTTCCTTAAATGGCCTCGGCTCCAAGATCGGAACCGCAGTAGGGTCAGCTTTAGGAGTCGCCGTAATCGGCTGGTTCGGCTATCAGGCCGGACAGGATGTGTCCGCTCATACGCAGCTGGGAATCACGATAGCCGCTAATGTAATTCCGGCAGTCATATTCCTGGTCGGAATCATCCCAGTAGCGCTGTTCAATCTAAAAGAAAGCGATATGCCTGGGATCCGTGAGAAACTCAGAATCCGCAATGAAGAACGCGAAAAAAATTATCAGGAAAGAAGGAATCAGGAATGAAAAAAGTAAGAGTAGGAATCGTTGGCTGTGGAGGAATTGCGAATCAAAAGCATCTTCCCTCCTTGAAAGCAAATGAAGATTTGAACGAGGTAGTGGCATTCTGCGATATCATTGAGGAGCGGGCCGTGAAGGCCGCGGCACAGTACGGTACACATGATGCCAGAGTTTATACGAATTATTACGAGCTGGTGAACGATCCGGACGTAGACGTGGTTCACGTCTGTACGCCTAACGTGGCCCACTGTCCCATCACCGTAGCGGCCTTTGAGGCGGGAAAGCATGTGATGTGCGAGAAACCCATGGCCCACTGTTCAGAGGATGCGAGAATCATGATCGAGGCCTGGAAGAAATCCGTAAAGAAATTTACCGTGGGCTATCAGAACCGTTTCCGCGATGATACCCAGACCCTCCACGCTTCCTGCGCTGCCGGGGAATTGGGAGAGGTTTACTTTGCAAAGGCCCATGCGTTAAGACGGCGTGCGGTTCCCACATGGGGAGTATTCCCGAATAAGGCGCTGCAGGGAGGCGGTCCCTTAATCGATATCGGAACCCATGCGCTGGATATCACCTTATGGATGATGGATAATTACGAGCCGGTGTCGGTGTCAGGCCAGGTGTTCTATAAGCTGGGACGCCAGGCGGACGGCCCGGACGGAAACGTATTCGGCCCCTGGGATCCGGAGACCTTCGAGGTGGAGGATTCCGCCTTCGGTATGGTGAAAATGAAGAACGGGGCGGCTATTTACCTGGAGTCCTCCTGGGCGCTTAACGTATTAAAATCAATGGAGGCATCCACCACACTCTGCGGAACGAAGGCAGGAGCGGAGATCCACCACGGAGGAAGCTATCCCAAGGATGAACTGATCTATAATACCGTGGAGCACAATCAACTGATGGAGAAAACCATTTCCCCGGCCGGAGTGGTGGATTTCTTTGAAGGCGGCGCATCCGCGGAGGGCGTACGGGAACAGAAGCAGTGGATGGAAGCGATCCTCTATGATAAGGAACCGCTTGTAAAACCGGAACAGGCATTTGTGGTGACTCAGATTTTAGAGGGAATCTATCAGTCTGCCGAAACCGGAAAAGAAGTATTTTTCTAAAACAGAGAGAAAGGACTGATAAAATGTTTCCAAGACAAATGTACAATCCAGACGAATTTAAGAATACGGAGAAAGAGGGAAAGGTAATCGGTTTTCAGTTCGATATGAAGATTCAGTATTACCGTGGGATCACTCTTTCCATTATCCGGAATATCGAGGTAACTGTAGATGGCGTTGAGTATCCGCGGGAAGCGGTCCGTTTTACGGTAAACGGCGAGACGTTTTCGCTGGAGGAAATGCGGACCGTGATCACAAACCGCTGGCTGTTTGGACAGTATGCCACTGTCACCGTGCTGACGGAAGGCGGTCTGAAAAAGGGAAAGCATCACATAAAGTGCACACAGACCATTGCACCGTCCTACATGCCATGTATTCTGGTCAATGCGGGCGAGTACGATTTTGAAATTTGATGTCAGGAGGAGAGAAGATGGATTACAAAATTGGAAGAAGCGTGTCCTTATACAGCTACCAGCAGGAATATTATGAGGGAAAGCTGGATTTAGAGGGCTGCATCAGGGAGACGGCAAAGACAGGAGCGACTGGCATCGAGCTTCTGGCCGAGCAGATGATCGACAGCTTCCCGGTGATAACGCCGGAATTTAAGGAGAAATGGTTCGGCTGGATGGAAACGTATCACACAGAGCCGACCTGCTACGACGCATTTCTGGAAAATCATATTTACGATAACCGGACCTGCACGCTGCGGGAACAGATTGACATGATGAAGCGGGATTTACGCATTGCGGGCGAGCTGGGATTTAAGACACTGCGGACCCTGGTTTCCACGCCCATGGAGGTCATTGAAGGAAGTATCCCCTTCGCCGAAGAACAGGACGTGAAAATCTGTATCGAGGTTCACTCCCCGTTCTCGTTAAACTCCGGCTGGGCGGATGGATATATGGAGATGATCCTCAGGACAGGGACAAAGTACTTCGGGTTCATGCCGGATTTTGGAATCTTTTGCCGCCATATCCCGGACATCTTAACGGAGCAGGCGCGCAGAAACGGCTGCCGGGAAGAAGCCATCAAGATCGTGGAGGATGCGTTTGAAAACCGGGTGACGAAAGGCTTTACGAAGATCAAGTATGATCTGGACTTAGGAAAGGCCCATGGAGATTATATGAAAGCAAACGGTATGCCGCAGCTTATGGATGCCCTGGAGAAGATCCACGCGACTCCGGCGGAGATGGCCTACGCGGGTTCAACCTTTGACTATACGTGGTGCGATCCTGAGGACATTGTCGACAATATCCCGTATATTTACCATACCCACGCCAAGTTCTACAACGTCAATGAGAATTATGAGGAAACATCAATCCCCATACGACAGGTGGTGGAGGCTTATAAGAAAGCGGGATATCACGGATATTTGTCCTCCGAGTACGAGGGAAACCGAATGTTAAACGACGCCCTTGAGGTGGACAGTATCGAGCAGGTGAGACGCCATCAGGAGGCGCTTCGCAGAGCGATCGAAGAATAGAATAACGGTTACGGGAAAGCCCTGGTCTGGAATGACTGGATTCCAGGCTGGCTTACCGGCCGTTTACCTGGTCAGGGACTTAAAACAGAATCGGAATCAGAAAGGAAACAGGCAGCTATGAAGGAGTATAAAGCAGAAATAGGTGTCATCGCAGCAGGCCCTTCCGGTTTATCTGCGGCTGTGCAGGCAGCCCAGCTGGGCGCGAAGGTGGTCGTGGTGGAGAAGGCGGCGGCAGTAGGCGGAGCCGCGAATATGGGAATGGGGATCCTTGCAGTCGGAAGCCATTATCAGAAGGCGCAGATGATTGATATTAGTATAGAGAAGGCATTTAACATGTTCATGGATTACACCCATTACAATGTAGACGCCCGCTTAATCAAACGGTATTTTTCCCAGTCGGCGGAAACTATTCTGTGGCTGGAGGACATGGGGGTGGAGTTCGAGGGCGCATTCCGGTATTTTCCCAAGTCCGAGGCAACCTGGCATATCGTGAAGACGGATACTGGCATCGGCCCCAGAGCCGCTTCCTTTATGAACCGGGCGCTGTATCAGAAGGCCCTCGAACTGGGCGTGACGGTCCTTCTGGAGCATCCGGCCAGGAAAATCTTAAAGGAAGACGGGAAGATTACCGGGATTCTGGCGGTTGGACCTGATGGGAAAGAGGTGCGGGTGAGCTGCCCGGCAGTGATTGTCTGTACCGGTGGCGCCGGGGCCAATAAGAAGATGATTAAGGAACTGACCGGGCTAGAGCATGGCAAAGAGGTGTACAATTTCACAATTCCCGGCCTGACCGGAGACGGCCTTACCATGGCGTGGGAAGCGGGAGCGGACCGGATGCCTGTGAGGATTGAGATGGCCTGCGATTTAGGTGGTGGGGAAGCGACTACCTCCGGCGTCACCAATATTATGAAGCAGCCGAACCTTTTGGTGAATCGGGACGGTAAAAGAGTCATGAATGAAGATTTCATGCAGAACGCCACCTATTTAAGCAATGTTGCCAACCATCAGAAGGATAAGACCTGCTTCTCCATTGTGGACAGCTCTATCGTAAAATACTACATCAAAAACGGTGTGGATGTGACCAGTTTAGTTACGCCCGATCCGGATGTCTCGGATTTTTATGAAGGAATCGGGATGTTGGAGAAGAATGGCTCCAGCAATTACTTTGTGGCGGACACCATAGAGGAACTGGCGGAAAAGGCGGGAATCGACGGTGAGAACCTAAAACAGACCATTGACGATTATAATTACTTCTGCGACAGCAGGGATTATGAGTTTTTCAAGGATCCCAAGTACTTACGCCCCTTGTTTAAGGCACCCTACTATGCGGCTGCCGTCCATCCGGGAGGCTACGGGACTGTCGGAGGCGTCAGAATCAACGAGAACTGCGAGGCCTGCGACCAGTTTTTCCAGCCCGTACCGGGGCTGTACTGCGCGGGAGCCGACTCCTGTAATATCTATGACGACAGCTACATGTTCCTGCTGCCAGGCAACTCCATGGGTTACGCGGTAAACACGGGAAGGATCGCAGGCATGAGCGCCGTAGGATATGTGCAGTCCGGCCGGATATCCGACCGGATAAGCAGACAAGAGAAAACGGAGGAATTATGATGGCTGTAATCACCATAGACGGCATCCGGCTTGAGGTGCCTGACAACAAAACTCTTTTGGAATGTGCTTTGGACGCGGGAATCTATATCCCTCATCTTTGCCACCATCCAGATCTGCCGGAACACGGTTCCTGCCGGATGTGCGTCGTAGAGATTGATGGGGAGGAGACGCCGCTTCCGTCCTGCACGGTGAAGGCCAGAGACGGGATGGCCGTTCGGACGAAGGGTGAGACGCTTGGCCGTCTGCGCTCTATGGCCCTGGATCTGCTTCTGGCCGGTCATCCGGAGGACTGTTCCACCTGTCCAAAATACGGGAACTGTGAATTGCAGACCCTGATCCAGTATATGGGAGGGGCTACTTCCCGGATGAGACACCGGACAAAGGGCTTTAAGCAGGAGGAATCAAATCCCCTGCTGACCCATGACATGAACCGCTGTGTTCTCTGCGGCCGCTGCATCAGGGTCTGTGAGGACTTGAGAGGCGTAGGGGTTTTAAAGTTTCAGAAGGAAGGGCTGGAAACGTATGTGGGGACCCTTCATCATAAGCTGCTGATGGACACGGACTGCCGTTTCTGCCAGGCCTGCGCCGAGGTCTGCCCCACGGGTACCATCCGGGATAAGCTCATGATGGCAAATCCTGGAAAACCTAAGGAGGATGTGGTGGTGCCCTGCCGGGCCGCATGTCCGGCCCATACTGATGTCCCCCGCTATATCCGTTATGTGAAAGAAGGCCGGTTCGATGAGGCCGCCGCTGTGATCCGGGAAAAGGTACCGTTTCCAAAGACGCTTGGATATGTGTGCAGCCACGAATGTGAACTGGAGTGCAAGCGGAAGGAGATCAACGAGGCCATGTCCATACGGGAAATCAAACGGTATGCGGCGGAGGCGGACAGCAGAGCCTGCTGGAAGGGCCGTGGAAAACAGCTTCCGGACACCGGAAAGAGAGTCTGCGTGATAGGCGGCGGCCCTGCCGGAATGACAGCGGCATATTATCTGCGGAAGCAGGGACATGATGTGACAATTAAGGAAGCGCTGCCGAAAATAGGGGGAATGCTTCAGTTTGGAATCCCGGAATACCGTCTTCCGCGGAATATCATCGAGGAAGAGTATGGGATTATCGAGGAAACGGGGATACATACCCAGCTAAATACGTGGGTGGAGAAGCCTCTGGAGCTGAGAAACGAATATGATGCGGTTCTCCTGGCAATCGGAACCCATCAGGGCGTCCGTCTTCCCATGGAAGGAAACCGTCTTCCCGGCGTGCTGCTGAACACGGATTTCCTGCGAAACGCCAGTCTGCACGAGAAAACCGGTATCGGTGACACAGTGATCGTTCTGGGCGGCGGCAACGTGGCCTTCGACTGCGCCAGAACCGCGAAGCGTCTGGGAGCGAAAACCGTTCACTTAGCCTGCTTAGAGGCTGCCGGACAGATGACGGCAGATGAGGAGGAGATTACCCAGGCAAAAGAGGAAGGGATCCTCATCCATCCGGGACAGACCTTTGAGCGGATTATCGGAGACGGGTGTGTGGCTGGAGTGGATTTCATGAAGGTGAAGTCGTTTACGTTTGATGAAAACCGCCGGGCCGTGATTGAGAAGGAACCGGGATCGGAACACTGTATCGAGGCTGACACTGTGATATTTGCTACGGGACAGCGGCCGAAAATCACGGAGGAAGCGGGACTTCCTCTGGGACGGGGCAACACCATCGCGGCAGACGAGAAGACGTGCGAGACAGGGACAGAGGGCGTGTTCGCAGCCGGAGACGCGGTATATGGAACGAAGTCCGTAATTGCGGCCATTGAGTCCGGAAGAAGGGCGGCGCAGTCCATTGACCGGTACTTAGGCGGCGATGGGGACATCAGCGAGATTCTCGCGCCTGTGGAGGAGCCGGAGGCATACATAGGGAAAGAAGAGGGCTTTGCCTGCAGGAAACGCGCAGAAAATACCATCACACCCTTAGAGGAGCGAAAGGACAGCTTTACTCTGGTGGATCATGGAATATGTGGAGACGGCGTCTGCGGGGAGGCCGGACGGTGCCTGCAATGCGATTTAAGGCTGAATATCACCCAGCCCAGACTCTGGGGAGACTATGAAAGCGAAGGAGGTCGGGAATGAACGGACTTGAGAAAACAGGCGGAATGAGCCAGGAAGAATTGCTTGAAAAAATTGGACAGTCCGGTTTGAAGGAGTACGGAATCTGTCCCGAAAACCTGGAAAAGAAGCTTCGGCGTATTTTAGAAGAGCGCCTTCCTTCTGACGGCCCGATGATTGCCGCAGGGGCCTTAAACAATCAGGATACGGACCGGATGCTGCTGTGGTTCGCGAAAAGAGAGCCGGAAAAGGTGCTGCTGGGGCTTGCGATTCTGGGACAGCTCCTCAGCGCTTCTAAGCTGCGCCTCTATCTTCCGGAAGGGGAGACGGCGCTGATCCATGAACTGGAGGATCAGGCGTCGGTCCTTGGCGTCAACGTCGAGCTTCTGGAAGGGATTGCGGACACGCGCCGCATGAAAGGGGGCTGTCTCTGCCATCTGGAGACTCTGGCTGCTTTATGTGATGTGATGGAGGACACGTATTGTCCGGGAGCCGTGGTGGCGGTAAAAACCTGTACTTCCGGAGACGTCAGTATGGGGGAACCCATTTTTGCCCCTTACGGTACGAAGCTCACTTCTCTGCTGCCGCAGCCTTACGCGGGTCAGATTAAGGCAGTCCAGATAGGAAGCCGCCTCTGTGGACCTTCAGCTTTGGAGGAACCGGTTACGGCAGATACCATACTGGGAAATGGGGTCATCACGGTGTTTGATGAGAGCTGCTGCATGATCGCTATGGCGGAGGAACGTCTGGAGGCGGCGCGCAGGGTATGCTGCGGAAAATGTACTTTTTGCCGGGAGGGCTTAGGCCAGCTTTATACCAGGATCCATGAGATTACCTCCGGCAAAGGGGAGGCGGGCAGCTTGGAAATCATGAGGGAGATCGGGGAGGCCATGGAGTTTAGCTGCCTCTGTTCCGTGGGACAGACCGGAGCGCAGTTCACCCTGGATTCCATGAAAATCTTTGGCGCTGAATATGAGGATCACATCAGAAGGAAAAAGTGTACGGCGGGTTCCTGCCCTGCTTTCATTCGCGTCTATATTGATCCGGACCGCTGTACCGGCTGCGGCCGTTGTATCCCGGCATGCCCGAAGGACTGCATCGAGGGCCTTCCCGGATATATCCACATGACGGAGGAGCTGGACTGCGTGAAATGCACCGTCTGTATGGAGGCATGCGGGGAACGGGCCGTGGTCCGTACCCTGGGCCGGGTGCCGCGGCTGCCGGACCGTTTGACGAGAGTCGGCAGGTTTAAACAATATTAAAAAAAGAACGAGGAGAATGCTATGAAGGTTTTAGGAATTAATTTTGGCGGACGGAACATGAAATGCGGCGAGATTATGGTAAAGGAAGCGCTGTTTGCCGCAAAGAAGGCGGGGGCGGACGTAGAATTTGTACGCACCGTGAATATGAGGATCGACCACTGCTCTGGCTGCGGCGTGTGCAGTATGAAGAGGGATGAGGGTGGGAATGTCCACTGTATCAAGAAGGACGATTACGCCAGGCTGGAGGAGAAGATCCTGGACGCGGACGGTATTATCGTGGCAGCGCCCGTCTTCTCCGTAGGAACCACCGGGCAGATGAAAAATTTTATTGACCGTTTCGGAGCAGCCCATGACCGGGCGGCTCTCGATGAAATCCAGAAAAAGAGGATCGCGGAGGGAAAGACTGGCGATGAGCTCTTAGACCCCCGGTATTTCAAGAAGCGCTATGTCGCCTACATGTCCATCGGCGGGGCGGATACGCCTCATTGGGTGGCGCTGGGGCTTCCGACGATGACCATGTTCGGCACTTCCATTTATATGAAGGTGGTAGGCCAGATTGACGCCTATGGACAGGGACGCCGCGCCAATCCGGTATTTGATGAAGAGCTTATGGGAAAATGCAGCGAGCTTGGGAAACGGGTGGCAGAGGCAGTCGGAAAGCCCTATGAAGAAGTGGAGTGGTATGGCGAGGAGGGCGTCTGCCCTGTCTGTCACGGCAAGGTGATGATGATGGATCAGGCACCCGAGGTATACTGTGCTACCTGCGGGGTAAAGGGAACCATGACTCTGGAAGACGGCAGGATGAAGATCTGCTATCAGGATGAGGACTTAAAGGTGTCCAGGGTGAGAATGGAAGGATTGTACGATCACTACTGGGAGATTGAGGGGATGAAGGAGGTCTGCATTCCCAAGATCATGGAGAATCAGGAGTGGCTGGAGGAACAGCTGAAAAAGTATAAGAATTTTGATGAAACAATTGCCGCTATGGAGGAATAGGAACGATGTCGGATACCGGTGTCAAAGAAATGCTCCGGAATTTCTATGAGGAATTTTTTAATGGTCACGATGAAACCGCGGCCCTCAAATATGTGCGGGAGGACTACCGGCAGCACAACCCGGGAGTGGGGCAGGGGAGAGCGGCTTTCATGGAAGCCTTTGCCCGGAAATTCCGGGAGGAACCGGAATTTCATTTAGAGATTGTACGGATTATCGCGGAGGACGATTTTGCCGCGGTGTACTTAAAAAATGTGGATGGCCGCGGACAGACAAAGTGCCGGGTGGTGGATATTTACCGGATCCAGAATCATATGGTGGCCGAACATTGGGATGTCCTGCAGCCGTGCAAAGAAGAACAGGAGGAAGGAACAGATGAAGCTGGGATTTGTCAGTGCGATTTTAGATCAGAGCAGTTTTGAGGAAATGATAGATACGGCCAGTGAACTGGGATTCCAGTGCGTGGAAGCAGCGTGCTGGCCCCAGGGCAAGGCGGAAAGGCGCTATGCGGGAGTTTCCCATATAGACGCAGAACGGGTCCTGGAGGACGAGGCGTATGCGAAATACATTACCGAATACGCATCAGCAAAGAATGTGGAGATATCCGCGCTGGCTTATTACCCCAATACCATGGATCCGGATTTACAGAAGCGGGAAGCTGTGATTGAGCATTTAAAGAATGTGATCCGGGCCAGCGGGAGACTGGGGATCGGGTTGGTGACGACATTCATCGGGCGGGACCAGTCTGCGACCGTGGAGGAAAATTTAGAGCTGGTAAAGGAAGTGTGGCCGTCCATCATTCAGGTGGCGGAGGAGGAGCGTGTAAAAATTGCAATCGAGAACTGCCCCATGCTTTTCGGACGGGACCAGTGGCCGGGAGGACAGAACCTGATGACGACTCCGGCTGTCTGGAAACAGGTTTTTGAGATCCTTCCCAGCAAGAATCTTGGAATCAACTATGATCCCTCGCATTTTGTATGGCAGATGATAGATTATATAAAGCCGATTTATGAATTCAGGGATAAGATTTTCCATGTTCATTATAAGGACATCAAGGTGTATCCGGAGAAGCTCTGCAGGGTTGGGATCATGGCTTATCCATTGGATTTCATGTCCCCCAAGCTGCCGGGGTTAGGAGATGTGGACTGGGGAAAGTATGTCAGCGCCTTAACGGATATCGGGTATAAAGGATATACGTGCATTGAGGTAGAAGATAAGGCGTTTGAAGGAACTGCAGAGAAGGTGAGAAGAAGCCTGGAACTGAGTAAGCGTTACATGGAACAGTTTGTCATTTAGGAGGGGCAAAGGGATGAAGAAAATGAAGCTTGGCATCGTTGGATATGGATTTATGGGTCACTGCGACGCCGATATGTTAAAAACATTTGAGGATATTGAATTAACCGCTGTGGCGGATATTAACCCGGTGCAGATGGAGGACGCGCCGGAGGGGGTGGAGACTTACTCCTCCATCGACGAGTTGCTTGATAAGGCGGATATTGATGTGGTGATGATCTCCACCCCCAATCCCAGCCATTTGGAAATGGTGGAGAAATGCGCGGCAGCGAAGAAACACATTATCTGTGAGAAACCGGCTGCCATGACGGTGGCCCAGTTCGACCGGATGGCAGAGGCTGTGAAAAGGGCAGGGGTTATCTTCACCGTGCATCAGCAGCGCCGGTGGGATAAGGATTACCGGATCATGAAGTCCGTGTATGACCAGGGACTTCTGGGCAATGTCTATGTGATCAAGTCCCAGCTCTATGGTTTTAATGGAAATATGCACGACTGGCACAGATTTCCGGAGATGGGCGGCGGAATGCTCTATGACTGGGGGGTGCATTTGATCGACCAGATTTTAGATATGGTGGATTCCCCCATTGAATCCCTGTACGCCGATTTGCGGAACGTAATTAATGAGAAGGTGGATGACTACTTCAAGATTATCATGAAGTTCCAGAATGGGATCATGGCGGAAATTGAGCTGGGAACGTATTATCTGACACCAAAACGCGCGTGGTTTATTGGAGGAGACAAGGGCAGCGCCTTGATCGACGGATTCGCGGGCGAGGGAAAGATCGTGAGGACCGCTCATCTGCTGGAGAATGTGCCGGGCAAAATCACGATGACTGCGGCAGGCCCTACCCGCAGCTTCGGGCCGGCGGCTCCGGGCCTTCTACTCGAAGAACCGCTGCCGGAAACCGTTGCAGAGCAGAGAGATTATTTTGTGCACTTCCTGAAAGCATTTCACGGGGAGGAAGAGATCATTGTGAAGCCGGAACAGGTCAGAAGGGTCCTGCGTGTCATGGAGGCGGTCCGGGAATCTGCCGACACCGGCGAGGCGGTCCGTCTGGAGCATGAGAGATGAAGAACAGGAAAATAGCGGGGGCAATTCTACTCATTGCATTTACATTCGGGTTCAATATCACAGGCATTGCCCCCATACTGGGAGTTTTAAATATCCGATACGCCGCTCATGGAACCAGCGGGGTCCAGCTTCTCCAGACCATTCCCTATGCACTTCTTATGGTAGGATCCCTCATGATCGGCTGGCTAACCCTTCATTTCAGCAAAAAGAAGCTGGCCCTGGCGGGACTGGCAATTGTGGGAATCTGCGGGACTGCGCCGTTTTTTACGGACAGCTATATGGTTCTGCTGGCATCGAGAATATTGATTGGTTTTGGATTCGGAATCATATCGCCGATCAATACGGCAATTGTGGCTGAATTTTTCGAACCGGCGGAAAGGGCGAAATATCTGGGGCTTCACGTGGTCGGTATGGGCCTGGGTTCCATGACGGGCAATCTTCTGGGTGGGGCGCTGGCTGGGCTGGGCTTCCGTTGGTTCTATCTTGCCTATCTTGCGGCATTCCTGGCGATGGCCGGAGTCGCTCTGCTGCTGCCGGAGTCGCCGGCGTCTGAGCGGGAGAGCGGTGGGCACAGAAAATTAAACAGCGGCGTATGGCTGGTATCTGCGGCTTCATTTGTCCATACGCTGCTGATTACGGTATACAGTACAAATGTCGGAATCTATGTGCTGGAACAGATTACGGATAATACGGCTGTAACAGGGGTGGTGACGGCAGTGAACGCGGCCTTTGCCCTGATAGTTGGGATGCTGTTCCCGTTTATCTCGAAGCGCTTCGGAAAACATACGCTGCCTGTATCCATATTGGCCGCTGCCGCTGGATATGCTGCGATCCTGTTTATTCCGGGAATGGCGGGAGTCTACATCGGGAGTGCCTGCTGCGGAGCCTCTCTAAGCTGTTTTATGGCACAGTGCTCCTACCTGATTTCAGTCTCTACGGAACCGGAGGCAGTGGCAAAGGCCAGTGGGATTTTTTCCGTAATAGGCGGGATTGGCGGCCTGGTTTCTCCCGTGCTTTTAGGGAGCGTGGCCGGAAAAGCCTTTGGCGGAAATACGTCGGCGGGCCAGTTCCTGCTGGGAGGGATAGGGATGATGATCTTAGGCGTGCTGACCTGGATTTTGGTTTTGAGAAAGTTCCCAGTCTCTGTTAAAAACAATTCTGCAGTGATAGGTGCGGATTAGATAACGGTAATATCATGATTATTGAGGTCAATACTTTGGACAAAAAAGTCGAAAGGTCATGCCACTTTTTAGTTTTTTTTATATACTCGAAGATTGGAGCTGTAAAAAACTCCCCAAATAAAAAAATCGCTGAGGCCGTGAGACCAATGTCATTAAGCTAAGGCATTGCAAAGAGAGAACGAATAAAAAAGAGATCATTTCCAGAAAAAAGATGTGGTCTCTTTTTATATTTTGACACGGCAAAAAGACAGACTCTTTGCCTGTCAAAAAATCATATTCAATTATTGCATTTTATGCTACTCTATAATAGAAACTGGTTTGCTTTTTTTGGCGATAGATTGCGTGGTACACTTCTACCAGGTCGGATGGGCAGAATTAACCTCGCAATCAAAGTTTCAACAGTAGGTGGAGGCACATTTCCGCGGAAATATTGCCGACAGATATGAGCTGCAGTAGAAAAATTGGCCTGGTAAGCATGTTTTCTGCTTTTATTTTCTATAATCACGTGTGAGATAATCATTTCTGTAAAGTTGTACATAATCATTCGAGCAAAAATTTCCTGACAAATGTACTCCACCTTTTTTGCATGAAAATGTAATAGCCCGATCGTGTATTTGAGTTTTCGGAAAGAAGTCTCTATTCCCCAGCGCTTTGAATATAGTTTTTTAATTCTGCAGGCGGAAGTCTTCCATGTCTAAATTCGTAAGGACTGTTTCTACGGTGTTATCAGTTAGTTTGAATCTGACAATTCTAAAAGGTAAAAAATATGGCTTAACAGGAATGGATTTTTTGTTTTTAACTGGTAAATAATCAAAATCTTTGGTAAGTCTTTTGTAACAGTTCTTATCTTTTAATAATTCTTTTATTTCATTGGTTTGTTTTCTGGTAAGATACATATTAAAGCACAAATCGAATTCCTCTGTAATCGGTAAATCTAATCCACTTGTTATGCCTCCGGTTCCATCCTTTACTCTAAATAGAAATTTCCATCCTTTTTCTTGGATATGAGCGAAACAATTATAAGATTCATATCCCCGATCAGCAAGTACAATAGCGGATAAGATGTTAGTCCGATCAATCATTCGGTTTAGTGCTCTTTGTTTATTGGACACTTGTTGACCTTCCACAAAAGCATCTACATATGTATGAGAAAGCAAATCATACATAGCATTTAAATGAAGCAGATTATAGGATTTTTTACTCTCTACATTAGGAAAATAAGAATCCTTATCTTCTGGATTAGTTGGCGTTTGAAGTTCCGATCCATCTATAGCCAAAAGTCGAAATCCTTTATAGCTTAAGCAAGGATTACAACGAGAATTGAATTCATGAAATAAAAATTCCAAAGTTTCTGGAAGTAATTTATTTCTAGACTGAACAAATGCAGAAGCTGAAGGAATATCTTGTGCACATTGAAAATAGTCTAATAATTCATTGGGGATGCTTTTACTACCAAGAGAAAGAATAATAGAAAGTGTTTTCTTAAATCCCAGTTTCGATTTTCTTGAAAAATCGCTCAGTGGATTTTTAGAAAATAACCAAGAACATTCGTCCATTTCATCAAGAATGTCCATAAAGGTTGTTTGAAAAAATGTTAGAGATTGTGCCATGATGTGCCTCCTTGTAATACGAAATATGGTTCTTAATTACAAGGGCTTGCTTTC
>OFMJ01000211.1_pt1 | contig 68887 bp, 56 predicted proteins | sample 1541801 | NCBI WGS metagenome assembly OFMJ01 (sample SAMN04209234, study PRJEB22552) | human gut metagenome | biome: gut; material: feces | host: Homo sapiens | place: USA: Oklahoma
GGATCGCTTTCCCGGCGCTCACCTATACGGAGCCGGGCGTCCACACGTACCGCCTTGCCGAGGTCGTCGATGAGAACGTTGGCGGCATCGAGTTCGATAAGGCTGTGTATACGGTGCGCACGACGGTCGTCGACAACGGCGACGGCACGCTTTCCGCCACGCACGAGGTTTTCGACGAGAGCGGGAGCAAGGTCGATGCGGTGGTGTTCGCGAACGCCTACGATCCCGTGGGCGTCACCGTGCCGCTTATGGCATCCAAGATGCTGACCGGTCGCATGCTAGAGGATGGTGAATTCTCCTTCGAGTTGGTGGATGCGGACGGTACGGTCCTGCAGACGGTCTCGAACGACGAGCGCGGCAACGTCGCATTCACACCCCTGCGTTATACGGCTGAGGACCTGGCGGATGCCGCTTGGGTCGATCAGGACGGGGTCATCTCGCGTGCGCGTGAGTTTGCATACGCCGTGCGCGAGGTCGTTCCCGCGGATGCCGTGAACGCGGATGGCGTGCGCTGGGCCGATGCGAGCGCCGATGATCGCGCCGCGGGCGGGTTTGCCAAGGACGGCGTGACCTACGACGGGCGCGTGTTCGCAGCGACGGTCACGGTCTCCGACGACGGCACCGGCTCGCTGGCGGCTACGGTGACGTGGGATGCCACCCCGGCGTTCGAGAACGTCTACACCGACCCCGAGGAGCCCGACAAGCCGGATAAGCCGGATAAACCGGATAAACCTGATAAGCCCGAGGACCCCGAAAAGCCGGACAAGCCGGAGGACCCGGACAAACCGGACAATCCGGATAAGCCGGAGAACCCGGACAAACCGGACAATCCGGATAAGCCGGAGGACCCGAACGACCCCGAATTGCCTGATGGGCCGCAAGACCCCGGTACGACTGGCAAACCCCAGGCCCCCGGCGGATCGAGCGCCGGTAAGCTGCCCTCGACGGGCGATACCTCCCTCGTGCTGACGGTCGGCGTCGCGATCGCGGGAGTCGCTGTTGCGGGCCTGGGAATCTGGCTGGCGCGTCGCAAGCGGTAGCTCAGAGGCAGCTGGTCCATCTTGCGCGAGAACGCGCATCTATATGACGGCGAGGCGCCCTTGGGGATTTCCAAGGGCGCCTTTTCAATGCCGCTTGGACGGCTGAATGGTGGTACGCGCCTGACTCGTCATGACACGGTGGCACCGGGGGAGAAGCGTATACATTGATTAAGCGCAACCGCGGCGTGGGCAATGAGGAGATCGGAGAGAGCCCATGGAACCGCTATCGCGCGCGGGCGATGACCGCATCGCGCAGCCAAGCGGCGCAGCCCTTGACGACTTCGTCATAATATGAGGTGAATCGTTCGTCCGCCACATACATCTCGGCCAACCCCTTATGTGCCTCCGGCGAGTAGAAGCTCCAGGTGTAGTCGAGCCATTCCTTGTGGAGGGCGCACAGGCGCGCACCTGCTGGTCCTGTTGGATCGGCGCCCGCCCTCACGGCATCTTCGAGTTCTTCATTGATTCTGCGCCCCAGCTCTTGGAAGCGTGCGAATTGGTTCTTGCTCAGGTTGAGCATCTTGCGGTTGGCGCCGTCCGCCGCCGCGTCACCCCAGCGTTCTCGCACCTCCTGCCCGTACGTGCGCTCATTGTCTTCAACGAGCTCTCGTTTCATGCCCTCGAATTTTTCCTTGTCGTCCATGTGGGTTCCCTTCTCGATATGGTCGATGTCCGCCGATACGTAGCGGCGGTATCCGTTGGGTCCGCGCGTCGGCGTCAACAGCCCCGCCTCCTCAACCGTCGCGGCTGCTTCCCGAAGTTCGACCTGTTCATCGAGCAGACAAAGGACGTCTGGAAGGACATGCTCGACATCCGCAAGCGCTTCGAGCCGCGCGCCGAGGAGCTCGCCGGGAAGTACGCGCTGGCCGACTACATCATGTTCATCGGCTCGGGCGCGCTGTGGGGCGAGACCGTCCTGTACTCCATGTGTCTGCTCGAGGAGATGCAGTGGAAGCGCATCCGCCACATCACCTCGCACGACTTCTTCCACGGCACGCTCGAGCTGCTCGAGCCCGGCGTCCCGGTGTTCCTGTTCATGGGCGAGGACGAGTGCCGCGCCCTCGACGAGCGCGTCCACGCCTTCCTCACCAGCGGCGTGACCGGCGATGAGGACTACGTCATCATCGACACCGCCGAGTACGCCACCCCCGGCCTCGACGACGACTTCCGCGTCATCGTGTCCCCGTGGATCCTCTCCGTGCTCACCACCGACCGCCTCGCCCGCAACTACGAGCTGGCCACCAAGCACAACCTCAAGTGCCGTCGTTACTACCACCAGTTCGACTACTAAGAGTCGTCGCTGCGATAGGCTTGCGTAACAGGGCGTCCGCTTGCGCGGGCACCCCATTTTTTCGATACCTCTCAGGGTCTCCCGCGTTCGGTAAGACACGCCGCGTCTCGAACGGCCCTATTTCGATGACCTGCCTGCTGCACCCCAGCACATCGGTGCGTGGGCATGTTTTCTTAAGGTCCCCTGTGTCTGGCAATACATGCTGCGTCTCGAATTGCCCTTGTCTGGAACGGTTTTACCGGTGGAGGGGTCGACCTTATCGGGGTGGCATGTTATGCCTGTGCTTTTGGTAAGGCGATGCTGCTTTCCGTTATCATCCTGCCAGTTAACGATGGCGCGCCATTTGCTGCGGTGCTTCACTACGTAGCCCTGCGTGTACTTCCTCTCCATCTGCGCCTCCTGTGTACTATACGGGTACTGCATGTGTACTGCCGATGATAGATGGCGCAAGACGAGGGCGGATAAATCTGCTGATGTATTCCTGTTTCTACCTGCTGGAATTCTCGGAAAGTGTAAACGAGTCTGGATTATTCTTAAGGCGTTTTCCAAGGATGTCGCTCTCATAACCCGGAGGTCGTAGGTTCAAATCCTGCCCCCGCGACCAAGAATTTGCAGCTCGGAGGTCTAATGGTCTCCGAGCTTTTTTGCATTAATACCGCATGCGGGTCACTATTACCTTGTCAGCGCTGTATAGCAAAAAGGAGGACGACGGCACAAGCCGCATGTTCCGTCGTCCTCCGCGCCTGGGTGTGTATGGTGATGATCTGGGCTGGCCAAAGATTTTGTCCGTCTTTGGCCAGCATGAAGAAGGAGTTATCAGTTCGACGGGATAGTCGAATGCGAATAAACTCCAACCATCCTGATGGTTCGGTTAGACGTCCTTTTGAAGTAGACAACAAGCGCATCGTCGTCGTGTGTGTGGAACTCGAAATGGTTCCCGTCATCGAAGGGGCTCTCGGCGAGTCGATGTTCGGACCATCCTGTTTCCCGCACGCATCCATACTGCTCGAGTTCGGTTATCGCCTCGCGGATGGTTTTGATGATTGCGAGGTACTCTCGCTCGGGATATGCCATCTTAAAGGGGCGTACGGTAGCCCAGAACGCTGCGCTTGCTCGCACCTTCCAACTCATATTGAAACCTGATCTTCGGTGACTCCTAGCATATCGAGGATTTCTTGAGGCATTTCCGTTGCATCGAATGAGTCATCTGGAATAAGCCCTGCCTCAATGGCTTCTTCGCGAAGCATGGCAGTCCTGATATTGCTTGAATATATGCGTGATGCAGGGGTACTGAACAGCCCATCGAAAGGGCTGATGCCGGAATTGGCAACTTGGGTGATCATGACGCGCATTGCCATGGCGGATGTCAGCCCGCTTCTGGAAAACACTGCATCTGCGCGCGCCTTCACATCGTCATCAACTGTGGTCTGGATGAGGGCCATGATCTCCTCCTAACTATGGAATCTCATTGTAATGCCATAATATCACATAGGCATAGCAAGAGGGGGGATTGGCGTATGAGCGGGAGGACGCTCGCGGTGGCCTTCAGCAGACCATTCTTCTTAACGTTATAGATTTGTCACGGACGGGGCGGCGTGGAACGATCTTCGCCAGTGCTCATGTTTCGCTGCGCATCAATTGTTAGCTTCACCGCGTAAGACTCGCTGTGTCGAGGGGCAGCGCATTCCTGCTCTTCGATGAGCACTTTACGATGTTATGTTGCTTGCGTTCAGTGCTGACGCGTTGCTGAAGGTGATTGCCCGTCTCGATCTCGTCGATCATGGCGATGGCATAGTCGGCATAGCTGATGACCGATTCACCAGCATCGGCCAGGGTCAGCTCTTCGCCTCCCAAGATGTAAGGTCCGGTACGCTCGTCCTCTGCCCGGAAGTCTCCGGCGGGGCTAATGTAGGTCCATTTGACGTTACTGCGTTCGCGAAGCTTGCCCAATGCCTTGGCCATGGCGGCTGCGAGAGGCTTAAAGGCATCGGGGAAGTCCGGAGTGTCGGAGACGGCCAAGGTGTGCTTGGGGCTGACATAGAGAGAACCTGCACCGCCTACGACGAGCAAGCGAACATTGGTGCCGGAGAGGCAGTCGCAGAGTTTTTGGTGCTCGGGTTTGTCCAAGGTGCCGGTATTGGGTTTGGTATTCCAGTGGCACAAAGATTTGGCGCGGGGGATAAAGAGGGCTTCCTTCGATACCTGTGGAACGGCGCCTGGGTCTGCGCGCTGGTCTCTTTAGTGCTTACGCTGGCGACGGTTTTTGCAACCAGGCCTTTGCTGGTCGCAATGGGAACCCCAAAGGAACTCTTTGATATGGCGGCAAGCTATATTGGGGTTGTGTTTGCCGGGATACCCGCAACGCTGTTCTATAACTACACCGCTTCTGTTTTGCGTGCGGTGGGAGATTCGCGGCGCCCGTTTATCTTCCTTATGGTGTCCTGCGCCGTAAACGTTGCGTCCGATTTGTTTTTCATCCTTGTGTGTGGTTTGGGTGTTGTGGGCTCGGCTCTGGGAAACGTTATAGGAACGGTACTTTCTGTCGTCCTTAATTGCTGGTGGGCCTTTTCTCGTGTGCCTCAGATTCGCTTTGACCAATCGGCTGCAGCATGGTCTACCAAACACGCGCAAGACCTGTGCGCGGTTGGGCTGCCAATGGGGTTTGAATACTCCGTGTCGGCGCTTGGAGCCCTCGCGATGCAAGGGGCGATTAACGCGCTTGGGTCTGCAGCGGTCACGGCGCAAACGGCGGGCGAAAAGATCCGGCAGCTCTTTACTATGCCCATGGAGAGCGTGGGCATGGCAATCGCCTCGTATGTTGGGCAAAACTATGGGGCGGGGCGCTTTGATCGAATACGGCAGGGCATATTGAGCGCGGCGGCGATTCAGCTTTTGTATTGCGCTGCTTGCTGGGTGGTCATCTTTGTCTTCAAAGAGCAGCTCATTGGGTTTGTGCTGGGCGAGGAAGTCGATGCTGATATTGTTTCCGGGGCCGTCGACTATCTCTTTTTCGTAAGCTGCTTCTTTATGCTCCACGGGCTTCTTATGGTGTTTAGAAACACCTTGCAAGGCATGGGCCATAGCGTGCAGGCGGTGGCTTCGGGCGTGAGCGAGTTTGCGGGTCGCGCTGCGGGCAGTCTTGCAGCTGTGGGCGGCATGGGATTCGCCGACATCTGCTTGGCAAACCCGCTTGCGTGGGGGTGCGCGCTTGTTTATTGCCTTGTTATGGTTGGCCGCTTGCTTGCCGACGTGGCGGCAAGAGAAAGGGGCGCGGGGGGGGGATGTCCGCTGCGCGCCCCTTGGAAACTGGGCGTTTATGGGGTGATTGCGCTAAAGGCTAGGCCTTATAGCCAAAATCCGGAATCTCGTGCCAGCGCTGGCGGAACCAGTGGGCAGCGAGCTTGGGTTTACGATCGCGGGTGAAGAGGCCCTTCTTGTTGCCCTCGACGCGCAGCAGGCTCTGGCTGGTCGCGAAGTCGGCGAAGTTCCACACCTGTTCGCCCACCACGCAGGGGAACTCGTCAAATGCCTTGAGGTTCTCCTTGTAGTAATCGACCTGGTACTCCTCCGTGTACATTACGGGCGTGGTATTGTGCATGCCGGCGACCGTGTCGGCTCCAAATTCGGTAAACATAACCGGCTTGCCCACGCTCGTCCAAAACTGAAGCTCGCGGCGAAGCAGCTGGCAGGCGTTCTCGATATCCGGTCCGCCAAGATACCAACCGTAATAACGGTTGAGGCAGATGACGTCGGAGAGCTCGGTGGTTACATCGTTTTCGGGGCGCACCGTCTGAACGCTGATCAGCGTGCAGGGGCGGTTTTGCGGGTCAAGTTCATGCGCCAGGTCAAAGAGCGGCTTGAAGTAGTCGTACGCGCCGTTGTTGCGGTCGGAGTCGGGTTCGTTGGCGATGCTCCACATGACAACGCAGGCGTGGTTCTTATCGCGTGCGATAAGGTCGCGGATAACGTCCTTGTGATGCTCCTGCGTCTGCACGCCGTTCTGGGGGTCGAACGTCTTGATGTTCTCGCCGCCAAAGTTCGCGCCGCCGCCAAAGCCAAGGTTGACGCCCACCGCCGTGGTCTCGTCCACCACAACAATGCCCTCGGCATCGCAAAGACGCATCATTTCCTCGCTGTAGGGATAGTGGCTTGTGCGGAAGCTGTTTGCCCCCTGCCACTTCATGAGCGAGATGTCCTTCACGTTCATGGGCAGGTTCTCGCCGCGGCCTGCCGGGAAGGTGTCCTCATGCTTGCCGTAACCCTTGAAGTAGAAGGGCTTCTCGTTAATAAGGAACTTTGCGCCCTCGACGCGGACCGTGCGGATGCCGTAGGGCAGCTCGTAGACGTCTTCGCCATAGGTTGCCTTGACGGTGTAGAGGTAGGGTGCGCCGGGGTTCCATAGGTGCGCGTCTTCAACAACGAGCGTGCCTGTGGCGCCGGTGGATTCGGCCACCTTGTTGCCGGCGGCATCAAGGAGCTCGACGGTGCAGGCGGCATCCTCGCCCGCGGCTTCAACCTCATAGGTAAGGGTTGCGGTGCTGCCATTTACCGCAGGCACAACCGTGATGTCTTCGATATGCGCCTGCGGCGTGGTGTAGATATATACCGGTCGCGTGATGCCGGCGTAGTTGAAGAAGTCGAAGTTGGGGTCGTTGCGCTTCTTGGGCTCCACGTTGTCGCCGCCCATGACGCGGCCCATAAGATCGCCCATCATACCGCCCTTGCTGCCAACGGGCAGGGTGGTGTAGTCGATGACGTTGGAAACCGCGACGGTGAGTAGGTTGTCGCCATCGCGAAGGACGTCGTTCAGCTGGACCTCAAAGGGCAGGAAGCCGCCCTTGTGCTCGCAGATGAGCTCGCCGTTCAGATAGACCTTGGCGTGGTGGGTAACGGCGGAGAAGCGCAGCATCACGCGCTGGGCGCGCACAAAGGCGGGAACCGCGATGGGGCGCTGATAGAACACCCAGCCGTAGTGGTCGCGAAAGTCGATGCCCTCCTTCAGGTCGTTATAGGAGGCGGGGACGGGCATGGTGGTGGCGTCTTCAAGCGGGCGGTCCTGCCAGCCGGCGTCAAGGCCCGTGCCGTCGTCCAGCTTAAAGTTCCAGATGCCGCTTAGGTTTTCGACAAAACGCGATGGCGTAGCGGATGGGTACAGCATGGATGCATCCTTTCGTAGAAGAACATGACGGAGCTGTTGTACCCATAAGTAACATATCAGATTCTTGAAGTCATCGATGTGATATGGCGGGAATGGGGCGAACCTTCGAGTGGTTGTCTATTTACCGCGAGCGGTATATATGGTGTAAGGAATGCAGGTATTACCCATAAAAAACAAATAGCAATCCGCTCGCAGTGAATACGCGACCTTCGACTGGATTATTGACAGAAAACAAAAGATGTCTGAATCGAGTAGAACTAGCATATTAGCCATGAGAATCGCGATGCGTCGCGCATTCGCATGTCAAATTTGTCCAAAAAAGAAAGGCGACTGTTATGACAGAGCATGTTCAGCTCAAGGCGGGCGGATATCAAAAGATTCGCGATATCGATCCGCGACTTGTTTCTTATAACGTGGAGATGACCGAGGTCACCGGCGGCACGTTTTGGAAGCCCTATACCGCTGGGCAGATTGCCGGAACGGAAGAGTTCCCAAAAATGAAGGACTTTTCTGATCTTGGCAACCTGATGGCGGTGTTTCCTCCCGCCGACCTGTCCAATAGCCGCCTGCGCGCCCTTGCAAAGGACCTGGGGCCCGCATGGGTCCGCGTAAGCGGTTCTTGGGCAACCAAGACGTACTATGATTTCGACGGCCATACAAATGGCGTTGTGCCCGAGGGCTTTGAATCTGTGCTGACTCGCGAGCAGTGGGAGGGCGTTCTCGATTTTGTAAAGGCTATCGGCGCCAAGCTGCTGGTGTCCGTTGCCAACTGTCCGGGCGTTCATGATGGCATTGGTCCGTGGCAGCCGGACCAGGCGCGATTGCTCTTTGACTTTAGCCGTGACTACGGAGTTCCCGTCGATGCGGCGGAGTTTATGAACGAGCCCAATATCTTGACGGGCACCGGCTACGATCTTCAAGACGGCTACACGCTCAAAGAGTTTGCGCGCGACCAGGACCTCTTCTTTAGCTTTATGCGCGAGAACTATCCGGAGATAGAGCTTGTCGGCCCCTGTGTTGTGGGCGATGCGATGGCGACCATTTTGGGTGAGGACGAGGGCGGAATCCTTGGCGCTGACAAGGCGGACCTTATGGCGGCGATGGGCAAGGCGTTCTTCTTGACCAACGACCTGCTCGACATTGTCCAGGAGCGTCCCGGCGTGTTCAGCTACCACTATTACAACGGAATCTCCGAGCGCGGAGCGGCGATGGGCGGCCACTGGGATGCGTCTCAGGCTCTGTCCGAGCAGTACCTGTCGGTCGCCGGGCAGTCCGCGCTCCTTTATGCACCCATGCGCGATTCTTATACGCCCGGAGCTCCCATGTGGGTTACCGAATCCGGCGACGCGGGCTGCGGCGGCAATACCTGGGCCTCCACGTATCTCGACGTGCCTCGCACGGTGAATGAGCTGGGACTGTTCGCCACCATTACCGACGGTGTGATTTTCCATAACACGCTGTGCTCTTCTGACTACGGATATCTTGATCGCGAGACGCATGAGCCTCGTCCCAATTACTGGGCGGTGCTTCTGTGGAATCGCATCATGGGCGTCGAGGTATTTGATTCTGACGAGGAAATTCGAGAGGGCGCCCACGTGTACGTGCATTCGCGTCGCGATGGGAAGCCGGGTTACGCCGCCGCCATCATCAACAACTCCACAACGGACGCTACCGTGGTCGACCTGCCCAAGGATGCGGAGGTCTACGCGCTATCTTCCGATTCTTTGCGTTCAAGCACGATCATGCTAAACGGGGCGCCGCTTGCTTTGGGCGAGGATGACTCCTTGCCGGAGCTTGCGGGCAGACACGTTGAAGCGGGTGCTTTTGAAGTGGCGCCGGCGTCGGTGGTCTACGTGGTCATGTAGCTGGCCGCTTCGGGAAGAAGCCAAGGGAGCCGGGCGGATACTGCATTGCGGTGTCCGCCCGGCCTTTCCCTGCAGGTGGTTTTTCGCAGCGCGCCTAGCTCGCAAAGTAATCCGGAAAGGCGGACGTGACAATTTCTTGCTCTGCATTCATAAGGTGCAGGTGGAGACCGGAGATAAAGCGCGCCTCCTCTGGCCTGCGGTTGCAGATGGCGTCAAGGAGAAGCTTGTGCTGGTCCATGATGGTTTCCCATTCAAGGCCGCTTACCTGGGTTCTCAGCCAGCGAAAGCGCTCAAGATCGGTGTTGTTCGAGTCGATCCAGCGCCAGATCTCATGCCTGTCGGCAATGATGAAGAGCCGCTCGTGAAGAAGGTTGTCCAGATGGAAGAAGGCGCGGGCGTCGCGCTTCGCAACGGCTTCTTGCTGCTGGGCAAATAGCGAGGTGAGCTTTGCCTTGGCTGCATCGTCCACATGCGCGCAGCATTCAACCGTGATACTTTTTTCTAGATGTTCGCGCACGTAGCGAGCGTTTTCCGCCTCGCGCAGGCTGATGCGCGAAACGTAGGTGCCGCTTTGCGGAACGGTCTGCACAAGGCCCTGTTGGCTCAGGCGTACCAACGCCTCGCGAACGGGGGTGCGCCCAATGCCCAGATTGTCTTCCATGGTTTTGACGGATATCTTTTGCCCGGGGATGAGGGTGCAAAAGATAATGTCCTGCCTAATCTGGTCATAGGCGGACGTCTGAAGGTTGGGTGCGGAATTGCTATTAATCATGGCGTAGCTCTCTGCAGGTCGATCCAGCTGGTCACAACGAACATCTTACACTTGTTATGCGGACGGCGCCGTTAAAGGCGGCAAAGCTGCCGTTTGCAGACGAGGCGATCCGGTGGGGTCGAATGTCTGCTCGTGAAAGAAATACATCTGATATATTAGTTGTGCGGCGAGCTTGATGCAAAGGCGAGATCCCTTGCGGTCTTTCCGCGCTATCCACTACAGAGGAGGAACGATGGTTTCACTTAAGAACTGGCAGGCCTCGACGGACGAGCTGGAGGGCATGGGCGTGCATCTCCCCAAGTTTGACGTGACGGCGGTGAAGGAAGCGGGCGCTCGCCAGCCGGTTTGGATCCACTTGGGCGGCGGCAACTTGTATCGCGCGTTCCACGCGGAGGTCGCTCAGCGTCTGGCAGATGCCGACGAGCTTGATCGCGGCGTTGTGGTAATTGAGACGTTCAGCCCGTTCACCGTTGAAAACGTATACAAGCCTTATGGTTGCGACTCCCTTGAGGTTGTCATGAACGCCGACGGCTCCCTTGATGAGCGCGTGCTGGCATCTACTGCGGACGCGCTGTTCGCCAACCCTAGCTGTCCTGAGGACTACGATCGTACAAAGAAGTATTTCGCCAGCCCCGAGCTGCAGCTTGTGACCCTTACCATTACCGAGAAGGGCTACGGCCTGCGTGACGGCGCGGGCAACCTGCTGCCTTATGTCGAAACCGAGATCGAGCAGGGTCCCGAGCATCCCGCCTCGACTATGGGTATTGTCGCCGCCCTGCTACTAGAGCGCTTCAACGCCGGTGCGGCTCCCGTCGCCATGGTCTCCACGGACAACTTCTCGCGCAACGGCGAGCGTTTCCGCGCGGCCGTGCTCACCATCGCCGAGGGATGGCAGGCTGCGGGCCACGTGTCCAAGGAGTTCGTCGAGTATGTTGCGGACGAGTCCCGCGTGAGCTTCCCCTGGTCCATGATCGACCGCATCACCCCCAATCCCTCGCCCGAGACCGAGGCCGCGCTAAAGAGCCAGGGCTGGGAGGACCTTGATATCCGCACGTCTGAAAACGGTCCGGCATTTGCCGGGTTCGCCAACACGGAGGTCGCGCACTACCTGGTTATCGAGGACAGCTTCCCCAACGGCCGCCCTGCGCTGGACGCCGGCGGCGTTATCCTCACCGACCGCGAGACCGCGGAGAAGGCCGACACCATGAAGGTGACCGCGTGCCTGAATCCCCTGCATACCTGCCTTGCCGTGTTTGGCTGCCTGCTGGGCTACAACCGCATTTGGCGTGAAATGGAGAACGAGGACCTGGTCGCGCTTATCAAGCGCCTTGGCTATGAGGAGGCGCTGCCCGTTGTGGTCGACCCCAAGGTTATCGACCCCAAGGAGTTTATCGCCGAGCTGCTGACCCTTCGCCTTCCCAACAAAGCGCTGCCCGACGCCCCGCAGCGTATCGCAAGCGATACCTCGCAGAAGATCCCGGTGCGCTTTGGCCACACGCTGGCGGCATACGTTTCCGACCCGGAGAAGGATCCCGCGCAGCTTACCTGCATTCCGCTCACCATCGCCGGATGGCTGCGCTACCTGCTTGCCGTCGATGACAAGGGTGAGGCCTTCGCGCCCAGCCCCGATCCGCTTCTTGCCGATCTGCAGTCCCAGCTCAAGGGCATCGCGCTTGGGGAGACCGACGCCGCCAAGGTGCACGACGCCGTCGCCCCCATCCTTTCGAATAAGGAAATCTTTGTGGTCGACCTGTATGAGGTTGGCTTGGGCGAGAAGGTGGAGGGCTTCTTCATGGAGTTCCTCGCCGGACCCGGAGCCGTTGCGGCAACCATCAAGAAGTACGTGTAGCGACATCGTCCGCATGGGCCTTGAAACATCGCAAATAAGATAGAGAGGAAACTGATATGGAACTTACCTTCCGTTGGTATGGACCCAATGAGGAGAAGATCACCCTAGAGCAGATCGGCCAAATCCCCGGCTGCCGCGGCATCGTGGGCACGCTGTTCGATATCCCCGCCGGTGAGGTCTGGCCGCGCGAGCGCATCCACGAGCTGCGCCAGATGGTCGAGGACGCGGGCCTAACCCTCAAGGTCATCGAGAGCGTCAACGTTTCGGACGATATCAAAATCGGCACCCCGCTGCGCGACCAGCACATCGAGGCGTACAAAGAGACCATTCGTAATCTTGCTGCAGAGGGCGTCAAGGTTATCTGCTACAACTTCATGCCCGTGTTCGACTGGGTCAAGAGCGACCTGGACTATAAGCTGCCGGATGGCTCGTCCACCCTGGCGTTCATCCGCAAGAACATCCCGGATGACCCGCAGGAGATCATCGACAACGTGGCCAACGGCTCGGGCGAGTTCACCCTGCCCGGCTGGGAGCCCGAGCGCCTGTCCCAGGTGCGCGCCCTGCTGGACGCCTACAAAGACGTGGACGAGGACAAGCTCCGCGAGAACCTGGTCTACTTCCTCAACGCCATCATCCCCACCTGCGAGGAGTGCGACGTCAAGATGGCGATTCATCCGGATGACCCGCCGTATTCCATGTTCGGTCTGCCGCGCATCATCAAGAATCGCGAGGACCTGGACTGGCTCTGCAACGCCGTGGACAGCCCGTACAATGGCATCACCCTGTGCTGCGGTTCCATCGCGGAGGAGCCCGGCAACGACATCTACTCCATCCTGGCCGAGTTCACCCGCCGCGGCCGCATCCACTTTGTGCACATGCGCAACATCAAGTACATCAGCCCGGAGGAGCCCGGCAACAAGGACTTCTACGAGGCCCCGCATCCCAGCGAGTGCGGCTCCCTGGATATGGTTAAGATGATGCGCGCCCTGCACGACAACGGCTTTACCGGCTATATCCGTCCCGATCATGGCCGCATGATTTGGGGCGAGACGGGTCGTCCCGGTTACGGCCTGTACGACCGCGCGCTGGGCATCGCCTACATCAACGGCGTGTGGGAAGCCCTTGAGAAGCAGGATCGCTAAAGCTTAGAAAACGCGAGCGGTAATCCAAGAAATAGGCGCCTCCCAGAAACACGATGTGTCGGTTTTTGGGAGGCTTTCTTCAAAAATCAAAACTAACATACCAGTTATGGAGTAACGAGAACCGCCCACCGACAGAGATGGCAAGGGCGCTCCCGTAGTTTTGCTCTAAAAGTAATATATAAGTTGGAAGGTAAACGATTTCGCATTCAATCATGGCGGTAATTAGTTTAGGAGGCTCCATGGGTAGCGTGCGTATTTCCGGATTTGCCGACGAGATCAGCTCTGATTTTGACAAGCAGCTCGATGTGGTGAAAAAGCTTGGTATGAGCTATATTTGCCTGCGCTCTGCGGGGACCAAGGGCGTGGCGGACTATTCGCCTGCTGATTTTGCGGACGAGCTGTGGCCCAAGATGCAGGCGGCTGGGATCGGTCTTTCTTCAATCGGCTCGCCGATCGGCAAGGTTGGCATCAACGATGAAGAGGGCTTCCAGAAGCAGCTTGTCAGCCTGGAGGGCCTGTGCCAGATCTGCGAGATGACGGGCTGCCGCTACATCCGCGTCTTCAGCTTCTTCATTCCCGAGGGCGAGGATCCCGACGCTTACTACGACAAGGTCATCGAAAAGGTCAAGCGCTTTGTTGAGATCGCCGAGCGCCACGATGTCATCTTGATTCACGAGAACGAGAAGGACATCTTCGGCGACATCGCGCGCCGTTGCCAAGAGCTCTTCGACGCCATCAAGAGCGATCATTTCAAGGCGGCATTCGACTTTGCAAACTTTGTCCAGGTTGGCCAAGACCCGGTCGCCGCCTGGGATTTACTGCATGAGCATGTGGTCTACATCCACATCAAAGACGCGGTCCATGGCAGCAATGAAAACGTCGTCGCCGGCACCGGCGATGGACATATAGAAGAGATTCTCAAGCGCGCTATTGTGGACGAGGATTACGAGGGCTTCCTCACGCTCGAGCCGCACCTGGTCATTTTCGATTCGCTTAAGATGCTTGAAACCAAGGACGTGAGCGACATCATCCGCGGCGATAAGGCTAAAGACGGTGAAGAGGGCTACACCATGCAGTACAACGCGCTGATGGAGATCCTCGGCCATATTGGCGCGACCGCGTCGTAAGAGCGTGCACGATATATCGGCTACAAAGTGAACGGCCGCCGGAATGAAGCCTGGCGGAGAAAAGGAGCAAGAAATGGAAAAGGTGCGTTACGGCATCATCGGCGTCGGTAATCAGGGCGGTGCCTACGCTGGCTTTCTGACCGGGACGGGCAACGTCCCCGGCATGCCGGCGGCCCCGTGCCCCCCGCATTGCGCGCTGGGCGCCCTGTGCGACATCGATCCCCGGAAGGAAGAGATGTGCAAGGAGAAGTATCCTGATGTCCCGTTCTACAAGGACTGGAAGGATATGGTCGCCTCTGGCGACGTCGACGCCGTCATCACCACGGTGCCCCACTACCTGCACACCGAGATCGCCATCTACTGCCTCGAGCATGGTATGAACGTTCTGGTCGAGAAGCCCGCCGGCGTGTACGCCAAGTCCGTCCGCGAGATGAACGAGTGCGCCGCCGCCCACCCCGAGGTGACCTTTGGCATCATGTTCAACCAGCGCACCAACAAGCTGTATCAGAAGATTCGCGAGATCGTCGCTTCCGGTGAGCTGGGCGAGATCCGTCGTTCCAACTGGATCATCAACAACTGGTATCGTCCCGATAGCTACTATCGCCTGAGCGACTGGCGCGCCACCTGGGGCGGCGAGGGCGGCGGCGTCCTGGTGAACCAGGCTCCCCACCAGCTCGACCTGTGGCAGTGGATTTGCGGTATTCCCACCACTGTTTACGCCAACTGCATCAATGGCAGCCACCGCGACATCGCCGTCGAGAACGACGTTACCGTTCTGACTGAGTACGAGAACGGCGCCACCGGCTCTTTCATCACCTGCACCCACGATCTGCTTGGTACCGACCGCTTTGAGATCGACCTGGACGGCGGCAAGATTGTTGTCGAGGACAGCAAGAAGGCCTATATCTACCGCTTCAAGGAGACCGAGACCGCCGTCAACGCCAGGGATATGGACTGGATGCAGATCGCTATGCTGACGTCTTCCAACGGCAACTCTGATGACAAGATGTTCGAGGTCGAGGAGTTTGAGAACACCGATGGCTGGGGCTACCAGCACACCACGGTTATGGAGAACTTCGCCCAGCACATCATCGACGGCACCCCGCTTCTGGCCCCCGGTTCCGACGGCATCAACGGCGTGCGCCTGGCAAACGCCATCCAGCTCTCCGGCTGGACGGGCGAGAAGGTCGCTAACCCCGTTGACGAGGACAAGTACCTTGCCGAGCTGAACAAGCGCATCGAGGCTGAGGGCAAGTTCCCCGTTCGCGAGTAACACGAATATGGGCATGAGGAGGCCGGAACAATGAAACGGGCGGCGATTGTGGGTATGGGAGCGATCTATCCCATTCATTCTGCAGCGATTCAGGCATTAGACGGTATAGAGCTTGTTGGCGTTTGCGATATCGATGCCAAGAAGCGCGCAGCCGCGCCCGAAGGCGTTCCGGCCTTCGAGGATGTACGCGAGATGGTCGAGCAGACGCATCCGGACTGCGTGCACGTTTGCCTGCCTCATTACCTGCACTATCCCATTTCAAAGCAGGTTGTCGAGATGGGCGTGAACGTGCTGTGCGAAAAGCCGGTCGCCCTGAACGGCCGCGAGGCGCTTGAGTTTAGGCGCCTTGAGCAGGAGCACCCCGAGGTCAAGATCGCGGTGTCGCTCCAAAATCGTCTCAACGAGACGACCGAAGAGCTGGCTCGCATCATCGGCAGCGGAGAGCACGGCAAGGTCATGGGTATTCGCGCCGAGGTGCCATGGTATCGTCCCCTTGCGTATTACCAGGCCGAGCCGTGGCGCGGCCGTTGGGACCAGGCGGGCAGCGGCGTCATGATGAACCAGGCGATCCACACCATCGACCTCATGTACCTGCTGGGCGGCCCCGTCCAGCGCATCAAGGCCTCCGTAGAGCAGATCCTTGATTACGGTATTGAGGTCGAGGACACCGTGAGCGCTCGCTTCCAATATGAAAACGGCGCTATAGGCCATCTGTACGCCACCAATGCAAACTTCAAGAACGAGGGCGTCAACATTTCCGTCGATCTGGAGCACGCGAGCTTCCGCATGCGCGACAACGTTCTCTATGAGGTTGGCGAGGGCAACGTCGAGACCAAGCTGGTCGAGGACCAAAAGCTGCCGGGTAGCAAGTTCTACTACGGCGCGAGCCACAAGAAGCTCATCCGCGGTTTCTATGATTGCCTTGAGGATGGCTCGGACGAGTATGTCCACGTGCGCGATGCCTACATGAGCGTGCATCTAATCGATGTCATCAAAGACTCCGGTCTTACCGGCTCATGGGCGAATGTATAACAAATGCTTTATAGGATCCTGCAGCGATTTGCGGGGTCGAGAAAGGAAGAGCTATGGTTGAAAAGGGATTGATTGGCGTTCAAATGAGCACCATCGCGCCTGCGAAGATGCCTAAATTTGACGCATACGAGGCTATGGGCAAACTGAGCGACATCGGCTACCACTGCGTTGAGATCTCCCAGGTTCCCATGACCAAGGAGAACGTGGATGGTTTCCGTCGCGCCATCGATGAGCTTGGCTTGAATGTTTCTTCCTGTACTGCATCGGTTGGCCCGCTTATGCCCGGCGTTCCGGGTGAGACCCTGAGCGATCCCGATGATTTCAAGAAGATCGTCGAGGATTGCCATGCTCTCGACTGCGATATGCTGCGCATTGGCATGCTGCCCATTAGCTGCATGGGAAGCTTCGAGAAGGCCATGGACTTTGCCGCGCAGGCAGAAGAGTGCGCCGCGAAGCTGAAAGAAGAGGGAATCGACCTGTACTACCACAACCATCACGTGGAGTTTGTGCGCTACAACGGCGAGTACCTGCTGGACATCATCCGCGACCACGCTCCGCACGTGGGCTTTGAGCTGGATACCCACTGGATTCACCGTGGTGGCGAGGACCCCGTGTCGTTCATCAAGAAGTATGCGGGCCGTATTCGTCTGCTTCATCTCAAGGATTATCGCGTTGTGGAGCCCAAGTTCCCCGAGGGCAATTTCGATCCGGCTGGGTTCATGCAGGCGTTCACGAGCAATATCGAATTCGCAGAGGTTGGCGAAGGCACGCTCGATATTAAGGGCTGCATCGAGGCGGGTCTTGCCGGAGGCGGCGAGTACTTCTTGGTGGAGCAGGACGACACCTATGGTCGCGATCCCTTCGAGAGCCTTAAGATCAGCCATGACAACCTGGTCAAGCTTGGCTATGAGGATTGGTTCTAATCGAGCCAGACGTTCATCGGCATCAGGATGAATCAATAAGACAGCATGCAAAGGCGCGGCCTCAACGGTCGCGCCTTTTTGCGTTTGGGCGCCCGGGCCCCGTGATGTACGACAAAACCCCGGCCCGCATTGGTGGTGCGGGCCGGGGCGGAGAAAGGGGGGCGAATTATCGATGCGGATATGGACTAGTACGTGAGGCCAAATCCAGCGCGGTAATAGTTGCCGTCGGCGTCTTGGTGGGCATAGCTGCCACCGGGCACGTTAGCTAGGATTTCGGGGTCGATGTAGCGATCCTTATCGATGCCGGGGACGTCGTTGGGCGACGCGCAGACCTCACGGACATGCCCGTCGATCTCGCGCTCGCTGATAGCGATGACGTCAGGCGAGGAAACCATGGTGAGGGGCATCTTGCCAGTGGGTGCAAACGAACCCGTAAGTACGTCGAGCTGGGCGTTGAGCGCGTTATCCATCGCGACGCCGCTTACGGTGTACTGCATGGTGAGCGCATCAACGTAGGGCTCAAGCGTGTCGAGCAGCCAGGGGTTATTAACAACAAGCGTGGCTATTACCTTGCCGCCGCTCTCGTGAACGGTATGGGCAATGCTGGCGATGCGTTCCACGCCGTGCAGCGTGCTCACCTTCAAGATCTCGCCGGTCTTCTGCTGGCTCTTGTTGGCTTCGCGCGCTTCGACCTCGATATTCTCTCCCATCTGCAGGACGGACATCGCGGTTTGGTTGAACACGATGTTGTTGAGGATGGGCCAAACGTGGAGGTATGCGAAATCGGCCTCTTCGGGCGTGTCGACTACGGTGAAGCCACGCTGCTCAAACAGCGCTTCGATCTTATTCTGAAACTCGTCCACGTCTCCACCGCCTGCTGCGGCGCCCATGGCCTGAGCCAGGGCAAGGCCGGGGTCATCGCCCTTCAGGCAGCACACATAAACTTTTGCTCCAGCAGCGAGGGGGAGGGTTTGGTTGTGGTTCTTAGCCAAGACAACGGCCTTTTGATTGGCAGCGTAAGCAGAGCGCTTGGCGTTCTCCAGGTTGTCATGACGAGCTTGGTCGGCCTTATGGATGTCCAGGTAGGGATTGTCCACGCGTTTGGTGCGGAACATGGAGAGCAGGCGACGGTAGTTGGCGCGATCAAGGTCTTTCTTGGGCAGCAAGCCCTCCTCGACCGCCTTTACGATGTTCTCGGGGTCGATGGGTCCGCCGATAACATCTGTGCCGGCGCTGATGGCTTTGGCGTAGCGCGCGGGGACCGACTCGTCTTCAAGACCGTAGTTCTGAACGTAGATGATGCCTGAGTCCGAGTTCACGTATCCATCGAAGCCCATGACGTCGCGGGCGAGCTCAGTGATGAGCCCCTTGTTGTAGGTCGAGGGCACCTCTTCGGTCGAGGTGACATGGCCGTGGTAGGCCTGCTCGACGCTGCGGCCGTCCTTGGTGGGTCGGGAGTAGTCGGGCATGATAGCGGACGCCTTGGCGTCAAATGCTGCCTGGAACGGAGGAAGGTGATACTTCTCAAGCGATCCTTCGGTGGGATACAGGCGCCATTGCCCAATGGGGACATGCGGCTCAAAGCCGTTCTCGCTTGGGCCGTCGCCGGGGAAGTGCTTCACGGTGAGCACGACGGACTCCTCGTTGAGGCCGTCTCCGCCGTGCTGGTAGCCGCGGATAAGGGCATCCGTGATGGCGGACGTGGCGTCGACGCACTCTCCGTAGGTTCCGCTAATGCGGGGCCAACGGGGGTCGGTCGCAACATCCACCTGCGGACCGTACATAATATCAAGGCCGGCAGCCTTCATCATCTTGCGATCGGTGTCCGCCATGTTGAAGACAAGGTCGGCGGAACCATCACCCAGAACGGCGGCGCCAATTCCCAGCTGGTCGGGATAGCCGATGTTGATGGGGTTGGTATGCAGCGAGAAGGGAATCGCCACGCCGCCCTGGCATGCCTCGTGCTCAAGCATCTGGGTCGCCACGTTGTGGTACAGCGCGACCATGGAGGCGTCGGCTGCCATGTCCAGGCGGTAGACGCCTGCGGTCAGCTTCTTTTCCAGGATATTGCTGTCGTCGATGCTGGACTTCATTCCAAGGAAGGAGGGGGCGTTGAGCGCCTCGGGAGAACCCTTCGCCGGCATGACTTTACCAACGATAACGTTTCCGTCTTCATCCGTTGCCTCGCCAAGGTGGCGGACAACCGGGTTGTTCCACAGGTTGTTCAGCACAAGTCCCGCCTGCTGGTCGAGGCGAAGGTGGGAAACCATGTCCGCCGCTCGCTCTTCCGCGCTGAGGCGCCAATCCTCATAGGGGGAGAGGACGCCGTCGTTGTCCATATCCTTGAAATACAGGCCATCTTGAACAATGACGCCGCAGGTGGTGACTCCAATGTCGGGGCCGCCATCGTTGTGGTAGATCACGGGCTCAAGGTAGGCGTCGCGGATGCAATCGCCTTCTTCGAGCTCATAGGGCGCTGGTATATAGCCATCTTTTAAGGTTGGATCAAATTCTTGACGTCTTTCTAGCATGTCAGTCCTTTCGATTGAATGCTCAAAGGTTGCTGTTGATTATTGCCGCAGCTATTGAATAGGCATATCTACTCTAAAGTGATATATCAAGCTACTTATAATTGCAGAAAATCAGCGAATGGTAGGGTTTTCTCTGTGAGCGAATGACAAAGCGGTGTAAATATGATACATCGGCAAATCAGTGGCTACCACGAGTCAGACTACCTAATCTAGCTGCTGAAAGATAGAGCTACATATCTTATTGATTTGAGCTTAATCGTACGCTGGCAGACAAATTTCCACCGCCTACGGAACAATTGGCATATCTCAAACATACCAGTTTCAGTAATTAGTATATTAGTTTTGCTCTTCAAGTTTCTCGTTGACGCACATTCCTCGCTCCGCGCGGTTGGGCGAATCGGTGTCAAGGGGAGCAAGCAATCGTTCCGCTCATGCGATGTACGCGTAGCGCATGGGCGAAGATGCGGGAATTAACAGAAGGGGATGGAAAATGGCTAAAGTTGAAAAGGTCGATAGTAACGGCCTTCGTAAATTCGGATTCAAAGATGTTTTTGCCTACGGATTGGGCGACTTTGGATGCAACATGAGCTTTGCTCTCAAGAGCTTCCTCATTGTCTATTGGACCCAGTTCATGGGTATCGATAGCATACTTATGGCATCGCTGCTGCTGATCGTTCAGGTTTGGGATGCTATCAACGACCCCATCATTGGTGCCGTGGTAGACGCTGATACCCACAAGTACCGTCGTAACAAGTTCCTCACATATGTATGGGCGGGTTCCATTGGCCTGCTGTTTGCTGGTGCCCTGTGCTACATTCCGTGGCCCTCGGCTCCCTACGTGATCAAGTGCATCCTGTTCGTGGCGGGATACATGCTGTGGGATGCGTTCTATACGGTTGCAAACGTTCCGTACGGCTCGCTGCTTTCTCTTATCTCTAACGACCCCGTTGAGCGCACCAAGCTCTCTACCGGCCGCAGCGTGGGCAGCATGGTAGGCGCCCTTGCCACCGGTATTCTGCTGCCGTTCTTCATCTATGATGCGAGCAACAACCTCCGCGGTGAGGTCATGTTTGGCGTCGCCTTGGTCATGGGCGTCCTGGGGTTCATCGCCTTCCAGTACATGATTCGCAATACCGTCGTTCGCGTTCAGTCCGCTGCCGCCCCTTCGACCGGGGGCAAGAAGGCCACCAAGAACCCCCTCGTGGGCATTGGTCACTTCCTGCGTAACCGTGCGGCAATCGGCGCAACTATTGCCCCCGTCGGTACGTTTATCTCTATGTACGGCTCTCAGACCGCAAGCACCATTTTGTTCCAGTCCTATTTCCAGAATGCTCAGATTTCCGGTCTGGTTAGCATGCTGTCCTATGTTGGCCTGTTCGCATTCATTCCGTTTGCGTCGAAGATCGTCGATAAGTGGGGAAAGAAAGAGTCCGTTACCGTTGGCGTCCTGTTCTCTACCGTGGCATATGCCGCTATGTTCGTACTTCCCATCACTCCCGATTCGAACGGTCTGATGATCTACATCGCCTGCCAGCTTGCCGCTGCCGTTGGTCTTGGCCTCAGCCAGTGTGTTTCCTGGTCCTTCATGGCTGACGCTATGGACTACGAGGAGTGGAAGTTCGGCACCCGTAACGAGGGCACTACCTACGCCATGCACTCCTTCTTCCGTAAGCTTGCCCAGGGCGTTGGTCCTTCGCTCGGTTTGGTTCTGGCTACGATGTTTGGCTACAACGAGGCCCTTGGCGCCGCGCAGACCGCTGCTACGGCATTCAACATGCGTATGCTCGCGCCTGCGATGCTGCTGGTAGGCAACATCATTATGCTTATCGGCTATGGCTTGGTGTATAACCTGGACAAGAAGACCGTTGCACAGATGGAGCGTGACCTTGGCAAGAAGCACGAGTCTGCCGTTAACCTTAACGCCGCTTTGGGCGAAGACTAGTTAGTGGTTACTTTGCTGCGGTCGCATTGACATATCGCATAAAGACGGGGTGGTGCGCTTTTGGCGGGCCACCCCGGTTGAAGTTAGAGGCCTTGTGCGTAGGGGCAAGGCGTAGGAGAAAGGGCAACCCCATGCTGCTTAACGATGACTTCCTGCTTACAACCGAATGGGCAAAAAAGCTCTACCACGCCCATGCGGAGAAGATGCCCATTATCGATTACCACTGCCATCTTGATCCCCAGCAGATCTACGAGGACAAGCATTTTGAGAACCTCACCGAGGTATGGCTGTTCGATAACGGTGCGGGCGATCACTACAAGTGGCGCTTGCTGCGTGCGAACGGTTCGGACGAGAACTCGATTACCGGCGATGCGGATCCGTACGCCAAGTATCTCGAGTTTGTAAAGGCCATCGAGCGCGCAATCGGCAACCCCATCTACGAGTGGAGCCACCTCGAGCTGCGCCGCGTGTTCGGTATCGACCTCACTATCAACCAAAAGAATGCGGAAGAGATCTGGAATCGCGCCAATGAGATCATCGCTTCCCCCGAGTTCTCGGCCAAGGCGCTTATTCGCAAGTTCGATGTGAAGTGCCTTTGCACAACGGATAACCCCGCGAGCGACCTTGCGTACCATAAGCTTCTGGCCCAGCAGGAGGACGAGAACGGCTTCAAGGTTCTTCCCACCTTCCGTCCCGACGACTTGATGGCCGTGGACGCTCCGGGCTTCGCCGCCTACGCCACCAAGCTTGGCGAGCTCGCCGGCGTAGATGTTTGCGATTGGGAGAGCCTCAAGCAGGCCGTGGCACAGCGTGTGGACTATTTCCATGAGGTTGGAGGCCGCTTTGCCGATCACGGCGCCAATTCCTTCTTCTTCCATAAAGCGGACGAGGACGAGGTTGCCGCGATTGTTGCCAAGGGCCTTGCGGGCGGGGCTCTGAGCGATGAAGAGGTTGGCGCCTATCAAACGGAGCTAACACTTTTCTTGATGGGCGAGTACGCGCGCCATGGCTGGACGCTCCAGATTCATGCCAACTGCCTGCGCAATGATTCGACGCTTGGTCTTGAGCGCTGCGGCAAGGACGCGGGCTTTGACTCGGTGGGCGACCAGGCGGGGCTTGCCACCCAGCTCCGCAGCCTGTTTGATGCCGCCGAGCAAGCCGGTAGCCTTCCCAAGGTCATCCTGTACAGCTTGAATGAGAGCGATTTCCTGTCGCTCGCTACGCTGTGCGGATCTTTCCAGGGCGGCGGCATTCGCCAGCGCATGATGCTCGGCTGCGCATGGTGGTTCAATGACCAGTTCGACGGTATGAAGAAGCAGCTGACCATCTGCGCGCAGCAGGGTCTGCTCGGCAACTTCACCGGCATGCTTACCGATTCTCGTAGCTTCCTGAGCTATCCTCGTCATGAGTACTTCCGCCGCGTTCTGTGCCACACGCTTGGCGAGTGGGTTGAGCAGGGCCGCGTTCCGGAGGACGAGGAGTACCTGGGAGCGATTGTCGAGGACATCTGCTACAACAACGCTCATGATCAGTTTGGCTTCTTTGAGTAGGGCGCAGCTATCGGCTCAAGAACCGTCGATTCATTCATAACCCGGAGGTCGTAGGTTCAAATCCTGCCCCTGCGACCAAGAATTCGCAGCTCGGAGGTCTAATGGTCTCCGAGCTTTTTTGCATTCGTGCTACGCGCGGGGCCATATCCCTTTCAATGACCTTTTCAACAGATGAGGCGCTCTCAAGAAGGGTGTTGCTATTAGGAGAATGTGGCCATGAAATTACAAAGAGCGATGCGTAATGGCCGGAGCCTCATGTAAATAGCTGCCATCTGTGCGTGGCAAAGCGCGGGCTGGGCGTGCGAGCCATGCCGCAACGAGGCCCCCCGGCCAAGGTCATCATGCCTCGCGGTTCGGGAGGGCTTGCGGTTGGGAGGCCCCGTCGGTCGCCGCGTAGATCGCGTCGTGCAGAAACCGTGCGGCACCCTCTCCGCAAGCTCCGTCATAGTAGGCGGTGAAGCGCTCGTCCGCTATGTACATATCCGCCATGTTTCGGTGCGCTCGGGCGCAATAGATGCCGTCCGGCCAAAACGCGCGCAGCCAGGTCGCGTGCATCTGCGCCAGGCGCCGCGCCGCGGCATCGGCTGGGTCACCCTGCTCCATCGCGCGCGAGAGCTGTTTTAGAATCTCCTCGCCCAGATCATTGACGTCATCCCATTCCTGCTGATTCATCTGCAGCAGCTTCTCATTGGCGGCATTCACGGTTTTGTCGCCGTATTTAGCACGAACCTCCTGGCCGTACACGCGCTCGTTCTCGTCCACGGCTTGCTGCTTCAAGGCCTCAAACTTCTGCCTGTCGCTCTGCTGCTTGCCCAACTTGTTCCGGTTCTTCATGTCGCGGTGCCCTTCTAATCGGTCGATGGTATTTTCCACGGTGAGGATAAGCTGGTCTAACTCATGGCGCCTGCGGTGCAGGGCGGAGAGGTGCTCGCGCATAGCGGACGCCTGATCGCGGCCATCCGCATCCAGAAGCGTCGCGATGTTCGCCAGCTCAATGCCAAGGCCTCGGAAGATCAAGATCTGCTGCAGGCGCTCGACGTCCGCTGGGCGATATACGCGGTAGCCGTTTTCACGCCGCGCCGGCACTAGCAGGCCAATCTGGTCGTAATGGTGGAGCGTCCGCACGCTCACTCCGCTGATGCGCGCCAGCTGCGCGGGCGTGTAGCCGTCGCCGTGAAGCTCGCCGCCCCCGTCGACGTTGCTACCGTTATGGCGAGCGGCGTCGTAATCCTCAAAGTTCCCAATCATGGCGTTACCTCCTTGCTATGGCAGTATGCGCTATGACGCGGCGAAAGGGTCAAGGCTTGCGCATAAGTTTGTCCGCACGAATAGCTACCATATAAGTAAGTTATATCCGCACGCGCCACATTGGTGCGGACGGGCGCGTTCAAGAAGCTTCAAGGGGGCGTCTTATGGGTTTGGGGGACGATATTTCCAAGCGCACGTTCGACAACTTTTTTTACGAGGAACAAGAGCGCGATACGCATGCAGCGGGCGGCAGCAGCAGCGATCTTGGTTGCGGCAGCGTTCTCATGGCGATGGTGCTGATCATAGGTGCCATCGTGATCGGGTTCATGCTGATCATCTGGTTCCTGGAGAGCAGGGGCTAGGGGGTCCGCGTCCAACAACCCCCATCCTTCCACGTACGAGTCCATCCGTGGTCCCACCTGCGACCCTGCCTGCGCGCCCGTCCGCGTGCCCGACCGCGATTGCGTCTGCGAGCCGGGGGCTACCAGCGGCAGATGCGTTGCAATAAACCCCTATTCCAGAGGATAGAATGAAGCAAGTGTGCACACGCCGCGGCGGGTCCTCCGCTGCGGATTTCGGGAAGGAATCAACATGAAGCGCGTTTTTGGTGTCGACCTGGGCGGCACAACCATCAAGTTCTCCATCATTGACCAAGCTGGCAATTTCATCGACCGTTGGGCCATCCCTACCAATACGGAGAATGGCGGCGCGAGCATTCCGGGCGACATCATCGAGTCCCTTAAGAGCAAGATGGCGACCCTGTTCGAGCGCGGCGAGACCATCGAAGCCATTGGCGTGGGCGTCCCCGGTCCCGTGAATGGCGACGTCGTGGAAGTCGCCGTCAACCTTGGTTGGAACAACATGCCCCTGGGCCACCTGCTGCAGGAGGGCACGGGCCTGCCCGTCACCCTGCTCAACGACGCTAACGCAGCGGCGCTGGGTGAGGCCTGGATGGGCGGCGACTCCGCGTTCCGTGCCAGCACGGTTGTCTTTGTGACGCTGGGCACCGGCGTGGGCGGCGGCGTTATCGTGGACGGCAAGGTTCTCAACGGCCAGCACGGCTGCGCGGGCGAGGTTGGCCACATGCCCGTTATGGCGGCGGATACCCGCCAGTGCGGTTGCGGAAAAACCAACTGCCTTGAGTGCTACTGTTCTGCCACCGGTTTTGTGAAGACCGCCAATGATCTCTATGAGGCGGCCGGCGACACGCGCGCCTACACCGAGGGCAAGGACGTTTTTGACCAGGTGGCTGCGGGCGATGAGATCGCCATCCAAGCGCGCGATATCACGGTTGATTATCTCGCGCGCGGCTTGGCGGCGATCATGAGCACCGTCGACCCGCAGGAGGTCATTGTGGGTGGCGGCCTGTCGCATGCGGGCGATTTGCTTATGGGGCCCTTGGCAGAGAAGTTGGACGAGTACGTGTTCCCCGGCACGCGCGGCAAGTACGTGCTGCGTCGCGCCACGCTCGGTAACGATGCCGGCGCTCTGGGCGCTGCCTACCAAGCGTTTCAGATGCTCGCCGAAGGCGCGGGGGAGCAGATGATCTAGTCGCGCGCTAGGCAGAAGGACCTTTGTTGCAGATAGCTTGAAACCCGGGTGCGGTTCGCCGCGCTCGGGTTTTTATGCAACTCCATTTTGAGTCTAAAAAAGTGATTGGCGGGCGAGGGGGGGGGTGTATCGAGTGTTCGCTGCGAATGTATAAATGCCTATAAAAAATGAGACTGGTTTTAGGGATTGAAAGGGGCCTCAACCACTAATAGAGGTCTACTAAAACTAATACCAACTTGTCATTAATGCAGGCACAAGGTTATGAACTTATTATCTGGTAGGTACCAGTTGTCGACCGTTTAGCGATAAATTACAACCGTTCGACTTCATCAAATTCTGATTACTTCAGTGCTTCCGTAGGATATACAGCGTTCTTTAAACGTGGAGTTTATCTTACGGATGTCTCTGACCTTTTTCGTCCAATAAGATGCAAGAAGCGGGGGCATCCAGATAATCCCGAACATGGAAAGGGAGGTTTGGATGAGGAAGTCCAGGTTGGCCTCGGCTGCCGTTGCTGCGGTGCTGGTTGGAGCCTTCGGCTTCTCCGTCCCTGCGTTCGCTGCCGGTCACGGCGCGGTGAGCGTGGTCGAAAAAGACGGAAAGGTGACGATCGGAAACGATGCGATTTCCCGTACGTTCTCCGCATCTGCCAATGGAAAGCTTGAAACTGAGGAAATATACAACAAAAGGGCGAACAAGAAGTTCGACCCCTCTGACAAGAGCGAAGAGTTCATCGTCAAGCTGACGAAGAAAAATGATGCCGCGGGTGGTCTGAACACCGGTGACTGGACAATCGTGAGCCAGTCGAGCGAGGAGACCACGGGCGACGGTCCCAGCCATGGTTACGCCAAGAATTTCATCGACGGCGACACCAACACGTTTTGGCACACCAAGTACACGGGCAACAAGGACGCCTATCCCCACCACGTGGTGATCGATCTCAAGAAGAGCACGTCCTTCCAGTGCTTCTCCTACACGCCGCGCGCGCAGGGCGCCGAGGTCAACGGCAACGTCAAGGGCTACAAGCTGTACGTTTCGAATGCCGAGCAGGCTCCTTCTTCTGACGAGGGCTGGGGCGAGCCGGTGGCGCAGGGCGACTTCACCTACGACGGCGTGAACCCCATCTACGTGAACCTGGATCAGCAGGCCACCGGCCGCTGGGTTAAGTTTGTCGCCGTGTCGCCCAACAACAATCGCGAGGATGGAAAGACCTTCGCCGGCGGTGCCGAGTTCAACCTGTTCTCGTCCAAGCACACGGCAAAACCCTCGAGCGACCGTGATTTCGCGGCAAGCGAGCTCGTCCTCGATGACGCCGATCCGGTTACCATCACCTCCACAACAGCTGAGTTTGGCGGAGAGAGCCGAAATGGCCAGGTTGTAAGCTTCAACTTTGAGCCGTTCGAGTTCAATGGCGTCACGTACAACGTAACCGAGAACGTAGTCATGTTCGACGGCGATCACTATATGAGGAAGTTCCTGGATATCTCCGTCCCGAGCGACCAAGCCTCCATGGCGGCTATCGACTACATCGACCTTGAGTCCATGAAGGTCGACGGCGTTGCGAAGGAAGACAAGTGGACCATTCCCACCGGCAAGGGCGGAATTGTCCAGATGGAGGAGTTCAAGGCCAACCTTGGTCAGCCCATCTACGTCGAGGGCATGTTCTTTGGCTGCGAGTTCCCCGTGGCAGATAGCCAAATCGAGCAGGAGACCGGCCGCATCCGCTACTACAGCGGCAAGGACTTCAATCGACTTCTCGCTGACGAGCAGGCGGTAAAGGCCGAGGACGGGTCGATTCACTACAGCACCTGGCAAACTGTCGCGGGTGCCGCGCGCAGCACGGACACCTCTGTGGTCCAATCCGACTTCTTCGACTACATCGATGACATCTCGACCCCTTCGGAGTTCCGTATTCAGTACAACTCCTGGTTCGACAACATGATGAACATCGACAACAAGAACATCCTGGATTCGTTCAAGGAGATCGACCGCGAGCTGGTCCAGCAGGGCGTAAGGCCGCTTGACTCCTATGTTGTCGACGACGGTTGGAACAACTACAACGATACCGACCAGTCCGTCGATGTGAGCAAGTCCGGCACCGGCAAGAACACCAAGGGCTTCTGGGATTTCAACTCCAAGTTCCCCGACGGATTCACGTCTTCCAGCCAGCTGGTCCGCGACCTGGGCAGCGACTTTGGCGCGTGGATCGGTCCGCGTGGCGGCTACAACTTCTTTGGCAACCTGGGCAAGATCCTGCAGGCGAGCGGCAAGGGCTCGCTGGCGGGCGGCTCCGTGGACGTTGCGGACCGTACGTACGTCTCTGAGTTCGAGAAGATGGTTGTTGGGTGGCAGGACGAGTACCGCGTCAACTACTGGAAGTGGGACGGTTTCGCCGACGGCGCGCAGTACGGCCAGTGGTCCGCTACCGATGGCGTTCCGGGCCGCGCGAACAACCATATGACCGGCGGCGCCCACAATATGTATCACGTGACCGATCTGTGGGAAGCCTGGATCGACCTCTTTGAGGGCGTTCGCACGTCTGAGGCCGAGCTTGGCCTGAACAAGCTGTGGATCTCGCTGACCTGCTACGTGAACCCCTCTCCCTGGTACCTCCAGTGGGCCAACTCGGTGTGGCTGCAGTGCGGTCCCGACCAGGCCGGCGCCGGCGAGTCTACCAGCCAGATGGACCGTCAGCTGGTCGCCCGCGACGCCGCGTACTACGACTACCTGAAGGGCCACGAGTTCCAGTTCCCGCTGGCCAACATCTACAACCATGATCCGGTGTACGGCCAGTCCGGTACCGGCATGAGCGCTAACACCGCGACCGCCGAGCAGTTCCAGAACTACCTCTATATGCTGTCCGCCCGCGGTACGGCGTTCTGGGAGCTCTACTATTCCGACAGCCTGCTGGACAATGAGAAGTACGAGGTCACGGCAGAGTTCCTCAAGTGGGCCGAGGAGAACAACCATATCCTGCGCAACGCCAAGATCTTTGGCGGCACCCCGGCTACGGGCGTGAAGTTGGAGACCGGCCCCAGCAAGACCAGCCCCACGGTCGAGGTCTCGTCCAAGGCTCCGTACAACACCTACGGCTTCTCCGCGTTCGATGGTTCCGAGGGCATCATCACGATGCGCAACCCTGACTGGAAGAAAGCCCAGCAGATCACCTTTACCTTTGATGAGGCACTGGGCGTGCCCATGGAGAAGGGTGCTTCGTACGCCTACCACATCGAGCACGCGTACAAGCACGATGAGGCTCAGGACAAGATCTCCCAGACCGGCACCTTTGAGTACGGCAAGGAGTATTCCTTCACCCTGCAGCCCGAAGAGGTTGTGATGTTCCGCATCTCCAAGGCGGCGGACAAGAACGCCCCGTCCGTGTCCGTGGTGGATGTTGAGGGCGCCAACGGTCTGGTTGTTCGCTTTGACGAGAAGGTCATGGGCGACGCCAAGTTCACGGTTAACGGCGCCGACGCCAAGGTCGTGAAGAAGAGCGCGGACGATGTCACGTTCCATCTTGAGCTCGCCACCGCCCCCAAGAATGGCGAGAAGCTCTCCGTCAAGGTCGAGGGTTTGACCGACATGGCGGGCAACGCCTCCAAGAAGTCCGAGGGCACCGTTGTCTATCACGAGGACGGAACCGTTGCGAGCCGCGTTGCGACCGAGCTCGCCGGCAACCAGCTGGTTGTTTCCAGTGCCGGTGCGTCCTTTACCGGTCGCGACGGGCTGACCGTGTCCTCGTTGGTGAACACCAGCGGCGCGGGAGCGATTGTCTCCCAGTCCGATCAGTACAAGCTGGGCGTGGACGCTGAAGGCCACGCGTACTTCACGCTCAACGGTGTTACCGCGACGTCTCGCGTATCCGTCGCAGACGGCTCCGACCACAGCGTGACCGGCGTCAAGGAGAATAACGGCATCGTCAAGATCTATGTCGACGGCGAGCTGCAGGGTTCCGCATACGATAAGAAGAACGCGACCTATGAGGTAAAGGCCGGCTCCATCGTCCTGGGCGGCGAGGGCTTTACCGGCACCGCTTCCGCTCGCGTCTTTGACCGCGCATACGGATACGATAAGGTCGCCGAGCTCAAAGAGTCCGATATCCCCAACACGGAGGTGCGCAACCTGGCGGCGGGCAAGGCTCCGAGTGCCCATATGGCGGACGGCTCCACGGCTCACGTGAATTCCGACATGCCCATGTCCAACGCGACCGATGGGCGCAAGGATACCGACCACTACGCTGAGTTTGGTACCGATGAGAACGGCAGCGGCTACCTTGAGTTCGATCTGGGCGGGGTCTTCGACCTGGACCAGGTGAAGATGTGGCGCTACTTTAAGGATAGCCGCCAGTACAAGAACACCGTCATCGCCGTTTCCAAGACAGCTGATTTCAAGAATCCCGTGGTTGTATTCAACGCCGATAAGGAGAACGTCTTCAAGTTTGGCGCCGGCGACCAGGATCTCTATACCGAGACCCAGGACGGTAAGGCCTTTGACGTGCCCGAGGGTACGCTCGCGCGCTACGTCCGCGTCTACATGAACGGCTCCAATGAGGGTAAGACCAACCATGTGGTCGAGCTTGAGGTTATGGGCAAGTCGCCCAGCCTCGAGCAGAATCGAATCGATACGGCGGAGCTTGACAAGCGCATCGCTGAGCTCGACGCGCTCATCGCTTCCGGAAGCTATACCGATGAGAGCGCAGCCAAGGTATCCGCGATCGTGGACGCCGCACGCAAGGTGGCGAACAACCCCGAGTCCGAAAAGGCCGTGTCCGATGCGCTGAAGACCCTGGAGAAGATCGAGAATCAGCTTGAGACTCGCCCCGTCGCTCCCGCACCGGATCAGGGCGAGGACAAGGTGACGGTCGAGAAGCACCCCGACGGATCCCAGACCGTGACCACCACCACTAAGGACGGCACCAGCACTAAGGTGGACGTGGACGCCAAGGGCAACGTGACCGCTGTTGACGCGACCGTTTCCAAGGACGCCGCCAAGGACGGCTCCGTTACCCTGCCCATGGATGCTCTGGAGCAGACCTCGTCCAAAAAGGCGCCGGTCATCTCTGTTAAGGTTCCCGCTTCCGTGAACAAGGATTCCCAGCTTGTCGTGACCATTCCCGTTGCCAAGGACAAGGGTGACAAGACCGTCGATCCCGGCCTGGTTGTGATTATGGTGGACAAGGACGGCAAGGAGACCGTGCTGCCCAAGACCGCGGTGGGTGCAGACGGCGTGACCGTTGCCATTGACGGCAACTGCGACCTTAAGGTTGTGGACAACGCCAAGAAGATGTCCGACGTGTCGGCTTCCGACTGGTTCGCCGAGGGCGTTGTTCCGTTTGCGACCGCCCGTGGCATTGTGAACGGCGTGGAGCTTGCGGACGGCACCCGCGTGTTCGACGGCTACGGCAAGACGTCGCGCGGCATGTTTGTCGCCATGCTCCACAACCTGGAGCTCAATCCTAAGGCTGCCACCGAGGATAGCCTGGCCGATGTTCCGGCCGACGCGTTCTATGCCGGCGCTGCCGCATGGGCTGTTGAGAACGGGCTGCTTTCCGGCGTGGATATGCCCGACGGCTCCAAGCAGTTCCAGGGCAATGCCGATGTTACCCGCGAGCAGGTGGCCGTGTTCCTGATGCGTTACGCGCAGAGCCTGGGCATGGACGTTTCCGCGCGCGCCAAGGTGGACTTCCCGGATGCCGACGAGCTTTCTGACTTTGCCAAGGACGCTATGAGCTGGGCTGTGGCCGAGGGCCTGTTTACGGGCGATGACACCACGGGTGAGCTCAACCCCACCGACGGCGCCGCGCGCGCAGAGGTGGCGGCCGTGCTGATGCGCTTCATCAACCTGATGTATGCGTAGGGCTGCGAAGCGTTGTGCAAGATCGTGCTTTGCGCAAGGCAAGCGCTTTAGCAGGTAGGCCCCGCCTGTCATAGGGGCAAAAAGGCAACGGGCCGGTTCCGCATCGCGCGGGGCCGGCCCGTTTTTTGGCGTCTGTTGTTAAGGTTGCACCGCGAGCTGCGCTGCGAGCTGCGCGGGGCACCGTGCGGGGCGCCGCCGGCTGGCGAAGCGGTCGCTGGTTGCATGGACTACGCGTTCATGGCTCCGCTGCGGTAGAGGCGCGCCGTGGGATCGATCGAGGCTACGGGCGAGGCATCGTCCAAAGACGCAACCGCTTCAAGCTGGGTGAGCACTTGGGTGGGAAGCGAGACGCCATTGTCCTTACGTGCGCCGCCAAGGCTGGCGAGCAGGTCAAGGTCATGCTCGCAGGCGTCGATGCGCAGCGAGGCCCCGTTGACGCGGGCGCGGACCTGGATGAGCCCAAGGCTGGACAGCAGGTCCTCGCAGCGGCGGATGGTGCGCAACAGCTCTGGCGTAAGGGCCTGCCCGCAGGCGACGCGCGTGGCAAGGCACGCTCCGGCGGGGAGGTTCCATACGGGGAAGCCCCATTCGCGCAGCATCTGGCGCTCCTGGTCTTTGTGCCAGCCGGTTTCTAGCAGGGGCGAGCGTACGCCCAGCAGGGTGATGGCGCGCATGCCGGGACGAAAATCCTGCGCGTCGTCGGCGTTGCTGCCTTCGACCACGGTGGTGGCGCCTAGTTGGCGGGCGATCTGGACAATGCTTGTGAACCCGGCGAGCTTGCAGTGGTAGCAGCGGTCTTGCGGATTGGCGGCAACCTGGGGGTTTGCGAGGGGGTCCAGCTTGACCACGGTTACGGGCAGCTCCAGCCGGGCGACGGCGGCGTTGAAAGACTCACGCTCCGGCGTGCCCAAAAAGGGCGTATCAAGGTGGATGAGCTGCGCGTTGTTGGGGATGAATCGCGCGCAGGCGGCGGCGAGAAACGTGCTATCGACTCCGCCGGAGAACCCGACGGCGACGGTTCCCATGCTTTGCAGCAGGTTTTTGAGTGCATCAAGTTTATCTTGCAAGGCGGGCCCCTATTCATGAGACGGACGATGATCGCGGCGTGCGCGCGGTGCGAGGGCGGCGTGCGGCGTGCGGGCCGGTCGGCGCGTGCGACACGACGGTGCGAATGCTGTAACGGATTGGATGCTACCCAATTGCCCGCGCGCATTATGGCACAATGGGCGATAACGTGCGGATAATGCGAAGCGGGACAAAGAGGGGTGCTGTCGCGTGGTGAAAGCAGTCATTTTCGATATGGACGGAACGCTTGTCGATAGCGAGCGGTTGGGGCGTAAGGCGTGCGCGATGGCTGCGGAGCGCCTTGGATTTGAGGGTGTGACAGATCAGGTTATCTACTCTTTTATTGGCAGGACCAGGCCGGATGTTCTGGCTACGCTGACGGATGTGCTGGGAAACGCCCAGGACGCGCAGCGCGTGTTCTTTTTGTCGCGCGAGATTCGCCATGGCGAGCTGGGCGACCAGCTTGAGCTTAAGCCCGGCGCTATCGAGTGCCTTGAGGCCCTGCGCGCGGCGGGTGTGCCCTGCGGCGTAGCGACGTCGACCTTTAGGGATTTGGCCGAGCCCACGTTGGAACGCATGGGGCTTCTTGGCTACTTTAATCACGTGACCTGCGGCGGGGATGTTGAAAACGGCAAGCCCGCGCCGGACATCTTCTTGCGCGCCATGGAGCTTGAAGGGGTCGACCCCGCGGAGTGCGCGGTGGTGGAGGACTCGCCCAACGGCGTCCGCGCGGGCTTTGCGTCAGGCGCGAGCGTGTATTTGGTGCCCGATCTGATCGAGCCCAGCCAGGAGATTCTCGGCATGTGCCGCCGGGTTTTGGGCAGCCTGGCGGAGCTGCCCGCTGCCCTGGCGATCTAGCCGCGGCGCGGGAGGGCGAGGGGCCGCGGCTGCAACTGCCGCGAACCCGGCATCGAACTTGGGCAAAAGCGCCGGCCGCAGCCGGTCGCGCTGCTACAGGTACGTGCCCAGGTTGAGTGCCGTCTCTGCCGACTGCTGGTGCGCGGTCTTTGCCACAGTGCTTTGGCGGGCAAGCAGAAACGGGCGGATCATGGTTTGATGGCATGGGTCTTCGTCCGCGAAATCTTCTGGCTTAGCCTCGCCGGACGCCAAGGCGCGCCTGCGTTCGATTTGGTCGATAAGGAACTGCACGCCGCGGCGGCCAATCTCATAGCCCGGAGGAGCGCAGGTGGTAAGCGGCACGCTGCCGCTCCATGCCAGCGGGTTGCCGTCGCAGCCCGCCACCGCAATGTCGTTGGGAACGTTAAGGCCCGCGTCCTGCACGCCTGCGATAACGCCGGTTGCCAGCACGTCGGTAAGGGCGAGGATAAAGTCCGGTCGACGGTCCGCGGGCAGCTTGGCGAGGCGCTGGGCGATCATGAAGCCGTCGCGCGCAAGGTTCCACTCGCCCTCGTCCAAAAACTCAAAGGAAGCCTGGGGGTTCGCTGCCGCCACGCGCTCTATGCCCTTAACGCGAAGCGCCAGCTGCATGTATTCGCTTGTGCCTATGACCGCGACGCGCTGCGATCCGCATGAGATGGCGTGCTCGGCGATGAGCTGCCCTTGCGCCAGGTTGTCCGCCGCTACAAAGTAGCCGGGCTGGTCGCTGTGGATGTCCAGGTAGACCGTTGGCACGGGGAAGGCCTCGCTGTAGGGGCTCCAGTCGCCAATTGCCATGGGCTGCACCAGCACGCCGGACATCTGCGTGCCCATAAAATAGCGAAGGTAGTTGTTTTCCAAGATCTCGTCGTTGTCTGCGTTGGCGATCAGCAGGCCGTATCCGTGGCGGCGGGCCTCGCTGTGGGCGCCGTTGGCGATCTGCAGGCTAAAGCCGTGATCAAGGCGCGGCAGCACCAGGCCAAACGAGGCGTTGTGGCCACCGGCGAGCATGCGCGCGCTTTGGTTGGGCATGAATCCCAGGCGGCTCATGGCCTGCCGTACCGCGTCGAGCGTGCTGGGCTTGAGCTTGTCGGGGTGGTTGAGCGCGTTGGAGACGGTTCCCAGCGAGACGCCTGCCTCGTTGGCGACATCTTGGATAGTGACTTTAGCCATGGCGGTCCTTGTGCAGAGGCGCGCGGCGGTTTGGATGTGTCTTCGCGCGCGGTTTGACGCGTATATGCAGGGGTTGATGCGTAATTGATACGCTTCAATCTTGCTTGCTAGTCTATCACGTTTGCCTGGGGAGTTGCTGCGCGGGGGCGCACGTTACATGGATGGGGGCGGCGCTGGGCGCTTGGCGTGAGGCCTGGCGCGGGGTTGGGCACTGGTTGGGTGCGGGTTGGGTGTGGGATTGGGAACGGGTTGGGCGCTGGTGGGGCGCTGGTGCTGTTTTTGGCCTCCGGTTGGACTTGGGCTTCTGCTGAAAATGGCCTCCGGTTGCGCTCGACTTCTACTTTTTGGGTTCAGTTGGACTTGGCAATGCTGAAAACGCGGTTCAGTTGGACTTGGGCGTGGAGGCCTTAAGGGACTGTGCGGGGAAACGCGAGGTAGGGGCCTTGTTCGCCCGGAGGGCCGACCGCGCCAAGTCCAACTGGAGCTTATTTTCAGCATCCAGCGTGAACTGGACCTCATTTTTAGCAGAGCGCCAACTCCAACTGGAGGGCGTTTTTAGCAGCTGCCCCGCAAGAACCTGAACGTGGCTTCGTATTGGGAGGGTACACGGAGGCGAGAGGGGCGGATGGCGCAGAAGGAGTCGGAAACCGCCGCCGCGCACAGCTGGTATTTAATATGTGTAACCAGACGTTAATAAAAGCGCGCAGCTTTCTTTTTACAATAATACGCCGGCATTGAAAAAGCGCGCGGGCCCTCGCCCGCTTAGCCTTGCAGAAGCACGCGGTCGCCACTCTCCAAAGGGGCGCGGCGGTGCCGGGGCGGCCTTGGCGGCGATGGCTGGCGCGCCTTCTATTGTTGGAGAGAACGCTATGTGTGGAATTGTGGGCTATACCGGAGCTGCCGGCGCAGCTGCCATTTTGAACAGCGGGTTGTCTAAGCTGGAGTACCGTGGGTATGACTCGGCGGGCGTTGCGCTTGAGCGGCCGGACGGATCTGGCCTTGAGGTGGTGCGCCGCGTTGGAAAGGTCGCCATGCTGGGGCAGGCGCTGGAGGCGGCGGGCGAGATCGACCAAGCGGGTGTTGCTGTTCCCGGCTGCGCTACCTGCGGCATCGGCCACACTCGCTGGGCTACGCACGGCCGTCCTACAGAGGAGAACGCGCATCCGCACACCAGCTGCGACGGGCGCATCGCCATTGTGCACAACGGCATTATCGAGAACTTTGCAGAGCTGCGCGAGGAGCTTGTCGCTCGCGGCCACGTCTTTAAGAGCGAGACGGATACCGAGGTTTTGGCCCACCTGCTTGAGGAGGCCTACTATGGCCGCGGCGGCAAGCCGGGCTCGCATGATTTGGTTTCTGCACTGCGCCAGGCGTGTGAGTACCTGGTGGGCGCCTATGGCGTGGCGGCTGTGTGCGAGGACGAGCCGGGCGTGATCGCCGTGGCGCGCAAGGACTCGCCCATTGTTATTGGCTGCTGCGAGCAGGGCAGCTACGTGGCATCGGACGCCATCGCGATCATGGACGCCACGCGCGACGTGGTGGTGTTGGAGGACGGCGTGTTCGCGCGACTCACCCCGCAGGGTGCAACCTTCACCAACGCCGCGGGCGAAGCCGTTGAGCCGCCGGTGACGCACATCGATTGGAGCGCGGACGCCGCAGAGAAGGGCGGCTATCCGGACTTTATGCTCAAGGAGATTTACGAGCAGCCGCGCGTGGTGCGCGATACGCTGGCGGGTCGTCTTGCCGGCGGCGCGCTGGCCATTGACGAGCTGGGCCTGACGCTTGAGGAGCTCAACCTTATCGACCGCGTGTACGTGATCGCATGCGGCACCAGCTACCACGCGGGCCTTGTTGCGAAGAACCTTATCGAGGGCTGGGCGCGCATTCCTTGCGAGGTGGAGGCCGCCAGCGAGTTCCGCTACCGCAACCCCATTATCACCACGTCTACGCTGGTGGTTGCGGTAAGCCAGTCCGGTGAGACCGCCGACACCCTGGCAGCCATTCGCGATGCGCGCATCAAGGGCGCCAAGGTCTTTGGTATCACCAACGTGGTGGGCAGCCCCGTGGCGCGCGAAAGCGACGGCGTCATCTATACCAAGGCAAACAAAGAGGTTGCCGTTGCATCTACCAAGAGCTTTATTGGCCAGGTGGTGTCTTTGACGCTGCTGGCCATGCTGCTGGGCCAGGTAAAGGGTCGTTTGAGCCAGGCACAGGTACGCCTGCTGTTCCGCGAGCTGGGCGATACCGCGCAGCAGATCCAGCGCATTTTGGACCAGCAGCGCCCGGCGATCCACGATGCCGCGTTGGCTTGCAAGGATGCCTCGTCCGCTTTATTTGTTGGACGAGGAATGGGCGCCGCAATTAGCTATGAGGGCGCGCTCAAGCTCAAAGAGGTGAGCTACCTGCATGCAGAGGCCTACGCCGCCGGCGAGATGAAGCACGGTCCTATCGCTTTGATTGAGCCCGGGTTCCCCGTGATCGCCGTAGCGACCAAGAGCCCCACGTATGACAAGACCGTCTCCAACCTTAAGGAGTGCGAGGCCCGAGGCGCGTCCCTTATTGTGGTCGCCACGGAAGGGGATAAGGACATTTGCGCGATCGCCGACCATGTGATCTACGTGCCCGCCGTGCGCGATGCGTTTAGCCCCATTACCGCGACGGTCCCGCTGCAGCTGCTGGCGCGCGAGGTCGCCCTGCTGCGCGGATGCGACGTTGACCAGCCGCGCAACCTTGCCAAGAGCGTGACGGTGGAGTAGATTTCGCGGCTATCGTATGGCGGCAATCGCGCAGCTATTGAGCCCAGGAGCGGGCGAGTTCCTGGTAGCGGCGCGCAGCCAGGCTGCCGCGCTGCCAGATCAGGCGAAAGTCATGTTCTACAAAGAAGTCCGCAGGGGTGATGTCGCGCAGCTCGCCCTGATCAAGCTCGCGCTGCACGGCCGCGCGATACATAAACGTAATGCCAGCCCCCGCCTGAACGCAGAGTTTGATGGCGGGGATGCTGGCGACCTCGAGCGTGCCGGCAAAGTCGCCTACGGCGAGGTCGCGCGCTGCCAGGTGCTTTTCGAGAATCTCGCGCGTGCCGGATCCCTCTTCGCGCAGAATGAGCCTGCGACCAAGCAGGTCCGTCAGGGACGCGGGGCCACCCGGCGCGTCAAACTCGTCCACGCACCCAACGGCAACATAGCGCTCTCGAGACACGGTGGCGAAGTCAAAGCGCTCCCGGTCAAAAGATCCCTCTACCAGAGCGAAATCTATGTCGCCAGCCTCTAGGCGCATCACAAGTTCATGCGTGTTGCCCACGCTCATCCGCACCAGCTCGTCGGGGTGCTTCGCCATGTGGCGGGCCAGCACGCGCGGCATCCAATAGTCGCAAATGGTGCGCGTGCATCCAAAACGCAGCGGCGCTTTGGCAGGTTGCTCTTGCGACAGGGCTTCCGCCTGCGTTTTGAGGCGTCCCTCATCGTTTTCCATGGTCTCCAGCGCGCGAAACAGCATGGCTCCCGCCGGCGTAAGATCGCCGCGCCGGCCGCCCCTGTAGAACAGGTCGCATCCGTAGTGCGCTTCAAGCTGGCGGATGTGCTGCGATACGGCGGGCTGGGTGATGTGCAGCTCCGCGGCCGCCCGCGTAAAGCTGCCCAGCTTGCACACGGCCAAGAACGTGTGGGTTCGGTAGTCCAGCATGGCGTCTCCTATGCTCAAGTATCGTCCGCAGCCTCAGCCACAGCGTCTAACGCGGCGTCGCCCGCGGCGTCGACTGGGACATCGTCCATCGGCATCGTCCATATATAACAAATACTTATGGAGTGATAACCAAATGGGTGAAAAGAATTATAAACCAAGGTAGTACCATCTCTTTGCACATTCACCCGGCGGCGGGCTGGGAACGGCTGCACCGCATACGATAGCCGGTGGCCCGGCACATGGGGCAGCGCCTAGGGAAAGGACGATGACATGGCGGGAAGAACGTGGAACAAGGTTCAAGATAGCTGGAGGGGCGTGGCGCTATGCCTGCTTATCGCTCTGCCGGCATGGTTTTTGGGCAAGCGCTTTGACGTGATCGGCGGGCCGGTTTTCGCCATCCTCATCGGTATGGTGCTGGCGCTGTTTATTAAGGACGACGCGGCGCTGCCGTTTGCGTCCGGTATCAAGTTCGCCTCTAAGAAGGTCTTGCAGTACGCGGTTATCCTGTTGGGCTTTGGCCTCAACCTTTCCCAGATCGCGCGCGTGGGCGCCCGTTCGCTGCCTATTATCGTGGCGACCATCACCACGTCGCTGGTGATTTCTTTCGCCCTGCATCGCGCCCTCAAGATCCCCACCAAGATTTCCACTCTGGTGGGCGTGGGGTCGTCAATCTGCGGCGGCTCGGCAATCGCGGCGACCGCTCCGGTTATCGATGCGGACGATGAGGAGATCGCGCAGGCCATCAGCGTCATCTTCTTGTTCAACATCATCGCCGCGCTTATTTTCCCGGCTCTTGGCGGCATGCTTGGCCTTTCAAACGAGGGCTTTGGCCTGTTTGCCGGCACCGCCGTCAATGACACCTCGTCCGTAACCGCCGCCGCTGCCGCGTGGGACGGCATGCACCCTGGCGCCAATACGTTGGACGAGGCGACCATTGTGAAGCTCACCCGCACGCTCGCCATCATCCCCATCACGCTGGCGTTGGCATTTTGGCAGGTTCACAAGGCCAAGCGCGCCGCCGCGAACGGCGAGGGCGGCGAAGCTGCGGGCACGTTCGATATCAAGAAGATCTTCCCCTTCTTCATCCTCTTCTTTGTGCTTGCCAGCGTGATCACCACGGTCTTCGCGCTGCCCGCGGGCGTGACCGCGCCCATCAAGGAGCTCTCCAAGTTCTTCATTGTTATGGCTATGGCGGCGATTGGTTTCAACACCAATATAGTCAAGCTGGTCAAGACGGGCGGCAAACCCATCTTTATGGGTCTGTGCTGCTGGATCGGCATCGCTCTGGTGAGCCTGGGCATGCAGCATCTGCTTGGCATTTGGTAGGCTGACCTTATTGGCGCCGGCGCTCGATGATGGGTGCCGGCGCCTTTTTCTATGTCCGCGTTTCGTTAGCATTCCGTACAAATTTCGTGGGCGGGCGCCCCTGCATATATGATGTAGCGCGCAGCAAATACGAAAGGTTCGGTTATGCAAGAGGCATTTTTCTCGTTCATCAGCCAGTTTGGCTATTTCGCCGTCGCGGCGCTCATCTTGCTTGAGAACGTGTTTCCGCCCATTCCCAGCGAGGTCATCCTGCCGCTTTCCGGCGCCCTGGTTACCCAGACCGACATGCAGTTGCCCGGTGTCATCGCGTTCGCGACCGTCGGTTCCGTCGTCGGCGCCTTCTTCCTGTACGGCATTGGTCGCCTGTTGTCGCAGGAGCGCTTGGAGGGCTTTTTCGACACCAGACCCATGCGCATGCTGGGATTCCACTCCGGTGACGTTGCTAAGGCGATCGGTTGGTTTGATAAGCGCGGCCAGATCACCGTGCTCATCTGCCGCTGCATCCCCGTGGTCCGCAGCCTGATCTCTATTCCGGCGGGCACCGCCAAGATGGGCATCATTCGCTTTACGCTGTACACCCTTGTGGGCTCACTGGTGTGGAACGCCGTGCTGTGCACGCTGGGCTTCTATGCCGGCAATGCATGGGAGACCGTGTCTCAGCAGGTCGAGGGCTTCTCTGACATCGTGAAGATCGTTATCATCGTGATCGCCGTCGCCGTCATCGCCTGGTGGGTTGTCAAGCGCATTATCCCCGCCATGAAGAAGGATCGCGCCGAGTAAACCGAGTAAAGGCGCTCGAGCGCCCTGCGCATGGGCCGGCGGCAGGCTGCCGATCGCTGGCGTTTGCGCCTCCGGCCCCCTTTCCAATCGACGAGACCAAAAGAAAGGCCGCTTTTCCCGTTTCACACAGCGGGAAAAGCGGCCTTTTTTGTTGGTTTCGTCAAAGATACTTTTACAACTTTTGCTCTTTTTTATTTCTTTTGCTCTTTTGCGTGACGCTTGGGCGGCGGCGCCGATGGCGGATGCTCGAGGCGGTGCGCGGCAACAAGGCCCCATGGGCCAGAGGGGGCTGCTTTGCCGCATGACAAGCTGTATCAAAACAGTTTGGCACCTGCATAAATGAGAGCATCACAAGAATAAAAAGCGGCAATGTGTTCATGCACCTCGTATCAACACGCAATCGTCACGCTTCTTGCCCAATCTTTACCGCTGCTCGAATAGGTTGCCCGTCTACCTATTTAATCGTTTGGCGAACGGTATTTGGGGGTTTAACTGAGGGTAGCTATTACATCCGAGCGCCCGGCGGGGCGCGCGACGCCGAGGAGGCAGCCATGGGACTGAAGGCAGACGACACTCTCACGTTTTCGTTTGAGGAGCTGCTGGCTTACCTGCGCTCCAAGACCCGTGTGTTCATGGATGTGGACGACCACGAGTACTACATCACCCACACCGACGGCTACTGGCGCGTGCAGGATTGCGAGAAGCTCAACCCCAAGGGTCGCTTCTCCGACTGCTCCGAGCTTGTTACCACCATGTCCGAGCTCGTTGAGCTCCCGTGGCTGGATGGCAAGAGCCTGCACGACCTGTTTGAAAACGCCACGTTCTACGAGTCGGTGCAGGAGGGTTGGGTTCGCCCCGAGTAGGCAATCCAACGGGGCGCGCGGCGCCCGAAGGCATTCGCACGCAATCAAATGAACGCTTTATGGTTGGGGCGCTCCGTATGGGGCGTCCCTTCGTCATTTACTATGCGCGGCAGTTCTTTTTCCTTGCGAGCATCAATGCGTAGCCCAGCAGGTTTTGCCTACGCCATAGCGCGGGGTCGAGTCGGGCGGGATCTTTCATGGACAGCCCTATGCCCCAGATGCGGTCTTTGACCGCGCATTCAGCCAGCATGGCGTTGCCGGTTTCGTCAAGCTGCGCGCAAAGGTCCGGGTTCTGCTCGAACTTGGCAACCAGCCCCTCGTACGCCTCAATCTGCCGCATGCCGCTCCATATGTGCTCGTTATAGTTTGCGACGAGTCGTCCCAGTCGCTTGATTTCCCCAACATCGTCAATCTCGAGTATGCGCGTGGCGAGCAGTGCGTCGTTAAAGCACCTTGCCTTGCGGTACATCATGTATTGCTCCATTGAAGAGAACGCTACCCCGCGTACCGTGAAGCGCGATGGATACCAGTTGCTTAGGTAGCCGTTTTCCTCATTTGGGTTATGGAAGCAGATAATCTCACTCAGATGTCTGTTCGAGTGTGACCTCCTGCAAATGTACAGCATTTGCAGCGATGCTAGGCGGCTCTTTGCATTCTTGCGATCCATTTTGCAACCACATTGCCAGTCGGGCAGCGTCGGCCTTACATGTCGCTGCGCAGTTCTTGAGGATAATTGCATCAATATCGGATAGTGCTCTGTATACAAAAACGGTAGCAATTCACTTTTCTAGTGTACGGACGAGCAGCGGGTGCGGCTACTCGGCTTTTTTCAAAATCGATGCAATTATCCTCGACAACTGCGCAGCGACGTGAGGCGAAGTGCCCGCAGGAGGGATTGACTTGGCCACTAAAGGATTGCTAACCTCTAAGTTTGTCCGAAATCGGACAGAATAGCACCGCGGGCGGTGCATTTCGCGCGTCCGTGGGCAATCGGGTAGGACATGAAGAGGGGGTTTCAATGTCGGGTACCTGCAACTTGCCGGTAGAGCTCGAGTACCTCTATAACGCGGCGGATCGGCTGTACGTGGACTTCGCGCGCAGCTGCGGCATCTCGAACTGCGCTTACTGGATGCTCTACGAGTTGGAACGCGCCGGGGGCGAGGCATCTCTGCGCGCCCTCAACGTGGACTGGGGCTACAGCAAGCAGACTATGAGCTCGGCGCTCAAGACCATGGAGTCGCGCGGGCTTATCGAACTCTCGTTTGAAGAGGGGAGTCGCAAAAGCAAGCGCGCTTCGTTGACGGACGCGGGCCGCGCATTCGTGGATAAGAACATCGTCCCCGCCATGCGCGCAGAGGAGCGGGCGTTCTTCAGCCTTGATCAGGAAGAGCGCGAAACGCTCATGGCCTTGGCGAGACGCTACGCGGAGGCTCTCACAAGGGAATTCGAAAACATGAACGGTTCGCGCTCGGAAGACGGGCGGTACAAGGACGGCGCCAAGGGCGCGGCGAATGCCGAGGGCGCCGCAGAAGGGGAGGGGACTGCATGAAGTTGCTGCTAAAGTACATGAAGCCCTATCGGGGGCTTGCCATTATCACCGTGCTGGTGCTGATGGTCGACATCGCCGGCACGCTGTTGGTGCCGACGCTGCTGGCGAACATGGTCAACATCGGTGTGGCCACCAAGAACTTCAACTACATCTTGCAAAACGGATTGGCCATGCTGGGCGCTACGGCGCTGGCGAGCGGCGGCGCGCTGCTGGGCAGCTATCTGTCCGCCAAGTTGGCGGCCAACGTGGGCCGTGACATTCGCAACGCCGTGTACGATAGCTCGCTGGCGTTCTCCGGCAGCGATTTCGAGCGCTTCGGCACCGGCTCTATGATTACCCGCACCCTCAACGACATCAATGTCATTCAGCAGTCCATCATCATGACCATCCAGATGGTGCTGCCCGTGCCCATCATGTGCGTCATGGGAATCGCTCTGGCAACTTCCATCGACTATCAAATGGGCATCCTGCTTGCGATCGTGGTCGCCGTGGTGCTGGTCATCGCCGCGATCACGGTGGCAAACGCCGCGCCCATCTTCACGCGACTGCAGCGTTTCATCGACCGCATGAACGTGGTGTTGCGTGAAAACATCACCGGCGTCCGCGTGATCCGCGCTTTCAACAAGGAAGAGCATGAAAACGAGCGCCTGGACGACGTCTTCTCTCGCTACGCCAAGGCCGCCATCAAGGTGAATTGGCTGTTCGCCGGCCTGGACTGCTCGGCGTTCTTCCTTATGAACATCGCAGAGGTCGCCGTGCTGTGGTTTGGCGGCAACCGCGTGGGCGCGCACGCCATGGAGATCGGCAGCATCTCGGCGGTGCTGGAATACGCCATGCTCATCTTGTTTTTCATCATGATGGCGCAGATCGTGGCGTTGACCCTGCCGCGCGCCAAGGCGTGCCTTGATCGCGCGGCCGAGGTCATCAACCTGGTGCCTGAGATTCGCGATTGCGTGCGACCTGCTCACGACCCGCTTGATGCCAAGGGCGACCTAGCGCTCGATGCCGCCGTGGTCGCCGATGCCGCCGTGGTCGCCGATGCCGCCGTGGTCGCCGATGCGGCGGGGCCGGACGATGACGCCGACGTGGTGGCCGCCTTCCGCCACGTGACCTTCCGTTTTTCAGATGCGGACGAGGACACGTTGCACAACCTCAATTTCCGTTGCCGCCGCGGCCAGACCACGGCTATCATCGGCTCCACGGGCTCGGGCAAGTCCACCGTGGCCAAGCTGCTGCTGCGCTTCCATGACGTTACGGGCGGCGCCATCCAGTTCAACGGTGTGGACGTGCGAGGCGTGACGCAGGAGTCGCTTCGAGATGCGATCGCCTACGTGCCGCAAAAGGCGTGGTTGTTCAGCGGCACCATTGCGGACAACCTGCGTTTTGGCAATGAGGCCGCCACGGAGGAGCAGATGCGCCATGCGCTCGACGTCGCCCAAAGCCAGTTTGTCTACGACCTGCCGGATGGCCTCGATTCGCGCGTGGCCCAGGGTGGAACCAACTTTTCCGGCGGCCAGCGCCAGCGTCTCTCCATCGCCCGCGCTCTCATGAAGCGCGCCGACCTCTACATCTTCGATGACAGCTTCTCTGCCTTGGACTTCAAGACGGACGCCGCGCTGCGCCGCGCCCTGGTCCCGGAGACGCGAGACGCCGCGACGCTGATCATCGCCCAGAGAATCAGCACCATTTTGCATGCGGACCAAATCATCGTTCTTAAAGACGGCGAGATGGCCGGCATAGGCACGCACGAGGAGCTCATGGAGACCTGCGAGGTGTACCGCGCCATCGCGGAGTCGCAGATGAAGGGAGGTGACGGCAATGGCCGATAAGGACAACGCCATGGACAGCACCGCAGATAACACCATGGACAACGCCACGGAGGAGCTCGAGGTCCCGCGCGATACATGGGCGACCATCCGCCGCCTATGGGACGCCGCGCGCAGCCAGCACTGGCGTTTCTACCTGGTCATGGTGTCAATCATCTTCTACACGGGATTTAGCCTTGCCGCGCCGGCATACAGCGCGCGCGTGATCGACGTGCTGTGGAACGGCATCAGCGAGGCGTTTGCCCGGGGTGGCGACTTTACCGTCACGTGGGATAACGCTGGGCGCGATATCATTATCTACCTGGGTATTTGGACGGCTGCCTGCGGTTTTTATAGCCTGCAGAGCTTCACCATGGCGGGCTTTGCGGAAAAGCTCAACCTGGAGCTGCGCAATCGCATCGCCCATAAACTCAACCGTCTGCCGCTGGCGTTCTTCGATAGCCATAAGCCCGGCGAGGTGGTAAGCCGCGCTACCAACGACCTGGACAAGATGTCGGAGGTGCTGCAGACCGGCTTGCTCCGCCTGCTCACCGCGGTGGGCGCCATCGCCGGATCGGTCATCATGATGTTTCGCTACAGCCCGCTGCTGGCGACTATCTTCATCTGCTTCGCCGTGCTCTCCACCGTGGTGACCAAGCTTGTCGCTAAGCGCAACCTCGCCCTGGCGGCGGAGCGCCAAAAGTGGGTGGGCCATCTCACCGGTGCGGTGGAGGAGGCGTACAGCGGGCGCGTGATCATCCGCTCTTTCAACCGCGAACAGGCAAGCTCCGCCGACATCCATCGCATCTCGGATAAGTTGGCAGAGGCTAGCCGCCGCGCCGACTTCATGACCAACGCCATCTCGCCCGCCATCCGCATGATCATTCGCATCGCGCAGGTCGTCATCGCGGTGGTCGCCGGCGGCATGTTGGTGGCCGGACAGCTTACCGTGGGCGTGTTCCAGGCGTTCTTCCAGTACATCTACCATGCATCCGAGCCGCTGACCCAGATGAGCTTCACCATCAACACGCTGCAAAGCGCTCTTGCCTCCGTTGAACGCGTCTTCGATATTTTGGATGAGGACGAGGTGGAGCCGGATCCCGAGCCCGCCGCTGCCGCCCGCGTGGACCAGCCCACGCAAGGCCACGTGGCCTTTGAACACGTGCGTTTTGGCTACAGCCCGGATAAGCCGCTGATGCGCGACGTCAGCTTTGAGGCGCGCCCCGGCCAAAAAATCGCCATTGTGGGTGCGACCGGCGCGGGCAAGACCACGCTGATCAACCTGCTGATGCGCTTCTACGAGATCGACGGCGGCCGTATCACGCTAGACGGCGTGGACACCCGCGCGATGGATCGCGGCGAGCTGCGCCGGAACTTTGGCATGGTGCTGCAAGACGCCTGGCTCTTCGATGGCACCATCGCGGATAACATCGCTTACGGATGCCCGGGGGCCACGCGCGAACAAATCATCGAGGCGGCGCGCATGGCGCATGTGGACTTCTTTGTACGCACCATGCCGCAGGGCTATGACACCCACGTGGCCAATGACGCGGAGAACATCAGCCAGGGTCAGCGCCAGCTGCTTACCATCGCCCGCGTGATCCTCTGCGATCCCAGGATCCTTATTTTGGACGAGGCGACCTCCAGCGTTGACACCCGCACGGAGCAGGCTATTGTCCATGCGATGGAAACGCTCATGCAGGGCAGGACCAGCTTTGTCATCGCGCATCGCCTCTCAACCATTGTGGATGCGGACCTGATTTTGGTAATGCAGGCCGGCACCATCATCGAGCAGGGCACGCATCAAGAACTGCTGGAAGCCGGCGGCTCGTATGCGGAGCTGTATCGGTCGCAGTTCATGTAGCGAGTAGGGCGGCGGGAATTCATGCCGCGGTGTGTTCGGCGCGTTGCGTCTCAGAATACCGCAGTACGAGCCCCGCCGCCCTCTTGCTGTAAGGGGCTGCTTGTCGCTGCGGGGCGCATGCGTGGGCGCCGGCCTCTACGCTTCCGCCGCTAGGTGGTCTGCGGTGTCATCGGGGTCTTCAAACCGGATGGTGAGAATCTTTCCCATGCTCCCTGCGAGCTTGTTGAGCGTTTCCACGGTTGTATTGGTGTCTGCAGACTCGATGAGGCTAATGGTCTTTTGGGGAACGCCGGAGAGGCGCGAAAGTTCGCGCTGCGATAGTCCTGCTTGGGATCGCGCTTCAATAAGTGCGCGTTGGGCCTGGTACTCGCCCTCGCCCTCGACCCAAATGTTCTTAAAGTTGGGATCTTGGAGCTGGGTCTCGATGTAGTTATTCAAGGTCCACGTTGCCATAGCGTTCCTCCCAGTCTTTTTTGTAGACTCGCGCTTTCTCGAGTTCGCGCTTTGGTGTTTTCTGGCTTTTCTTGATGAAACCGTTAGTAAGAACGACCTGCTTTCCAATAACAAAGAAATAGAAGATGCGAGTAATGTCAGATCCGAATGTTGTTCGGAGCTCGAAAACGCCGTCGCCCATGGAGCGTGACATGCCAACGGATAAAGAAGGGCCAAACTCTTGGAGCAAAAGGAGGCTTCTCAGTGTTTTCTCTCGGAGCTTAAGGGGGAGCTCATCAAGAAAATCTTGTACGGGAACTCGGTCATCTCTTTTCTTGTAGGCAATTACCCGATACACTGCGATCACCTTCGATGATAACATAAACGTTATCATAATCTATTGATAATATTATTATAGCAAAATACGAACAAATGTTCTATATTTGATTGTGCTTATAATCGTCCAGATAGAATCCTCAATAATGGGACTGGGCGTTCTTTTAGAGATACGACTCAAGAACCCGCGCAATGAAGCTGCATATCTGGTTGTGCACCGTGCGCATCGCGAGCGTTTATGGACGAGCGCATTCAATAGGGGCCATACGTCGAGGTCCTGTTTTTGCTAACGGGGCTAATTCAGTTTGCGTTTTGTTGAAGGTGGGTCGGGCGTTGGGACCAACACTCGAAACGTCACCGGCCCGCTCCCGCCGCTACCGAGCCTTCTTGGCAGATACAAAGATGTTGCTGTTGGGGTAGTACGTAAGATCGATGGCGAATGCGCTGTCGCGAAACACCTGGTCAAGAACTGCATCTACGTCGCCGGCGGCAATATAGACCACTGGGTTGGGCATGGTGCCGTCCCCGCTCACGTTGGTAAAAGCGAGTTCAAGCTTGGTGGGGTGCAGCCCCGCGTAGCGACCGGTGGGCTTGTCGATGTCGTAGTCGCGATAGAGGCATCGCGCCGTAGCGGGGCCGCTCGCCGCATCGACCGCGGCCCTCCATGCGATACCCCAGCCAATGAGCGCGCCGCCAACGGCAAACACAAGACAGAATGCGATGAGACCCGCATTGCCAAGGTGCTTGTATGCCACGCCCCTGCGCTTGCGCCTGCGGTGCACAAGGGCGGCCAGCGCAACCGCGCCGCCCGCGAACGCCAGCATGATGATGAGGTTGAGCGCGGTCTCGTCTTCAAGAAAGGAAACGCCGGCTAAATAGAGCAGCGCGCAGCCTGCGTACGCGGCGACGGCGGGTGCAAGCATGACGAGCTCTTGGGCGTATTCGCGGCGCAGCGCGTTACGGGTCCGCTCGTTCGGCGCGGCAGGGGTCCCCGTGGTCTTCGTGCGGTGCTGCAGATGCAGAAGGCGCGCGGTCATGGCCATGCAATCTCCAAGTAAAGGCGCCAGAACGTGCCGCGTGCCAGGTGGGCGACGCGAAAACGCGGTTTATTGTAGCGTGACGCCGCACCGGCGACGCCGCTAGAGCCGGGCGCTGTCCGCGGACGGAGCGTTCTGGGGCATGGACGAGTCACGCTTCTGGTCGGCTCCCTGCATCGCGAGCGCCTCGACCAGCGCGGTCAGCTCTGCCACGCGCTGTTCAAGCTCCTCGATGCGGCGCTGGTTGCCCACAATGCCCTCGCGGTTAAGCAGCGACTGCTCCTGCACGGGGTCGGGCATGCTCTCGCGATGCTCGCGGCGGTCCATGTTCTCGTTCAGCACGCGGCAGCCGGCGCGGCGCACCACGCGGCCGGGCACGCCCACCACGGTGGAGTCGCTCGGCACGTCCTTGACCACCACGGAGTTGCCGCCAATCTTGACGTCGTCGCCAATGCGGATGTTGCCCAGTACCTTGGCGCCGGTGCCCACGGTCACGCGGTCGCCCAGCGTGGGGTGGCGCTTTCCGCACTCCTTGCCGGTGCCGCCCAGGGTGACGCCCTGGTACAGCACGCAGTCATCGCCCACAATGGTGGTCTCGCCAATCACCACGCCCATGGCGTGGTCGATGAACAGGCGGCGCCCGATCTGAGCCGCGGGATGAATCTCGACGCCGGTCATAAAGCGGGTGAACTGGGACATCACGCGCGCAATGCTGTGAAGGCCGTGGTTCCATAGCCAATGCTCCGGCGTGTGGGCCCACTTGGCGTGCAGGCCGGGGTAGGACAAAAAGATGACCAGGCCGTTTTGCGCGGCGGGGTCGTGCGTCTGCACGGTGTTGATGTCTTCGCGTATGGTGGTGATGAAGCTCATCCGTTCTCCCGCCGGATAGGTTGCCGCGGCGTGCTGCAGGTGCCCGGCGTAATCGGTAATGCTGTCATAGTAGCCATCGTCCACGGTTAAGTCTAGAGAAATGCTAGGATTTAACGTAGTGCAGCGTAGCGCAACCGTGAATCTAATTGTTACGCGATGGCAAATTACTTTACTTAACAAAAGAAAGCTTTTACGCGCGCACGGGGCACGGAGTAGAATCACATCCAGTCAATCAGGGCGAGCGCTTGCCCGCATGCGTCGATGGGAGTAATGCCATGGCAGTTGAGAAAAAGGACCTGGACTGGGGCAGCCTGGACTTTGGCTACCGCAAGACGGACGTTAGCTACGTCTCCAATTGGAAGGACGGCGCGTGGGACGAGGGCGGCCTTACCGCCGACCACAGCCTCAACCTGTCCGAGTGCGCGGGCATTTTCCATTATTGCCAGGCGTGCTTCGAGGGCCTCAAGGCTTACACCACCGAAGACGGCAGGATCGTCTGCTTCCGTCCGGACCTCAACGCCCAGCGCATGTACGAGTCAGCCGAGCGCCTGGAGATGCCGCCCTTCCCGGTCGATCGCTTTGTCGACGCGGTCAAGCAAGTTGTTGCCGCCAACGCCGCATGGGTTCCGCCCTTTGGCTCTGGCGCCACGCTGTATGTGCGCCCGCTTATGATCGCCACCGGCGACGTCATTGGCGTTGCTCCCGCGGACGAGTATCAGTTCCGCATTCTGGTCACCCCCGTGGGCCCGTACTTCAAGGGCGGCCTCAAGCCCATCAAGCTGCGCATCTCCGAGTACGATCGCGCTGCGCCGCACGGCACCGGCAACATCAAGGCCGGCCTTAACTACGCCATGAGCCTCAAGCCCACCATGGACGCCCACCGCGCCGGCTTTGCCGAGAACCTCTATCTGGATTCCCAGAGCCGCACCTACGTTGAGGAGACCGGCGGCGCCAACGTGCTGTTTGTCACCAAGGACGGCACCCTGGTTGTCCCCCAGTCCCACACCGATTCGATCCTGCCCTCCATCACCCGTCGTTCGCTGATCCAGGTGGCCGAGGACCTGGGTATCACCGTTGTCCAGCGTCCAGTCGAGTGGGCAGAGGTCAAGTCCGGCGCCTTTGTAGAGTGCGGCCTGTGCGGTACCGCCGCCGTTATCAGCCCCGTGGGCGAGATCCACGAGGATGAGACCGTGGTCTCCTTCCCGGCGGGCCATGATGAGATCGGCCCCGTCATGAAGAAGCTCCGCGAGACCCTTACCGGCATCCAGGACGGCGCCGTTGAGGACAAGCACAACTGGGTCTTCGAGATCTGCTAGCACCGGTGCTGCCGGCGTCGTTTTACATCGCGATAGCTTGCATAGACGGCACGCGTCTTCCGCAGAGGGGGCGCGTGCTTTTTTGTGGACGAGGATGGGGCGGCGCGGCGGAGGTGTTGCGCGCCCTCTTTTCCTCGTCCATACTGGTCTGGAACCTTGCTGTATCGCAAACGCACATGTAAACGCAGCTCCCCGCAAGGGGGCGACAACAAAGGAGGACGAATGGCCAAGCCTCGTCACCGCGCCCTGACAATAGGGCTTGTTTCCGTGCTGGCTACCGGGTCCGTTTTGGCGCCCGTGTCAGCATCCGCTTCCATCTCTTCATCCGTTTCCGCCTCTGCGCCTGTCGTCAGCGATGCCATCGCAATCGATCGCGGCGCCGACTACCAGGAGCTTTCCGCAGACGATCTCGCTGCGCTTGCTGAGGCGGACACTGAGGCCGACGCCGGCGACGCCGCCGTTGCTGCCGGCGATGCGATCTCGCTGCTGTCCTCCGCCCGCCTCTCTCCCGTGAAGCTTTCCGACGAGATGCTGTATTTCGCCATCTATGAAAGCGGGCACAACTACGACCAGGGGCTCTCTTACGGCGACGGCTACAATGCGATGGGTTATTACCAGTTTGACCGCCGCTACGCGCTGGTGCCCTTTATCACTGCGGTCTACAGCTACAATCCCACCAAATACGCCATGTTCAAAGAGGTCATCGCCCAGGGCGACACCATCATCAACGGCGCCCAGGACCCCAACCATCCGGACGATCCTTCCAAGAAGGTCAATCCGTTTCGCGATTCCTCGTCCCAAGACGGCTTGAGCGACCTTGGCAGGCTGGTCAACAACGCATGGCACGCCGCGTACAGGGCGGACTCCGCCGAGTTTTCCGCGCTTCAGGATTCTTATGCGTACGAGAACTACTACAAGCAGGCCGAGCGCATCTTCCGCAACTACTACGGCATCACCATCGATAACCGCGCGGACGCCGTGCGCGGTCTGGCGTGGGGCATGTGCAACCTGTTTGGCTCGGGCGGTATGCAGAAGTTCATCAAGGCGGCCAACATCAACAACGCCATGACGGACCGCGAGATCGCCACGCGCCTTACCAACGCGATCGTTGCCTACTACTCCTCCGGCGACGGCAAAGACCACACCTATGCGGCCGGTTACATCAACCGTTACCGCAAAGAGCAAAAGGTGGTTTTGGGCTATGTGGCCGAGGACGAGCGCCAGTTCCTGGGCGCGCGCTACAGCGATATCGATTACGGCCAGTGGTACGTGGAGTCGATCGCATGGGTGGCGCAGCGCGGCTTTATGTCCGGTTTGAGCGGCACCACCCAGATGGCTCCGTACGGCACCACGTCGCGCGCCATGGTGGTAACCATGCTGAGCCGCGTATCCGGCGGCGCGACCGGCAACGTGGGCTCGCTCGCCTTCCCGGACGTCCCTCGCAACGAGTGGTATTCCGGCACGATCGCCTGGGGCGTGCAGAACGGTCTTGTCTCCGGCTACGGCGACGGCACGTTCCGCCCCGACCAGGACGTGACCCGCGAGGAAGCGGCGATCTTCTTGATGCGCTATGCCCAGATGCGCGGTCTTGACACTTCTGCCCGCGCCGACCTCTCCGCGTATCCCGACGACGACGAGGTGAGCCCGTGGGGCGCCCAGGCCATGTCTTGGGCCGTTGCCACCGGCATCATCAGCGGCGTTGACGGTCACCTGAATCCGCAGGGCACGGCGTATCGCTGCGAGTTCGCCGCCATGCTGCGGGGGCTCTGCGACATCGCGAATATCTAGCGGCGACCGAATTTCCGTCGTCTTTGGCACGGGGCGGCATTCGGCCCCAGCCCAATTCAAGACAGCTTGCTTTTAGGGCTCCGCGTTTTGGCGCGGGGCCTTTTTGGTGCCGGGGTGCACGGGCGGTCCGCTGCGTCAAGACGGTAGGGGGTTTGTTGCGCGGGCATTACGGAGGACTTGCCCAAATGAATGAAGGTTGCCCCTGGCACTGCATCATAGTAAAGTACTAGCTCATTGTAAGGCGATTATGCAAGTTCGGATCTCTTGCCATGGCGCGCGCGATGCATGGGTGCATGGCGGCGCGGGTGGACGAGGATTTGTGACATGGGGAAGGAAACTGATATGAAGAAGCGCATCTTTGCTCCCGTTGCCGCGGCGGTGGCGCTGGTCGCCGCGCTGGCCCTGTCCGCGTGCGGCGCCTCGCCCGCTGCCAGCGACCAGGGCTCTGCCGGATCCTCGTCCGCTGATGCCGGCGGTGAGATCACTACGCTCACGGTTGGTTTTGACCAGGCCTACCCGCCGTATGGCTATGTGGGCGATGACGGCGAGTTCACCGGTCTTGATCTGGAGCTTGCGGCCGAGGTCGCCAAGCGCAACGACTGGGAGCTCAAGCTTGAGCCCATCGACTGGGACGCCAAGGACACGCTGCTCAACTCTGGCGCCATCACCTGCATTTGGAACGGCTTCACCATGGAGGGCCGCGAGGACGATTACACGTTCTCCGACCCCTACATGCTGAACGCCCAGGTTGTGGTGGTCCGCGCCGATAGCGGCATCGAGAGCTTTGAGGACCTGGCGGGCAAGACCGTGATCACCCAGGTCGACTCCGCCGCGGAGGAAGTGTTGAACGGCGATATGGCCGACCTTACCGCCACGTTTGCCTCGCTGGAGACCATTGGCGACTACAACACCGCGTTTATGCAGCTTGAAAGCGGCGCCGTCGATGCGGTCGCCTGCGACCTCTCCATCGCCCAGTACCAGATGGCCGGCAAGGACACCTATAAGCAGTTGGACGAGCAGCTCTCTACCGAGCACTACGCCGTCGGCTTTAAGAAGGGCGATACCGCGCTTGCCGAGAAGGTGACCGAGACCTTGAAAGAGATGGACGAGGACGGCTTTGTTAAAGAGCTATGCGACAAGTACGCGGACGACGGCGTGAGCTACGATAACTGGCTGATCAAGTAGGACGCCGAACAGGATAGTTGAGGTGCCCCCGGTTCGTGTTTGCGGGCCGGGGGCTTTGCGCTCTTGCCCGCGGTGCCGTGTGGCCGCGGGCGCGCCGGCGGAGCGCGGACGGCGTGTCCGCGCGGGCGCGAGCGCAAGGTGGTTGGAAAGGAGGCGCGGCATGGATATCTCGACCATGGCGGGCATGCTGTTGGAGGGGTTTGGCGTAAGCGCCCAGGTGTTCGCGCTCACCCTGCTAGGGTCGATTCCGCTGGGAATTCCCGTGGCGCTGGCGCGTTTGTCGCGCTTCAAGCCGTTGCAGTTGCTGGCCCGCGCGTTTATCTCCGTTATGCGCGGCACGCCGTTGATGCTGCAGATGTTCGCCGTGTACTTTGCGCCCTACTACGTGTTTGGCATCCAGCTCACCACGCAGTCCAAGTGGCAGGCGTGCATCATCGCGTTCATCATCAACTACGCGGCGTACTTTGCAGAGATCTACCGCTCTGGTATTCAGTCGATACCGCGCGGCCAGTACGAGGCGGCAGAGGTGCTGGGCTACTCGCGCGTGCAGGCGTTTGCGCGCATCGTGATGCCCCAGGTGGCCAAACGTATTTTGCCCGCTATGGGCAACGAGATCATCACCCTGGTCAAGGACACCTCGCTTGCCTTTGCCATCGGCGTGGCCGAGATGTTCTCTACCGCCAAGGCGTTGGTGGCCTCGCAGCGCAGCATGATGCCCTTCGCCATCTCCGCGCTGTTCTACTGGGGTTTCAATTTCTTGGTCGAGATCATCCTTGGCCGCATTGAGAAGAAGATGGACTACTACCACGACTAGGAGGCGAACATGGAGCGTATGAATACAGGGGTTCAGCCCGCGGCCAAGGCGGCGTCGCAGCCTGCGGGCGCGGCAGCACCGCAGTCCGCGTCGCAGCGCCCGGTGGTGCGCCTGGAGCACGCGCGCAAGGCGTTTGGCGGCAACCAGGTGTTGAATGACATCTCGCTTTCCGTTTCCCCGGGCGAGGTCGTGGCGATCATTGGGCCCTCGGGCGGGGGCAAGTCCACGCTGCTTCGCTGCATGACGCTACTGGAGCGCCTGGACGGCGGCGGCCTGTGGTACGGCGGCATTTCTGCGGGCGAGGACGGCGAGCTCGCAGTGGCGCGCCCTGCCGGCGGCGATCCGCGGGGTCGCGCGGTGTACGGCGACAAGGGCACGCTTACTCAGGCGCGCCAGCGCTTTGGCCTGGTGTTTCAGAGTTTCAACCTGTTTCCCCATATGAGCGTGATGCGCAATATCATGGACGCTCCGCTGGTGGTGCAAAAGCGCGATCGCGCGGAGGTCGAGCGGCAGGCGCGGGGTCTCGTCAAAAAAATGGGCCTGGCGGGCTGCGAGGATAAGGTGCCCTGCCAGCTTTCCGGCGGCCAGCAGCAGCGTGCGAGCATTGCCCGCGCGCTCGCCATGAACCCGCAGGTGCTGTATTTTGACGAGCCCACCTCTGCGCTGGACCCCGAGCTCACCGGCGAGGTCTTGAAGGTGTTAAAGCAGCTGGCGGCAGAGGATACCACCATGATCGTGGTGACGCATGAGATGGCGTTCGCCCGCGACGTCGCCGACCGCGTGGTCTTTATGGACGGCGGCGTTATTGTGGAAGAGGGTCCCGCCGAGCAGGTGATGGACGCGCCGGCCCACGAGCGCACGCGGGAGTTCCTCTCGCGCTTTAGCGACTAGGCGGTCGGCGATTGCATTACACTAAAAAGCGATCTGTGTCGAGGCGGCGCGCGGCCCTGTCCGCACCGCGACCGCGCGCGTCCGCGCGCCCCCAGCGAAAGGAATGCACATGGAGGCTTACAAGTCCGAGTTCATCGAGTTCATGGTCGAGTCCGACGTGTTGAAGTTTGGTGACTTCACCTTGAAGAGCGGGCGCAAGTCCCCCTTCTTCATGAATGCGGGCGCGTACGTGACGGGCGAGCAGCTCAAGCGTCTGGGCGAGTACTACGCCCGCGCCATCCATGATAACTTTGGCCTGGATTTCGACGTTGTCTTTGGACCTGCGTATAAAGGCATCCCGCTGTCCGTGGTGACCGCCATCGCCCTGTCCGAGCTGTACGGCAAGGAGGTGCGCTACTGCTCCGATCGCAAGGAGGTCAAGGATCACGGCGCCGACAAGGGCGGCATGCTGGGCTACGAGCTCAAGGATGGCGACCGCGTGATCATGGTGGAGGACGTCACCACCTCTGGCAAGTCGATCGATGAGACCTATCCCAAGCTCAAGGCTGCGGCGGACGTCGAGGTCAAGGGCCTTATCGTCTCGCTCAACCGCATGGAGGTTGGCAAGGGCGGCGTGACCACCGCCCAGAAGGAAGTCGAGGCCAAATACGGCTTCCCCGTTGCCTCCATCGTGAGCATGGCCGAGGTCACCGAGTACCTCTACAACCGCGAGGTCCAGGGTCGCGTGGTGATCGACGACCAGATCAAGTCGGCTATCGACGCTTACTACGAGCAGTACGGCGCGCGCGAGTAGGCGGGGCGCTTGCGGGGACGGGCGCTTGCATCGTCCAAAAAAGCAAGCGAATTGCCGCTCGCTTGAGCCATTGGTTGAATAAGGAGTGCCGCTTGGCGATGGGCCGGGCGGCATCTTTTTGTCTCGCGTACACTGTGCGGGAAGGCGCGCCCGCGGGCGTATCTCAAGCGCGCGACGGCGCGTGGCGCTGGACCCATGAGCCCCTGGAGGTTGTTATGAAGAAGAGGCTCCCCCTGCTTGCTCTGATGGCCGTTATGGTCGCCTCGCTGTTTGGCCTGTACGGCTGCGGCGGTGGTCCGTCCGTTGAAGAGCAGATCAAAATGGATTTGACCTCTCAGTTTGACCGCGTGAATGCGGACGATAGCGAATTGATGGACAGCCTGGACGAGGTTGCTGGCGAGGAGATCGAGCAGCTGGGAATATCGTCCAAAGATTTTATGGCGTCGTACCTGGACGGTTTTGCCTATGAGGTGGGCGAGATCACGGTGGACGAGGAGGCCGGCACGGCCGTGGCGAAGGTGTCCATCACCATCAAATCGATGGCCGATATCATGACCAACTTCCAGACGGCCTTTACGGAGCGCTTGGGATCCATGGATCTTGCATCGATGACCGAGGCCGAGTTCTACAAGGAGGGCGGCAAGATCCTGCTTGAGGTGACGGATGCCGCCGAGCCCAAGGACTCTGAGATCGAGATGGGCTACACCAAGAACGAGGACGGCGAGTGGGAGGTCGACGACTCCGCCGAGGCGGCGCTGATGGGCGCGATGATGGCGTAGGCCGCTTTGCCGAAGACGATTTTGAAAGGGCGTCTCGCATGCGCGGGGCGCCCTTCATTTTGCATCTAGCCTTGGACTATGCGCAGCAGGTCGTCTGGCGTATGGGCGATAAAGTCCGCGCCCTCGCGCTCAAGCTCCTCCGTTCCGCGGAAGCCCCATGCCACGCCGACGGCGCGCATGCCGGCGTTGTGCCCGCACTGGATGTCGACGTTGGAATCGCCCACGTAGAGCGTGGACGAGGGGTCGGCCCCAAGCTGCTCCAGAACATGGAGGGTGACGGGCGCCGCGGGCTTGGGCGGATAGGCGTCTATGCGCCCCTGGACCACGGCGAAGCGGTCCGGTCCAAAATAGCGCTCGATCAGCGGGACGGCGGCGGCGTGGTCCTTGTTGGTGAGGACGGCGAGCGTGATACCCGCCTCGCGCATGGCGTCGAGCATGTCGATGATGCCGGGGTAGGGCGCGGTGTGGTCCTCTTTGTGCTCGCCGTAGTAGGAGCGAAACTCTGTCAGGGCGGTTTGGAACATCATTCCGTCGCCGGCATACTCTGCGGGCATGAAGCGCTCGACCAGCTTGAGCATGCCGTTGCCGACCTTGTAGCGGTATTGGTCGATGGCGAAGGTGGGCCATCCGTGCAGCTCGCAGGTATGGTTGCCGGCAAGGGCGAGATCCTCCAGCGTGTCGAGGATGGTGCCGTCCAGGTCAAAGATTACGTGCTTGAATTCCATAGTACCCCCGTGGGTTATTTGAGGCGCATCGCGCGGGGCGGTGCAGGGGACGGCGGGCCGGCGCCGTTTGCCGGGCCCGCCGCGGCATGATGGATACTGCTTTGGCAACCATACCATAGGGCGGGTGGGTATATTTGCGCTTCTCGTGCGTTTACGGTCGCGGGGGTGGGCAGCAAGGCGAGTTTTCGCGATACTGTGTCACCCAAATTTGAACGGCCGCTTGCGCACCGCGCCCGGCCGCGTCGACCCGACGACCCGACCGCCCGACGACCCGATGGCAGGGCGGGCCTGTCATGGCGGCGTGGGGGACCAGTACATCAGAGCAGATGAGAAGGAGTCCGGCATGCCCCAAGGCAAGCAGGTTGCTACCGCACGCGCAAACAAACCCCATCGCGACCATAGGGCCAATCGGCTTCCCGGATTCTACGGCATGCTGCAGCTGAGCGTGCGCGACCTCAAGGGGCTGCGCGAGTCCGCTGGCTGCCGGGCGTGCCGCGCCACGGTCAACGCCGCCCTGCTGGTGCGCGCCGCCCTTATTGTGGCGTCTGCGGTGCTGTTTATCTCCGCCTTTAGCGCCGCGTTTGGACCGCAGAGCTCCATTCCGGCCGTCGCGGTCTTTGTCTTCATCCTGTGCGTGCGCTTTGTGGGCTTCAACTACGCTCCGCGCCAGAACCTGCTGGCCCTGCTGGTTGTGTTCGCCGTTCTCACGGCGGTGCCGCTGCTGGGGCAGGGGGCGGGGCCGCTTGCACGGCTGGCGCTCAACATCGCCGGCCTTGCGGTGGTTATGGTGGTGGGCGTCGACGACCCGCGCATGGGAAACGGCGGCACATACGGCTTTGGCTACGCCCTGCTGGTGGGCGCTTCCTACGATGCCCCGCTTTCAGCCGGGCAGGTTCCCGCTCGACTGGCAACTATGGCCGCGGGCTTTGCGCTGTGCGCGGCGGTCTATTGGCGCTGCCGCAACCGCACGGCCGAGGCCCAGGCGGCAGCGGCGGCGCGCGAGCGCGGCGAGATGCACCCGTATAGAACCCTCGTCCAGGCCCTGGACGAGGCATCGCTGCAAAATCCCAAGACCCGCTACCATATCAGGGCGGCGCTGGGCATCTCCCTTGCATTCTTTGCGGGCGACGTGTTGGGCGTGGAGCGCCTTATGTGGATGGGCTTGGTGGGATCGAGCCTGTTGACCCCGTACGCGACGGCCGTGCGCGACCGCATCTGGTGGCGCGTGGGGTTCAGCGCGGTGGGCGTGGCGCTGTTCTGCTTGGTTTACCCGGCAGCTCCGCCCCTGGTCCAAGCCGTGTTTGGCATGGTGGTGGGCATGTGCTGCGGGCTATCCGGCAAATACCACTGGGCGCAGGCGTTCAACACCATGGGGGCGATGCTATTGGCGCAGACCATGTTTGGCATGGGCGGGGCGGCGTTTTGGCGCATCGCGGACAGCCTGATCGCCGCGGCGGTTGTGGCGGCGTTCTCGGTGGCGTTCAATCGCGGCATGAGCCGCCTTGCGTCCGATGGCGAGACCGCCGTATAGGCTTGTTTCGAGGCGCCGGGCGCCCGCGGCCGCTAGATACTAGGGTGCCGGGTGGTCGCGGCCGCTAGATGCGAGGGCGCACGGACGCGATGACGTGCGGGCGCGCGGCGTGCTCTCGCGCTAACAGATGCGGGGGAGCTGCTCGCCAACCAGCATATCGAGCACGCGCGTGGAGCCCCAACCGCAGCGGACGCGAACCGTGGGGCGTGCGTCGCGCCCGGTAGAGGCCGCCTCGTAAACCTCGCCTATGATGGCGGCGTTCTCGCCGTAGCGGCTGGAGCGCATGGCGGCAAGCGCGGCGTCGGCCTCGTCCGCGGGGACAACGGCGACCATCTTTCCCTCGTTGGCAACCTGCAGCACGTCGTATCCCAGCATCTCGCAGGCGCCGCGGACCTCTGGGCGCACGGGGATGGAGTCCTCGTCCACATAGATATCCACGCCCGATGCGGCGGCGAATTCGTTGAGGGTGCTGGCAAGGCCGCCGCGCGTGGGGTCGCGGAAGCAGCGCGCATGTGGTGCGGCGTCGAGCACGTTGTAGATGAGATGATTCAAAGGCGCGGCGTCGGACTCGATGGCGGTGGAGAACGCCAGGCCCTCGCGCTGGCTCATGATGGCGATGCCGTGATCTCCCAATGTGCCGCTGACCAGCACCTTGTCACCGGGGCGGCAGGCTGCTCCGGAGAGCTCCACGCCTGCGGGCACCTCGCCCACGCCGGCGGTGTTGATGTAGACGCCGTCCGCGCCGCCGCGCTCGACCACCTTGGTGTCGCCGGTGATGATGGCGACGCCCGCCTCGCGCGCGGTCTGCGCCATGGTGTGGACGATCGCTCGCAGGTCCGCCATGGGGTACCCCTCTTCCAGGATGAAGCCGCAGGAGAGGTAGCGCACGCGCGCGCCGGAGGTGGCGACGTCGTTGACGGTGCCGCACACGGCGAGCCTGCCGATGTTGCCGCCGGGGAAGAACTGCGGCGTGACTACAAAGCTATCCGTTGACATGGCGATGCGACCGGTGGGGGCAAGCTGGGCGACGCCGGCGTCGTTGCCAGCGAGGAGTTCCGGCGAGCCGAACTCGTCCAAAAACAGCTCATCGATGATGCGCTTCATCATCTGCCCGCCCGACCCGTGGCCAAGAAGGACGGTTGCGTCTGTTGAGGTATCCATGGTGAAGGTCACCCTTTCTTGGTTGCGATGGCGCCGGGGCGGCGGGGCCGCCGGGGCGGGGTTGGTGCGGACGAGGATGGGCGCCGGCGTGGTCTTTGCGCTTTGCCGGATCTTTGTGCCTTGCCGGCTTGCCTATGCCTCGCGGTAGCGATAGTAGGCCGCGCAGCTGCCCTCGCTTGAGACCATGCAGGGGCCCACGGGCTTTTCCGGCGTGCATGCGCGCCCAAACAGCGGGCAGCCGCCGGGGGTGATGACGCCGCGCAGCACGTCGCCGCAGCGGCAGCCGGCGGCCTCGCGCGTGGGTTCGATGTCGACGTCAAAGCGGCGGCTTGCATCCAGGTGCGCGAACTCGTCTCGAATACGCAGGCCGGAGGCGGGGATGGTGCCCAGGCCGCGCCATGTGGCGTCGACGGGCTCGAAGACCTGCTGCACCAGCTGGCGCGCGACGGCGTTGCCGCCCTGGTCCACGCCGCGGCGGTAGGCGTTTTGGATGTCCGGCGCGCCCTCGGCAACCATGCGGACCAGCATGGCGATGCCCTCCAGCACGTCGACGGGCTCGAAGCCGGTGACAACGCCCGGGGTAGAGAACTCGTCCACCAAAAAGCGGTAGGGCTCCAGCCCTGTGATGGTGGAGACATGGCCCGGCAGGATGAAGCCGTCGATGCGCGTCTGCGGATCGCTGGCGATGGCGCGAAGCGCCGGCGGCGTGGTCTTGTGGGCGCAGAAGACGGAGAAGTTCTCTATGCCGCGGTCGTACGCGTCGAGGATGGTCGCCGCGATCGCAGGGGTGGTGGTCTCGAAGCCCACGCCCATAAAGATGACCTGCAGGTGCGGATTTGCCTGGGCGAGCTCCACGGCGTCTAGGGGGGAGTAGACGATGCGCACGTCGCGGCCGGCGGCCTTTTGGCGCGATAGCGACGTGGTCGATCCGGGCACGCGCATCATGTCGCCAAAGGTGGCGATGACCACGCCGTCTAGGCGCGAGAGCGCGATGGCGTGGTCTATGTCGCGGTTGGAGGTGACGCAGACCGGGCAGCCGGGGCCGGAGAGCAGATGCACGCCGGCGGGCATGATGGAGCGAAAACCGTATCGCCCAATGCTCACCGTGTGGGTGCCGCAGACTTCCATAAGGTTGATCTGCCGATCGCCCGCCATGGCGTGGATGGAGTCGATGAGCCGGCGGGCAAGCGCGGCGTCGCGGAAGGCGCCGAAGTCGATATCGCTCATGCGGCGCCGCCGTCGTCGAGCGAGGGCTCCGCTTGTGCGGCGCGTTCTTCTACTGCCTCGGCCTGCGCCAGGTCCTCGTCAAAAAGATCGGGAAGCTCGCGCACCAGGCGCAGGGTCTCCTCCGCTTCTGCGGGGTCGATGACCTGGATGCCAAAGCCGGCGTGCACCAGCACGTAGTCGTCCACCTGCGCGGTGGGTACCAGGCGCAGCGACACTTCGCGCTGGGCGCCCAGCATGTCGACCGTCGCGCGGCCAAGGGGGTTTATCTGCAGGATCTTACCGGGAACTGCAAGGCACATAAGACCTCTTTTACGGGTTGGCGCCGCAGCGGGCCCTTTGTTGGGTGCCGCGGCGGCGCAGTTTGTTTTCTTGCTAGATGGTACCCCGCCGGAGCGGCATCGCCAATGACAAGCGTTGGTTTGGGCGCGAATTGGGGAGCGGCGGTCCTGGGGTGCGGGAGCGGTCCTGGGGAGTGGGGGCCGAGCGAGGGGGGCAAGCCCCAGGCGGGCTCCGAGCCAAATAGCGCCTTACTGCGAAATGGGCGGTGTGCCAAATAATTGCTTAGTGTGGAGGTTAGGACAAATAATCGCTTAGTGCGGTTCGGATTGTGTCAAATAGTACGTTAGTGTGGTGAAAAAGGGTGATAGATGGGTACCTTATGAATACGGTATTTATATCGGTCGATGTAGATGGCTTGGACGGTGGGGCTTGATGTATAAAGAATTCGCTCCGAAACCCCTCCAGACCGCACTAGCGCACTATTTGTCCTAACCTCCACACTAAAGGCTTTTTTGACACGCGCCGCTGGCTGGCGCGCGCCGCTGTTTGGCGTGGGTATGATGGGCGCGGAACGCAAGGGCGCGCGGGTGCGCTCGTCGTAGAAGAGGGGTGCCATGACCTGGGAAGATTTTGCCGTAAGCGATGTGTGGGTTGACTGCGACCCCGGCATCGATGACGCCGTGATGCTGGCCGCCCTTTCCGGCGCGGTTGGGCGGGGGCGCGTGCGCCTGCATGGGCTTTCGAGCGTTGCGGGCAACATGCCGCTTGACGTGACGACGTCGAACCTGCTGGCACTAGCCTCTTATTTGGCGCTTCCGCACGTGCCGGTTGCCCGCGGGGCGGACCGTCCCTTGGTGCGCGCCGCGTGCGATGCCGCCCACGTGCACGGGGCGAACGGCCTGGGCGAGGTTGAGATTCCTGCGGGCGACCGAGCTCTTGCCAACGATTCTGCGGTGCTGGCCATGCACAAGGCCATTTGCTCGCTGGCGCCCGCGCGCCGGATGAGGCTGGTGGCTACGGGGCCGCTCACCAACATCGCCCTGCTGCTTCGCGCGTTTCCAGATGATGCGGCCCGCATTCAAGACGTGGCCATTATGGGTGGGTCTATCTGCGGCGGCAATGTGACCCCGCGGGCGGAGTACAACATTTGGGCTGATCCTGAGGCTGCGCACATGGTCTTTGCGTCTGGCGTGCCCGTGGTGATGTGCGGGCTGGACGTCACGCTCAGAAGCGGACTGTCCGCAGAGCAGCTGGTGGCGATGCGCGATGGCGATAGCGAACGCCTTTGCGTACTGGCTCGTATGCTGTCCTTTTACAAGGGCGATCCCGCTGCGTGGCCGCAAGGCGTGTGCGTGGTGCACGATGCGGTACCGCTGCTCTACGTGCTTGCGCCCGACCTGTTTAAAGGAGTGCGCGGCGTTGTTGAGATCGGCTTGGGCAAGAACGACCGTGGCGAGACGCGGCTTGTCGCTGCGGACGACGGCGCGGATGCTGGCGCCGCGAAGGCCTCGGGGAATGCGGCACCGTCTAATGCGTTGGTTTTGAGCCTGGTGGACGCGCCCGGATTCCAAAAGGTCCTGGGCAACTTGCTCCAAGCGGTTCGCTAGCGGCTTTTGGATGCCCGCGCGGCGGCTTGGGGCGTAGGGTCCAGCGCCCGGCTTGGGACAGAAGGCGCCGCTCCAGGCCTCTTGCCGTGCTTCGCTGCCGTGCAAATGCAGCCCGCGGCGTCCCCGCCCGTGCGATAATCCCAAAGAGAAACGCCATGCAAGCGACCATAGATCGCGCCGGCCGCGGCGCCCGGGAGGCATCATGAGCATCTTGTGCTTTGGATCTGCAAACATCGACGACACGTATCGCGTGCCTCATATGGTTGCGCGCGGCGAGACGCTGGCGGCGACCAGCGTGGTTCGTCGCGCCGGCGGCAAGGGTCTAAACCAGGCGATAGCTTTGGCTCGCGCCGCTGCCGGGCGCCTGGACGTGGCGTTCGCCGGCTGCGTGGGGGCGGACGGCGCGTTTTTGCTGGACGAGCTTGAGGCTGCGGGCGTTGACGTCGCGCGCGTGCAGGTGCTTGAGGACGAGCGAACCGGGCTCGCCGTTATCCAAAATGATGATGCGGGCGACAACTGCATCATCTTGTACGGCGGGGCAAATCGCCGCGTGACGCCCGAGCTGGTTCGTCGGGCGCTGGCGTTTTATGGGCCCGGTGACATGGTGGTGCTGCAAAACGAGGTTAATTTGGTGGACGAGGTTATCGACCAGGCGGCGGACCGCGGCATGCAGGTCGCGCTCAATCCCTCGCCCTTCGATGCGTCGATTATGGACCTGCCTTTGGATAAGGTCGACTACCTGCTGGTGAATGAAATCGAAGCGATGCAGCTGCTCAAAGCGCTGGGCGCCGCTTCTGTGGGCGGTGCCGATATCGAGGCTGGAGAGGCCGCCGCGACCACGGGGGCTGACGCGACCGCGGGTGATTGGGCGGCGGTGGCCCGCGCGCTGGGCGAGCGCTTCCGCTCCACGCGCATCGTCATGACGCTGGGGGCGCAGGGAGCCTATCTTATTGACGGCGCCGCGTGCACGCGCGTGCCGGCATGCCCCTGCAAGGCGGTGGACACCACGGCGGCGGGCGACACGTTCACGGGTTATTTCTTGACGGGAATCGCGTTGGGCGACAGCGCGCTTGCGGCCATGGCTACGGCTGCACGCGCGGCGTCGATCGCTGTCTCGCGCCCGGGCGCTGCCGCTTCGATTCCGTCTGCGGACGAGGTTGTTGCTGCGGACGAGGTTGTTGCGGACGGGGCCGGTGTTGCGGACGAGGGCGTTGCGGACTCGTCCGTCGTAGACGGAGCTGCCGAGCGGCTGGTTTAGCCCAGGTTCAAGCGCTGCCGGGCGACCGCTGCTTGCCCGTAAGCGATGCACCCGTCGTTGACGGGGACGCTGCGCGGGATAAGCACTTCAAGCCCTGCGCTTTCAAGTCCATCGCGGATAAGCTGCAGCAGCAATCGGTTCATGAAGACGCCGCCGGAGAGGGCGACGGTGCGGACGCCGGAATCGCGGCAGATGTCTTTCGCGGCGGCGCAGGCAGAGCGGGCGACGGATTGGTGGAACGCTAGGGCCAGCGCGTCCGTAGGCGCGCCGGTGTGAAGTCGGTCGAGAACGCCTTGCAGCGCAGGTGCGGGATCGAGCGTCAAGCGGCGCTGTGGGGGCTCCTCGTCCACACGCGCCATATGCGAGCGGGTCTGGGAGTCTGGTTCTGCGGGGCTTTGACAGGACAGCGCGAAGGAGGGCAGGTCGATGGCGGGCGCGTTGCGGTCGCGGGCGCGCCATGCGGCGGCCTCCAAGAGGATCGCGGGCTCTCCCTCATAGGTTGCGATGCCGCAGATGCCCAGCAGGGCCGAGACGGCGTCGAGCAAGCGGCCCATGCTGCTGGTGAGCGGGCTGTTGATGCCGCGCTCGACCATCTGCAGCGTGACCTCGCGCATCGTTGGATCAAGTTGGCCGAGCGCTGTCGCCGCGCCGGGGTGGTCCAGCAGGTCGGCGGCGTAAAGGAGGGACAGGGCGTTTCTGCGGGCGTCGCGCACCGATGCCGCCGCGCCCGGCAGGCGCCACGGCGCGAGCGATCCCGCCCGAGCGTAGCCGCCAAGGTCGCAGAGCAGCAGTTCGCCGCCCCACACGGTGCCGTCCGTGCCCGCGCCGGTACCGTCGAACGCCAGGCCCAGGACGCGGTCGCGGCGGGAGTGCTCGGCCATGACGGCGGCGATGTGGGCGTGGTGGTGCTGGACTTCGATGGGCGGGGTTTGGTGCAGCGCTGCCTGCTGGCGCGCCCACCGACTTGAAAGATAGGCGGGGTGCAGGTCGCACGCGATGGCGGTTTGCCGCAGGTCGAAGAGGCCGGTGAGGCGCTCGCGCGCGGCGTGCCACGCGTCGAGGGTCTCGGCGTTCTCTATATCGCCGATATGCTGGGACAAGAAGCAGCTGGCCGTGCCGTCCGCGTTCTCGCGCGTGAGGGCGAGCGTGGCCTTCTGCTCGCTTCCGCACGCCAGGATGCAGGCGTCCTGCGCGATGGGGGCGTTTTGGGTGGCGGGCGGCAATGGGCGCACGGGTAGCGGAAGGGGCTGCGGAGCGTACCCGCGGGCGCGGCGCACGGGCATGGCGGCGCCGTCGACGACGCGTACCACGGAGTCGTCGTAGCGCGAGAGGATGTCGCGGTCGTTGCCCAGCAGGGCGTCGGCGATGCCGGTGGCGACCAAGCGCTCCCAGGCAAGCTCGTCGTTTGTTTCGATGGGTTCTTCGCTGACGTTGCCGCTGGTCATGACTAGCGCGGTGACGCCGGTCTTCTCGCAGGAGGCCAGCAGCAGGTGCTGCAGGGGCGTATAGGGCAGCATGACGCCCAGCTCCGGCAGGTCGAACGCGACTGCCGGCGCGACCGCGGGCGCGGGCGCCGGGCGGGCGCCGGGCGCGGGCTTGCGGCGTCGCAGCAGGACGATGGGCCGCACCGATCCTGCGAGCAGCTGCTGCTCGTCCTCGTCCACATGGCAAAGGGCGCGGGCGCGGTCGAGGTCGCGCACCATGACGGCGAGCGGCTTGTTGGAGCGGCGCTTGCGGCGGCGGAGTTCGAGCGCCGCGGCCTGGTTGGAGGCGTCGCAGGCGAGGTGGAAGCCGCCCAAGCCCTTGATGGCGACGATGCCCCCTGCGGCGATGAGTTCGCGGCAGCGCTCGATGATGGCGTCGCTTTCTTGGCGGGTGCGCCCGATGGCGGGGGCTGGCCCGGCGTCGGGAGCGGTGCCGGGCTGTGGATCGCGCTCGCGCCACGTGATGTGTGGGCCGCACTCAAAGCAGGCATTCGGTTGGGCGTGGAAGCGCCGGTCGAGCGGATCGGCGTATTCGGCGGCGCAGGCGGGGCACATGGGGAAGCGGTCCATGGAGGTCATGGCGCGGTCATAGGGCAGGTCGCGGATGATGGTGAAGCGCGGTCCGCAGTTGGTGCAGTTGATGAAGGGGTAGTGGTAGCGCCGGTCTGCGGGGTCGAAGAGCTCGCGGACGCAGTCCGGGCAGGTGGCGATGTCGGGCGAGACCAGCGTGGTGTGTGCTGTCTCATCCTCTGACGCGCGGATGATGAACGCGGGCGCGTCGGGGGCGGAAGCCGCGTCGCCGTCGCGGGGCGGATGGTTCTCGAGTGGGGTGACCGCGACGCGCTCGACGCGGGATGCGGCGGGCGCGTGGGCGGAAAGCGCGCGCACGAACTTGCGCATATCCTCGTCCGCACCATGGGCCTCGATGTGCACGCCGTCGCCGGCGTTGAGCACCCAGCCGGATATGCGGTTGGCAACGGCCTCGCGAAAGACAAAGGGACGCATGCCGACGCCCTGGACAATGCCGGTGATATGGATGAGGGCGTCGGTCATACATGTTCCTAACTTTTGTGGTGCCGTCGTGCGGCGCGGTGCGGGCTGCGCGACGGCGGGCGCTGGGCGGCGGATGCCGCTACAGCTCGAGGCTGGAGTCGGTTGCCGCGCAGGTGAGCTTGCCATGGGAGACGCCGCGCAGGCCCAGCAGCTTGTCGGCGAGTTCGTAGACGCGCTCGCCGCGGCCCTTGAGGGCGAGAATCTCAAGGCAGTTGTGGTGGTCCAGGTGCACGTGCATGGTCGAGACTATCTCGTCCGTGTAGTCGTGCTGGACCTCGTCCAAACGACGGGTGAGGTCGCCGGCGTGGTGATCGTAGATCATGGTGAGCGAACCTATGACCTGCGCGTCTGGCGTGCGCTGCGCATCCTCGACCAGCGAGGCGCGGATGAGGTCGCGGATGGCCTCCGAGCGGTTGGCGTTGTCGCCGCGGCGCTTGATCTGCTCGTCGAACGCGCGGAGCAGGTCCTCCGGAACGGCGATGGAGAAGCGGGCGAGCTCGGCGGCTGCGCCCGGGGTGGTGGCCACCGCCTACACCAGCTTTACGGAACCAACGGAGTTGTGGTCGGCCTCGATGGCGTCCTCGTAGCCCTCGAGCGCATCGTGGGCTTCGTGCAGGGCGGCCATGGCGGCTTCGAGTTTGGCGCCGATGCGCTCCATGTCGAAGTTCTCGGTGGCGTGCAGCAGCTGGTGGCTCCACTCATGGGCAAGCTGGATGGTGTCGTCGACCTGCTTGACGCTCATGGCAAGCTGGCTCATGTTCATTCCCACGTCATGCATGGTTTCCTCCTGGGGTAGGTCCAAAAACGGACGGTTGTGTCGCTGTTGGTTCAGTGTACTACGGCGGGGCCCGCGCAGTTCTTACGGATAATTGCACGGCTTTTAAGGTTTGCTTTGTATACCAAATTACTAACATATAAAAGACGGCGCGTTGACCCCTGGACGGCAGGGGGCCTACTCGGCATTTTTTGAAATCGATGCAATTATCCTTGAGAATTGCGCGACGGGACGGCTGTGACCTGTCTTCATGCGTGTTGCCGCCGGATGAACGGGGCTAAAAAGAAACCCCGGCGCCTGAAGGGGAGGGCGCCGGGGCGGAAGGGGCTATTTTGCATGCCTGTGCGTTGGACGCGGGCGGGGCGAGGCCTACAGGTGCGCCTGTAGCTCGGCCATGAGCTTGGCCTTGGGCAT
>OFMJ01000212.1_pt1 | contig 68764 bp, 60 predicted proteins | sample 1541801 | NCBI WGS metagenome assembly OFMJ01 (sample SAMN04209234, study PRJEB22552) | human gut metagenome | biome: gut; material: feces | host: Homo sapiens | place: USA: Oklahoma
TATTTAAGTGATTTTTCACTTTGGAAAGATGATACGCAAACGTAACAATAAACGAAATCTTTAAAAACTCAGATGGCTGGATGGTTGTAATTCCCAAATCAAGCCACGCTTTATCATCCGCGCCTTCCCTTTGTATGCCAAATACAAAAGTGAGCAGCACCAGAAAAACGGTAAACGGCAGATGAAATTTCCAAAGCTTTGCCATCAGTTCATAGTCCACCATAGACATCACTACGGCAGCCGCGATTCCGATTATAGTTGCCGCCAGCTGAATCCAGACACTTCGGGATGAGGTCATAAACCCGTTTGCATAGATCGAATATAGCAAAAGCATACTGAAGCCGGCGCAGATGATGCAAAGCCCGAACAGGACCTTATCCACCCGCCGCAAAAAGTCCAGCACACTATATAAAATTTGTTTCATAACTCCTCCATAAAAAGTTTCACGGAGATTTGAAGCAGCTTAATTTCTATATTATATCCATTTTAAGGGATGATTTCAAGTTACACCGCGAATTTCCGCCTTTTTGCCCGCGCCGAAGATTGGCAGCCGGCTGTGATTATGATATAATAAACGCAACGTGACCATTCTACCGGTCAAAAGCAAATTGGGAGGGAAATAAAATGCTGTCTGATATTGAGATTGCCCAGGGCGCAAACATGCTGCCTATCAGCGATATCGCGGAAAAACTGGGAATAGACACAAACGAACTTGAGCCTTATGGACGATACATCGCAAAATTATCCGAATCATTTTACAAGTCTGCCATGAAGCGCCCAGACGGGAAACTCATTCTGGTAACCGCTATCAACCCCACACCGGCCGGTGAAGGAAAAACTACCACAACGGTCGGTCTGGGTCAGGCCATGGAAAAGATCGGAAAAAAAGCGGTCATCGCGCTGCGTGAGCCTTCGCTCGGTCCGGTCTTCGGCATCAAAGGCGGTGCTGCGGGCGGCGGATACGCGCAGGTCGTGCCGATGGAGGAAATCAATCTTCATTTCACAGGGGACATGCACGCCATCACAGCGGCAAACAACCTGCTGTGCGCCATCATTGACAATCACCTCCAGCAGGGAAACAAGTTGGGAATCGACCAGCGGCGGATTCTTTTTAAACGCTGCATGGACATGAACGACCGCGCTCTGCGCTTTGTCAACGTAGGGCTGGGCGGAAAAGTTAACGGTATTCCGCGCGAAGATTCCTTTATGATTACGGTAGCGAGCGAAATCATGGCGATTCTCTGCCTTGCCGAGGATATTGAGGACCTGAAAAAGCGCCTCGGCAATATTCTGGTTGCCTATACTTATGACAATCGTCCCGTTTTCGCGAAAGATCTTGGCTGCGTTGGAGCAATGGCACTGCTGCTCAAACACGCCATCCAGCCTAACCTGGTGCAGACGCTGGAAAACACACCGGCAATTATGCACGGCGGTCCGTTCGCCAACATCGCGCACGGCTGCAACTCGGTCCGCGCGACCAAGCTCGCGCTCAAACTGGGCGATTACGCCATCACTGAAGCCGGTTTCGGCTCTGATCTGGGCGCGGAAAAGTTTCTTGACATCAAATGCCGTTATGCCGGCCTGAAACCGAGCTGTATCGTTATTGTTGCAACGGTTCGCGCGCTCAAATACAACGGCGGCGTCGCGAAAACGGAGCTGGGTGCGGAAAACGTAGCAGCTGTTGAAAAAGGCATTGTCAACCTCAAAGCACATATTCAAAACATGCAGTTGTATGGTGTACCGGTGGTTGTGGCAATCAACCGTTTCGGAACCGATTCCGAAGCGGAACTGAAGGTCATCAGCGATTGCTGTGAACAGCTGGGCTGTGACTTTGCCCTCTCCGACGTCTTCGCCAACGGCGGAAACGGCGGCATTGAGCTGGCAAACAAGGTGGTTGCAGCCTGCGAAAAGCCGGCTGACTTCCATGTCCTTTACGATGAAGCACTCCCAATTCAGAAAAAAATCGAAACCATTGCGCACAAAATCTATCATGCAGGCAGCGTTCTCTACACCAAGGGTGCGGAAAAAGCCATCCGTGATATTACAGCGCTTGGATTTGGCAATCTGCCGATCTGCATTGCAAAAACACAGTATTCTCTTTCCGACAATCCTTCCCTGCTTGGCGCTCCGGAAGGCTTTGAAATTACAGTAAGAGATGTAAAACTAAGCGCAGGGGCAGGGTTCGTTGTAGCTCTGACCGGCGACATCATGACCATGCCCGGCCTGCCCAAAGTTCCTGCCGCGATGGGCATGGACATTGACGCAGACGGCAAAATCACCGGCTTGTCCTGATGCCGGTACAGGAGGAATCCATGGAATATCTCAGCCATTCCACCGAAGAAACCGAACGATTTGCGAAGCAATACGCCCGCGTTCTGCCGCATGGTTGCGTGCTGGCCTTTGAAGGCGGTATGGGAGTAGGAAAGACAGCGTTTGTCCGCGGGCTGGCAAAAGGGCTCGGCGCGCAGAACGAGGTTTCCAGCCCAACATTTGCCCTTGTGCACGAGTACGGAGGCAATCCCCCGCTCATCCACTTTGACATGTACCGTGTCACCACACTTGATGATCTGTACACCACCGGTTTTTTTGATTATCTGGACGGAGAAAACATTCTGGCGGTGGAATGGAGCGAAAACATTGAAGCCGCTCTGCCGGAGGACGCCGTTCACATCCGGCTGGAACCAGCCGGAGAAAATTCCCGGAAGATCACGGTAAAAGGAGGCCCTTTCTTTGAATATACTGGCGTTTGATACATCCGCACAGGCGGCAGGGGTCTGCGTTTTAAATGAAAACCGGATTCTTTCCGAGTTTACGGTCAACAATCGGCTAACCCACTCACAGACCATTATGCCCATGTGCCAAAGCGCTCTTTCCTGCGCGCACCTGACACTGCAGGAGATCGACGCATTTGCCGTTTCTGTGGGGCCCGGTTCCTTCACCGGGCTAAGGATCGGCGTTTCCGCGGTCAAAGGGCTGGCCGAGGCGCTGAAAAAGCCCTGCATTCCGGTCTCTACGCTGGAAGGGCTCGCATATAACCTCACTCCCGTTTCCGGGATCATCTGCTGCGTGATGGACGCTCGCTGCGGGCAGGTTTACAACGCACTGTTCCGGTCAAACGGCTCTCAAACACCGCAGCGTCTGACCGAAGACCGCGCAGTTTCCATAAAGGTACTTGGGGTGGATTTGGGAAAGTTTGACGAAAATATTTTTTTGGTTGGAGACGGAGCGGATTTATGCTATAATGAGTTGAGAGAGAGCAACCCGCAGATTCGGGCAGTCTCTCCCCACCTGAAGTTGCAGCGTGCATCGAGCGTTGGTCTTGCCGCCCAAGCAGCTGCAAACGAAGGAAAATGCTGTTCCGCAGCAGAGCTGATGCCGGTTTATCTGCGACTTCCTCAGGCGGAACGCGAACTGTTGAAAAAACAAACGATCAAAAAAGAATCCGAAACAAAATAAAGAGGTGCAGAAAAATGATTGCAATCGGCAGCGACCACGGCGGTTATGAACTCAAAGAACAAATCAAGGCTTTTCTGGACGAGAAGGACCTTGCGTATAAAGATTTTGGAACCTACAGCACAGATTCCTGTGATTATGCAGATATTGCGGAAGTCACCTGTGACGCAGTTGTTCGCGGCGAGTGCGACAAAGCCATTTTGATCTGCGGGACCGGCATTGGCATTTCCATGGCGGCCAACAAGATCAACGGCATCCGCGCGGCTGCCTGTTCTGATTATTTCTCTGCAAAATACACCCGGCTGCACAATGATGCGAATGCCCTTTGCCTGGGCGGACGTGTACTTGGCGTAGGCGAAGCGTGTGAACTGGTAGACGTGTTTTTAAGCACCGGCTTCGAAGGCGGCCGTCATGCAACACGAATCGCCAAAATCGCCGCACTGGAAGAACGCGAAGCGAACAAGGCAGCAAAATAAAGGAGGAAACACTATGAAACCGATCATTATGCATCACCCGCTGATCCAGCACAAAATTTCCTTACTGCGCGACAAAAATACAGGTACAAAAGAATTCCGTGAATTGGTGAACGAAATCGCCATGCTCATGTGTTATGAAGCAACGAGGGATCTTCCGCTCAAAGAAATCGAAATTGAAACCCCTGTTGCCATTGCGAAAACCAAAATTATTTCCGGCAGCAAGATTGCACTGATTCCGATTCTGCGCGCAGGACTTGGCATGGTTGACGGTATGCTGAACCTCATCCCGGCGGCTAAAGTCGGACATATCGGTCTTTACCGGACCGAAGAAGAAGGTCAGGTAGAGGTTACCGAGTACTACTGCAAACTCCCGGAGGACATTGAACACCGCGATACAATCGTGCTTGATCCAATGCTTGCTACCGGTATGTCTGCGATCGACGCCATCACTCAGCTCAAAAAGCACGGCGCAAAAAATTTGAAATTCATGTGCATCATCGCCGCTCCGGAAGGACTGGAAGCTTTGGAAAAAGCGCATCCTGACGTTCAGATCTACTGTGGTACACTGGACCAGCGGCTCAACGAAAATTACTACATCGTACCCGGCCTTGGTGACGCGGGCGACCGTATTTTCGGCACAAAATAAGCATTTATATTCTCACCTTACGAAAAACGGTATGGCAGGTATGCTGTACCGTTTTTTATATACAAGGATATCATTCTTTAAGCTGGGAGAAAATGTTTTCGCCCCGTCCCACTTACAAATTTGCACCATCCTATGAAAATCGTTCTTAACAGAAGGAGGGCTTTATGGCAACCAGCGCACAATTTGCCGCCTTTGTCGCGGAACAGCTCGGTCTTGCGGGAACGATCCATTGCAGGAAAATGTTCGGCGAATATGGGCTGTACTGTGACGGAAAATTTTTCGCAGTCATCTGTGATGATCAGCTTTACCTGAAGCTCACAGATGCGGGCCAACGCCTGATGCCTGAAACCGAACCTCTTCCCCCTTATGACGGCTGGCGCCCCATGCTGCCGGTTGTTGAACTGGATGACCGTGAATTTTTAGCACAGCTGGTACGGGAAACCTGCAAAGAGCTCCCATTTCAGAAACCCAGACGGCGTAAACGAAACGGTTAAATGGCCTTCCGCCGCAAAAGGGTTGCCAGATCACACCGGTTTGTGTTAAATTATGGTAAGAAGATCAAACGCAAGGATGAAATGAAATGAAGCAACTCAACATCGTTCTGGTCGAACCCAAAATCCCGCAAAACACCGGAAACATTGCGCGTACCTGCGCGGCAACCGGTGCTTCACTGCACCTTGTGCGCCCGCTGGGATTTACCATCGACGATAAAAAATTAAAACGCGCAGGACTGGATTACTGGCATCTGCTGGATATCCATTACTACGACGGAATAGATGATTTTTTCACACAAAATCCAGACGCTTCCTGCTATTATTTCACAACAAAGGGGAAGCATATTTATTCCGATGTAACGTTTGATGAGCACTGTTTTCTTGTGTTCGGGCGTGAAGACGCCGGCCTGGACGAGGCGCTGCTCTATCAAAACCCCGAGCGGTGTCTGCGCCTTCCTATGATTTCGGAAGCACGCAGCTTAAACCTTTCCAACACCGTAGCGGTAGCGGCATATGAAGTTTTGCGGCAATGGCAGTTCCCTACTCTGAAAACAGAAGGAAATCTCACCAAATACGACTGGTGAGATTGAAATAATGGAGGTATTTATGGCTGAAAAAATAAAACTCATGACGGATTCCTGCTGTGACATTCCACAGGAATTAGTGGAAGAATACGGAATTGAAATTTTCTCATTTCCCATTACCATTGACGGGACGGAATACCGTGAGCGGGTGGATTTCACCGCGGAAGAATTTTTTGAAATCATCACTAAAGCAACCAAAGTGCCTACCCACGCGCAGATCATCCCCATAGAATTTGAAGACGCTTACGAAAGAGCTTACAAGGAAGGATATACCGACATAATTTATGTCGCGATCAATTCCAAGGGCTCCAGCACCTATGCCAACTCGAAAATTGCTGTAAACAATTTTTACGACAATCACCCGGAAGCAAAAGAAAAAATTCATTTTCACATGATCGATTCCACCTGCTACACCATGGGTTACGGTCTTGCGGTAGTGGAAGCCGCACGAAAAATCCGGCGCGGTCTTTCTGTAAAAGAAGTTGTAGCCAGCATTCAGGACTGGATTGATCACTGCAAAATCCTGTTTGTACCGCTCACGCTGGAATTCGCTAAAAAATCCGGACGCATTTCAGCGGCGGCCGGTTTTGTCGGCGAACTGCTGGGTCTGAAACCCATCATTACCTTCCGCGACGGCGACTCGGTCATCCTGGAAAAAGTACGCGGTGAAAAGGCTGTTATTCCGCGGCTGATTGAAATGATGGCAAAAGACAAGGTTCCGCAAACGCCATACTGCGTCGTTCATGGCATGCAGCCTCAGTTGACTTCCGAATTGATTGAAGAAACAGAGAAAAAATTCGGGAAAGCAGAATATGTTTATCCTTTGGGACCGGTAGTGGCAATCAACGCAGGACCGAATGTGGTCGGTGTAATCTACCGCGCGCACAACGAAGAAACGAAATAGTAAAAATGCCCTGCATTTGCAGGGCGTTTTTTTACGAAAAACCCGCTAAAATACGCAATAACAATGAATTTTTCATGTTAAACCTTTAAAAAGGCGAAGGTTTTTTAGAAACGGGCGTTTTTTTCACGCAAAATACTTGAAAAAAACGGAAAAATAAGCTATGATTAATAGTGAATTGTTAAGCTTATCACAAACTTAACAAGACATTAGGATGAAAGGATGTATAGCATGAGTTCGTTAAACAAAAAGTCTATCGAGGATATCGACGTATCGAACAAACGCGTACTTGCGCGCTGCGATTTTAACGTCCCGCTCAAAGATGGCGTTATTACCAATGACAAGCGTATTGTTGCTGCTCTGCCGACCATCAAATACCTGATCGAGCATGGCGCGAAACTGATTCTCTGTTCCCACCTTGGCCGCCCGAAAGAGGGCTGGGAGCCGGAATTTTCTCTGGCACCGGTTGCAAAACGCCTTTCCGAGCTGCTTGGTAAAGAAGTTGTTATGGCAAAAGACGTTATCGGTGAAGACGCAAAAGCAAAAGCTGCTGCTCTTAAAGCTGGCGACGTTATGCTTCTCGAAAACGTCCGTTACCACAAAGAAGAGAAGAAAAACGATCCTGCTTTCGCAAAAGAGCTTGCTTCTCTCGCTGAGATCTATGTAAACGACGCATTTGGTGCAGCACACAGAGCTCATGCTTCTACTGCTGGTGTTGCAGATTACCTGCCGGCTGTCTGCGGTTACCTGATGCAGAAAGAGATCGACTTCATCGGCAACACCATCGAGAATCCGAAACACCCGTTTGTTGCGATTCTGGGCGGCGCGAAAGTTTCCGATAAGATCGGTGTTATTGAAAACCTGATTGACAAGGTTGATACCCTTATCATCGGCGGCGGTATGGCTTACACCTTCATGCGCGCCATGGGCAATACTACCGGTACTTCCATTTGTGAAGAAGACAAGTTGGATCTTGCTCGCGACCTGATGGTGAAAGCTCGTGCGAAAGGCGTCAACTTCTTAATTCCGGTTGACAACATTGTTGCGCGTGAATACAAAGAAGATTCTGTTTATATGCGGATTTATTCCGACGCGATTCCGGATGGCTGGATGGGTCTTGACATTGGGCCGACCACTCAGGAACTCTTCTCCAAAACTCTGAAAGGCGCTGGAACCGTAATTTGGAACGGACCGATGGGCGTTTCCGAGTGGGAGAATTTCGCAGCTGGTACCCGCGCTGTTGCGCAGGCAATTGCTGACGAAAGCGAAAACGGCGCGATTTCCGTTATCGGCGGCGGTGACTCGGTTGCAGCGGTTACCAAACTTGGCTACGCTGACAAGATGAGCCACATTTCCACCGGCGGCGGCGCTTCCCTGGAATTCATGGAAGGCAAGAAACTGCCGGGTATTGAATGCCTGATGGATAAATAAAAATCGTTTGTAGGAAAAGTAAAAGCTGCCGTCCGGTTTCGGGCGGCGGCTTTTCAAAACAAAGCCACAAATCAAAAAGAAAGAGGAAACGACTATGAATAAAGCACTGCGTAAAGCTGTAATTGCCGGCAACTGGAAAATGAACAAGAACCGTGCAGAAGCGAAAGCTCTCATTGAAGAGATGAAACCGCTGGTTGCTGACGCGGACTGTGATGTCATTGTCTGCGTACCGTTTACAAACCTTGAAACCGCTCTGGAAGCGACCAAGGGAAGCAACATCAAAGTCGGCGCGGAAAACTGCCACTTTGAAAAATCCGGCGCATTCACCGGCGAGATTTCTGCTGATATGCTCACCGAGATGGGCGTTGAATATGTCATCATTGGCCACAGCGAACGCCGTCAGTACTTCGGTGAGACCGATGTAACCGTAAACAAACGCACCCTCGCTGCTTTGAACGCTGGTTTAAAGGTTATCCTTTGTGTTGGTGAGATGCTGGAAGACCGCGAACACGGCATTACCGCGGAACTCGTTGCCATGCAGACCAAGATTGCGCTCAACGGTGTTTCTGCTGAAATGCTCAAAAACGTCATCATCGCTTATGAGCCGGTATGGGCAATCGGCACCGGCAAAACCGCTACCGCTGAACAGGCAAACGAAGTAAACGCAATCATCCGCGCAACCGTTGCTTCCATGTATGGAAAAGACGCTGCAGACGCTTTGACCGTTCAGTATGGTGGTTCTATGAACGCGAAAAACGCAGCTGAACTGCTGGCTCAGCCGGATGTTGACGGCGGCCTCATCGGCGGCGCTTCCCTGAAAGCGGAAGATTTCAGCATCATCGTAAAAGCAGCTTCCAAATAAGGAAGGCGAGGTATTAGCATGAAAAAACCATTAGCGCTTATTATCATGGACGGTTTTGGCTATAATCCGTCGGATTACGGCAACGCGATCGCCGCAGCCAAAACCCCGAATCTGGACAAACTGCTGGCAGAATGCCCGCACACCCTGATCGGCGCATCCGGCATGGATGTCGGCCTTCCGGACGGACAGATGGGCAACTCCGAAGTTGGTCACACCAATATCGGTGCAGGCCGTATCGTTTACCAGGAACTGACCCGCATTACCAAATCCATTCAGGATGGCGACTTCTTCCAGAACGAAGCATTTACTGCCGCAGTGGAAAACTGCAAAAAGAACGGTTCTGCCCTGCATTTGATGGGCTTGATGTCTGACGGCGGCGTACACAGCCACAACAGCCATTTGTTTGCGCTGGTCGAGCTTGCCAAAAAAGCCGGACTAGAAAAGGTTTACGTTCACTGCTTTATGGATGGTCGTGACGTTCCGCCGACCTCCGGTAAAGACTTTATCGCTGAACTTCAGGCGAAACTCAACGAAATCGGCGTTGGAAAAATTGCGAGCATCATGGGCCGTTACTATGCGATGGACCGTGACAACCGCTGGGAGCGTGTTGAAAAAGCGTATGCTGCCATGGTTTACGGCGAAGGCAACAAGAATGCCGACCCGGTAGACACCATGGAACAGTCTTACGCCGCGGATGTGACCGATGAATTCGTTGTCCCGACCGTCTGCGCAGAAGGCGCGACTGTCAGCGCAAACGACAGCGTCATCTTCTTCAACTTCCGTCCGGACCGTGCGAGAGAGATTACCCGCACTTTTGTTGACCCGGATTTCAACGGCTTTGAACGCAAAAAAGGCTTCTTCCCGCTCTACTTTGTCTGCATGACACAGTATGACGCGACGATGCCAAACGTTGAAGTTGCTTTCAAACCGCAAAAGCTGACCAATACCTTTGGTGAATACATCAGCAAAAACGGTTTGACCCAGCTCCGCATTGCGGAAACCGAAAAATACGCACATGTTACCTTCTTCTTCAACGGCGGTGTAGAAACCACCTTCGAGGGCGAAGACCGTGCGTTGATCCCCTCCCCGAAAGTCGCGACCTACGACTTGAAACCGGAGATGAGCGCCTACGAAGTTTGTGACGAAGTGGTTTCCCGTATCAATTCCGGAAAATACGACGTCATCATCCTCAACTACGCGAACTGCGATATGGTCGGCCACACCGGCATTTTTGATGCGGCTGTCGCTGCTGTGGAAGCGGTCGATACCTGCATTGGCAAAACCGTGGACGCTATCCTCGCGCAGGGCGGTGCGGCGCTGATTACTGCCGACCACGGCAACGCTGACCAGATGTACGAAGCGGACGGTTCCCCGTTCACAGCGCACACAACCAACCTGGTCCCGCTCATCGGCGTTGGTCTGGATGGAAAAGAGCTCAAAGACGGCGGTAAGCTCGCCGATCTTGCTCCGACCATGCTGGAGATTCTCGGACTGGAAAAACCGGCTGAGATGGACGGCGCATCTCTCTTAAAATAAGAGAATAAAAGCAAACAAAAAGGAAGCCTTTGACAGGCTTCCTTTTTTTATTTTATATAATCCAAACGCTAAAATTCTTTGCGGCGGTAGATGGAAAGCGAGCAAAGAAATGAGACTGGCAGAAGAATAATCACAGCAAAACCAACACACGGCGCTACTGTTTTGGCGTCAACGCAAAAGGGTTACAGCCAACCCAAATACATGCCTTTTCCTCTCGTTCTCAACGGTATTTCCATCAAAAGCATTTTTTCGTTTGATGAACAGCGCAAGATTCACCGAATAGGATTTTGGGAGAAGCGAAATTTGTTTAGTATTAATGCATAATTTATGATTATTGTGTTGAATTTTTTATATATTCATTGTAATATATGTATGTAAAATATTTGAAAGAGGGAGATACCAGTGCAACAAAAATTCTTCGCCAATACTCTTCCAACTACATTAAACCTTGATGTGACTTAAGGAGAGAAAATGATGAAAAAATATTCAAAAAAAAATAACATCAGTACTATTAACGCTGACACTGATATTTGGTTGCACTTGTCTTTGGGCTTCAGCGGAAACTGCCAAGGTTTCCCCGGACGAACATTACATTGCTTTAATGAAAGCGACTGACTGGTCACTATATGAAGACCACTCCATAAACATACAAAGGGCACAGATACCGGACTATCTTCTCAACCAAATGACGACGGAACAGCTAATCAATGCGGTTTTACACTATCCATATCTGATTGATATGCTATGTTATGATACCTACTCAGCTGGCTTTGAGTCAGTATCCAAATATTTCAACGGCCTTAGTGAACTACTCAATCGTAAAGACAGTGCACAAAAACTTGCAGAGCGGTTGGAATCCACACCAGTTCAACGATCACACTCAGTAGATGGCGAAGCTGTGATGAACGGCATGTTTTTGGATGTGCTTCTCGCCCAGCCAGAATTCATGAATCAGTTTTCCGAACAGGAAACTGAAGAAGTTCTTGAAATGGTAGATAAGACCATAGAAGAACGCCTCACCCAACCAGATATTTACGGTGAAACAGAAGCATATATGTTTTACCAAGCAGCAAATGAGAACATTGAGGCTTATATAACCTATGCTGTTGTCTATACGCCGAAGAACACACCTGTTAATGTGCTGGCAAAAGGAGCATCAACACCTGTAGCTTCACAACAATATTGGATTGAATATGTTAAAAATGGTTATCCAACAGCAAACATTATTGGGCCCGCTGATGAAAATTTCAACTGCCATTCTTATGCATGGTACTCACAATCTCGAGATAACCCGTATTGGATGCCTGATGAAGAGGCTAATAAATATATGAATGATGGAAGCTATCGAAAGATATCTGGATTTCAGGAGAGTGCAAAAATTTATTACGGCAGTGACACTTTAGGAAGACATTCTGGCATTTGTTTTGTAGAAGGTCTCGTCTATTCCAAATGGGGATCAGGTCCTTTAGTTTCTCATAAATGGACAAATTGTCCATACTATAATGTAGCTACACCTGTATCGTATTGGGTACTTGCTTGAATAAACAGCCTTTCTTGACCGGAGGGGAATCATATGAAGCACGCAAAGATAAAAGCGGCGCTGCTCGGTGTGCTCCTTGTTGCAGCGCTTGGTCTTTCCATCTATGTTATACAGGTAAATTCTTTCATTTGGCAATTCAGCGAGACAAACAATCCCTCTTCTGGTCCCGGAACAGAAAATGAAAGCAGTTTGCTTGAGCCGGAACCGTATCCAACAGTCCCTCTCTACCGACTTGTGGAATATTACGAGGGCCATCTTGACCCGGATATTCCGAAAATAGAGGTCACCGCCCAAATTTACAGCAACAACTCCACAGATGTTCAAAAACTCCCCTATGATGCTGCCCTGCGTACAGATGCGGAAGAGACTGAGACCGATCGAAATAAAACCTGGTTTGTGGACTTAATGAACAACTTCCAATCTCTTCCGGTTTTATATGACGGGTATTCTTTCGAACAGGAAACGCCCTCCCATCTGACAATTCGGTTTACAAAACCGCCGGATGGAAAAATAATCATAAAGGACTACGGTATTTCCGACGTATATGGCATTGCCCATGAGGCAAACGGTATAGGGCCGGAAGCGGTAGGCTACATCCACACCTTTGAAGCTGCGCAGCAGTTGGAATTTGATTTATGGTTATATGACGGAATCCGTCTCAGTTCAGACCCTCCGCCATTGCGTGGTCTGCGAATTGAGTGCGAAATTGACGGAAATCCAACAGAGTATTACATTCTGTTTCAAACCGGCTACATGGGCGCTGGGTATATTCCTTTTTACGGAAAAGATCTTTCCCACCTCACGCCATTGGAAGTGCCGGAACAAGAGTAATGAAAAAATAACGAACGGCCAGAGCTTTTCTAAACTCTGGCCTTCCTTTTTTATATAATCCAAACGCTAAAATTCTTTACGGCGGTAGATGGAAAGCGAACAAAGAAACGAAACCGCCAAAAGAAAGATCACAGCAACGCCAATACACAGCGATGCCGTTTTGATGTCGCTTAAAACAGACCATTCCACCGAAACATCAAACTTTGAAATCAGCATGGAAGCCAGCACCGGCAGTATGGCAACTAGAAAAATGATAACACGTGCTTTTTCCACGCCAAATTTGAACATCAGCGGCAGCATGATGGACACCAATGTGATCCCCAAAGCCAAAACACCTGCAACACCCAAAAAGTCTTCTGTAGTCACCGCGCCTTTTTGAATGGCCCAGATAAAAAACAGGCTTACAGTGCTGAGCACCACCATAAAACCAAGAGATAACAGATATTTACTCAAAATCACCGTGGTTCGAGAAACCGGCATACTGAGCGCCAACCGGTCCCAATGAGCCTTATCATCATAAGCCAGTGTATTGACCGGAAAAAAGATACCCAAAAAGATGGTAATAAACGAGAACACCTCTGCCATACCGTTTGCGGTAACAGCAACAAACGCATAAACCAAAATAATAACAAGTGTAAGGAAAATATGCTGACGCATCATCAGCAAATCTTTCACCAAAAGCCCTTTCATTTGACCTTCTCCTTCGTCAAAAACACCATAATTTCTTCAATACTTGCCGGATCGACTGGATACTCACGCGGGATCTTATGCCGCTGCACCAGTGCTTCGGTGCCGAACTGATGATTCCGCACACCGCGCACAGCAGACGCCGGCAGCTGCGCAAGCTCGCTCTGCGAACAACGCAAAATTCCGTAATCCTGCAACAGACGGTCTTTTTCTTCACACAAAAGAATCTTTCCCTTATGGATGAGGGTGATATAATCGCAAATCTTTTCCAAATCGCTGATGATATGGGACGAAAGGAAAACGGAGTGCTCCTCATCCTGAATAAACTCGAGGAACAGATCGAGCAGCTCATCACGGACAACGGGATCCAGCCCGCTGGCCGGTTCGTCCATAATGAGAAGCTTTGCATGGTGCGACAGCGCCGCGGCAATCGAAAGTTTCACTTTCATTCCTTTCGAAAGCTCCTTGATTTTCTTTCCCATTGGAAGAGCAAACCGCGCTGTCAATTCCGTAAAGCGGGCATCGTCCCAATTCCGGTAGGTGTGTTTTAAAATGGTTCGTACATTTTTTACCGTGAGCAGTTCGGGAAAGCAGGATTCATCCAGCACCACACCAATGTCCTCTTTCAAAGAAACCGGTGCGGATAAGATATTCTGCCCCAAAACCGAAATACTGCCGCTGTCAGCATGGATGAGGTCTAAAATCAACTTAATCGTTGTGCTTTTTCCGGCGCCGTTTTCGCCGATGAAGCCCATAATACATCCACCCGGCAGAGCAAAGCTCACCGAATCCAGCAAAAAGCCGTCATACTGTTTGCTGACCTGTTCAAGCTGCAAAGCATACATAAATCATTCTCCCTTATACAGCACCGTAAGCGTTTGGCAAAGCTCTTCTAGCGTTATGCCGCAGGTGCGGGACAGTTCAACCGCCTGGTTCAGGTGCTCTTCCACCTTACGCAGCTGCTCTTCCCGAATAAACTCCACATTCTTTTCCGCGACAAAACTGCCTTTTCCGGTAAGGGATACAATAAACCCTTCCCGTTCCAGTTCTTCATACGCGCGCTTTGTGGTAATAACGCTGATGCGCAGTTCTTTTGCAAGCAGCCGCATAGAGGGCAGGGCGTCCCCTTCCCTTAATTCGCCGCTTATGATTTTTGATTTGATTTGGGTCACGATCTGGTCATAGATCGGTTGGCCGGCCGAATTGCTGATACTGATATTCATGTCCCACCATCATTTCTATATTGTATATATTTATTATATACAATATTCATTCCTTGTCAAGTAAAAAAAAGGCTCATGGAATATGTTCCATGAGCCTTTTACCATGCTTATTTTTCACTCTTTTAACAATCTAACAAACACAAACAAATCAACGAGTGCGATAACGATGGTAAATAAAAGAATAAACCCCTACTAAAACCGGGATACCGCCAACCGCTATCACGCCCATTACGACCGCGGACAAAAAGACGTCAAAAAACGCAAGCCCACCGTCCGCAAGCCAAAAGACGGCATAGATCCACCACATAAACGCGTTGGCACGGTTGTATGCCGAAATATTGGCAATTTCACTGGAAGGCACTGTTGTCCCGCTCCAGAAATGCATCGGCGTTTTCCGGTGATATGCCCATACGCCGATGGCACACATCAAAAAGGCACAAAACCAGGCACTTAGCGCCATGATCCACTCTTCCATGATATACTCCGGTTTTAAGAATTACTCACGCGAATCGCTCGTCATGGGGACTGTATCAGATGTAGCCGCATACCAGCGAAGCATATCCCGTTCGAGCTTCAGTGAAACAGCGGCATACTCTTCCTGACCGTACACATTGCAAAGCTCTTTCGGGTCTTTTTCCAGGTCATAGAGCTCGTGCTCACCGTCAGTACGGTAGATGAGTTTATACCGCAGGGTGCGCAGCATGGTGGTACGGCAGACAGAAAGCGGATGTTCCTGCTGCTGCAATGCTTTGTGGTAATAAACTCCGCCCGGGAACATCAGATCGGCATCACGATCGCCCCAACCTTCAAAGCAATGGGGTTCATGCAAATCATAACCGCCGTCCGAATAAACCTCACGTTCCGGATCGCCTTCTCCGCCCTTGAGCTGCGGCCAAAGAGAATGCCCGAAAAAGGTATGCTGTGGTTCAATACCGGCAGACTCTAAGAATGTCGGCAACAGATCGAGCAGTTCAACCTGATTTTTCACCCGGTGCCCTTTTGCCACATTCGGGCCACGGACAATCAGCGGCACACGGGTCAAAACATCCTCAAAACCGTTCGGCCATTTTTCCACAAGGCCATAATCACCGGCATAATCGCCATGATCAGAAGTAGCAATCAACAAGGTATCTTCTCCCGCGGGAGAAGTTTCCAGCGCGTCCATCAGACGGCCGAGCAGCATGTCGCTATAAGTAATCATAGAAAGATAAACGGCCTGCACTTTTTTGAGCGCGTCTTCATCGTTTAAGCTACGATACTCCCGAATAAGATGGTGAAACTCCGGTTTTCCCTCTCCATGAGGGCGCAGTTCGATTTCCTGATTCAAATATTTATCATAATACGCTTCCGGAGCGGTATACGGACAATGCGGATAAAGAAGCGGCAGGAACAACACAAAAGGCTTATCCCCCGGCTTCCAATTTTTAATCTTCTCAATACCCGCCATCGTATTCGCGTAATCTTTTACGCCGTCTTCTCCGCATTTCATCGGTTCAAGAAGGAAATCATCAATGTTTCCTGTCGCGCTCTGCGGTTTTTCTTTTGGCGGATGCTCCGCCTGCTTTTCCACAAACTCATCTGCGGAAAGAGAAATGCTCTCCTGCGCAAACATGTCGTTTTTTCCATAGACCCATACATCATATCCCGCCTCTTTCATATAACGAAAGAGATTGTGTTCGTAAGGTTTGACCAGATTCCACAGAGTGCGGTGCCCGGTCGTATGCGGGTATTGCCCGGTCACAAACGAACAGCGGCAAGGAGAACAAACCGGGTTTTGAACGTGGCATTGTTCGAACAAAGTTCCTTCTTCCGCAAGACGGTCCAAATTTGGTGTTTCCACAAAAGGATGGCCATAACACCCAACACTTTCCGCGCGCATTTCATCCGGCATAAATAAAACATAATTCATGAAAAATTCCTCCGTTGTCTGCTGTGATCCCAGATTAAATACTGTTTTCTTAATCATAGCCCGCTTTTTTAAAAAAAGCAATAAACCGGCGCAAAAGAAACGTACTCAGCATAAGTTAACTGAAAAATTTTATTTTTGGAATAAATTCATATATAATTGTAATTTTCAAATATTTATTGTGCGATAAACCTCTTTTTATCGTAAAATAATTCTATAATTATTTATTATATACAAAAGGCAGTTGCATTTCAATGTGAAATCAGTTATACTACTTACAAACACACAACACGTCTGCAAAAGAAAGGAAAGGGAAATCAAATGAAACTGAAAAAGCGGATATTCAGTGCAGTAATTGCCTTCATGCTGATCCTTACCACGGTCAACTTGATGGCTTTCGCACAGAATTCCAACGGATTAAACGGTTCCGGTACACAAGATGATCCTTATCTAATCTCTTCAGCAAGCCAGCTTACAGAACTCAACGGCAAACGTGATGTTTACGTTGAGTTGACACAGGACATTGACCTGTCTCAGGTCATTGCAACGGATGCCGGTGACTGGTACGATTTTTACATCACTGATTTTTCGGGCACCATCGACGGAAAGGGACACAAGCTTTATAACTTCGGCTACAACACCGCCTTTATCGGCAATTTCTACGGCGGCGAACTCAAAAACCTGACACTGGAAGCAAACGAGAATCCATGTGGACTGGTATTTAACGGAGACAAAGGCGGTACTTACAACTACACCGACATCAATTTGACCGGTTATGTAAAGTATAGCACCGATAACAACAACGAAGCGTTACTCATGACCTACGCCAGCGGCGACGTAACCTTAACACGGGTCCACAACAGCGCTGATATTGAATCACCTACTTATAACGGGCTTTTCATCGGTTATTCTCCTTTCGAGAACAGCAATTATATGCTCGACAGCTGTACCTACAGCGGCGATGCCATTATGAAAGAACCCGGTATTGTATTTGCAAATGGCTCATATATCAGCCATTTGCTCGGAGATGAGCCAAGCAGCACTCTGACCGTTGAAAACTGCGAAATTTCCGGAACCATTCTGGGAACAAGCGCAAAACCGCATTATCTTTCCTGTGTCTCCTTCCCCTCAGATGGTTCGGCAAATGCACTGGAAGCAGAAGTAGCTAATGGGTTTACTAAAACCGGCACGATCGATAAAACAACTCCCCTGACTGGTTATAGTTTCGAACTCAACAGTGGCGGCAAGTTGCGCATTACCGTTACAGACGAAAACAGCCAAATCGGTTCATTCCAGGTCGTTTCTAAAAAGTATGCGACCATGTATCTGCCAAGCGGCATCAATGCCGGAACACAGCTTGTCAATGTTTCCGAGACCATTCCGGTCAAAGCGGGAACAACGACCTATTATTCTTCTCTTGGCAAGATCCAGTTCTATGACGGCACAGACGGTGAACTGGGCACTACCGGTATAAACGGCTCACTAAAAATCACCAAAAAAGACGGCAAAATCGGTTACCTGCTGTCCAACCTTAAATTAAATGATTCTTACGTTTACAAATTCGGTGCATTTAATTCTGAAAACAATTGGGCAACTTCTGACGCGTTGGTGTATGTTTACAACACCGAAGGCAAACTGATCAACATTGTAAACGGACCGACTTCCGCTGAATTTACTGTTCCGGAACTGAGCGTTACTGCAAACGAAGCCGATACACTCTCTTCCGTAACAGCGCCTGAAGGTTACACCTGGGTAGATGGTAATGTTAAAGTCGTTGCAGGCGGGCAGATTTGTTTTGCTCAGAAGGACAACACCGTTGTTCCGGTCAATGTGACCGGTAATCCGCTGCCGATCGCAGAAGTTCCTGTAATTGATCCGAACAAACCGGTTGAAGAAGTTGTGGCCGGTGCAACGGAGGACACAAAGAAAGTTCTGGAAGGTATTATTAACGGCGCTGTCAACGGAAGTTCAGAAATTGTTGGTGCCGACTTGCAGAATAAAATCGATGCCGCAGCCGCAGCTGGGCAGCAGATTGTAATCTCCCTTGAGATCCAGCCGCAGAATAAATCCGAAGTAGAACAGGAAACTGTGACAAAAATCGAAGCTTTGCTAAACAAAAGCGCAACAGAAACAACCACTCTTACCGTTGCACAGTATTTCGACATCAGCGTCCTGGTACAAGCAGATCAATCCATATTGGGTAATATTACCGATCTGAAAGGCAAAACGCTAACACTCCAAATCGCGATTCCTGATTCTCTCATCGCTGAAGGACGCACCTTCAAGATTCTGCGTGTTCATGAAGGTACGGCTGAATTACTGGATGCAACACTGAACGGGAATCTGCTTACTTTTGAAACAGACCGGTTCTCTACTTACGCTTTAGTTGCGGTCGATAAATCTTCCACCACTCCTTCGACGTCCGATAACGAAACAACATCGAGCTCTTCAACCGGCAACCAAGACTCTGCAGCAGAGGTTCCTACAACAGGTCAAAGCAATATTCCGCTGGTTGCTGCTATTGTTCTTTTGTTAAGCATGAGTGGGTTAATCGCATTTGGCTACAAAAATTCAACTCGTTCCAAAAAATAATCGTGATGTATAAAGGACGGCAGTAAATGCCGTCCTTTTTCTATTCCAACGACCAGAAAAACAGGTTTGATCGTTTTCCCGTTTGTTTTGCGCAGATTCATTGCAGGGAATAGTTTTTCACATAGACAAAACAGTTTTCTGCATATCCATCCAAACAAAAGGCAGGCACTGTTAGGTAACAGTACCTGCCTTTTGTTTTAAAGTCTACAAATACAAATCCTATTAGAACATAAGATCTTCGTACGTTGGGAACGGCCAGTATTCTTTCGCGGTAATCAGCTCTAAAGAATCAGCTGTTTGACGAAGCGCATCCATGTTCGGGAGCACAACGTCTTTATATGCTTTGGCACGCTCTAACGCATCTTCTATATCTTTCGCAGAAGAAACGCTTCTCTCCAACTCTTCAATCTGCTTGGAAAGACGTCCGCTCAATTCTGAAAGTTGTTTTGCAAGCTCGGTTTCAGCTGTTAAATCAAGCCCGATGCCAATCTGCATTTTAGAAGAAAGCGTACCACAAACCAGATTGTTATAACGAATTACCGCCGGAAGGATCTGCCGGCGTGCCATATCCACCATAGTAAGCGCTTCAATGTTAACAACCTTGGAATAGTTTTCCATCAAAATCTCATAACGGGAGTGAATCTCCGCTTCAGAGAATACATGGTTTTTAATAAACACTTCCATGTTTTTCGGCTCAATGTAAGCCGGCAAAGCGTCTACTGTTGTGGGCAGGTTCGGCAGGCCGCGGCGAGCTGCTTCTTTTACCCACTCTTCCGAATAGTTGTTGCCGTTAAACACAATGCGCTTATGATTACGGTAGGTCTCCTGAATGAGATTATGCAGTTCAGACTGAAAATCATCTGCCGCTTCCAAACGGTCTGCAAACTGACTCAACACTTCAGCAACAATGGTATTTAAAAAGATATTCGGACAGGCAATGTTCAGGCTGGAACCAAGCATGCGGAACTCGAACTTATTACCGGTAAACGCGAACGGCGAAGTACGGTTACGGTCCGTTGCATCTTTTGCGAATTTTGGAAGAACACTAACGCCGACTTCCAGCATTTTCTTTTCTGTTTTGCTGCCTGTCTCGCCGGTTTCAATCGCACGAAGGATGTTATCCAGCTCGTCGCCAATGAACATTGAAACAATTGACGGAGGCGCCTCATTTCCGCCCAAACGATGATCGTTACCCGGGCTGGCTACGCAAACACGAAGCAAGGATGAATACTCATCCACCGCCTGCATTACCGCAACCAAGAAAAGCAGGAACTGTGCGTTCTCCCGAGGAGATTTGCCCGGGTCGAGCAGATTCTGGCCATCATCGGTTGAAAGCGCCCAGTTGTTGTGCTTACCGGAACCATTCACCCCGGCGTACGGTTTTTCCTGAAGCAGGCAGGCAAAACCATGTTTATTGGCTACATTGCGCATGACTTCCATGGTAAGCTGGTTGTGGTCAGTCGCAATGTTACTGGTCTCAAAAATAGGTGCCATCTCATGCTGAGAAGGAGCGACCTCGTTGTGCTTGGTCTTGGAATAGATTCCTAATTTCCACAGTTCACGGTCTAAGTCCGCCATAAACGCAGCGACACGCGGTTTAATATGCCCAAAATAGTGGTCATCCATCTCCTGCCCTTTCGGTGCGCGCGCACCGAATAGAGTGCGCCCAGTCAAGCGCAGGTCTTCACGCTCATCGAACAGCTCTTTATCCACCAGAAAATATTCCTGCTCTGCACCAACCGTGGTATTCACCCGAGTTGCCGTTGTATTGCCAAACAGCCGCAGGATGCGCAGTGCCTGGGTATTGATAACCTCCATAGAACGAAGAAGCGGGGTTTTTTTATCCAACACCTCACCGGAGTAGGAGCAGAACGCTGTTGGAATATAAAGGGTTCCATCCATAACAAAAGCGTAAGAGGTTGGGTCCCACGCTGTATAGCCGCGCGCCTCAAACGTGCTGCGCAGGCCGCCTGATGGGAAAGAGGAAGCATCCGGCTCGCCCTTGGTAAGTTCCTTGCCGGAAAAATCCATCAGAGCTTTTCCGTCACCATCCGGTGTAATAAACGAATCATGCTTTTCGGCAGTCACGCCGGTCATTGGCTGGAACCAGTGGGTATAATGAGTCGCACCCTTTTCCAGCGCCCAATCCTTCATGGCACTGGCAACAACGTCCGCAATGTTTTTTTCCAGTTCAAGCCCCTGCGTCATTGTTTTTTTCATCGACTGGTAGATATGCTTAGGCAGACGCTCTCTCATGACAGCATCGTTAAACACCTGACAGCCAAACTTTTCAATGACATTAAATCTTTCGGACATATGTACCTTCTTTCTGCGCATCCGCGCACGGAATTTTAAGCGTATTAAAAAGAGAGCATACCTGCACGAAAAGGCGCAACGGCTCAAAACAGCCGAAACGCCTTGTGCAGAACTTCTTTATTACGGATCGAGACGGTTCACATCACGCGGGAACATGCTGGTCTCACGGATGTTTGCACGGTCAAGCAGTTTCATCACCAAACGCTCCAGACCGATGCCAAGGCCGCCATGCGGAGGCATGCCGTATTTGTGGATTTTTAAATAGGTCTCAAACTCAGCCGGGTCCATATGCATGACTTTCATCTTTTCAACCTGCTCGTCATAATCATGGATACGCTGCCCGCCGGTGGTAATTTCCAACCCACGGAACAACAGGTCGAAGCTGAGCGCGAAACGGCTGTCCTCACGGTCATTCATGGCGTAAAACGGACGTTTTGCCGCCGGGAAGTGGGTAACGAAAATAAAATCGCTGTCATATTCCTTCTTCGCGTAATCGCAAAGCGCCGCCTCATCCTCAGGGCTGAGGTCATAACGCTGGCGGCCGCCAAGCAGTTCAACCGCTTCCATAAAAGTAATAGACGGGATGGATTTGATTTCCGGAATGACCGGGCTTAAGATCATCAGCTCGTTCTGATAATGCTCTTTGATGTAAGCGAATACATATTTGAGCATTGCCGTCTCCATTTCCATGACATCGTTCATGGAAGAGATAAAGCCCATTTCAAAATCCAAGCCGGTGTATTCATTAAGATGGCGGGAGGTATTATGACGCTCCGCACGGAAAACAGGCCCTACTTCAAACACACGGTCAAAGAAAGCAACCGCGGTCTGTTTGTAGAACTGCGGGCTCTGCGCCAAGAACGCAGGCTGGTCGAAATAATCGAGCTTAAAGATATTCGCGCCGCCTTCCGCGCCCGCCGCATTGATTTTCGGGGAATGAATCTCGGTAAACCCGTTCTGAATCATAAACTTACGGAACCCGGAAACAACGCCTTCGGTGAGCTTAAACACCGCACGCTCATACGGGTTGCGCAGTGCCACCGAACGGTTATCGAGATTCGCGTCAAGTGAACAGCCAAGGCGGCGGTTACCGACCTTAAGCGGATATTCTTCTTTCGGAGTGGAGAGCAGCTCCACCTCACGAATGGAAAGTTCCAGCCCGTAAACGGCACGCGGCTCTTCACGAAGCACACCGGTTACCTGTACATAGCAACCGACTTTCAAATCATCTACCGAGCAGCTGCATTCATCCGCCGCATAAACACTCTGGAGAAGATATCTTCCTGTGCGCAGCACAAAAAAGCGGATGGAACCCATATCACGGACACGATGGACGCAAGCGTCTACCGTAACCGTTTCCCCAATCTTACCTTTCAGCTCTTCCAGCGTGTAAAAGGTTTTGCGGGGCTCACCACAAACATTAATCAAACCTGTTCACCTCATTGTTTATTCAGACAGTTTTTTCTCCAAAACGCCTTTAATATCCTTCGGATTCGCGACACCCTTCAGCCGTGATGTACACTGACCCATCAGGAACCCAAATACCTTCTTTTCACCGGCGCGATACTGTTCCACCAGGTCCGACCGCTCCGCAAGAACAGCGTCAACCGTACCGTTCACCGCGTTCATGTCATTTGCAACTAAGAAACCGTTCGCTTTCGCGATCTCTTCCGGTGAAGCCGGATTCTCCAGCATGTACCGCAGGACCGTTTTACCGTCATTGCGGCTGACTTTGCCGTCATCTACCATTTTTACCAGCTGCGCAAAATACTCAGCAGAGAACGGAATGCCTTCCGTTTCGGTCTCTTTCAGACGGCGCAGCAATTCGGTGAGAACAAAGTTGCAAATGTTTTTATAATTCGGATAAATAGCCACTGCCGCATCAAAGAAGTTTGACAGCGCAACATCGCCTACCAGGATTTTCGCGTCCTTTTCGGTAAGACCATACTCTTCGGTATACTGTTTCAGACGCTCATCCGGCATTTTCGGAAGGGAATCACGGATAGCACGCAGGTCATCATCAGTAAAGTTGATCGGCGGGATATCCGGTTCCGGGAAGTAACGGTAATCATCCGCGTCCTCTTTGGTACGCATCGATTTGGTCGTACCGTGGTTGTCATTAAACCGGCGGGTCTCCTGAATGACCTTTTCACCGCGGTCAAGCAGTTCCGCCTGACGTTTGATTTCATAATCAATCGCGCGGGTGATGGATTTCAGCGAGTTTAAGTTTTTGATTTCCGCACGGGTACCAAATTCTTTCGCATCCGGCGGCATGATAGAAACGTTTACGTCCGCGCGGATAGAGCCCTGCTCCATTTTACAGTCACAGACGCCCGCGTACTGGAGCAGCAGGCTGACCTGCTCCACCAGAGCTCTCGCCTCTTCCGCCGAACCAATGTCCGGCTCGGTAACGATCTCGATCAGCGGAACGCCGCAGCGGTTGTAATCCGCCAAACTGGTGACATTGATCTCGTCATGGATCAGTTTACCGGCATCCTCTTCCAGATGGATGCGGTTGATACGAATCCATTTTTCGCCTTTTTCCGTCTCAATCTTCACCTTGCCGCCCACGCAAAGCGGAAGGTCAAGCTGAGAGATCTGATATGCCTTCGGAAGGTCGGCGTAAAAATAGTTTTTACGGTCAAACTGGGAATATTTATTAATCGAACAGTTCATGGCAAAGCCGGCTTTTACCGCATACTCTACCGCTTTGTGATTAATGACCGGGAGAGTGCCCGGAAAGCCGCTGCAAACAGGACAGCAGCGGGAATTCTGCTCACCGCCGAACTCAGCGGAGCAGGTGCAGAACACTTTGGAATCGGTCAGAAGTTCTGCGTGAATCTCAAGCCCTATAACAGGGATATACTGCATATTTTTTCACCGCCTTGTTCTTATAACGTGGGGGTTTTGCGCTCAAAGCCCTGCTCAAACGCATCCGCCACCTGAATGAGCCTCGCCTCATCAAACGCACGACCTACAACGGACATACCAATCGGCATGCCGTTTTTATCATACCCGCAAGGAGTAGAAATCGCCGGGAGACCCGCAATGTTGACCGTTACCGTGCAGATATCAGCCAGATACATCTTAGCCGGATCGCTGATACCCTCATCAAATCCAAGCGCGGTGCTCGGAGCGGTCGGGGTGATCATAACATCGCACTGATCAAAAATGGCGTTGTATTCCTCGCGAATCTTTCCTTTCAGATAGAGCGCCTTTTTATAATAAGCATCGTAATAACCGCTTGCAAGCGCATAGGTGCCAAGCAGGATGCGGCGTTTTACCTCGGTGCCAAAGCCCTCGTCACGGGTGCGGCGGATGAGGTCGTTATAATCCTCTCCGTTCTGCGCGCGGTAACCGTATTTAATACCGTCATAGCGGGACAGGTTGGAGCTCGCTTCCGCGGAAGAAATAAGGTAATAAGCAGGAACGGCATATTTCAAGCTCGGCATGGAAACCTCAACCGCCTGCGCGCCCATTTCTTCATAAGTCTTGATCGCAGCGTAAACGCTCTGTTTTACCTCTTCATCAATACCCGCTTCGAAAAACTCTTTCGGAACCGCAATTTTCAAACCTTTCAGGCTCTGACCAACCAGAGAAAGCGCATCCGCATGAACGTGTTTTGAGGTCGTCCCATCGTGCGGGTCAAATCCGCAAAGCTGATTAAAGATAAGACCGCAGTCATACGCGTTGTTTGCAATAGGGCCGATCTGATCCAGTGAAGAAGCGAAAGCCACCAAGCCAAACCGGGAAACCGCACCGTAGGTCGGTTTCAGACCGGTGACGCCGCAGAACGCGGACGGCTGACGAATAGAACCACCTGTATCGGAACCAAGCGCCGCCGGAGCGAGCGAAGCGGAAACGCAAGCCGCCGAGCCGCCGGAAGAGCCGCCCGGCACCTTAGAAAAGTCAAACGGATTGACGGTCTTTTTAAAATAAGATGTCGCTGTGGAACCGCCCATCGCGAATTCGTCCATATTCAGTTTTCCCAGCGTGACAACATTCTGGTCATTGAGCTTCTGCATGACCGTCGCGTTGTACGGCGGGACAAAGTCCGCCAGCATTTTGGAAGCACAGGTGGTTTTTACGCCCTCTGTACAAATGTTGTCTTTGATGCCGAGCGGGATACCGGTAAGCGGTTTCGCGTTTCCGGCATCGATCTGTTTCTGAGCTTCCTTTGCCTGCGCAAGGGCAGACTCTTCGCAGACAGTGATATAGCTTTTAATATCCGGGTCTTTTTCGGAAATTCTGGAAAGATAGGCGCTGGTCACTTCAACTGCCGACAACTCTTTTTGATCCAGCTTTTCCCGCAGACCTCTTACGGTAAGAGATTGTAAGTCCATGATTTACCTTCCTTTAAAAGAGTTTCGGAACTGCGTAATAATTGTCTTCCTGTTCTTTCGCGTTGGCAAGCAATTTTTCGGTCGGATAAGACGGCTGTGCCTGATCCTCTCTCAGCTCCGAAAAATACACGCCTTTATCACGGTGGATATCACCGGTCATTTCAACTTCCTTGATGGAATCCATAATGCCGATGATGACATCCATATCGGAAGAAAAGCTTTTTACCTCCTCTTCCGTCAAAGTAAGCTTGCTCAAATTACACAAATGTTCAAGCAGTTTTTCGTCCTGCATATTCTTCACCGCCCATCTTTTTCTTGGGGTTTTCTAACATAAGTCATTAAAAAATTATACACTATTTGACAGTTACTTTCAAGGGGAAATCTTTCGTCAAGCCACTGAAAACCGGCTTTGCAACACACTTTTTTCGTTCTGTTTGGCACAATGTTTCAGTTTCACGTTACAGATGCGGAGCAAACCGTTTCATAACCGCCTGCGCAACACGAATTCCATCCACCGCGGCGCTCATAATTCCTCCGGCGTAACCGGCGCCTTCTCCGCAGGGATAAACCCCCGGATGAGACAGCGCCTGAAAGGTTTCGTCCCGCTCGATCCGGACTGGAGAGGAGGTTCTGGTTTCCACACCGGTCAAAACCGTATCCGGCGCATCAAACCCATTCTGCTTCCTACCAAAACGGACAAGCCCCTCTTTGAGCAGACCGGTAACATAATCCGGAAACAGCTTTGCGAAATCCCCGGGAGCAATTCCGGCCTGGTAAGACGGCAGGACCCGCCCAAAATCGTAACCGGCCTGTCCGTTCAAAAAGCGCCCTGCCGTTTGAACGGGCGCGGAATAATTTCCGCCTCCCATTCGGAAGGCTGCCTGTTCAAGGTTTCGCTGAAAGGCGATCCCCTCCAGAGGAGATGAACCCATTTTTCGTGGATCAACCGAAACAACCAGCGCAGCATTGGCGTTTTTCTGGTCTCTTGCATATTCGCTCATGCCGTTGACGACAACACCGCCGGCTTCCGACGAAGAAGGCACAACAAATCCGCCCGGACACATGCAGAAAGTGTACACCGCTTCTTCGCCTTTGCGGTAAGAAAGCTGATATTCCCCTTTCGGCAGACTCGGATGCCCCGCAAGTTCATGATACAACGCCTGGTCGACTTCACTCTGAAGATGTTCCACCCGCACACCGACTGAAAACGGCTTCGGAGAAAAGAGATATCCATCCCGGTACAATGTCTCGAAAGTATCCCGTGCGCTGTGCCCGACCGCCAGAATCACTGCCGAAGCGGGCAGCTCCTGCCCGGATGCTATGACCGAACAGACCCGTCCATCACGATACCGCACCCCTTCAAAGCAGGTAGAAAACCTTACTTCCCCACCGTTTTGCTGGATACGCCGGCGGATATTGCGAACGACTGTTTTCAAGTGATCGGTGCCAACGTGTGGTTTGGCGCGAAAACGTATTTCCTCCGGAGCACCGAACTCTATAAAACGCGAAAGTACATATCCGCAACGAGAGTCCCCGATACGTGTAGTCAGTTTTCCGTCTGAAAAAGTCCCCGCGCCGCCTTCACCGAACTGAACATTGCTTTCCGGCGCAAGTGTTCCGGTTTTCCAAAAATGCTCTACCGTTTTTGTACGCTGTTCCACCGGCTCACCCCGTTCAAGCACGGTAACCCGGTAGCCCTGTTCCGATAATAAAAGTGCAGCAAACATTCCCGCTGGACCAAAACCGACCACTACAATAGAGGCTTCTGCCGTTTCGCTGCCCTTTGTTAATTCCAACGGCTGCTCCTTCCGCAGAACGACCTGCGGACTGGCACACCGCCGAACGACCGCTTCTTCACCCTGCTCCAAATCAATCAAAACGGAGTGCACAAAAGTGATCTTTTCTCTGCGCGCGTCCACCGAAGTTTTTGAAATCGCTGCGGAAACAGCCGTTGATGCCGGTACGCCAATTCGTTTGAGCGCACGTTTAACCGCTGCCTCCTGCGGTTCATCCAGCGATGTGCGGATTCCGGAAACCAGAATCGACATAAATACCTCCTTCGTATATCACGGCATTCTGCCCATTCACCCCGCGCTCTTTTGCCAGGGGGTATGAAAACACCAATACCTGTTCAAACAATATTTTATCATAAAGCATTAAAAACTGCCCGCAATCAGCCTCACACAACCTCCGTGAACAAGCCCAAAAGCGGCGGCTGTGAAAGGCACAGCCGCCGCTTGCGGTTACGTCAAAAATCATTTAGGGGACGCGTACACGATTGCTGTATACTCTCCAACGGCCCATACAGTTGATTTCGTTGGGATTTTCACAGACACCGGAACAGTAAACTGCCCTTTTTCCGTGATTTTCTGTTCCAGCAGATCAATCTCGCCAACAACATCGGAAGCCGTAATTGTCGCCAGGTCCTCCGGCGTGCCGATAATCTTCACCGAACCAATATACTGCGTCACCACACTGGCATCTACATTTTCCGGGACATTGACAAGCTTCAAATTACTGTTCGATATTCGGACAGTTTTAGATGAATACCCAGACAGGTCAAAGGAAATCGAAATTTCACCAACATTTTGTGTATTCACAAATGAATCCGGCAATGCAACACTTAAATTAAATATCGCATTCAAATCCAACTGTCGGAAATCAACATAGCCCACATTCACACTTTCAAAATTGTCCAGAACACTGGAAGGAGCAGCAACTTCAATGGTAGACTGGCTCATGGTATATTTCAGCGTGCTTGTGTCAAATCCTTCCGGCACGTTGAGGTAATCAAATGTTACAGGAAGAACTTTCTGTTCCAGAATAGGAACGGTAACAGTATATTTTTCCGTTGAAGCTTCAATATTGTCATCCTCAATCAACGTTCCGTCTTTATCATAAAGCTCCAGACGGCCGTCCGTTACAAGCGTTTCTGTTCGAGATTCCGAATCATCCACCTTGACTACGCATTTTGCCACGCGGTCAATCGACGCCTGTGGCCCCGTTAATGTAACCTTATCCGGCGAAACCGTCGGCGTTCCTTTGATGTAACCATCCTCCGCCTGCACTTCATCGGCAGAAACCGAAAGGGAAAAAGACTTGCTGACGACAGTGTCAAACTGCACCGTAATCTTATCAGGCGTTGCGTAAAGGATCTGATAATCAGTGTTTTCCGAAAGCGAAACTTTCTTACGCACTGTAACTTCCAACTCATATGTTCCAGCTGATGTAACAGCAGACGGCAGCGCAACCACTTCAAAGCTATCCGCTGTTAAAGCGCCGACCTGATACCGTTTTCCCTGCACGGTAACGTTTACAGTCTGCTCATCGCCCTCAACCGGTTCAAGGCCCAGCAACTGCGCACTGGAATTTTCCATATCGATTGTAACAGGTACATTGTAAATGGTTACTCTTGCATCCTCGCTGACAAAAACAGCCACAAGGAACCAGCTGATCACAGCGATCACAACCGAAAGCACCTTGACGAACAGGTTGTTGTCAAACAATTTGGAGAACCAGTTATCACGAAACAGCTTCATCGTTTAAACCTCCCCAAAAAACGGCGCTTGCTTTTCTTTTCAGGAGCTTCCGGGATCAACCGTGCACGCAACAACTGCGTTAAGGTAAAGGAATTAAAATTTCGCTGCAGGCTGCCGTTTTCTGCAACGGAAATCGTTCCCGTTTCCTCTGAAACAACAATGACGAGCGCATCGGAATTTTCACTCATGCCAATGGCCGCACGATGGCGGGAACCCAACTGTTTGTCGACATATTCCCCTTTGGTTGTACTGGGAAGAAAACAGCCCGCCGCAAGAACACGGCCATCCCGCATGATGACTGCTCCGTCATGCATCGGCGAATTCGGGAAAAAGATATTGCACAGCAGCTGAACGCTTGCCTGCGCGTCAATCACCACGCCAACAGGAAGCAGATCGCCAAGCTTTGTTTTGTTTTCTATTACGATAATCGCGCCGGTTTTTGTATTGGAAAGGCGTTCACACGCTTCCACAATCGGCTTGATCGCAGGTGCCCATGCCTGCCCTTTTTCAAAGCTGTTTTCTCCGCCCGCTAAAACGCTTAAACCGGCAATCTTAGTTCGGCCGACTTTTTCTAACGCCCGCCGCAGTTCCGGCTGAAAAACGACGATAATGGCCAAAACACCAAATGTAAAAATATTTGTCAGCACAAATGACATTGTTTTCAAATCAATGATCTGCGCGACAAAATAAGAAACCGCAAGAATCAGAAGACCTTTTACCAGCTGCTCTGCTCTTGTTTCGCGCACCAGCTTAATGGCTTTGTAAACCAGATAGGAAACGAGGAGAATATCAATTAAGTCTGCCAGCGTAAACGTGCGGATAACACTGACAATGGAATTCCACACCAGCGTAATGTATTGCATGCTACCTCTCCTCTTATTTTAACGTCATGGCAAAACAACCAAAACCATGCAATTCTATTGTACCATAAACCAAACGGATTGCAACAAAAGTTCACAGCTTTTTTACAGCATTTTTACCTGTTTTGCGACAAATTCAGCTTCCGATTTTTTGTTAAACGCCCCCGGTGAAAGGCGAACCGCACCGTTTGCACTGCTGCCGTAAAAACGGTGGGCAAGCGGCGCACAGTGCAAACCTGCCCGAACAGCGATTCCAGCCCGGTTAAGCTGTTCGCCGATCTCAGTCGATTCACGGCTTGCATGTGTGAACGAAACGACCGGAACATGCGTTCCGAACCCAAACGCAGGGTCCAGCAAACGCAAATTTTTGTTCTGGCGAACCGCATCCGCCACAAACAGCGCAAGTGACATTTCATGCTGATAAAGCCGGCCGATGCTGCGGCTTTCCACAAAATCAAGCCCTTTGCTCAAAGTAAAAATGCCTACTGTATTGAGCGTACCGCTTTCAAACCGGTCCGGAAGAAAATCCGGCTGCTGCATTTCGTTGGACACGCTCCCGGTTCCTCCTTCCAGCACAGTGGACAAGCTGATATCATCTCCCAAAATCATGAGTCCGGTACCGGTTGCGCCATACAACCCCTTATGCCCAGCCATGCACACCACGCATTTTCCAAGCGAGAATACATCTATGGGAAGAACTCCGGCTGACTGTGCGGCATCTACTACCAAAACCGCCTTTATCTTCCGGCACAGATCGGCCAATTTCTGAATCGGCATAATCTTACCGCTCACATTAGAAGCATGGGTACATACCACCACTGATGTCTTTGGGGTAAACAGCTGTTCAAAATGCTCTACTGTTTCATCCTCCGTTAATCCGGGTTCCGCGTAACTGACGGTGATTCCGCGCTCTCCCGCAAGCGCATACAATGGACGGTAGACCGAATTATGTTCCAAAACGGAAGTAACAACATGATCGCCCTTTTTGAGAAGCCCTTTGAGCGCCATATTAAGTGCCTGTGTACAATTCACGGTGAAAATCACCTTCTCGGTCTCCGCATGAAAAAACGCCGCCGCCTTCTTTCTTGTTTTATACACCATATTCCCGGCCCGCATAGAAAAATCATGCCCACTGCGGCCCGGATTCCCTCCAAAATGCCGCACCGCCATAGAAGCTGCCTGCGCCACTGCGTCCGGCTTGGGATAGGTCGTAGCGGCATTGTCAAAATAAATCAAAATCATCACCCTGTTTCCGTCGGCTGTAAAACCGACCCGACTCTGCCCTGCCCTCTGTGTTGCCCAAACAGTTTGTCCGCCCCGGCGGCAAAGCCCTTCCGGCGGACGACCACGCGCCACACCAGCATGATGCGGAGCCATCCGGAAGAACTCCCGTCACACCGCCGGTTTAATGAATCTGCGCCGTTCCGAGTACAGGAATCCCGACACGTTCCAACATTGCACGGAGTGCAGCCGGATCCTGTTTGACCACAATGCTGTAACCGCACCCGCGTTTGGAATAACCGGAGGGGGTGCGGACAATACCTACATGGATTCCTTTTGAGGAAAGATAATCCTTGGCTTTGTAAGCATGTGTGATGGAACGGAGCATGATCAGGTTTTTCACAGGTTATCACCACGATTCGGCCAAAGCAGGCTTTTTCTTTAGAAAACAGCAGAAAACACCGTTTTCTACTTTCATGATATGCAAAACCTTCTTTAAATGCTCCCGAAAGATATTCACTCGCAAATTGTGTACAAACAAAAAACGCTCCGCTTTTGCGGGGCGTTTTCAAATTCATCAACTCGGTAAACACACGATATGAAACAATCAATCCAGCCGCTCAATAAGTGCGACCGCATGCGCGGCGATTCCTTCCCCTCTGCCGGAAAAGCCAAGGCGTTCTTCGGTTGTAGCCTTGACGCTGACCTGCGAACGATCGATTTCACAGGCGTCCGCAAGGACTGCACGCATCTGCTCGATATAGGGTTTGAGCTTGGGCGCCTGTGCGATCACAGTGCTGTCAATGTTGCCAACGCGGTACCCTTCCCGCCGCAGGATGTCAATCACCTTCCGAAGCAGCTCGATGCTGTCCGCCCCGCTGTACGCAGGGTCGGTATCCGGAAAATGAACACCGATATCGCCCAGCGCCGCGGCCCCCAGCAGGGCGTCCATAATCGCGTGGGTCAGAACATCCGCGTCGGAATGGCCGAGCAAACCGAGCGTGTGGGGAATCTCCACCCCGCCGATGATAAGTTTACGCCCTTGTGTCAGGCGGTGAACGTCATATCCATGTCCAATGCGAATCATAAACATCCTCTTTTCTTTATCCGCCATCCAAGACCCTGCTTGCTTCAGCGATTATTATCCCGCAAAAAAGCATTTGCGATGGCCAGGTCATCTTCAGTCGTAAGTTTAATATTTCGGTAACTTCCACAAGTCATATACACCCGGTGCCCAGCGTATTCCACAAGCTGACAGTCATCGGTAAAATCCAGCCCGGATCGACGGGCAGCTTCAATTCCCTGCAGATAAACCTCCCGGCGGAACACCTGGGGCGTTTGCGTAAGGTAAAGACTGCTTCGGTCAGGTGTGGCAGTAATCATCCCGTCGGGTGAAACAACTTTTACCGTATCCTTGACCGGAACACCTAACGTAGCGGCGCCGAAGCGTTCGGCATCCGCAAGCACGCGGGTGATCTCTTCCGGGGAAACAAACGGGCGTGCGCCATCATGGATCGCAACATATTCTGCCGACGGATCCGCCGCTCTGACACCTTCAAGTACCGACTGCTGGCGGGTCTCGCCGCCGGCGACAATCCGTGTCACCTTTTTCAGAGCAAAAGTTTCTTTCAACTGCCGGTACTGTGCAAGACGCTCTTCCCGGGTGACCACAACCACTTCACCGATTTCTTCCACCTGCTCCAGCGCACGGATACTTCTTACCACTACCGGCACACCGCCGAATTCGAGCAGCAGTTTATCCACACCCATCCGCGAGCTGCTTCCCGCAGCGACTACGATTGCTGATACCACGAAACGACCGCCCTTCCTTTTCTTTTGCTTTTATTGTAGCAGGAGTTCGGCCTCCTTACAACCCGCGCCGGTCGTTTTTTCTTTACAGATGAGAGACAGAGCGGTATAATACAGACAAACAAGACTCGGCTTACAGGAGGACAACCATGGATTTTCTTTCCACCATTCAAAACCGTTTACTGATCTTCGACGGTGCGTTTGGCACTGTTTTGATGGAGCGCGGACTTAAACCCGGTGAAAACCCCACCGTGCTGAACATGACCATGCCGGAGGTCGTGACCGATATCCACAAAAATTACCTGGAAAGCGGCGCGCAGGTGGTCACCCTGAACACCTTCAGCAACAGCCGTTATAAAATAGAAGGACTTCCTTATTCGCTGGACGACATGGCGCACGCCGCGTTTGAATGTGCGATCAAAGCGGTGGAGGCCGCTGGAAAGTCAGCGTTCCTCATCTATGACATCGGCCCGTGCGGCAAGCTGCTGGAGCCGATGGGTGAAGTGACCTTTGAGGAGGCATATGATCTTTATAAAGAGCAAGCGGTCGTCGCTGAAAAATACGGTGCAGACGCCATCCTCATCGAGACCCAGTCCGACCTTTTTGAGATGAAGGCCGGTCTTCTGGCCGCAAAGGAGAACACATCTCTTCCGGTCATCTGCTCGATTACACTGGAAGCAAACGGGCGCACCTACACCGGCGGCTGTCTGGAAAGCATTGCCGCAACGCTGGAACGGCTTGGCGCGGACGCCATTGGCTTAAACTGCAGTGTCGGCCCGAAAGACCTGCTTCCTTACGCGAAACAGCTGCTGCAGCTTACCTCCCTGCCAGTCATCGTTCAGCCGAACGCCGGACTTCCGCAGGAGCGGGATGGCGTAACGGTGTTTGACACCACTCCAGACGAGTTTGCAGACATCATGGCGGAGCTTGCAAAAGCAGGCGCGAACATTCTGGGCGGCTGCTGCGGCACCAATTATGAGTACATCCGCAAGCTGACAAAAGCGGTGGAAGGAATCACGCCCGTCAAACGGACGGTGGAACCGGTCGCATGCGCCTGCACCCCATCCGTATTTGTCGCGGTGACGGCAGATACCGAAAAGGTTGATCTCATCACGCCGCAAAACGCAGAAGAGATCGCAGGATATATCCAGTCACAGGATTTTGACAGTTTGATGGACATTGCGCTGGACAAAGCGTATGAAGGCGACGCCGAATATATGATGCTGGACCTCACCCTGCTGCCCGGCCTCTCTCCGGACGAGGCGGCCGCAGCCATCCGCTTTTTACAGACAACGGTTCGGCTCCCGCTCGGAATTGCCGCGCACAGCGAAGATGCTGCGAAACAGGCGGCGCGTTTTTACAACGGAACACCGTATATTATCATCAAATAAAAAACGGGTATGCGTTTTTCGCATACCCGTTTTCTGCAATCATGTTCTCAATACCGGTCTCCCTGCAAAAGCAATGCGGAATAACGTTTGGGAGCAACCCCAAACTCCGCTTTGAAACTGCGGGAAAAGTTGGAATAATCGCTGAAGCCGCTTTGAATAAACGCCGCGTTCACACTTTCCCCGTCCATCAGGCAAGAGCGAGCGGTCATTAACCGCTTTTTCATCACATACTGGTGCAAGGTGAAGCCGACATTCTGTTTAAACTGCCGGCCTAGATGGTATTTGCTGATATAAAACCGTTTTGCCAGCTCATCAAGCGAAAGGTCGTCCGTCAGGTTTTCGTTGATATAGCGGATGATATCGGTGATTTTTTCATTGCTGCTTACATCAGGAAGCAATTCGCCGGACATATCAAAATAGGTCTGGTTAAGCAGAACGAGCAGTTCGGTCATATAAGCGCGGAACAGAGTCTGGCTGCCGTAATTTTCGCCGCCGTAAACCTTTTCCAGCCGTTCATACAACCGCTTAAACGCACGGGCAGTCTCCCCTTCCGGACGCAGCAGATTGTTGTGGTTGCGCGCAGAATCATCAAAGCAGGCGGTTAAATCAATCTCACCCTGCTCGATCTGGCGGATATAACCAGGATGCACCCAAATGACGATCCGTTCATAAATTTGACCCAGCTCAATGAGCGGACGGTGTACCTCCCGGTTGCTGATGAGCAGGATATCGCCCGAACGAAGGTGGTAGTTCTTCCCTTCGATCACACAGCTTACCTTACCGGAGATAAAATAATAGATCTCGTAAAAATCGTGGTTGTGGTACTCCACGTTCAATGGTTTGTTGTCTGAAAAATGCAGCAGTTCCACATTGGGGCGATTCATCACCTGACGGGGATTAAACTCTTGAGGATGGGCAGACATAAACTTTCTCCTTACTGTATTGATCCCAAAAATTGTTTCATTTTTCTTGCTTTTCGGCACCCAGTTATCCAAAACAAACCGGTAGTTTGAGCAAAATAGATTCCGATTTAATAGTACAGCAATTTTTGCAAATTTTCAAGCAATAATAGCTATTTATTTTGCAAAAAACATTGTATACTGAAAGCATATTAAAAAGGAAAGAAGGGGCGGTTATGTCTTTTATCAACGATTCTTTTATGCTGCAAAGCGACACAGCACGACTGCTTTATCACGGCCATGCGGAAAAGATGCCGATTTTCGACTATCACTGCCATTTGAACGCCGGAGAGATCCTGCAAAACAAACAGTTTGCAAACATTACAGAGCTCTGGCTTTCCGGCGACCACTACAAATGGCGGCTGATGCGCGCCAACGGGGTGGATGAACGATACATCACCGGCGACGCTGACCCTTACGAAAAATTTGAAAAATGGGCGGAAACCGTTTCCAGAAGCATTGGAAACCCGCTCTATCACTGGACCCATCTTGAGCTTGCACGTTATTTTGGCTTTGATAAGCCGCTGTGCAAAGAAACGGCGAAAGAGGCTTATGACGCCTGCAACGCTCTCCTCAAAACTGAGGATTTCCGCGCGCGCAGACTAATCGAACGCTACGGCGTTGCCGCCCTCTGCACCACCGACGACCCGGCGGACAGTTTGAGCGACCACATCGCGCTGGCAAACGATCCGAGTTTCTCGGTCAAAGTCCTGCCGACTTTCCGGCCGGACAAGGCGATCCACCTGGAAAACGACGGGTTTGCGGAATATGTGAAAACACTGGCAGACACTGCCGGCATGGAAATCAAAACCTTTGACGATATGAAGAGCGCCCTGCTCAAACGCGCGGAATTCTTCAAAGAACACGGTTGTTTGCTTTCGGACCACGCGTTCGGCGCACCTCAGTTCGGAACCTACACCAAAGCGGAAGCGGAAACCGCATTCAAAAAAGCGCTGGCAGGCAAGCCGCTCAGCGAAACAGACGTAAACGCTTACCACACCCTTATCATGGTCTTTTTGGGCGGCGTTTATGAACAGCTCGGTTTCGCCATGCAGATGCATCTGGGCGTTGTGCGCAATGTCAACACCCCAATGTTCCGCATGGTCGGGGCAGACACCGGGTTTGACGCCATCGGCGAAGCGATTTCGGTGGAGTCCATCATCCGACTGCTGGATCTCATGGAACAGCAGAACGCATTGCCTAAAACGATCCTGTACAGCTTGAACCCCAATGACAACGACCGTCTGGCGGTTGCGGCGGGCTGCTTCCAGAAAGGGCCGGACGCCGGGAAGATTCAGTTTGGCGCAGCCTGGTGGTTCAATGACCATCGGGACGGAATGGAAGCGCAGATGCGCGCGCTGGCAAACACCGGTCTGCTCGCCAACTTTGTCGGTATGCTGACCGATTCACGCAGTTTTGTTTCCTATACCCGGCATGAATACTTCCGCCGCATCCTCTGCAACCTGATCGCGACCTGGGTGGACGCAGGCGAACTTCCAGCTGACTTTGACTGGCTCGGCGGAATTGTGGAAGACATTTGTTTTAACAACGCCGCAAAATTCTTTGGACTTATCCGCTAAAAAGTTTTATAATAAAATCAACAAAACTATATAAAACAACTACACCCTCTCTCATAAGGAGGAATTCCAATGACAATCCACCAATGGCCATCCTGGGATGAACTTCCCGCTATAAAAAATATGCCGGACTGTACAATCGACCGGGACGGAAAGAAAATCGCCAATACAGAACAATGGGAAAAACAGAGAGCTTATTTAAAAGAAATGTTTGCCCATTATATGTATGGGCATCTGCCCGAAGAGCGCGGGCCTGTGTCCGCCCGGCTGACCGCACGGGAACCAAAATACAACGAAAAAGCTGTGGAAGAATCCATCGAACTGACCTTTGGCGCCGAAAAAGCGATTACGCTTCATCTGCGGCTGATTTATCCTAATCGTTCCGGGGTGCGGTTCCCGGTCATCATCCGTGCTTATGACGATCTGCGTGACCCGGTTCCTCTGGAAGAAAAGGCAGTGACTGAATACGGTTACGCGCTTGCCACCTTCTGCCGCAGCGACCTGTGCGGTGACCGCACGATGCGGGAAATGCTCCGGCGCTACCGCAGCGGGGAGATTCCTACCGACGAAGGCGCGCTCAAAGCCGTGAAAAAGTTAGACGCTCTTACCCCGGCGGATGAAGACCTGACTCAGTTCACAAGCGCTCTGGAACAGGCATATCCCGGTTACGACTGGGGGCACATCGCCCAATGGGGGTTTGGTTACAGCATTGTGACCGATTATCTTATCACACTGCCGGTCATTGACAAAGGAAAAATTTGCTTTACCGGGCATTCCCGCCTTGGAAAAGCCGCGCTGTGCGCCGGTATTTATGATGAACGCGCAGCGGTCACAGCTCCCGCGGGTTCCGGATGCGGCGGCGTTGGTTCCTTCCGCTTTTTAGGCGGACATGAAGACATCCGGCAGGATTACACCATCTGCGAAACGATTGGCAACATTACGAATTTCGCGCCGGAATGGTGGTGCCCGGAATTTGCTTCGTTCGGTGACAACAGCATTTATCCCGAACGGGAAGAACGCTTGCCGTTTGACGCGAACACCCTGCGCGCCGCGGTTGCTCCCCGTGCCTGCTTCTCCACCGAAGGGCTTTCGGACGATTGGTCCAACCCATGCGGCACCCAGTTTGCCTGGGAAGACGCACAGCCGCTGTTTGATGCGCTTGGCGTACCAGAGAAAAACGGCATCTATTACCGGGAAGGCGGGCATGCGCAAAACGAGCTGGACTGGCAGGCTCTTTTGACCTACTGTAACTATTTATGGTTTGGAAAACCGCTTACTGAAGACATTAATAAAACCTACTTTGAGCGGTAAGTTTTCTCCATAACGGGTATTAAAATATGATTTTTCAAATTTAAAATAGAAAGGAAGTATGTTATGAGCGCACTTTATGACTGTTGGCTTCGCTACAACACCAACATCGACCGGCTGGACAAGGAGATGCTCAAAGCAAACCTCGCTTCCGTAAGCGTGGAAAACGGTGACGATATCACCGCATCCGCCGTGGAAGAGATTGGGCGTTTTTGCAAGGCTGTCGGCCTGGAAGAACCAAAGCTCGTGGAAAGCGGCGCCAGCCTGCGTCTGGTTTCTGGTCTTGCCGCCATCGGCCACAAGGACGGATATGTCATTGAAAAAAGCAGCCACGGCTTCATGGTTTGCGGTGACAGTTCCACCGGCCTTCTTTACGGCGTATTCAGCCTGCTTCAGAATCTGGCATCCGGGAAAAGTCCCGAAGAATGCTGCAAAATGGATTATCCGCGCAACCCCATCCGAATGATCAACCAATGGGACAACGGTGACGGAGACATCGAGCGTGGTTATGCCGGCCGCTCCATCTTCTTCAAAGATTATAAATTCATGGATGATGTAAGCCGCATCAAGGATTATGCAAGACTGCTTTCCTCGGTGGGTATCAACGCCATCTCCATCAATAACGTTAACGTTCACTTTAACGAGACGAAATTCATCACGCCGGAATATCTGCCCGCCGCGGCGCGTTATGCCGACGTGTTCCGCCGCTACGGCATCAAGATGTACATGTGCATCAACTTTGCTTCTCCCATTCAGCTGGGCGGGCTGGACGTTTCCGACCCGCTGGATGAAAAGGTCCGTACTTGGTGGAAAGAAGCGGTCAAGGAAATTTACAAAGTCATCCCCTATTTTGGCGGATTCTTAGTCAAAGCGGATTCGGAAGGCCGTCCCGGCCCATTTACCTACGGGCGCAACCACGCAGACGGTGCCAATATGTTAGCAGAAGCGCTTGCGCCTTACGGCGGTTTGGTCATCTGGCGCTGCTTTGTTTACAACTGTCATCAGGACTGGCGTGACCGTAAGACCGACCGTGCCCGTGCGGCGTATGACCACTTTATGCCGCTGGACGGAAAATTTGCGGACAACGTCATTTTGCAGATCAAAAACGGTCCGATGGATTTCCAGATCCGCGAGGCGGTTTCCCCGCTGCTCGGCGCTATGCCGCACACCAATCAGCTGCTGGAGTTTGAGATCACGCAGGAATACACCGGGCAGCAGAAACAGCTGTGTTACCTCGTTCCCCTTTGGAAGGAAGTTCTGGATTTTGACACCTACGCCAAAGGCGAGGGCTCCTATGTGAAAAAGATGTGCGATGGCAGCCTGCACAACCCGACCCACTCCGGTCTGGCGGCAGTTTCCAACATCGGTGACGACGAATGCTGGACCGGCCACCCGCTCGCGCAAGCAAACCTGTATGGTTACGGGCGTCTTTGCTGGAACGCAGACCTCTCCTCGGAAGAGATTGCGAGAGAGTGGATTGTATTAACGCTGGGTATGGCTGACGGCGTGATGGACACGGTTCTCCCCATGCTGATGACCTCCCGCGAAGCTTACGAAAACTACTCCTCCCCGCTTGGTGTCGGCTGGATGGTTTATCCGCATCACCACTATGGCCCGAACATTGACGGATATGAGTATACTCCGTGGGGCACCTACCATTTTGCTGACTGGAAAGGCGTTGGCGTAGACCGTACCGTCGCGACCGGTTCCGGTTATACCAGCCAGTATTTTGAACCGAACGCCTCCATGTATGAAAACCTTGAAACCTGTCCGGAAGAGCTGCTCCTCTTCTTCCATCATGTAGACTACACCTATATGCTGAAAACCGGTAAAACACTGATCCAGCATGTGTACGATACCCACTTCAAGGGTGTTGAAATGGTGGATGAATATGTTAAGGCATGGGATTCTTTGGAAGGCAAGGTGCAGGATGACATCTTTAAGCTGGTCAAGGAACGTTTTGCTATCCAGCAGAACGACTGCAGAGACTGGCGGGATATTGTCAACACCTATTTCTACCGTCACACCGGTATTCCGGATGCGCACGGGCGGAAAATCTATCCATAATCATACAATCAAAGCCGGCTGCTGTTTTTACGGCCGGCGTGCAATCAAACAGAAAGGATGAATGAAACCATGGCAAATTTGAAAGACAAAGTTATTGTAATCACCGGAGCGGGAGGCGTTCTGTGCAGCTTCTTCTCCAAAGAACTGGCGAAAGACGGCGCGAAAATCGCTCTTCTCGACCTCAATCTGGAAGCGGCACAGAAATTCGCGGATGAGATCAACCAGAACGGCGGTAAGGCGATTGCTGTTCAGTGCAATGTTCTGGAGCCGGAAAATGTGAAGAAAGCGCACGAAGAAGTGAAAAAAGCGTTTGGCCCGTGTGATATCCTCATCAACGGCGCAGGCGGAAACAACCCGATGGCGACCACCACTCAGGAACTGTTCCGCGTGGAAGACTGGAAAAACCCGAACGAGCGCACCCTGCTTGATATTGACGCAAACGCGTTTATGAAAGTGTTCTCCATCAACTTCATGGGCACCCTCATTGTGACTCAGGAATTCGCTCCGGATATGGTTGAAGCCGGAAAAGGTTCCATCTTAAACATTTCTTCCATGGCTTCCGCTTCCCCGATGACCAAGGTTCCGGCTTATGCGGCTGCCAAAGCAGGTATTACCAACTTCACAAAATACCTCTGCGTTTACTTTGCGGAATGCGGCATCCGTGTTAACGCCATTGCTCCGGGCTTCTTTGAGACCCATCAGAACGCAGCTCTGCTCCGCAATCCGGACGGTTCTCTGACCGAGCGCAGCCACAAAATTCTCAACCATACCCCGATGAAACGATTCGGTGTGGAGCAGGACCTCATCGGTACCGTTCGTTACCTGCTGGATGACGAAGCTGCGGCATTTGTCACCGGTATTGAAGTGCCGATCGACGGCGGTTTCTGGGCTTACTCCGGCGTCTGATTTCATTTTACGCAAATGGGGCAGCTCCTCCGGCAAAGGGGAGCTGCTATACCCGCATTAAACAGCGGCATAGCCGCCAAAACCAATATACAGGAGGAACGAAACCATGAGAATGACCTTCCGCTGGTACGGAGAAAACAACGACAATATTTCGTTGCAGGCCATCAAACAGGTGCCATACATCAAAGGCATCATTACCTCCCTGCTGGATATTCCGGCCGGTGAGTTGTGGGAACTCGACGATATTTTAAAGGTAAAGGCACAGGTAGAGAAAGCCGGCCTGACTCTGGACGGCATTGAGAGCGTCAATGTTCACGAAGACATTAAACTGGGCCTTCCCAGCCGTGAGAAATACATTGAAAACTACAAGAAAACACTGGTCAACCTGGGCAAAGCAGGCATCCACATGGTCTGCTACAACTTTATGCCTGTGTTTGACTTCACCAAAACCGAAATGGCATATATGCTGCCGGACGGTTCCAACACCATGGCGTTTGACCAGAGCGTAATCGACGCTTCCAGCCCGGACGATATGTTCAAAATGGTTGAATCCGGCGCGAATGGCTTTGTCCTTCCGGGATGGGAACCGAGCCGCATTCCGTACATTAAAGAGTCCCTCGAAAAATATAAAGGCGTAACCGATGAGGATCTGCGTGAAAATTACAAGTATTTCCTGCAGCAGGTCATTCCGGTCGCGGAAGAAAATGATATTAAAATGGCTGTCCATTCGGATGACCCGCCGTGGAACCTGTTCGGTCTGCCGCGTATTGTCAACAACAAAGAAAGCCTACAGAAGATCGTGGACATGGTAGATTCCCCGTCCAACTGCCTGACCGTCTGCACCGGTTCGCTGGGTTCCAATCCGAACAACGACATTCTTGATATTGTCGACCATTTCTCCAAGATTGACCGTATTGCGTTCATGCATATCCGCAATATCAAGTTTGTGAAACCGGGTATGTTCTACGAAGGCGCGCATCTCACCGAAGAGGGTGACATCAACATTTACAAGGTTCTTGAGATCCTTCACAAAAACGGCTACAACGGCCTCATCCGTCCTGACCACGGCCGAATGATCTGGAACGAAAACGGCCGTCCTGGTTACGGCTTATATGACCGTGCTCTGGGTGCGGCATATATGGTCGGTATCATTGAAGCGCTGGAGAAATCCGGTAAATAACAGAACAGAGGGCATACATATGGATAAAATTTTTGAAACCATTGGCAAAATCGGAATTGTCCCGGTCATCAAGATTGATGACCCGGAAAAAGCGGTGCCCCTCGCAAAAGCGCTTACCGAAGGCGGGCTGCCGGTCGCGGAAGTGACCTTCCGCACCGCACAGGCGGCGGAATCCATCTCCCGCATCAGCCGTGAATGCCCGGATATGCTGGTCGGCGCAGGTACTGTGCTGACAACCGAGCAGGTTGACGCTGCCGTTGCGGCCGGCGCAAAGTTTATCGTTTCTCCGGGGCTGAATCCGCGCGTGGTAAAATATTGCGTAGACAAGGGCATCCCCATGATTCCGGGCTGTTCCAGCCCGAGCAATATTGAGACTGCGCTGGAGCTGGGACTGGACGCTGTGAAGTTTTTCCCGGCGGAAGCGGCCGGCGGGCTTGCCATGATCAAAGCCATGAGCGCGCCTTACGGCAATGTAAAGTTTATGCCGACCGGTGGTATCTCCCCGAAAAACCTCAACGAATACCTCTCTTTCCCGAAGATCATTGCCTGCGGCGGAAGCTGGATGGTACCGGACGCACTTTTGAAAGAGGGCCGGTTTGATGAAATCACCGCGCTGGCTAAACAGGCTGTTCTGACCATGCTCGGCTTTAAACTGGTGCACATCGGCATCAATGCCGGCACCGGTGAAGCGGCTATGCAGCAGGCAAAGCAGTTTGCAGCGCTGTTTGGTATGATGATTAACGACGGAGAAAAGTCCATTTTCATGGACGACGTCATTGAAATCATGAAATTCAACGGACGCGGCACCAACGGGCACATTGCCATTGAAACGAATGATATCGAACGTGCTATTTTCTTCCTGGAAAACAAGGGCATATCTTTCTGTGAAGATTCTAAAACCTACGATGCAAAAGGCAAACTGAATCTGGTCTACCTGGACGGTGAAATTGGCGGATTCGCCTTACACCTTAAACAAAAAGCATAAAACCGGAGGACAGTCATGGAAAAACAATTTGACGCCATTAGCCTTGGAGAGGTTATGCTCCGGTTCACACCGGTAGGGCGGGAACGCCTCTGCCGCGCTACCACGCTGGACAGCCGCGCGGGTGGTTCCGAACTCAATGTAATGGCAGGTGTGGCGGCACTGGGACTGAAAACCGCGTTTGCCACCAAACTGCCGATCAACGCCATTCGGGATTATATCACCGGGCAGATGCGCACCCTTGGTGTGGATGACTGCTACGTGATTGACGACACCGAAGAAGGCGCACGGGTTGGAACCTATTACATGGAAACCGGTGCGACACCCCGCAAGCCGAGCGTTGTCTACGACCGGAAACATTCTTCAGTCACCCGTTTCCGCGCGGAAGAACTTCCGGATTCTATTTATACCAACACCAAGCTGTTCCACACCAGCGGCATTACGTTGGCGCTTTCGGATGAGGTCTGCAAAAACGCGACCGCTGTTATGAAACGCTTCCATGAAAGCGGCGCGCTCATCTCGTTTGATGTAAACTACCGCGCCAATCTTTGGTCGGAAGAAAAAGCGAAAGCAGCCATTGAGGCGGTTCTTCCCTTTGTGGATTTTCTGTTCATCTCAGAAGAAAGCTGCCGCAGGATGTTTGGGCGTACGGGAGAACTCAAAGACATTTTAAAAGAGTTCGCTAAGACCTATTCGCTCAAGGTGGTTGCTACCACCAAGCGGAAGATCAACAGCCCTTCCAGCCACGATTTCACCTCCCTGCTCTACGATGCGGCTGCCGATGTATTCTATACCGAAGAGCCGTATCAAAACATTGAGGTGGTTGACCGGATCGGCAGCGGAGACGCTTACGTTTCCGGCGTGCTGTACGCCATCCTTTCCGGTTGTTCCATGCAGCAGGCTGTTGAATACGGCAATGCTATGGCTGCAATGAAAGAAACCGTAACCGGAGACTTCCCCTGCACCAGCAAGCGGGAGATCGACGCGTTGATTAAAGCGCACCATTCCACCGGTCCACAGAGCGAGATGAACCGGTAAAAACAAGTAAAAAGCCTTTGCATCATGCAAAGGCTTTTCTTTTTTGTTTGATAAAAGCTCTCATGACCTGATATTCACTCCAATTGACCAAATTGCAGAACAATCAGATGTCTGGCTCACCTGTTCAACCAAAAAGCGGGCATGATTCTTTGGGGCGATTCGTTCTGTAAAACCTGTGTCATTCAAAATAAAAACAGATCTGCCTTTTTACAGCAGACCTGTTTTACTTTTTCTGTTAGTTTATGATTCTTCCGGCGGGCGAACAACGATTTTTCCGTCCTCCAGTTCCACCAGAAGTTTTCCGCTTTTTTCTACTCCCAGCTGTTGCAGATACTCCCGCGGAATCTGAATCCGGCCGGCGCGGTCAACGACCGCATACTCAACATGCGTATTCTCCGCTTCGGTCGAAAGATGGCTGAGTTCATCCGCGTAGGATGTACGCCGCAGGATTTCACTGCTGGTTCTTCCATCACGGATAGCAACCACTCGATCCACTTTTTTGGAAAGCGCCATATCGTGGGTGACTATAATGATTGTAACCCCAGTCGCCCGATTGATCTCGTTGAACACATTCAAAATCTGACTGGAAGTATTGGAATCCACCGCTCCGGTCGGCTCATCTGCCAGAAGCAGTCTGGGATTGTTCGCCAGCGCAATAGCAATTGCAACTCTCTGTTGTTCACCACCGGACATTTCCTGCAAACGGCTGTTTTTTCGATGAGAAAGGCCAACCGCATCCAGCAGTTCCAATGCGCGGTTATGATCCACTTTTCCGTTCAAACGCATAGGCAGTTCTACATTCTCCCGCGCGGAAAGGTATGGAAGGAGGTTTCTTGCATTGTTCTGCCAGACAAACCCAACCGTATTTCGCTTATAGGTGACCAGATCGCGTTTGGAGAACTTGGCAAGGTTTTTGCCATCCACCATAATCGTTCCGGCAGAAGGCTGGTCCAAACCACCCAGCATATTGAGCAGAGTGGATTTTCCGCTTCCGCTGTTGCCGATGATCGCCATGATCTCACCGTATTTTACCCGCAAATCAAGCCCTTGCAGCGCGACCACTTCAATATCGTCTGTTTTATATATTTTAACGAGGTTTTCGCACAGCACGATCTCTTCCGGCTGTTGTGTCTGCGTGATATTCTGCTCATCTGCCATCCACGATCACCCCATCCTGCAAGGTATATACCACGTCCGCGATCTCCATCATGCTGGGATCGTGGGTCGTCATAACAACAGTAACGCCTTCTTTTTCAATCAAATCCTTAAAGGTTTTCATTACAAACAACCCCATGGAAGTATCCAGCGCGGCGGTTGGTTCGTCGGCAAAAATAATTTTCGGCCGGTGAGAGATAGCACGCGCAATTGCCACACGTTGCTGCTCACCGCCGGACATTTCCTGCGGACGATGGCTGGCACGTTTGGAAAGCCCAACCAATTCTAAGCTTTCCAATGCCCGTTCTTTTCGCTGGGCCGCCGGAACCCCCGCGATCCGCATGCCGAATTCCACATTTTCATAAGCCGACATGGTTGCCATAAGCGCAACCGACTGAAAAACGAACCCGGTATTGAGTCTGCGGTATTCATCCCGCTCATGTTCCGAAAGTTTGGCCAAATCTTTTCCGTCAAACCAAATCTCCCCGGAAGTAGGCAGGTCCAGCGCTCCAAGAGAATTCAAAAGGGTTGTTTTTCCAGAACCGGAACGCCCGCGCAGAATGGTGAGTTTTCCGGCTGGAATTTTCACCGATACATTTTGCAGCGCATGCACAACCGTGTGACCGGAACGGAATTCACGGCAAAGATCAACTGTTTTCAGCATTTCCTGCATGTTTAGTCCTCCCCCAACTTCAGCGCCTGATCCATCTTGATCCGCGAAATGATGCGGGCCAGAACAGCAGAACCTGCAACCAGCATGATCAACAAAACAACAAACAGCCGCAGATAATCGCTAAAATACGCAACCACTTTAAACGGAGGTACCTGCTCGGCAGGAGTATAAATCATCTGCAAAAGCGGTACAAACAGGTTCGCGGCAAGGCTGCCGATTAAGATTCCAGCCAGAATGGCCACACCGGAAATCAGCAGCTGTTCCCACAGGATCATGCCGATGAGCTGCCGTTTGGAAAGGCCCATGGCACGCAGAATACCAAACTGAAGAGTTCTTCCGCGAATGTTAAAGATCCAGTAGATTAAAAAGCCAATTAAGGTAATAGCCATAATAATGACAAAGCCCAGAGTTAAGGTTCCGTTGATCCCTTGTAGCATTGGATCATTTTTCGCAGCGACCAAATCCTGCTCCGTATTGACAATAGTATCAAACTTGATGCCTTTTTCCTCAAACTCCGCGTAAATCATCTCACTGGTTGCCCCATCCGCACGGCTCATCCAAATCTCATAAGGCCGTACTGCCCCCTCCGCATGGATGTAATTCAAATTGGCAACCATAAATTTCAGATCATTTTCACCCGATTCCTGCGCATTCGGGTTGATAGTCGGCCAATAGTCGATAATTCCACACACGACCGCTTCCAAAGCTTTGCTTTGACCGGACCACGCGAATTCGATCTTATCACCCGGATTGATGCCGGTTTGCTCTGCAAGCGCACGGGAAACGAAAACAGCGGTAGGATTATCGGTCATGATATTCAGGTACTCATTGATGTGAGCGGGCAGCAGATCACTGCGGCTCCACGCCACCTGCCCAAATTCATGCGGGATAACCCCCATGAGTGTAACACTATCTGCGCTTCCGCCATCACAGGTAACTGAAGTTTTTTGGTCACGAAACACCTTGGTTGCTACATCAATTGTATCCAGCTGGGTATACGGAACAAAGTCCGGTTCATTATAATAGTAAATCTCCGAAACCTTTGTAGCGTCATAATCAGCTGAACCTTCATCATACGGAACCATATTTCCTTCGTCATCATACATAACCTTAACGCTTTCATAGGTCCAGTTGCTGCTCAACACAATGTCAGCACCGTTGGAGTAATAAATGTGATCTTCGGTAAATGTGTTGATCGTACGGGCGGAAACGGCGTCAAAAATTCCAAGAGAAACGGTCATGATAAGAAACACCATCAAGAAATGGCTGGACCTGGTGCGCGAAACGTTCAGCAGTGAGGCATAAGTGCCTGGTTTCCAATGCTTTCTGCCCAAACGGAACACCAATCGAATTAGTAACGGATACAACCGCAAAAACAGAAGCGCCGCTGAAAGGATCGCAAGTGCGCTAAGCAGAAACAGCGCAGGGTCCATATAGGCTTCCGAACCGGACAATCCGGCTGCATCAAGCATTTTCAGATTATTCCGATAGGAAAAATAACCATAAACAGAAACGCCCAGCAGAACAACGTCAAGATAAAACTTTTTCCAAACCGGTTTATCGGAACTGCGGCTTTTTGAACGTTTGTGCCGAACAATCCCGCTCCTTGCCGTCAACATGACTGGTACAAGCATGGTAATGAGGAATACAACGATTGCCAACAACGCATAAAGGTATGCGTCCGGCACCATTTCCACCTGCAAACCTTTTCGAGATACAAATTCCAAAAATCCGTCGGAAAGGCCCAGCATTCCACATACCAGCCAACCGAGCAATGGCCCGATCAGCAGAGCAATAGCCCCCAGAACACCGCCTTCCAACAAATAATTCGTAAAAATCTGAAAATTACTGGCTCCGCGGCTTTTCTGCACGGAAATATCATTCGCGTCATAGTCCACAATCAGTTTGGAAACCATGAAAACGTAAAGAAGAAGCATCAAAATGACCGGCACCTGCAAAATCCACAATGTGAAAGACAGGGAACTCATCCTGCCGGAATAACTTCCCAGCAGTTCACCGATCTCAGTCGTGACCGAAAATCCCTCTGGAAGACTTTCTTTCTGAGCATTTATCGCAGCAGAATATGCAGAAGCGTTCTGCACCTTCATTTTGGTATAATCGAACGCATAGTGCCACGTGGCGCTGTAAAGATGTTCCGCTCCCTCTTCTTCAAGAAAAATCGTCTCAAAAAGTGAACTGTCCATAACAAGGCGTTCTTCAAACGACGTTTGCGCCTGCGGCCAATAAAGGTCGGAACTGTCTGTATAACGAAAGACACCGGTTACAACAACCTGATATGTAGTTCCATCCGATGCGGTGACAACCGCTGTGCTGCCGGTGGAAAGGCTGAGCGATCCGACCGCATTTTCGGCAACCATTACTTCAATCACGCCATCTTTCCGTTCAGAGGAAGGCAGTTCTCCGGAAACAAGCGTAACATGATCCCCGATTCCTTCCATTGCGGCAAACCGTATCGACCGCTTTTCCCAAGGGATATTTGTGTACAAATCCGGAAGCATATCCATTGTGCCTGCAATCAAACGCACTGATTCTTCCAGAACAGGAAGCGAAAGCACTGAGGCGAACTCTCCCGATTCAGCACGCTGAGACAGCTCGTTATAGGTCGCAAGAATCTCTTGTGCAGACGCTTCTTTTGAGAAATTGCCGCTAACGAGATAATCGCCGGGGTATTTATTTTCTTCTACCTGGTAATTTTCCAGGTCTTTCATCAGCATGCGCTGAAAAATGCTGTTCGAATAAACGGGGATACAACTGATTGTTGTTACCGCAAGCAAGCAACCCAACATCAGGCAGATGGTCATCCACCGGTTTCGGAGCATTTTCCGCAATATGTTAATAAACAAGCGGCTTCCTCCTTTTATCCTACAATGACCTCTTCACCTTCACTGACACCATTAAGGATTTCAACCTGAGAGGTTGACATAATGCCAATGTCTACGGAACGTTCCGTCTTCACACCGTCTTCCAGAACGCTTACATAATAGTATCCTGCTGTTCCGGTCACCGCACTGCGGGGAACCAGCACCACATTTTCTTTTACCGCGACAACCGCTGTAAAATTCGCTTTCCCGCCGATTTTCAGGCCGGGAATTCCAGAAGCGGAAAAGCACACCTTTCCGTCATAGTCATTTTTCATATTGTCCGGGACACTGTCCTGTGTGCGTGTAACTGTAGCGGCATAATCCGTTCCATCGACCGTTATCGTAACATTCATGCCGAGTTTCAGTTCATCCGCACCATAGCCGGAATATTCAAAACAAAGATCCGCGTCATTCGCTACCCGGCAGATCACCGTGCTGTTGCCAACCGTTTCGCCAATATTGGTCTCGGCAAGGTAAGTAACCACTCCGTCGATTGGCGCGTAAAGTGTGGTTGCAGAAATTTCTTTTTCCAACTGTTCAATTCTTAATTCGATCTGTTCAATCTGCAGCTGAGCGATCCGCGCATCATAATTGGTGGGATTGCCGTTTGTATCAACATCCGGGTTCCCTTTGGAAAGCGCCCGCTCTAAATTGATCTTCTGCATTTCCAATTCCAGCTTCGCATTATCCAAATCACTCTGTGCGCTGCTACCGTCAATTGTGGCTATTACCTGCCCTTTTTTGACCGTATCGCCCACAGCTACCTCTTTGGTACGGAGAACGCCGCTGCGTTCAGTAAAGGCAAGATCGTACTGTTCTGCGGCAACAACTGTACAGGAAGCTGATATTTCCTGGCTGATCGTACCACGGGTAGCGGCTTCGGTCTGATAAGTGACCTCAACAGGCTGTTTTAAAGGCGGTGCCAGCGCCTCTTCCTCTTCCGGAAACATGGAACAGCCAGACAGCAAAAAAATCGCCGCTGTCAACACAAGAGCCGCTTTGGTAATTACGTTTTGATTCATTTTGTTGCTCCTACTCTGTTTTTTAAGATGGAATATATTACAAAGATCAATAAAAACAATGATAAACTTTTAAAACGACAAAATTGCGGCATACAAAACTACAAATTCTGGCTTTTTCACACTCTAATGCGCCAAAATCCACAACACTTATCATTATTTTAAAATTACATAATTGCAATGTCAAGTAAAAGCGCACTTTTACAAGATAAATATTTGAATGTTTTTTGTGAACAATGCACAAGCCCATTTGACTTCGCTCCTGTTCACCCTTACCATCTTCTTGCATTGCCTTCGTTTTAAATAAAGTGTATAATAGAGTTCAACGGAATTGGAACAGAAGATTGCCACAATTTTCTTTCGCACCAGGCAAACAAATAGAATTGAGGTTTTTAAATGACAGAAAAAAGGCTTTCAATCAAGCAGAATCTGCTCTACAACTCATTTGGCTCCATGTTTTATCTGGCCTGCCAATGGCTCATCACCATTTTTGTTGTACAGCTTTCTTCTTATGAGGACGCAGGAAACCTTTCCCTTGCTATTTCCATCACCAATATTTTTTATACCATTGCGACCTTCGGGATTCGAAATTTTCAAGTTTCTGACGTCAATAATAAATACTCCGCATCGGATTATGTTACCTCCCGGCTTATTACATCAGCGGCTTCGCTTGTTCTCTGCGTGGGATTTGTTCTTTTAAACCAAGGATATACCGCTGAACAGATGGGCGTTATCATCATCTACGCTGTGTTCAAGCTTTCAGAAATTCTGGTGGATGTGCTTCAGGGAATCCAACAAAAAGCATCACGCATGGATTATATCGCGCGTTCATTTGTACTGCGCGGCATTCTGCTGCTTTCTTCTTTCTGCCTTGTTCTGTATCTTTCCAAAAGTCTGCTGCTTGCGATCACAGTTATGGCACTTCTCACAATGGCGGTCGTTTTGTTAATCGATTTTCCGACCAGCTGGAAGCTGGCGCCGTTTCGTCTTCACATCTCAAAGCAAAATTTAAAGCAGATTCTTCTGGAATGCTGGCCGCTGATGTTCAATACCACCGTAATCACTTCATTGGTTTCCATTCCCCGGTATTTTCTTGAAATGTATTATGGCAGTGAAGTGCTTGGGTTTTACAGTTCGGTTGCAACACCTGCAGTTATTATACAAACCGCCTGTATGTGGATTTATAGCCCGCTCATTTCATCGATAGCGGAACATTATGCAAACCGTGCGAAGAAAGAATATCGCTCGCTTTTGATCCGGGCTGTTCTGGCGATATTGATTATATTCATTATCATATTCATCGGCGCCGCTCTGCTCGGCAACTGGGGATTGCATCTTTTGTTCGGAGAAGAGATTCTCGACTACGCACACCTGCTCATACCGGTGCTTTTCACTACCGTTCTCATCGCATTGTGTTATTTTATGGATATGCTGCTCACCGTTTCACGTTGGATGAAAGCGACCTCTCTTGCTCTGGTTGGTGCACTTGCGGCAGAGTTTGCTCTCTCGGTTTTGTTTGTTCAAACCTGGGGGATGGACGGTGTAAACTACATTTTATACATCGCTTTCGGCATCGCGTTGACAATACAAGTGATATTCTGGTTCGTCACTACGCGCAGACATTTTGCGGCCTCATAAGAAACGATGCAAGTATCTAAGTCATTCGTACAATTCAAAAAAGTAATCACAAAACGGCAAAAACCGCAGGAAATTATCTTCCTGCGGTTTTTTATACAGATTATAGGATAATGCAAATGAGGCCGCTGCAGCCTTCGTTAATAATCCGTTCAATGGTCTCCTGCAATTTCAGGCGCGCGTCTGCCGGCATCCGGTACAGCTTGTTGTGTAATCCATCATTGACCAGTTCATGCAGGGATTTCCCAAAAATATTGGATTCCCAGATCTGCTGCGGGTTCTCCTCAAATTCCTGAAGCAGATATTGCATCAACTCTTCCGACTGTTTTTCGTTGCCGACGATCGGGCTGACCTCAGTCGTAATATCTGCCCGCATCATGTGAATAGACGGCGCAGACGCTTTGAGTTTCACCCCATAACGCCCGCCTTGCTTGACGATCTCCGGTTCCTCCAGACTCAGCTCATCCATGGAAGGCATGACGATACCGTAGCCGGTGGCGTTTACCTCTTCCAAAGCGGCTTTGATTTTATCAAATTGCTTTTTCATGGCTGCGAGTTCGATCATACATGGCATGAGCTTGGATTCGTCCTCAATTTCAAGCCCGGTCTCCTCACCCAGAATCTTATAAAACAGGTGCGCATGAAGGGTAACCGAGATCTTAGCGGTCCCGCAGCCCATATCCATAGAAACTACCGCGGTAGCGGAGACATATTCGCACGTTGCAATCTTTTCCGCAGCGCTTTTGAGCTCACTCATGTGCTTGAGCCCGACTGCTGCATCGCGGATGCTGCCGAACACGGCCGATTTGAGCCAATGCCCTTTTTCCAGCCCGGAAACCCATTTTGGAAGATCGACTGAAACCTCTTTGATTGGGAACTGGCACAGAATAGTAGAAAGAAGCTCTTTGATGTCGGATTCTGTCATCTCCAGACAGTTGAGTGGTGTGACCGGCACGCCGTATTTTTCCGTAAGTTCTTGAGCAAGATGTTTAGAAGCATCACTTCGGGGATTCGAACAGTTTAACAGCACACTGAACGGTTTATTGATCTCTTTGAGTTCTTTAATGACCCGCTCTTCTGCTTCCTCATATTCTTCCCGGGGAATCTCGCCGATGCTGCCGTCGGTTGTCACAACAAGCCCAATGGTGGAGTGTTCGGTAATGACCTTGCGAGTACCGACTTCTGCCGCCATTACAAAGGGAACCTCTTCCTCAAACCAGGGAGTCACCACCATGCGCGGCGCTTCGTTTTCAAAATAACCGAGTGAGCTTGGGACAATGTACCCAACGCAGTCGATCAAGCGGACATTCATAGTCGTGCCGCCGTCCATAGTGATATGAACCGCTTCTTCTGGAATAAATTTCGGTTCGGTTGTCATAATGGTACGGCCGGCAGATGACTGCGGAAGTTCATCAACAGCACGTTCCCGCCTGGGTTCACTTTCAATATTCGGAATCACCAGTGTTTCCATAAACCGTTTAATAAAGGTGGATTTTCCCGTGCGGACCGGTCCTACAATACCAAGGTAAATATTTCCGTCTGTCCGCCGGGCTATATCGTTATAAATATTCCTGCTTTCCATAAAACTGTCTGCCCTCCTGTATTTCTAAGGTCACCGAGCCCGTCAATCGGCAAGGGGAATCAAAAGGATATGTCCTTCATTCATCACCTCGGATTCCAGATCGTTCTCCTCAATAATCGCGCTCACGGAAGTATGGTACCGTTTTGCGATCTCCCATACCTGTTCCCCTTCCTGCGCAAAATACAGAGTCACGGCAGAACGCTGGTCCCGGTCAACCGCTTGACTTTCATCCAGCGTCACATTGACAATCGCCGGAACACTGACGATCTGCACAGCATACGCCGTCAATGACAATTCGATTCGAAGATCAATCTTCTTGTCTCCCGTCACATGATAAGAAACACTTCGGATTTGAGCAACGGCTTCAATCTCACAGTCATCAACGCCAGCATCCCGGCCGATATCATCATGGAATTCCACCCGTTTATCCACTGCCAGCGGGGTTCCGGAACTGCCTGCACAAATTGCGCAAATGTCAAATTCTCCATCCAGCGAAAAACCATTTCCGCCCGGTTTCATGGAAAGACGCGCAACTTCGCACCAGACATCATAAATGGTCTGCACCTCTTCATCCGGCGTATCAATCGAAACCTGAACCATCGAGGTAAGCGAAGGAAGTCGAGTCGTTCTGCGGACATTCATTCGCTTCTGTTCCAGCTCACAACCGCATCCGGTCGAGTACATATCGCGAATGATCTGCTTTTCCTCTTCCTGTATGCAGGTGCAGATACAAACGAGGGAAATTTCAGTAGAAAGCAAGCGTGAATCGCCGTCCATTGTGGTTTTCGGCTCGATTTCCGCTGAACACACCTCCAGACGCACATTGCACAAGAAGCGGTCATCCACACCCGGAAGGTCGATGATCTGGCTCATTGGAATGGTGTACTCCACCATCTGCGGGCATTCATCCTCTCCAAGCGGGCAGTAAACGATGTGCAGAAGGACATCACCTTTAATGATGACTTTATTGGCGATTACCTTAACGTCGGTTACTGTCGTGTTTTCGCTGTGATACAAAACAGACGCCACCGGAGGATTCCCTCCCGGAAGTTCCAGTTCTTCCCGTACGGTAAATGATTTGCAGGCCTGTTTGCATTCGCCGTCCATTTTCATAGAATCCTGGCGTTTCTGAATCCCGGAACCTTCTGCGTTGCAAACAACCGTTTCTTTGCGCTGATCGGTTACCCGAAGGCGTATGCCAACAGCCCCACGCAGATCAAACCGGCGGGAATTTACACCACGGCAGTTTATGTATTCACACTGCATCTGCACTTCTGCCACCGGCGACTCACAGGGAGATTTCAGCGTGACCGTTTTGGTAAACGGCACCTTCTGCACAAATGACCGTACATGGCTGGTCTCCTCGCAGATATAGACGATAAAGATGGTTGCAACCCCATCAATCACCACTTCGCCGCCGGTGATCCTGCTTGCCGTCATTCGGGGGACCATTTTGCACTTGAGCACTTTGAAAACATTCGGGCAGTAATCCGGAAGCAGGCAATCCAGTTCTATGGGCTGTTCTACCATCGCATCGAACACTACCTCATTGACCTCTATGGTATCATGGGTAAGCTTACATTCCATATCTGCTTCTACTCCTTTTTACGATTTTTCTACTCTATCGTATTCGGGAGCTGTCCGCGTTATGCCACATCCTGCACCAAAACAGAAAAAAGCGCATAAAATAATTTACGAAAAAAGTTTTTGAAGTCAAATAGCCTGTAAAAGGCCATATAATCATAAAAAGTCAGTAAATCAATTTTAAATACGCCGCATCCAGAATTTCATTCATTAAAAATTATGTTGACAAACGCTTATAGAAAACGTATAATAAACTTAATTTAAACCGTTGAACAAGAAGAGTAGGTACTTTTTCAGGTGCTTTCAGAGAGCCGCAGGCGGTGGGATTGCGGCAGCAGCGATTGTACTGAATGGGCTTGTGAGGGCAATCCGAACGCAAACGCAAGTAGGTGCGACGGGGACTTCACCCGTTATCAGGGAAGCACATATAAAATTGTATGTGGTTATAAGCGCATCTGTGAACGCAGGTGAATTTGGGTGGTACCGCAGGATTTTCAGTCTTGTCCCATGTTGGGGCAAGGCTTTTTTTATTGCCTGCACACCTGCTTATACCATGCGGAAGGGATGATTATTATGATGACAAAACGATGGCGATGGCGCAGCTTTTGACCGAAAACTCACACAACAAAAAGCATAGCAAAGGAGATTTTTAAAATGAAAAAATTAATGAAAGCCATCGCTCTTACTGCCGGCATCGCCATGCTCGGCCTTACCTTTACCGCATGTGACAATACTTCTTCTGAAAGCAGTTCCGGTTCTTCCGGTACATCTGCTGATACTGTCACGATCGGTGTGATCCAGTACACTGCTCACTCCTCCCTTGACAACTGCTACGAAGGGTTCAAAGAAGGCCTTGCAGAAGCCGGTTATGTTGAAGGAGAAAACCTGACGCTTGACTTCCAAAATGCGCTCGGTCAGAGCGAAACCGTTGATCAGCTCGCTAAAAACATGGTTTCAAAAGATTATGACCTTGTCATCGGCATTGCTACACCGGCGGCTACCGGCGCTTATGCCGCCGCAAAAGGCACCGACGTACCGGTCGTATTCTGTGCTGTTTCCGATCCGGTTTCCGCAGGGCTCGTTGAATCCATGGACAAATCCGGCAACAACTGCAACGGCACTTCCGATCTGCTGAACCTGGAAGCGCAGCTCAAACTCATCCGCGCCCTGCAGCCGGATGCAAAGAAAATCGGCATCCTTTACACCACAAGCGAAGCCAACTCGGTTTCCCATTTGGAAAAAATCAAACAACTCGCTCCGGAATACGGATTTGAGATTGTAGAACAGGGCGTTCAGAGTGCTGCCGATATTCCGCAGGCGGCAGCAACTCTGGTGGGAAAGGTCGACTGCATCAACAACTTCACCGATAACAATGTAGTAGATAATCTGCAAACCGTCCTTTCGCAGGCAAACAGCGCAGGCATCCCGGTTTACGGTTCGGAAATCGAGCAGGTAAAAAAAGGCTGCCTCGCTTCGGAAAGCTTAGATTATGTTGCCCTTGGCAAGCAGACAGCACAGGTGGCTGACCAGATTCTGAAAGGCGAAGACCCGGCAGAGATGGCGGTAACCACTGTGGAAGATTCTTACCCGGTCATTAACAGTGACGTTGCGGCGCAGTTCAACATCACCATTCCGGAAGAGTATCAGGACGTTGAGTTGGTAACGACCAGCGCCGAATAAGACATTGAAAAGCCGCAGCTGAATTGCTGCGGCTTTGATAAAGGAATCAAACAGAAAGCAGGGGTTTTATTTGAACGAACTACTCAATATTGTAAAGGTCACGTTGGAGGAAGGCTTTATGTATGCCATTCTGGCGTTTGGCGTTTACATCACTTATAGCATTCTGGACTTTCCAGACCTTTCGGTCGATGGAACAGTCCCGCTGGGCGCAGTTGTGACGGGCATTCTCATTGTACAGGGTGTCAATCCATGGCTCTGTTGTCTCATCGCATTCATATGCGGCGGACTTGCCGGATGCGTAACCGGTATTCTGCATGTAAAACTGCACATCAGGCCTCTTCTGTGCGGTATTCTTGTTATGACCGCTCTGCTCTCTGTGAATTTGGTACTGATGATGGCGGGGACCGGCGGATTATCCATCGTTTCATTTTTTGATAAACCAACTATTTTTTCCGATGTTCCCGCTTCGTTCATCCCCGAAAAGATCGGTGATTTTCTCATCCGTGCCGTCATCGTTTCCGGAGTCGTGGCGGTTGTATTGAAATACGCGCTTGATTGGTACATGAAGACAAAATCCGGACTGCTTTTGCGGGCGGCCGGTAACAATGAACAGTATGTCACTATGCTGGCACGCGACCCGGGCGTTTCAAAAATCATCGGGCTGGCGCTCGGAAACGGATTTGCCGCGCTGGCAGGTTCCATCATCGCCCAACAAAAAGGGTCCGCCGACCTGCAGATGGGCACCGGCATGGTCGTGATCGGGTTAGCTTCGGTCATCATCGGGCTCAGTTTATTCAAACGCGTAAAATTCATGCGCGCTACATCCAAAGTGCTTATCGGCGCTATTCTTTACAAGGCCTGCCTTTCCATCGCGTTGGCTTTGGGACTGCCGACTCAATACCTGAAACTGCTTATGGCGATACTGTTTACAATTGCCCTTGTCGGAAGCGGTGCGTTCAAAGGGAGGAAAAAAAGCCGTGCTTGAACTTAAAAATATCGTAAAACGTTTTCACACCGGAACGGCGGATGAAACCACCCTGTTTGATCATTTTAATTTTTCAGTCAACAAAGGGGATTTTGTTTCAATCATCGGCTCAAACGGCTCCGGTAAGACCACCCTGCTCAACCTGATCTGCGGTTCCATGCCCGCGGATGAAGGCAGCATCTTTTTTGAAGGAAAAGACATCACCCGTCTAAGCGAGCACAAACGCGCCGTTTATATCGGGCGGGTATTTCAAGATCCGCAAAAAGGCAGCTGCAAAGATTTAACCATCCTGGAAAACATGGCGCTTGCCGACAACAAACAAGGGCGTTACTCGCTTGGGCGAGGCATCAACCGCAAACGGACCGATTATTACCGCACCTTGCTTGAAAGCTGTGAAATGGGTTTGGAAAACCGCATTTATACCCCGGTAGGCGCGCTCTCGGGAGGACAGCGTCAGGCGCTGGCCCTGGTCATCGCCAACATGACGAACATTGATCTGCTTATTCTGGACGAACACACTGCCGCGCTGGACCCCAAATCTTCTGAAACAGTCATGAAGCTAACCGACCGACTGGTAAAGGAAAAAGGGATCACCACTCTGATGGTCACCCATAATCTGCGGTTCGCGTTGGAGTACGGCAACCGTCTTGTGATGATGCACGAAGGCCATTCGATTCTGGACGTTTCCGGAACAGAAAAAGCCGAAACTTCCATGGATCAAATTCTTTCCATCTTCAATTCCATTAGCATTGAATACGGTAATTAAAACACACCGCCTCGGTTATAATCCGAGGCGGTGTGTTTGTTTGAAACCATCAGAAAAACGAACAAAATAAGAAAAAGCTGCTGTTTATTTCCAGCAGCTTTTTCTACGCCTTTAAAGCTAACGGTCTGCCGTATCGGTAAACTCGCCGCTGTACTCATCCGCAGTCATTGAGATAACATCCCGCGTACTGTTGAGCGACCATTTGCCGCAATTGCGCATGGAAGCAAAACGTTCATCGGTGCAGGATGGCATTTCGAGCCCCGGAAGGGAAACAGCAAAATCGGTCAGGTAGTTTTCCTTATTAGACTGCTGCTCGGTCGTTCCAAAGCAAACCAGTCCCTGCCCGCTGGTACGCACCGCTTCATATGCCGGGTCGATCAGATAATACATTCCCCCAAACTCTGCTGCCAAAAGGGAATGCTCATTCCCCTCATGATCCGTCGCAGTCACAGGGATTGATGAAATGCCCGCCTGCGCAAACAAAAAGCGGCACATGGCAGACATGGCAGCACTGTCTCCTTCACCATCAAAAAACGCGTTCCAGACCGTCTTGCTGTCATCGCCGGAATCAACTACACCAGTCGTCACATACTTATACAACGCAACCGCCCGAACAACCTCGCTGTCCCCTTCCCGAAGGGTCAGACCCATAATTTTCACAACGAGCTGTTCCAGCATAGGGAGGCGCTGTTCCATAACCGCCGCCGGATACCGGTAGGTAAGGCGAACTGATTTGGAAGAAGCGTCATACGTCATATCAGTCACGAGCGATGCGGGCGGATAGCAGGCATACAGCACCTGTTCGAGCAATTCGGCCTCCGCTTCATCGCTGACCGCAAAAGAATCCGAAACCGAATCGATCGCGTCAACCGCACTGTGATATGTTTCCAGTGAACTGCCCAAAAGCTGTTCTACATCAGATGGAAGCGCATAACGATTGTATGTAAATTCATAAGCCGGAAGGTCATCGGAAGAGTCAGTACTGCTGACCGAACTGGAAGAACTTTCATCCTCCGAAACAGGAGTACAGGAAGCAAACAGGCCGCAAAGCAGTATCGCCGCAAGCAGCAGAGAAAATTTTTTCATACAAACAAACATCCTTTATTTAAAATACCATAATGCTATTATCATATCTCAGAATTTTACCGGAATCAACCGGTAATTGTTAAATTTTGACCAATAAGAAGCCTTGCAAGTTTATTATGTCAAGCGTATAATAAGAAGGAAACTTTAAGGAGGTAAATCTGATGCGTATTGTAATGCTTGAACCACTCGGCGTTTCGGAAGAAACAATGATGGAAGCGGCAAAGCCGTTGACCGATGCAGGCCACGAGTTTGTCTTTTGCGGAAGCAAAATAGCTACCGATGCTGAAAAGATTGAAAAAGCAAAAGACGCCGACATTCTCATTGTTGCAAACTCTCCGCTCAGCGAAGAAGTTGTTCTTTCTGCGCCAAACTTAAAAATGATCTCAGTTGCGTTTACCGGTGTTGACCACATCCCCGCTGTCTGCAACGACAAGGGAATCCTTGTGTGCAATGCACAGGGGTACTGCACCGACGCCGTAGCAGAACTCACCTTCGGGCTCATTCTTGCTGTTTACCGTAACATTCTGCCGTGCCATGCACGCACAGCGGCAGGGCAAACCAAAGACGGTTTAGTAGGCTTTGAAGTTGCCGGAAAGACCATTGGTATTGTTGGAACCGGCGCGATCGGTATCCGTGTTGCGGAACTTGCCAAAGCATTTGGCTGCAAACTGCTGGGATACAGCCGCAGCGAACGGAAAGAAGCCAAGGGCGTTGGCATTGAGTACTGTTCGTTGGATGACCTTATGAAACGTGCGGACATCATCACTCTTCACACGCCTCTCACCGCAGAAACCAAACATCTCATCAGCAAAGAGAAAATCGCGCTGATGAAAGAAAATGCTATTTTGGTTAACGTTGCCCGCGGAGGTGTTGTTGATTCTGCCGCACTGGCGGATGCCCTGAACAGCGGAAAAATCGCAGGAGCAGGCATTGACGTGTTTGAAACGGAACCGCCTGTCAATACCGATCATCCGTTGCTGCACTCCAAAAACACCGTCCTCACGCCACACGTTGCGTTTGCGACCCATGAATCCATGGTTCGCCGTGCAGGAATGGTTGTGGATAACATCACCGCTTACTTAAACGGTTCTCCCATTAACGTTAAAATGGGGCAGAAATAGAAAAAAGTGAAAATCGGGTTCTCCCGTTTTCAAATACATTTTTTAAAGGAGAAGATACCTTTATGAAGAAGAAAATCATTGCCATTGTAATGGCAGCTGTTCTTGCGCTCTGCGTATTTGCCGGTTGTTCCAACGGCGGTGGCAGCGATACCGGTTCCGGCGCAAACACCGACTACATGTCCTGGACTGCAACCGAATGGAATGCTGCTTCCGACGCTGAGAAAGAAGCCGCCACTACCGCCCTCATGAAATACATGATTGAAGACAACGGCATTTCCATGACGGATGAGATGCTGTCCAGCTCATTGGAGCCGCAGATGGATACCATGATGTCCAGTTTGGATACTGCTTTTGCAGCCAGTGATACCATCACCCTGAAAGATATTGCGGAAGCAAGTTCTTCTGTAATGGGAGATATGCTCCAATAAGCGATTCTCTTTGAAAAAGCACACTCTTTTGAGTGTGCTTTTTCTTTTTCCGGTGTATACAAAACAAATGTCACCGTCACCGTTTAGAATACGTTTTTGTTTCCATAATGGACCGTTTCTGAAACACAACCGCTCAAAACAAAAAATCAGCATACCTTTCCCGTCCGATTTTCAGATAACGTTCCGCCTGCGCTGTTGTCATAGGGTATCCGTCCACGATGAGCTGCGTATAGCAAAGCGGGCTGTCGGCAAAGTTTATATAAATCCGTTTAGCCTGTTCCCGGTTGGAACGGCGAAACGTATCCACACATTCTCCCAAAACGTAAATGCGAATTTCATACATGCATCTCACTTCCTTTGACTGGTGTTCTGTGTTCATTTTACAAAAGAAGTCGTATGACATTCCATGACCAGTCAAGAGAAGGTTTTACAAAATAAAAGCGGCGTTTCAAACGCCGCTTTTATTTACTTCAACGCAAAAATATCGCCCTGCCCGGAGTAACACAGGTCAGTCTTCAATTCGAGCGTGCCGTCATTTGTAAACTGGAATTCAATGTTACGCACGTCTTCACCCAAAAATCCGAAAAAGTCAACTTCGGTTACATTCAACACAAAGCGGTCACCGTCTTTAACATAGGTGCCGGTGTAATGGCCCATGCCGGCATAAAGGTTCTCTGTTATAACAAAACTGCCGTTTGCGTTGAAAACAACTGTAGGGAGGTATTCCTCTGAAACGCCTTCCCACTGTGCGGTAGCGTTCACAAACTTTCCTTCAAACACATCGTAATCAAGCGCCGCCTCCACGGCAAGGTCGACACTCAGCAGCGGATATTCCGATGAACCAGAGATGCTGACATCCGGATTCGCTTTTACTGTAACGCTTGTATTTTCGCACAGAATCTGTTTTACATCCATTCCCGTAAGATTTTGGTTCGCTCCCCATACCATTGCGGCAGCCCCCGAAACCATGGGTGCAGCCATGGATGTACCATTCATCTCATCATAACCATTTTTTACCGTACTATATATCTCCTGCCCCGGTGCGGCAAGGTCGACTCCGCTTCCTCCGTTGGAAAATTTAGTCAGCCGATATACGCCGTTTTCATCCGGTTTTCGGGACGCCGCAACTATAATAATCCGTTCCATGATCTCTTCCGCAGTAAAAGCACCGCCGCCCGTCTCACAGTTTTCTTCTGTGATGGAACAGAACAAACCATTGTTGACCGAATCCACTCCTATGCCGTTGGACGCGCCATTGCCCGCACTTTGAACGATTACAAAATCATATCCCCGCGCTAGAAGCCCGACCAGATAGGACGACGCGATCTTCCCCTGCGCATCAATCGCTTCGGAGGAAAAAGAATCGGTTTCGTCTTTCAGATTAGCAGAAGCGCCCAACGACAGGTTAACGACTGCCCTGCCTCCGCCCTGCTCCACGCAATCGATCACGCCTGCTAAAATGGCAGAATCGGTGTTCCACCCGCCCTGGATCCCCTGAATCCAGTTGGGCTGCCAATCATACCCGTAAAGCTGAGCATTGGTCGCTACGCCCGCAATTCCCTTTCCATTATCCATTTCCGCGCCAATGATGCCGGATACATGGGTGCCATGATCCTCTTTACTGGCCACCTCCGGATTGAGAATCCCAATCGAAAGATCTTCATGCTTTGTGTCAAAGCCATCATCCACAACACCCACACAAACCGGCTGAATACGCTCCCGGTTGTCCCACGCGCGGTTTGCGCCGACGGCTGTGAGCCACCAGTTGCTGTCGGACGGATCCACCTTATCCCAGTCTAAAGAATTGAACCAGTTAAAAATGGACTGTTTGAACGGATCATCCGGCACATATTCTGTCTGGTACTGCTGCGCAAGATCAAACGAAGCGCTTAACACGCCTTCCATTTGTTCAACCGAAGCACTGAGGGCTTGCAGCTGTTCAAATGTACCGGCGCTGACCCGGAGCTGCAACAATCCCACAACATCCAGCCGGCCCGCCACCTCACCGTCTACCGCATCAACCACCGCCTGTTGCTGTGCCTGCGTGGCATCCGGCGCAAAAAACACGAGAAGAATATTGTCAACGTACGAAATTCCAGAGGATTCATCGTAAGCGATGTCTTCTGCTGTAAAAAGATAGGTTCCGTCCTGTTCAACCGGAGTCGGAGAACCGATTTGTTCCGCTTGCTGTGACCCGCAGCCGCAACAGCACAGCAATATGATACACAAGCTTAAAACGAATCCCACTGTTGCTTTAAAACGCTTTGTCCATCGATGATTCAACCGTTTTCTCCCCTTTTTCTCATTTTATTATCATTATTATACTCTTGTCAGAGGAGAATTGGCAAGCAGACTGTTTTTGTGTTGAATCGGTTTTATGACAAACGAAAAATGCCAAACACTTAATGTGTTTGGCACTCTTCAAACATTACCTGTAAAATTGACACGAATTAATGAGCTTTCACTTTATTCTGAACTGATTTTTACGCGTAAAAACCACCCGCATGGCAAATCGCCGATTACAACATCGGTAAACCAAGTTCTTTCATCTGCCAGTCCTCCAAAATAAATCTTGTTCCGGGGTTATTGAATCCATCAAAATATATCGTATATTCATAATAGGCAAAATCACCCCGGCGGTAGGAATGACAGTTGGGATCGGTGCAGGCGAGCAAATGATAGTGGGCGTAGACCGTAGCCGCTGTATAAGCGCCGCCGCAGTCTGATGCGTTCGGGCCCCAGATATGATCATAATAGCAGTCTGCAAACAGCTCGCCTTCATCGTTTCCATAATAAAAACCACAGCCGAGGCAGGCATTTACTACGCTCACCTTCTCATGTGTATTGGTCGGGCCGGTTTCTCCAGGCTCTGCCGTGCCGCTCCAATCCATTGACTGTACGCCGACATCCACAAAATTGTGAGTGTGTACAGGCGGCTGAGTTTCCTGCGGACTTTCCGTTTCCGGCGAAGCGGCCGTTTCGGAGTTACCAGCGTTTGTATTGTTGCCCTGTGCACCGGTATCACTCAATCCGCTACCACTGGGCACACTTGCCTGATTAGAGGCCGAAGAGCCATTGCTTACCGGCTTGCTCGAGTTTCCGGAACCGCCACTGCCCGAAGCTTGTCCGTTCGAGGTACCCGTGGCACTTTGATGATCAGGCTCTGACGCATTGCTTGCTAGATTTTCTGCCGTCTGATCACCGCTTTCGTTATCCGTAAGTGCCTCTTCCTCCGTTTCCTGCTCATCTTCCTTATCGAGAAAACATTCATAAGAAATCGCGCTGTCGTCTTTTAAAACCTCCTCGTCATAATCACTTTCGCAAGCAGCAAAAGCAGTCATCATGACAGCTGCCAAAAAAACAGCCAGGATTCTTTTTTTCATACCAATCTCGCCTTTCATCTCTTCATCTTTATGACTGCATCTTTTGTCTTCTCGGCAAGGCGCTGTTTGTCTGCGGTTCATCATTTCAACCCTTTCCTGTTGTCATCCTCACGGTCACCCTATATCACTCAACCCTATGACTATGCTTGTGCTTCTTTGCGGCATTACCCAAACACTCTATCCAACCGATTGAGCGTACATCAGGCTTTACAAAAGCGCTGACTTTTGTCGCCTGCACAGCTTAAGACAAACGAGCAGCGTAAAAAGTTTTATTTTTAAACTCCCGCTATTCACGCGAGGCTCTCAAACGTTTTGATGATCCAGAAATGAATGGCTGCATCTTTTACCGGTCAAGCGTATAATCTTCTTTGGGTTTGAATGAAAATGCTGCGTATGTGCGTATGTAGTTTTTAAAAAAGAGCATAAATTTTTTTCAAATATAAAACTTTTGGAGATGATAAATTGTCATAGCTACGTAATGAGCGTAAAAGGCGGCCAAATATATATAATTTCTGCCGCCGGATAAACTTAATTTTGTTGAGGGGGATTTTTGTGAAACGTATTTTTTCTTTTGTTGTTTGTGTGATATTCAGTGCCTTATTACTTACTTCATGCACAAATAACTCTAAACCGGAAGACAGCTCCTCTAACCCGACAGGGCCTGTGGCAGGTACCAGTCAGGAAGACGCGGGTATGATTCCGCTGGGCACAAAAGTATCCGGAACTGTTGAAAGCGGAGAAGAGGATTGGTACGCGTTTAAAACAGAAAAAAGCAAAGACGCCGAGTATGCCATTACCTTAATCAACACCGCAGAAAAATCAGGCGTATTGTTCGCCAATCTCTACGATGAAGAAGGGGATCGGCTCAACACATTAAGCGCTAATGATGACGGAACTCCGGGTTCTATGCGCACGGACGAGCTGGAGCCTAATACGGTCTATTATATTTGTCTGGAAACGGGAAACAGCTCAACCATAGACTATACATTCACAATAAAGAACACAAACTCCGGAGACAATGATTCAGAGGAAAGCGATGCAGATGGCAAAGAAGAAACCGCAGCGGGAAGCAACCAGACCAACGCCGTCTTAATCCCTCTGGGGACCAAAGTATTCGGAACGGTGCGTGATAATTTCGCATGGTACGCATTTACAACCGGCGACACCAGCGGCGCAACATACAATATAACCTTTGTAAACGAAACTGTGGATTTAGCAACCTTAAACGTAGTCGTTATGGATGAGTACGGAGACGAAATCGGACGGGAGTGGCCGACTAAGGACGGCGCTCCGAATACCATTTACGCGGATGACCTGTCTCCGAATACGACTTACTATATCCGCATCAACGCAAACGACGGCGAAAAACACGACTTTTCCATCGTCATAAAAGACCCGGATGCGGAAACCAGCGCATATAAAACCGACGATGTTTTTTCTCACGCCATCACCGCACAGGCAGAGGATGGCGCAACACTTTCTGCCGGCACGAACGTAAATGAAGCAACCATGATCCCTGCTGATGTCAGAGTACGCGGCAATCTTCGGCTCGGCACATTTGCCTGGTTTGGCTTTAAAACCGAAAAAACACCGGGAGAATACAAAATCACCACTGTAAACGCGACAGCAGGCGCAAGCATTATACATGTATACCTTTATGACGAATACGGTGATATAATTGCGCAGGAATTTGTCAGCAGCGACGGAACGCCGGTTACCATCAGCACCAGCAAACTGAAGGAAGATACGGTCTATTACATCTGCCTGCACTCAGACAGCAAACTGGAATACAGCCTCATTATAAACTCCCCGGAAGAGGCTCAGCCGGAAGAAAACCAGCTGGTTTTTGAGGTGCCGTTTGAAATCAACGAAACACAGGTGCAGTTTGTTGGAAACAAAGCGGTCTTTATTGACGAAGCCAAAGCCAAAGAGGTCATGAAGCCGGTTGCGGAAGCAATCCTCGCGCATCCTGACCGCTCCATCCTGATTGCGGGAACAACCGCTACTGTGGGCGCGCAGGAAACCAGCGTCACTCTTTCTCTGGAACGTGCGGAGGCCGTAAAACAACTGCTTGTCAACACATACAATGTACCGGCGTCGCAGATTTCCGTAGTCGGGCTCGGATTTGAAGACGACCCGTTTGAACGCGGAAAAGACATTGACGCGAACGGAAATCTTGTAGAATCTGAGGCGAGAAAAAACAGACGAGTTGTTGTTCTGGACGCAGAAGACCCAATCGCACAGGAATTATTAAAATAAAAAACAGACCCCGGAGCCAAATTGGCTCCGGGGTCTCGTTGTAACTGAGACCGGTCTACACACAACAGTCACAACCTGCTTGATTCATTTAAAAAGAAAAAAGCCCGAACGCAAATTACGTTCGGGCTTTCTTTGGTGCCGCTGAACAGACTTGAACTGTCACGATGTTGCCATCGAGGGATTTTAAGTCCCTTGTGTCTGCCGATTCCACCACAGCGGCATGTTTTCGCAAGGGATGAGCGGAGTCTTTTGCCCCGGCACTGTACATCCCGCAAAAAATTCTATATAATAATACTACGGTTTCAGCAAAATGTCAAGTCAGAGGTGAACAGTCATGACACAGACAAAAGCAGAACAGACGGCTTTAAACGCTCTTTTGGCTCTTAACGCAGCCGGTTTTGAGGCATTCTGGGTAGGCGGCTGTGTACGTGACATACTGCGTGGAATCGTTCCCCACGATTACGATATCTGTACCAACGCACATCCGGAAGAAACACAGCGTGTCTTTTCCGGTTACCGAACCGTTTTAACGGGAGCCCGCCACGGAACAGTGCTGGTCCTGTTAAACGATGTTCCGCTCGAAATCACCACCTATCGGCTGGAATCCGGTTATAGTGACAATCGTCATCCAGACTCAGTACGGTTCACCAATCATCTTGAGGACGATCTGTCCCGACGAGATTTCACGGTAAACGCGATGGCATACCATCCGGACAAGGGTGTGATCGATCGATTCGGCGGGCAAAAAGATCTGGCGGAAAAGGTCATCCGTTGTGTAGGTACCCCCGAAAAGCGGTTCTCGGAAGACGCGCTTCGCATGCTGCGCGCGATTCGGTTTGAGTGTCAGCTCGGCTTTGAGATGACATCGGACACGCTGAAAGCAATCCAAAAAAGCAGAGAAAAAATCAAACAAATTTCAAGAGAACGCATCCGAGAGGAACTGACTAAAATTTTGCTTTCATCACATCCGCAAGCCGGCGCAAAACGGCTGAACGCCCTACTGGGAGAAGAAATTTTCGGACAAACGCTCCAACAAACAGACGAGCTTTTTGGGTTCATTCAGCAATTGCCGGCCGATGAAGCGTTGCGGTATTCCGCTTTTTTAGAAGAATACCGCAACCCAGAAGCTGTTTTCCGCTCACTTCGTCCTTCCGGTGAACAAATTCAACAAGTAAGCCTGTTGCTTAAACTTATACAGCAAAATTTCCCGGAAAACGGCTATGGCGCGCGGCTGTTCTGCAATCAAGCAGGAGAAAAACTTGCCTTAAAAGCAGCGCTGTTTTACGACCAATGGCAAACAATCAACAATGGCAAAGCAGATTCAGCCATGCAAAAACAAGTACAACAGGTCCTGCTCAATGGCGATGCGTGCTTTCTGTCGCAGCTTGCAGTAAACGGAAGTGATTTAATCAAAGCCGGAATAAAACCAGGCAAAGATATCGGCACAGCACTGGATATACTGTTGGACGATGTCCTGCGTTATCCGGAACACAATCAGCGGGAGCTTCTGCTCGCGGAAATAAAAAAGCGTTTTTCTCCCACTTGACAAACAATCAGAATCCCTGTATAATATTGGTTGTCTTTGGGGGCGTAGCTCACTTGGGAGAGCGCTTGAATGGCATTCAAGAGGTAGTCGGTTCGATCCCGATCGTCTCCACCAGAATAAAGCTCTTTGGTATACCCACGTTGTGACAGCAACGTGGGTATATGCAAAAAGTTTTATAAAAACCGGTTTTCCGGTAAACTTTGTTGCTGAATGGGATTTTGCAACGGCTGCCGATGAAGCAGCTCCATTGGTGAAAGCTCCTGCTTTCCCACCCCGTGGTTCTCACCGGGCCGTCCCCATTGGTTGAGTCTATGGCTGGACG
>OFMJ01000215.1_pt1 | contig 67705 bp, 52 predicted proteins | sample 1541801 | NCBI WGS metagenome assembly OFMJ01 (sample SAMN04209234, study PRJEB22552) | human gut metagenome | biome: gut; material: feces | host: Homo sapiens | place: USA: Oklahoma
TATAAATTTAAAGTTTTTCTATTATGAACAAAAAATTTTTAAGTGCAATCCTGTTCGGTGCCTTGATGGTGACCTCGACAGGAACGTTTGTATCTTGTAAAGACTATGATGACGAGATCGATGAGATCAACGCTACGTTGACCGATTTGAAATCTCAGCTGGCAGCTTTGCAGACAAAAGTAGAGAATGGTGATTATGTAACAGGTATCACTAAGACCGCTGATGGTAAAGGAATGACTTTTACTTTCTCTAAAGGAAGTACTGTAACCGTTACTTTGGATGTAAAAGATGGTGAAGCTGGTGCTCCTGGAACTCCGGGTAAAGATGCTCAGCAAGTTACTGTTGATGAAAAGACTGGTGAATTGAAGATTGATGGTAAAGGTACAGGTATTTTTCCTGCCAAAGATGCAGCAAAAGCTCCTGTTAAAGCAGAAGGTGGATATTGGTACACTTTGAATGAAAAGGGTGAATATGAAAATACAAATATCCCTGTATCTGGTATTATTGTTACTGGAACTGAAGCTACAGGCTATACATTGACTGTATATAGTGCTGATGGTGAAAAGGTTATCAAATTACCGACTGCCTCTTCTACAATTACAGAAATTATGATTGGCGATCTAACATTCGGAGCTACTACCAGCACTACTTCTGTAACTGGGCTTGATTGGGGCTATAAGAGCAATGGAAAGATTGATTGGAAAGGACCCAAAGGAAATATTGCAGCGAATCAGTTGATGATTGGACAAATAGCACCTGCTGAAGGATTATTATCTGTTACTCCCGCTAGTGTGGATTTATCAGGCATGACACTTGAATTAATTGACACAAAAGGTGATATCGCTCCCGTTAATATCGTTGCCACTCCGAATAGTACTGATGGTGCTGCAACCGCTCCTAGAGCTGCTGCAACTAATGGCAAATGGAATTTGGCTATCACTTTGAAGAGTGATGTTACTAAAGATAATATTACAAAAGTATTTGGTGCATGGGATAATTCCAGCTATAATGCAAAATTGTACGCTTTACGTATTAATGGTAAAGTTTATACCGGTTATTCAATTGCTGTAAAAGTGGCTGAAAATAATGCCATTACAAATAATGCTACAACAGTTGGAAATGGTATTACTTTGAGTACAACTAACCTGAAATCAATAGGAAACAATCATGACAAACCACTGGACAACAACAGTAATATTGAAGTACCTGTTGGCTCTTCATCATTAGTTTGCTCAGATTCTAAGTTCTATGATGGTTACATTGCTTTTGAAGGTACTCAGACAGCAAAAGCTGAAAAGTTAGGCGTTTCTGCTAATGGTATGAATCTGTCTATTAAAGAATCTGCAAAAGCAGAAGAAGTGATTGCTACTGTCCATATCATGAGTGTTGACGGAAAGGAAACAACCAAAAACATAACATTGAAGATTGGTGGTGTTAAATCTGATGATACTCAAACTATCGCTGCTACTACTTATGAATTAGGTTTGGATGACAGCGGAGTTTTAAATGCTATTGTTGTAGATTTGAAGGATGCTTTCTCTAGCTTGTCTGCTGCTAATGCTGAAGAAATTGATAACTTAACTCAGATTACTGTTGAAAATGTTAAAGATCAAGTTAATTTCTTGGCAAATGACTTGACTTCTACTAATGTAACATTCTATACTGATAAGGATGGTAAACCTGCTGATAAATTTGTAGATGGATCAGCAAATGATGGTGAAGTAGTATTAGCTAGCTCAGATGCTCGCAATATCCGTTGGATGAAGATTGCCGTAAATGGTAATGTTAATGGTAAGGCTAAGCCAGGTAACTATAATTTGACTTTGACAATCAAGGATCAAAAATCAGGTACTGCCGTTAGCACAATCAAGACAGTTACAATTCCTGTAACAGTTGCTCTGCCTACTTGGAATAAACTGTTCAAGAACACAACTGCTTGGGAAGATGGTAAGTTTGTTGCCCGTTTGGCAGCTTCAGTTGCTAATAAACCTGTGGTAAACTTCACAAGAGCATTCCTTCCCAATACAAAGGCTGCTGTAAATGATATCAAGTTGACAATTGACAAAGTGGATAATAAGGATGTTATAGAAGACCAATCAAGTGCTTCTGTAACTCTAAAGAATATCCAAAATACTAATAAGACTTTGAAAGTTAATGAATTGGGTGTTGTAGCTTCTTATACATTTGGAGGTGTAAATGACTTGACTGTTAAGTCTTCTAAGTTCACTACTAAGATCATGTCTATCTTTGAAGGTGCTAAGTTGGTTTACTATACTGATAATGTAGCTGGTGCAACTGCTAAGGTTGGTGCGGACTTTACTATCGCTAAACTTACTATTGCTAATAATAAGAAGAATGGTTTGGCATTACAGTATGGTAAGGGAGAATCTGCTGTATGTAATAGCATTCCTGTAATCGAAGGTGTAACTGTTCAAGAATCTAATTCTACTGCTGCAGACAAAGTTAAGGTAGCTTATGGCGTAGACGGCTTGAATAATGTTACTGCCACTTCTGTTAGCGAAGGTATTAAATTGGTAAATGCCCAAATCGGTGATAAGGGTACTTTAGTTCTAACATTCACTGACTTCGCAGGCATTGTGACAACCGCTACAATTGCATTCGAATAATATTAAAATTGGTATATAATATAAAGGGGCTGTTTTTTAGGGACAGCCCCTTTTAACTTATAGAATAACTATCTTAGTTCTTTATTTCTTTGAATAGTAACATCAATGTTTAGTAATAATTTCTTCTGTTAATTCTATTCCTTTGAGCTGATAATTTCTGTATATTATAATAATTAAATTGTATTCTATTGATGTAAAAAAGTAGTAGATCTTTATATATGTCTTATCTCTTTGAACTGATAAAAGATTTTCCCCAAATGTCATTCCATAGAAAGTTATCCTACATATTCTCTAATGTGTATTAGTATCTTTATACCATTGTAGTTTTGTATATTCCTCATTTAAGTCATTAAGTTCTCTCTGCATAATAAAAGTGGTCATACCTGAAAATGCTGTGATAGGGAATATTCCTTCTTCCGTAGCATAAAAAGGAGTATTCCTTTTGTAAACCACACATTGGCTGATATATTCTTGAAGTGCATTGTATGTATCTTCATCTGATAATGATTGATAATATTGAGCAAAATCAAAAAAATAGAATGGGGCTTTTAAAACTCCATCATAATTTTGAAGGTTACCGACCGGGAGGAAAGAACCAGATATTTCTGTATTGATCTGTCGTATCAAATTCGCTAAATTTGATAATCCGGCAGTTTTTATTATGCTAATGGTAGCAGAACGTTTATCGCCTTCCATCAAATTCCAATAATGAAAATAATTTTCTGCAAATCTTTGCAAATCAGCAGTTTCTTCAAGCAGACAGGAAATACTGCCGGCATAGATAGGAGTGAATCCCGGAGATACTACTGGGGCAGAGGAAGCCATGATATATGCTGCTTTATTTCTTAATTCATAAGCCACCTCAATACCTGCCATATTACATGCTTCAAAGATTATGAATTCAAATAAATGGTCCGGGAGGGCCATAGCAAAATCTGTTATTTCCATTTCATTATCATTATCGATGATGATAGACCGCGAGCCATTAACCAATGTATGTGGAGGAAGCCAGCCACTGCCATGGGAAAACACGATTAAACCGTAGCTTTTAGCAGGATAAAGCCGAGTTACGTCGTTTATAACTCGTTTAAGCACTTGAGGGGAGGCTGAGTTTTCTTGGTCATAGGTATGTATGGTAATATAGCCTTTCTCACTTTTTCCATCAATTTCCATCAATCGTGGAGAGTCCTTAAATGGTGTATCCTGATACACTATTATTTTTCCATCTGTCTCGTCTTCCCATCCATTTTTAATTTGAACAAGTTTGTCATAGGTTTCCGCATCAAGATTATTATCTCCTCCCAGATAAACCAATAGTGTCCGTGCAGGTAAAACAGCGGGAGTGTCATTTTCTTTATGACAGCCACATACTAATAACAGAAAACAGACAGCATATATATACTTCATACACAATATAATTGAATAAACGATTGTAAAAACTAAAAGAGGGGAACATTTTGCCCCCCTCTTTTTAAATAAACAATGAGCGTATTAATTACTTGTCATTGTGCTTCTTAACTTGGATTTGGATAGTTCCAACAGAATGTCCAAGACTATTCTTCCAAGTATGGTCGCAGATACCGCCCCACTTGTGATTTACACAAACTTCTACTTCAATAGTAAATGGTTGAGCAATATCTTCACCATTGTTGATCCATGTGATAGTCTGCTTAGTATTATCAAGTTTGATCTTATTCATGTTTTCAGCATCCAGTTCACTTCCGTCAGCAAAGTATGCCTTAGAAACCTTGAAGTTAACAGTTGTATTAACATCGAATACATTATTGTCAACTACCAGTTTCTTTGACCAACCAGCTTGACCACCTGTCTGAACCAAAGTATTATTCTCAGCCATATCTTTGTGGTCATAGATAACATGGTTGTTATTGAATTGTGCCTGAGCACCTTCAGACCACAGATAATCTGACAAGAAGAATGCATCCTTCAATGATACTGTATTTTCAGCTTCTTGGTACTTGTCATACAAAGGACCTGCTTCGTTAGCGTGGAATACCATCGGAGTTACAAATGCAACTTCAAATTCATCGATAACCACTGTAGAACGTCCATTTTCAGGAGCAGCAGCACCAGTATAAGTAGTAGTATGATCTTTAGCCCAAGGAGTATTGTTTACCATATTGATAGTATCGCAAGAGAAGTTATTGTAAACTTCTTTAGCATACTTGTTATGAGCATTGGCTTCCTTGTTGCAAGTACCATACAATCCGTCAACATCTTCGTTGAAGCTTACTACAGCACGCATTTTGATCTTCTTCAAATCTTCAGCGTCAGCAGCATTGATCCAAGCACGTCCTGCGTCTGTTGGATCCAAAGCGATATACCACTTGTTGTCTTTACCTTGATACAAACGGATACCGGAATCGTGACCGTCATCTATCTTAGATGCGTTATTATGCTGGTCAACCAATTCGAATGACAAGGTAGCTCTAGCCCAATCCTTATCATGAGTCTGACCCTTATAAGGATTATAGTTGATCAAATCGAATTCGTCATTCAATGCTGCAACCATTTCATAAGTCGTAGGAGCATCAAAGTTATCGTATCTACCGTGAGCAATGAAGTAAGAATCATCTACCCAGTTCAACTTAGTCTTTTCAGGAGCAACTACATCCGGATACTTCACATTAATAGTATAAGTAACATGGATGTCAGATAATCCCTTATGATCAGCATTTGGCTTGTATGTACCCTTAACAGTGTAAACGTCGTGATCGTCATGACGAGAGAATGCTGTATTCTTCACTGTAACGAACAGCTGATTGTATTCTTCAGGTTTAAAGTTCGGATCTAATGAATAGTCTGCATTATTCTTTCCATCCCATGCATATACAGCGTGTTGTTTAGCCTCATCTGCCGTTGCAAATTCAGGAACGAAATCATAAGTTTTACGGAATTCGTCTTTACTCAACTGTACATCTTTATGGTTGAATATCTTATCCATATCCATATCAAGAACTTGATTGATATGTTTCAGAGTGACATCTTTTGTTTCTGTAATATTAATTTCAGGAGCAACAACTGCATTGCGTACAATGTGAATCTTGATGATTGCTGTTTTAACTACATTACCATTGTCTTCACCCGGTGCTACTAGTTTCACACGAACAATAGGAGTTCTGTCTATAGCAGCTGTGTGGTTGGCATCTGTTTCTGCGCCCCAAATCGGGTCCGGAGTTTGTTTTACTGTAGCAACACCATCTTTGGTAACGTCCAAATAGCGTTTTGTCTGGTTAACGCCATCATAATAGAAGTCAACCGGTTCAAACACCAATGAATAGTCATCAAAACCATTATCCATCAAAGGATACTGAGCGTCTTGGGCTCTACCCATACGTTTGTCAAAGAATGAAGTTACGATGTCTTTCAAATTTTTTGAATGTCCATCACCTGTGTAATTCAGTTCTACAACAATACGGTTTGCATCATCTTTAGATTCAGCATCTCCTTTATATAACTGGTTTTCAGCATTGGCTTCGAACTTAGCTTTATCTGCTTGATAAGCTTTTAATTTAGCCTCTTCAGTACCAGTCGGATTTAATGTGTTAAGATAATATTCATCTTTGATGAATTCTCTATAATTTACCTTGTTAGGAGCAATTGCATTTTTAATCTGAGCAGGAGCGTTAGTTTGGTCAAATGCATCAGCTACTTTAACCAAATGTACGTTTTTCTGCAAAATTACTTCATGCTTGGCGGGAATAAAATCAGAATGAACGATTTGGTCATTGTTCTTAATTCTCAATGAATATACTGTTCTTTCGTCCAGATTAGATTGTTCAGCAAAAGCCCAGTCCTTTACACGGAAGTTCAACATACCATGTCCTTCTTTATAAGAATCAACGGTGATTTTTCCATCAGTGTACAGTTTTTGTCCAGCATTGAACAATTCCCAATTCTTGTTATTCGTATTGTAGTTCCATATTTCAGCAGTATCACGAACAAATCCTACCACTTCCATATCCTTGAATGATACGCTGTTAGGATTTACCTGATACTTCACGTCTGCCTTACCTGAGTAAACGATTTTAAATGTACTAAAGTTATTTGCACTCCAATTTGCACCTGCAATCTCTATTTTACCTGCCACACTATCAGTAACGATGGTAGGGAAATGGATTCTGGCAGCTTCACCTTCAGAAAGGAAAGTAGGGATAAACTTAACTCCGCTAACTACAGAAGTAGCTTTAGGCATACTGATAGTCTTTTTAGTGCCATCAGCATAAGTAATAACTAATTCATAAGCTGATTCACCTTCTTCTACTGATACTACATAATCATCAGCAGAAGTACCTGGAGTACCCGGAGTACCTGGTTTGCCCGGTTCACCTTGTTCTCCTTTTGCACCATTGTATAATTTAATGGTCTCTCCATCACTGAATTTGATTTCATAACCACCATTACCATCAGTGAACGGAGTACAGCTTTCGACATATTTGCCTGAGCCTACTTTGTCTTCAAGGGCCTTGATTGCATCTTTCACATTGGATATTTCTTGATCCAAGCGGTCGATGTCGTCATCGTAATCCTTACAAGATACAAATGTTCCTGTTGAAGTGACCATAAGGGCTCCAAACAGGATTGCACTTAAAAATTTTTTGTTCATAATAGAAAAACTTTAAATTTATAAATTTAAAAACTCAAAATATTATTGTTATAAAAGGACTTTAAATCTTTTTCTGTGTCCGGATGGTGCTTTATATAGAAACTGCAAGGGAGATGCGCCTACAATTTTATGAAATGCGGCATAAAAAACGCTTTGGGATGCAAAACCACACTTCCTAAAAAGAGAACTGGTTGAATACGTACCCTCTAGCAATAAGAACTTTGCATACTCAACACGATACTTGTTAAGGAGCTGCTTGAAGTTGCAGCCGAAGTAGTTGTTCACCGTATTACTCAGGTAGGTCGTATTCGTGCCGACTATTGAACTAAACTTTTCTAAAGAGAGCTTTGAATCCAAATATACTTTTCTGATTTCTAGGTTATACAAAATGCTTTTATAGATTTCAAAATCAACTTTTCTTCCGGACGCTCCTTTCTCAGAGGACAGTATATTCCACTGCCGTTCTGCATCTTTAAACAGCTTTTCTTTCTGCGTTGTAGTAGAAAGCTCATTGCTTTGCGTTTGAAATAGAGCATCCATATTTTAATCTGTTTCTATAATAGCCATAATTTCATCGGACAAAAGTACCCATTTTACTCTATTCTGCAAGAGTTTCCACTAAAAATCTTTATAAAATACAGGAATATTTTAAGAAATAGGAATATCTATATATTCTTTACCTCACAAACAACTATAGAAAGCCTTAAAAGTACATTAAAGTCAGTAATTGCTTTCACTATATACCTTATATATATAGTATAAACACATTGGCAAAGCAAGGCTTACAACAGACAAAACGCACTTTTTTCTCGACAAAAAGAAAACCGGAAGTCTGATATTCTCCTTTTATACAACAATTTTGACCAGTAAAGGCCAGCAATTGCTACATAATATCATGTCATCTATTTTCCGGTTAAAAATTATTCAACCTCCATAAACACAGGCTTTTTATTGTTCACCGATAAGCATAATTTAACCTACATCTACTACTGTGTCACTTCTATTAACAAAAGCCATAGGATGTCATTCCGACAATCATATTTTACATTCACATTATAATAATCCTCGATATACTTGTACATCTTATCTATATATTGGTTACCTTTGGACAAAAGTCACTATATTTGCGTCTATGAAAACATATACAAGCAATCACATCGTCTTTTTTTCGCCTACACATACGTCCGCGAAAATAGCCCGTGCCATCGGAGAGAGTATAGGTATGGGGAGAAGAATAGAAATAGACCTCACTACAGATGAGGATAGTAGCCCGATAGAAATCAAAGATTCTATCACTATCATTGCAGTTCCCGTATATGCAGGAAGGGTAGCCCCAATAGCATTACAACGGTTACGAAGATTAAAAGGGAGTAACGCTCCGGTTATTTTAGTCACAGTATATGGCAACCGCGATTACGAAGATGCATTGGTCGAATTAAGAGATGAAACAATTCAATTGGGATTTATCCCGTTGGCAGCCGGTGCCTTTATTGGTGAGCACAGCTATAGCCGTCCGGATATGCCCATCGCAGAAGGCCGTCCGGACGCCACCGATTTACAGATTGCAGAACAATTTGGGAAAGACTGTTTGGCAAAACTGGAGAAAGACGAAACATTGTCCGATTTCTACATGAGAGGAAATGTGCCTTATCGCTTTGTAGGCCCCTCTACTCCTGCCGCCCCAGTCTGCACAGAAGAATGTTTCGCCTGTGGCGAATGCATCGAAGTATGCCCTACTCATGCCATTGCATTAAGCGATGAAGGCAAAATAGAGACAGAGATTGCCCAATGTATCAAATGCTGTGCTTGCGTAAAAGAATGCCCCAATGGCGCACGGGTTTTTAATACTCCTTACACCCCCATGCTACACGAAAAATGTGCGGCACGTCGTGAACCTGAATTATTTATATAATGAGTAACAGAGATAAAAGAGTCCTGGTAGGGATGAGTGGCGGAATAGACAGCTCCGCCACCTGTATCATGTTGCAAGAACAAGGATATGAAGTGGTAGGAGTAACCATGAGGACGTGGGATGTCCCTTCCCGCTTTTCCACTCCTGGCCAAAATGAACCTGATGATGTATTGGAGGCAAGAGCTTTGGCAGAACGGCTGGGGATAGAGCACCATATAGCGGATGTGCGGAAAGAGTTCAAACAGATTATCGTAAAACACTTTATTGATGAATATATGCAGGGAAGAACCCCCAACCCTTGTGTGCTTTGCAACCCGCTATTCAAAGAACGGATTCTCTGTGAATGGGCCGACCAGACGAATTGTGCGCATATCGCTACCGGACATTATTGCAGATTGGAAGAACGTAAGGGGAAACTGTATATCGTAGCGGGAGATGACCAGACAAAGGATCAATCCTACTTTTTATGGAAACTTCCTCAGGAGATACTTCAACGCTTTCTCTTTCCATTGGGAACTTATACCAAGCAAGAGGTACGGGAATATCTCCGTCAGAAGGGTTTTGAGGCAAAGGCCCGTGAAGGTGAAAGCATGGAAATCTGCTTTATAGAAGGAGATTATCGGGACTTTCTGCGCGCACAATGTCCGGATATTGACGCACAAGTAGGTCCGGGATGGTTTGTAAACAGTAAAGGGGTCAAGATAGGCCAGCATAAAGGGTTTCCTTATTATACGATAGGCCAACGCAAAGGTCTGGAAATTGCCTTAGGGCATCCGGCATACGTATTACGCATCAATGCTGAAAAAAATACAGTTATGCTGGGGGATGCCGAAGAACTTAAAACAGAATACATGCTGGTGGAAGACTACCACATAACAGATATGCAGGAATTATTGGACTGTAAGGATTTGGCTGTACGCATCCGCTATCGTAGCAAACCTATTCCATGCCATGTTCTTGTATTGAATGATAAGCAATTATTGATTCGTTTTCTTTCCGAAGCATCTGCCATCGCACCCGGACAGTCAGCTGTCTTTTATGAGGGGAAACGAGTACTGGGAGGTGCATTCATAGCTTCACAGCGCGGCATCCGAAAAATTGCCGCCGATAATCAAGATAAACTTTAGATGATGAAAACATATATCGGAAATCTTATTCTTATGTGCTGCTTATTATGCAGCTGTCATCAGCCAACAAACAATCCTCACTTTTATGACAAGGGTGTTTCCCAGGAACTGGCAGCACTACGCAAACAGGAAATTAAAGAGTTGAAGTATAAACTATACTTCGCCATCCCTGAACAAAAATCAGTTCCGGTAAATGGAAAGATTACCATTGAATTTAATCTGGATATGCCACAAGAGATCATTCTCGACTTCAGAGAAGAGTCCGAAAAAATCAAATCGGTATCCGTTAATGGACAAACATCCCATTATGATTTCCGTAACGAACATATCATTCTGCCTAAAAACAATATTATAAAAGGTAAGAACGATATCACCATTCAATTTATTGCCGGAAACCAGTCACTAAACAGAAACGATGAGTTTCTATATACGTTATTAGTGCCCGACCGTGCCCGCACCTTATTCCCTTGTTTTGAACAGCCCAACCTGAAAGCCACATTTACCTTGCAACTGGATGTACCAACGGAATGGAAGGCCGTTTCTAATACCTATATTACTAAAGAGGAGATAAAATCCACCGGCAAGACAGTGACTTTTGCCCCAACCGAACCATTAAGCACCTATCTCTTTTCTTTTGTTGCCGGCAAACTGGAACAGAAGGAATATACAGAAGGAGACCGGAAGATTTCAGCATATTACCGTGAAACAGATCCCGACAAAGTGGCCCAGCTAGATACCATCTTCAAACAAGTGGCTGCTTCGCTGAACTGGCTGGAAGAATACACCGATGTCCCCTATCCCTTTGCCAAATATGATTTCATCATCTTGCCGGGGTTCCAATATGGAGGGATGGAACACACCGGCGCCACCTTATATAATGACACGCAAATGTTCCTAAGCAATAACCCGACCCCTGACGAAGAGCTTCGTCGGACCCAATTAATCGCCCACGAGACCGCTCACATGTGGTTCGGTGATTTAGTAACGATGAACTGGTTTGATGATGTCTGGACAAAAGAGGTTTTTGCCAATTATTTTGCCGCCCTGATTACCGAACCATTATTCCCACAAATCAATCACCAACTGAATTGGATGAAAACTTATACAGCCGCATCCTTGTCAGAAGATCGTACCCCCGGAACCACTGCTATCCGGCAACCGCTGGACAACCTTCAAAATGCAGGATTAATTTATGGACAGATCATTTATAACAAAGCTCCTGTCATGATGGTAAAGCTGGTGGAATTAATGGGAAAAAAAGCATTTCGGGAAGGAATTCAAGAATATTTAAAAACTTACGCTTACGCCAACGCCACCTGGGATGACTTGATACAAATTCTGGACAGTAAGACTGAGCAAGATTTATCTGCTTTCAGCGATGCATGGGTAAACCAGAAAGGTATGCCGGTCATCAATTTTGAAAGATCCGGCAACCAACTGACCATACGTCAGCAAGACCCTTATCAAAGGGGGCTAAACTGGCCTCAGAAGTTTAACATCACTCTTTGCGGAGAGAGGGACACAACAATAGAAGCCAATCTGACAAACAGTCAATGCCACCTCACACTGCCCTTTACCCCTACCCATATCCTGCCCAATACGGATGGCAGAGGATATGGTTTGCTTGTTCCTGACAGCAACAGTCTCCATTGGCTGCTGGAGCACTGGCAAGAAATAGAGAATGAAACGACCCGACAGGCCGTTTTAATGATGATGCATGAAAACTATCAGGCAAAAAATATTCCGGATACTGCATGGATAAACGCATTACTCAACGGAATACATCGAGAGAAGAATCCGCTGACAGCCTCAACATTAACCAATTATCTGTCCGCTCCTCTGCAGGAGATATCCCAGGAAGAACGCGACAAGGTAGAAAATGAGCTTTATGCACTCAGCCATTCTCACCCAATCCCTTCTTGCCGCATCCAGTTGTTACGGCTTCTTATTGCAGAAGCAACAAGTCCTGCCCTGCTCCAGCATCTTTATACTTTATGGGAGACTCAAAATTCCAGACAATTGAATGAAAGAGACTATACTGCCCTGGCCTATGAATTGTCCTTACGCATGTCCGGACAAGGAAAAAGAATACTCGAGATACAGCGTCAACGTATCAATAATCCGGACCGTTTACGCCAGTTCGACTTCATCTCACGTGCCATGACTGCCGACACATTGAAATTAGACAGCCTGTTCCAGTCTTTGCTGCAAGCAGAAAACAGAAGAATAGAGCCTTGGGCGGCTACAACGTTAAGCTATCTGAATCATTCTGCAAGAAAAGATTATGCGGTGAAATATATCCGTCCGGCATTAGAAGAACTAGTGGAGGTTCAACGCACCGGAGATATCTTTTTCCCCCGCAACTGGGTAGGAGCCTTATTAAGAAACCACAGCAGCGAGGCGGCATACCGGGAAGTGGAAACTTTTCTGTCAACTCATCCTGACTATCCCCCCTTGTTAAAGAACAAAATTCTGCAAGCCGCCTATCCTCTTTATAGGAAATATGCAGATAAAGAGAAAATGAATTGAGAAAGTCAGGGGTTCATTACGCCTTGATAAACGGCATGGCGTAATGTACCCTTTTCGTCATCACTGTCATAGTCCCAGTACATAGCTCCCAACATCCCTTTCTGATGCAGGAACTGGCATTTGAATGCGATGGACCGGGCATTTTCATAATTAACAACCACACGTCCCTGCGAGTTTATCATATAAGGCACCTGTGCCACACTATCCCAGCAGCTCTGTAAAGAGTCCAAAGAGATAATATGGCGGTAATCCAACAACTCCGGAGCTTCATTCGTCCCATGTCCATAGAACGGAATGCCCAGTACCAGGCGTCCGACAGGAAAACCTGCGGCTACATGGGCAGCAACCGCATCATCACAAGACCATTCCTCAGTCATTTCCGAGTGGTACAATGCAGAGTGGTGATTGGGGGATTCTTCCATATCGTATGTCATGATATTGATGTAATCCACATAAGGTTCAACAGCCTTTAAATTGTAATATCTGGCACCTGCCTGTGTAGCGATGGTCAGCAATTTGTCTTTACCGATGGCATGACGCACATCCCTCATCAGCAAAGAAAAGTTATCAGTATCCTCCGGTGAGAAAGAGATCCCGGCAGCTCCTATTCCCGGATATTCCCAGTCTATATCAATTCCATCCAAGTTGAAATGGTCTATCACCCGTTTACAATCTGCCGCAAATGCCATGCGGGTACTGTCCGTATGCGCCATTTCACTGAACCGGCTGCTTCCCCATCCGCCTACAGAAAGCAAGACTTTCAAGGACGGTTTCTTCCCGCGCAGCCCCACTACCATTTGCAAGCGCGATTCATTATCTATACGTATCCCCTTGAAGTCATCTGTAACATGTCCGAAGGCATAATTAATGTGAGTCAGACATGCCGGATCGGGCGTACTTTCCCCCCATGATGTGACGTATGCCAGAACCACATATTCCGACTCATTCTCCGCTGTCTTAATCTGCGAAGACCGCTTTTTGTCCTGACAGGCCACCGCCAGCAACAAAAAGAAAAGACCTGCAATCAGTTTAAAGATTCTCATACATAAATAAGAGGGATTATAAAACAATCAAAACCATTCGATTTATTGGTAACCGGCAGCGTACTCTTTTGAGATCGAATTATTCAGACTCATGCACACATTAGCACTGAAATCCTTGCCACAACGGATTACATGATCCCAGTCCTCTTCCGACAATTCATCCAGATCATCCCTGCGGATACGGTATTTCAATAGTCCGAAAACTACTCCGGCATTAAAATTATCTCCCGCCCCCACTGTACTGACAGTCTGCAACGGCTCTACCTCATAATATTTCTTTATCCCCTTTGTACAAAGACGGATTTCTTTTCCACCATGAGTACAAATAAAATGAGGACAATAAAATTCAATCTTACTTTTATAAATCTTATCCGCATCCGTCAATCCGAACATGTTCTCAAAATCCTCAATGGAGCCACGAATAATATCAGCATATTCAAAATTCTCAAGAATAGTGGGCAGCAACTTTATCGCCTCATTTCTGTGAGTACTGCGGAAATTCACATCATAATAAATGATAGCCCCTTGCCCGCGAGCATAATCCAACAGCTCTTTCACCTTGTCACGCAACTGAGGAGTAACAGCATAATAAGAACCAATCATCACAATATCATCCCGATGGATTTCGGGCATTGTCACATCCAGCCTCAGCCGGGGATAATCCTTATAAAAAAGATACTCAGCATCATTATGTTCGTTCAGAAAAGCTAAAGATACAGGTGATTTTCCTTCAGGAAACACATTCACATGGTCTGTGCTTACTCCGTTTTCTCTCATAAACTTCAGAATGATATCACCCACTTTATCATTTCCCGTCTCACTGATAAAACTTACATTGACCCCCAAACGTCCCAATGAAATAATTCCATTGAAAACAGAGCCACCAGGAACTGCCGCTGTAGGCTGATTCTCTTTAAAAAGAATATCCAGAATGGTTTCACCTATACCAATTACTTTTCTCATCTTTGTATTTACGATTTAATAGATACATAAAACCCGAACGCGAATAAAACCAATTCTTTCATGAAATTCTATTTGCGTCCTTTGCGTTCCGGTTCTATCTCATTTATCTTACTTACTCAACTCGCGCGAACGTTCACCCAAGTACCCTCCGTGATGCCGCTTGCTGTACTCTTCAATGGTAAAACCAGTCTTTTTCATGGTTTCCACCACCAGAATATCACCTATCACAGTCATAACCGTTGTTGAAGTCGTAGGAGTCATACCTAACACACATACTTCATCAGGATGTCCCGTACATAAACAGATATCAGATTCTCTAGCTAATGGACTATCCGCATTTCCAGTAATAACAATATATTTCAAGTTCGGGTTCAAACTATGTGCAAGTTGCGTCAACTCCACAATCTCCCGGGTCTTTCCTGAATTAGAAATCAGAAGCAATAAATCATTCTCCTGTAAAATCCCCAAATCTCCATGCTGTGCTTCACTGGGATGTAAAAACACAGCCGGAATGCCCGTAGAACAAAAAGTCGTAGCTATATTCATAGCTATTTGTCCGGCTTTACCCATACCGGTAGTTACCAATTTCCCTTTTTTACGGTGTATTTGCTCCACAATCAGTTCCACTGCTTTTTCATAAGCGTCAGTTATAGGAATATTCAGAACGGCCTGAGCCTCTTTTTGCAACAATTCGTGTATAGATGTCATCATAATAGGTTTACATGAATATTATTTAAGTAGTTCGATTAGTTCTCTCAAGTTATTGGCCACAGCAAAATAGCTATTTAGCGGATGGTGAGCAAAACGTTTCTCCTCCAATCCGTTCAAAAAGTCGAGAATGCCATTCCAAAAGCCATTTATATTATAGAAAATCACTTTCTTCTGATGATAATCCAATGTAGCTGCTGCCATCACATGAAAAATCTCATCCAGTGTGCCCACTCCTCCCGGCAAGGCTACCGCCACATCCGATTCGTTCAGCATCACATCTTTACGGTCACTCAAATTATCCGTCCGGAAAGTCACATCCACCAAGTCACTGGTTCGTCCACGCTCTTCCAATTTGGTCGGAATAACCCCTATTATCATTGAGCCGTTGTCTTTAGCTACCTTGGCGATACACTCCATCAGCCCGATATTGGCACCTCCATATACCAACGTCTTCTTGTTTTGTCCCATCCAGATGCCCAACTCGCGCGCTTTTTCAAAGAACACAGGCTCTATATTCTCGGATGCGGAACAGAAAATAGCAATTTTATCCATCATCTTGTTTTCTGTTAGTAAATACAAATATCTGCATTTTTTGAAGAACGGCAATAACTTTTGTTGTATTTTTGCCAATCAAAACTTATTTGAAGCAAAAAACAATGTCATATAACACTTTCACCTTACCCAACGGGTTGCGCATCATTCACGCTCCCAACCAGTCTAATGTAGCCTATTGCGGATTTGCCGTCGATACCGGAACCCGTGATGAAAACGAACAGGAACAGGGAATGGCCCATTTCGTGGAACACCTTATCTTTAAAGGAACACAAAAAAGACATGCATGGCACATCCTGAACCGCATGGAAAATGTAGGCGGAGATCTAAATGCATATACAAATAAGGAAGAGACTGTGATATACAGCGCTTTCTTGGTAGAACATTTTTCAAGAGCAGCAGAGCTGCTGGCAGATATTGTATTTCACAGCATCTTCCCCCAGCATGAGATTGACAAAGAAGTGGAAGTAATAATTGACGAGATACAAAGTTATGAAGACAGTCCGTCAGAACTGATTTTCGATGATTTTGAAGAATTGATTTTTCCCGATCATCCTTTGGGAAGAAACATTTTGGGGAAACCGGACTTATTGCGTAGATTCAAGAGTGAACATGCCTTGAATTTCACTTCACGTTTTTACAAACCTACCAATATGATCTTTTTCATTCAAGGAAATATAGATTTTAAAAAAGTGATACGCACCATAGAGAAAGTAACAGCCGATATTCCTTTTTCCATGACCGAACGCCAACGGGCAGAACCTTTTCTCTATATTCCCAAAACGTTGACACTGAACAAAGAAACACATCAGGCGCATGTAATGATAGGCAGCCGGGGATATAATGCGTATAATGAAAAGCGGACCGGACTTTACCTGCTCAACAACCTGCTGGGCGGACCGGGCATGAACAGCCGGCTGAACGTCTCTCTGCGCGAACGTCGGGGACTGGTCTATAACGTAGAAGCCAATCTGACCTCATACACAGACACAGGGGTGTTCTGCATTTATTTCGGAACAGATCCGGAAGATGTGGAGCGCTGCATCGGACTGGTTCATAAAGAATTGAAAAAGCTGCGTGACAGCAAGCTAAGTTCCTCACAACTGAGTGCCGCAAAAAAACAAATCATCGGACAAATAGGAGTTGCCGGAGACAATTTTGAAAACAACGCATTGGATATGGGAAAGACGTTCTTGCACTATGGCAAATTTGAAGAGCCGAAAGAAGTATTCAAACGGATAGAAATGTTGACGGCAGAGAGCCTATGGGATATCGCCAATGAAATGTTCGATGAAAATTATCTTTCGACCTTGATATACCTATAATAAAAAGACATTTACCACCCTGTAATCCTTAGATTCTCAAATCTAATTGTATCTTTGCAAAATAAAACCGTTCAAGCCATTTCACTATTATATATCAAAAACCAATATGAATATCATGAAAAAACTGCTACTTATTCTCGCCGGAACCCTACTGACTGCCAGTACACAGGCACAAAACTCCGGCTATACCATTTGGTTTGACCAACCCAATACATTGGAAAACCGCGCAATCTGGTTAAAGGCTAGCGGAAGCGGCTACAATCCCGATAAAGAATGGGAAAGCACCTCGCTTCCACTGGGAAACGGCAGCCTGGGGGCCAACATCATGGGCTCCATCTGTGCCGAACGAATCACATTGAACGAAAAGACCTTATGGAAAGGAGGCCCCAACACCGCAGGAGGAGCCGACTACTACTGGAACGTGAACAAACAATCAGCTCATGTATTGAAAGACATACGGCAGGCTTTCACAGAAGGAGACCAGAAAAAAGCGGCAGAACTGACCCGCAAAAACTTCAACGGACTGGCCGAATACGAAGAGAATGCCGAAAATCCGTTTCGCTTCGGAGCTTTTACCACTATGGGAGAGATATATGTAGAAACCGGACTGAGCGAAATAGGCATGAACGACTACCGACGCGCCTTATCACTGGATTCCGCACTAGCCACAGTCTCTTTCCATAAAGACGGAGTGGATTACCAGCGCAACTATTTCATCTCCTATCCGGACAGTGTGATGGTGATGAAATTTACTGCCAACCGCCCGGAAATGCAGAATATCGCTTTCAGCTACTGTCCCAACTCAGAAGCTACGGGGAAAATTCAAGCCGATGGAAACAACGGTCTGCTGTACACCGGAAAGCTGAACAACAACCAAATGAGATTCGCCCTCCGCATCCATGCCACCCACAAAGGAGGAGAAATGACTGTAAAAGACGGGAAAATCATTGTCAACGGAGCCGATGAGGTAGTATTCCTCATCACCGGAGACACTGATTATAAAATCAATTTCAACCCGGACTTTACAAACCCTAAAACCTATGTAGGCACAGACCCTGCAGAAACGACTTTGGCCATGATGAAACAAGCGGCCGCCAAAAGTTATGAGGAACTCTATCGGAACCATCTGGCAGACTATACTAATCTGTTCGGCAGGGTACAGCTGCACTTGAACCCGCACGCTCCCATGACCTTGCAATATCCTGCCGTGAAAGACCTGCCCACCTATCAGCGTCTGGCACGTTACCGCAAAGGACAACCCGACTATCAGTTGGAGGAACTGTATTACCAATTCGGACGTTATCTGCTCATAGCCAGTTCCCGCCCCGGAAATCTGCCCGCAAACCTGCAAGGCTTGTGGCACAACAACCTGGACGGCCCGTGGCGCGTGGATTATCACAATAACATCAACCTGCAAATGAACTATTGGCCCGCATGCTCCACCAACTTGGATGAATGTGTGTTACCTTTGGTTGACTTTATCCGTACTTTGGAAAAGCCGGGCGAAAAGACCGCTCAGGCCTATTTTGGAGCACGCGGCTGGACAGCCTCCATCTCGGGCAATATATTCGGGTTCACCGCTCCGCTTTCCAGCGAAGACATGTCGTGGAACTTTAGCCCGGTGGCAGGTCCCTGGCTGGCAACCCACCTGTGGGAGTACTATGACTATACCCGCGACAAGAAGTTCTTGAAGGAGACCGCTTATGAACTGATAAAGAGCAGCGCGAATTTCACAGTGGACTATCTGTGGCACAAACCGGACGGAACCTACACTGCCGCTCCTTCCACTTCCCCCGAACACGGTCCCATAGACCAAGGGGCGACTTTCTCTCATGCCGTGGCACGCGAGATACTGCTGGATGCCATCGATGCCAGCAAAGTCCTGGGAGTAGACGCCAAAGAACGCAAGCAATGGCAGCATGTCTTAGATCATCTTGTCCCTTACCAGATAGGACGTTATGGCCAGCTGATGGAATGGTCGGAGGATATAGATGACCCTAAAGACGAGCACCGCCATGTAAACCATCTGTTTGGCTTGCATCCGGGGCATACGGTCTCACCTATCACCACCCCCCAACTGGCGACTGCCGCAAAAGTCGTATTGGAACACCGTGGAGACGGAGCTACCGGATGGAGCATGGGATGGAAACTAAACCAATGGGCACGCCTGCAAGACGGTAACCACGCCTACAAACTATTCGGCAACTTATTGAAAAACGGGACTTTGGACAATTTATGGGATACTCATCCACCTTTCCAGATTGACGGTAACTTTGGCGGAACCGCCGGTATCACGGAAATGCTGTTGCAAAGTCACATGGGATTCATCCAATTGCTTCCCGCCCTGCCGGACGCATGGAAAGAAGGTGCTGTAAAGGGACTTTGCGCCAAAGGTAATTTCGAAGTTGACATTACCTGGAAAAACGGTGCACTGGAAGAAGCTGTCATCTTTTCCAAGGCCGGAGCAACTTGCCAGGTAAGATATAAAGGCGAGACCCTGACTTTCAAAACGGGCAAAGGAAAGACCTATAGAATAACAACCGAGAACGGAAAGCTGAAGAAACAATAAGGCCCGTTCCTCACCGGAAAAGGAAAACGCTCATTTAGGGGAGGCAAGACCAGCCTACCCTAAATGAGCGTTTTCTACCTTTAGGTAAAGAGCTTAGTCTAAGACTTGAAAATATTAACCTTCACATTTATTTAGATAAAAGAAGACCTGAAAGCTTCCGGATATGGTCTTATCACCGGAAGACATTCAGGTCTTCTTTCTATAGGTTAAAAAAGAGATTACTCTGCTTCCATACTCATCGCTATTCCTCTTTCCAAACCACGAAGTTCGGCCAATCCGCGCATACGTCCCAGACACGAATAACCCGGATTTGTTTTCTTGTTCAAATCATCTATCATCTGATGACCATGATCCGGACGCATCGGAATAGATACTCCACGACGTTGCTGCACTTTCAACAGATTCTTAACTACATGATACATGTCCACATCACCTTCCAAATGATTCGCTTCATAGAAGTTGCCTTCCGCATCCCGTTGGGTACTGCGCAAATGGACAAAGTTGATACGGTCTCCCCAACGTTCCATGATACCCGGCAAATCATTCTGAGCAGATACGCCAAACGAACCGCAGCACAGACAAAGACCGTTTGACGGATTAGGTACAGCTTCCACCAACTGCTTGAAATCTGCCTCCGTACTCATAATGCGTGGCAACCCCAAGATAGCCATAGGCGGATCGTCCGGATGAATAACCAGCTTGACTCCCACCTCATCGGCTACCGGACAGATTTCTTTCAAGAAGAAAATCAAGTTACTACGAAGTTGGTCCGCATCAATATCCTTGTAACGGTCCAGTTCTTTCTGAAATTGCTCCAATGTAAAACTTTCCTCCGAACCGGGCAGTCCTGCAATCATATTCCGTGTCAGACGATGAATCTCTTCCTCATCCATTTGCGCCAGACGAGCTTTTGCCTTTTCTATCTCTTCGGCCGAGTATTCCTTTTCAGCTCCCGGACGTTTCAAGATGAACAGATCGAACGCTACAAAAGCAGCCCGCTCAAAGCGCAATGCCTTGGAACCGTCGGGCAACGTATATGCCAGATCCGTACGGGTCCAATCCAATACAGGCATGAAGTTATAAGTTACAATATAAATACCGCATGCAGCCAGATTGCGCAAACTCTGTTTATAGTTCTCGATATACCTCAGATAGTCTCCTGTCTGTGTCTTGATATGTTCGTGTACGGGCACGGACTCTACAACACTCCAAGTTAACCCTGCTTCTTCAATCAATTTCTTGCGCTTCATTATTTCCTCTACCGTCCATACCTCACCGTTGGGAATATGATGTAAGGCATTGACAATACCGGTTGCTCCGGCTTGTTTGATGTCCCACAATGATACGGGATCATTCGGTCCGTACCAGCGCCATGTTTGCTCACATAAAATCATATCTAATCTAAAAATTGAGAATTAAAAACTAAAGACTTGTTACATGGCAAATGCATTGAAGCCACCATCCACTACGGCTACTGTGCCGGTTACAAAGCTGCTGGCATCGCTGATGAGATACTGGATGGTTCCACACAGTTCCTCCGCTTTACCGAAACGCTTGAACGGAGTCTGGCGGATCACATCATTACCACGCTGTGTATATGTACCGTCTTCGTTGGTCAACAAGGTACGGTTCTGCTCGGTCAGAAAGAATCCCGGAGCAATGGCATTCACGCGGATGCCTTCACCAAATTTCGTAGCCACTTCATTGGCCATGAACGCAGTAAAATTAGAGATTCCCGCCTTCGCAGCCGCATAACCGCATACACGGGTCATCGGACGAAACGCCGCCATGGAAGAGAAGTTCACGATAGCCCCTTTCTTCTGTTCCACCATCGGCTTCAAAAAAACCTGTGTAGGCAGAACTGTTCCGGTAAGATTCAAGTTAAGCACTTTCTGAAACTCATCAACCTTCAAATCAAAGAAATTGCCTGTCGGAGCAATCGTAGCACCCGGCATATTGCCTCCAGCCGCATTCAACAATGCGTCCACACGACCGTATGCTGCCAGAATATCCTTCAGGTTCTGCTCCAATACAGCCTCATCCAACACATTGGTCACCAGAAACATGGCTTCACCACCTTTGGCCTTGATCTCGCTTACAATGGCATTCCCTACTTCCTCCTTACGGCCTAATATAACAACCTTGGCGCCTTCTTCCGCCAAATGGGCGGCAATGGCCTTTCCCAAAACCCCTGTTCCACCGGTGATTACCACCACCTGGTCTTTTACACTAAACAAATTATTCATGATATTACTTTTTATGGTTTATACCTTTAATACTATCTCGCAAAACAATCAGGCTCTCCGGCCCCATATTAAACAAAAGATCGACGATGCTCAAATTCGGTAGAAAACCATATTTGGCATCAAAAACTTGATAGTAAGGTTTAGGACAAAAGTCAGCATCCGCCTCACGCCAGTCACGCTTCGGATGAATAATCTCACGAAAATCAACCTCGCCCGGAACAAATTCCGTGCGATATTCCGTTGTACCTTCCATACAGGGATGGATATCAATCAAATCGCATATCAAGGAACAAATCTCTTGATTATAATCCCACAAGAAGACATATTTCTTTTCATAAAAGACGTGGAAATCATCAGCATAGCACTCAAAGAATGGACTGTTTCTATATGCGGCCACCAAAGCATTCCAATGTATATGACGCCAATTGCCATGATCCGAGATGCGGACATCCTTCATCAGACATTTGGGTGTCTCGCTCTTTTCGGTAGGGATAGTCAGCGCCAACGGACCATCGGCTGCCGCTATGACACAACGGTTGCGATAAGTCTGTTTCACATAATTGTCATACTGTTCCACATAGATTTTCTCACAGGCGAACAGCTTTGTATAATATTCCACCGGGGCCAGATAGGCCGAACTTACATATATCGTATTCTCCATTATTGCACTCGTTGAAAAATGCGTCCTTTTCCGGATGAAAACCAAATGCGCCAAGTTTTACCGATCAAATGATCATCGGGCACCAACCCGAACAAACGTGAATCACACAGATTCACCGGATTATTGGATGCCATCCAGTAATAATTTTTATTAAACATATAAGCCTCTACAGGTTTCCCCCCCACATACAGGGTATCTCCCCTGACAGAAGCCATTTTCCCTTCGTGACGGACAATAGTGTTGCACAACAAGGTCACATTCCAAGGATATACCTTGACAGGTTTCCCTTTTTCCGGAATCACAAAGGGATGGCTCTTGCTTATATCCTTTTGATAAAGAGGAACCAGATCCACTTTATCTGCCAGTTTCTGTTTCAACAGATAATATTCATAATGACTGAAAGTACGTATGTACTTCCCTCCGGCATACCCTACCAGGCTGTTCCCCTGAATGTTCAATTGCCGCATGACGGCCTGCATCGTTTCTTCTTCCGTATAAGGATAAACATACAAAGATTTACTATCCGGACTCAGTACCTGCTCGTCAGTCACCCACAGTTCATCATTCAGCATCAACGTATCTCCGGGCACTCCTACCACACGGCTTATAAATACCTCCCGATTGCCCACCGAAATCTGCGGAGACCGGGGATTAGGGTTATTGAACAATACAATATCCCCCTTTCCGGCAGTTTTTCCCAGCCACCGCCAGGTAGAAAAAGGCACACGAAACCCATAACTCCACTTATTCACCAAAACCCTTTCCCCTTGATAAAGGCTATTCTCCATACCGGTAGAGGGAATGGTGCAGGAGGTGAAAGCAAATGTCTTTACCAGCAGTACCAGAATGACAGCAGTAAGCATTGCTTTGATCCATACAGGAATACGGGGCATGCTCAATTTTTTTATCCCAACTTATTTAATGTTATCCACAAAGGTAAACAATCGGTTCCAACGTATCTTTCCATCCAGCCAGCCACGGTCATTATCCAGTGACAGCCAGATAAAGATGGGTTTTCCTACCACATGGTCTTCGGGCACGAATCCCCAGAAACGGGAATCGGCCGAGTTATGGCGGTTATCCCCCATCATCCAGTAATAATCCATCTTGAAAGTATATTCATCGGTCTCCTTGCCGTTGATATAGATCTTTCCATCTTTCACAGCCAGTTCATTGCCCTCGTAGGCATGGATAGGGCGCTCGTAAACAGGCAGATTCTCCAACGTGAGTTTCACCGTTTCCCCTTTTTTCGGAATCCATACCGGCCCATAATTATCCGTCGTCCAGTTCTTATGCATATTCAGCGGATACAAGCCTCCCGCATCATCAGCCGGTGTGTTTTCAATACCGACCACCACATCCTTACGGGCAAGCAGACCTGCTTTCGCCTTTTCTGTCAGCGGCATATTATAAACAGAAGCATCCGTATAATACATCATCATATCCTCCTTGCTGATGCCTAACTCATGCGCCAGGTCATCGGGAATAGGACGCTTGGTCTTCACCAGATAACGATACTGCACATTATCAGGTTCTTTATTAGCTTTTCCGTCCAGATAAATGATACGGTCCTTTATCTCCAACGTCTGTCCGGGCAAGCCCACACACCGTTTTACATAGTTCTCGCGACGGTCGACCGGACGGCTGATTATCTCACCGAAATTCTGTGGGTTCTCTTTCAGATACTCCCGTCCCAACTGATAATAATAATCATAAACCACCCGTTGCTGCTCCGGAGTCATGGAAGCCAGATCCATCGGTTTCGCCAGTTCCTTGCCTGCGCCATAGCTCAGACGGTAAATATCATCATTGGGTACACCGGTAGCAACTGTATCTCCGGCCGGAAAGTTAAAGACAACGATATCATTCAACTGCACCTCTCCCAAACCTTTCACCCGCTTATAGTCCCATTGCGGATGCTCAAGGTACGATTTACAGTTAAAGACCGGCAGTGTATGTTGCGCCAACGGCATGTGCAGCGGAGTCTGAGGCACACGGGGGCCGTAACTCATTTTGCTCACAAACAGATAATCCCCCGTCAGCAATGACTTTTCCAGTGAGGAAGAAGGGATCACATAGTTCTGGAAAAAATAGAGATTGACAAAATAGACTGCCACCAGTGCGAATACAATAGCATCCACCCATCCCATGACGGTCACTACATGACGGTTCTTGGACTTTCTCCACCAAGTCCATGGAATCTTCTTTGTGATATACGCATCGAAGATAAACGGTACAACCACCAGTCCCAGCCAGCTTCTCAACCAAACAAGAAATATCAGGTAAAGCGCCAGGACAACGGCAAACTTGATCCACTGTGTACGTGTTGCTTTTATCATATCCTAAAACTGAAATAAATCACTCATTCCTAATAACCCCTCATGTCTGGATGTATATTCCGCTGCCAGAACAGCCCCCAAGGCAAAACCTTTCCGGTTTTTGGCGTCATGGGTTATCGAGATGCTGTCCGCCTCGGAGTCGTAACGGATGGTATGGATACCAAACACCTCCCCTTCACGAATAGAGCTGACAGGAAATTCATTCTCTGCGCATTCCGTACTTCCGGAAACAGTTCCGTCCGGTGCAGTCAAAGTTCCTTTCACCCATTTACTCTTACTGTTCATATTTTCCAGGATACCTTCTGCCAGCGTAATGGCTGTTCCGCTCGGTGCATCCAGCTTATGAATATGGTGAGTTTCGGTCATAGAAACTTCGTAAGCGGGAAAGTTATTCATGATTTTAGCCAAGTATTTATTTACAGCCGAGAAAATAGCAACACCCAGACTGAAGTTAGACGACCAGAACAGGGTTTTTCCGCCTTTCGTGCATAATTCCTTCACCTCATCGCCATGTTTGTCCATCCATCCGGTACTGCCCGATACCAGTTTGACACCGGCTGCAAAGGTCTTCATATAATTATCGTATGCCACCATCGGATTGGTAAACTCAATGGCCACATCGGCCGATTTAAATGCTTCCGAGTTGAAATCATCTTGATTATCAACATCTATAATACTTACAATCTCATGTCCGCGGGCAACTGCAACCTTTTCAATCTCCTTGCCCATCTTTCCGTATCCTATTAATGCTATTTTCATAATTACGAATGTTATTTTAGCCACAAAGATAGCGTTTTTCGTTGTAAACCATTACATTTGCCAAACATTTACACCTCATTAACATGGAACAACTATTACACTATGTGTGGAAACATAAAATATTTCCTCTTAAAGAACTGAAAACGACAACCGGCCAACAAGTGGAAGTTATAGATACGGGACTGGCGAACACCGACGCCGGTCCCGATTTTTTTAACGCCAAGCTCAAGCTGGACGGTGTACTTTGGGTGGGAAATATCGAGATACACGAGAAATCCTCGGATTGGTTCAAGCACGGACATCATACAGATGCCGGTTACAACTCCGTCATTCTACATATAGCCTCCGATATAGATACCGAAATCAACGGAAGTAACGGGGAAAAGATCCCCCAAATGCGACTTGCCTGTCCGGAGTCTGTCCGCGCCAACTACAAAGAGCTGCTGGAAACAGACAGTTACCCTCCTTGTTACCGCATCATTCCCTCCCTCTCCTCTTTCAGCGTCCATTCGTGGATGTCTGCCTTGCAGATGGAAAGGTTCGAACAGAAAGCAATCTTGCTGAATGAACGGTTAAAACGCTGCCAAGGCAATTGGGAAGATGCCTTTTTTATCACACTGGCACGTAATTTCGGTTTCGGACTGAACGGAGACGCTTTCGAAGCCTGGGCTCGCCAGCTTCCCTTGCGGGCGGTAGACAAGCATCGCGACAACCTGTTCCAGATAGAAGCCATCTTCTTCGGGCAAGCCGGCATTCTGGAAGACCCTGACGGAGACGGATATTATCTCCGGCTGAAAAAAGAGTATGCTTATCTGCAACATAAATTCGAGCTTGTTCCGATGGACGTCTCCCAATGGCGCTTTCTCCGGTTGCGTCCCGCCAATTTTCCGCATATACGGATCGCACAGTTGGCTTGTCTTTATCATCGCGCCTACGGGCTGCTCTCGCGCATCGTGGAAACGGAGACACTGCAAGGAGTCAGAGAGGTTCTGAAGGGAGGGACTTCGGAGTACTGGCTCACTCATTACACATTTGGCGGTTCCTCCCCTTCCCGTCCGAAGACTCTAAGCAACTCCTCACTGGATTTGCTCATTATCAACACGGTAGTGACTTTTCTCTATGCTTACGGACTGCATAAAGGAAATGAAATGCTTTGCGCACGTGCCGGCAGTTTTCTGGAAGAGCTGAAAGCGGAGAACAATTACATCACCCGCATGTGGGAACAATGCGGCATGAAGGCCTCCAATGCCGCCGACAGCCAGGCCTTAATACAGTTAAAGAAAGAATATTGCGACAAGAAAAAATGCCTGTATTGCCGGATAGGGTATGCATATCTGAAAAGAAAATAGAAAAGGGAGGCTGAAGTCCCGAGCTTCAGCCTCCTTTTTCTATCATTAAGATTATCTACCTGAATAACGGCATCACTTCGACAAGTTCTTCACTATGGTGGAAACGATTTTTGAAGAACTTTTCCGGCTATCCTTACTCAGTTTATCTTTACTTTCCAAATTCATGCTGGTAAAGTAATGATTACCTCGGGTAACTTCTTGCTGATTCTTATCAAACAAAGAATAACTGGTGATATGAAACAAAGTACGCAAAGGCTTTTCCTGCCATTTCAGGTAATGCTGGTTCAAGAATAACACATAATCCGAATCCGTATCCTTTATCAGTTGTTCATACCGGCTGTCATCCACCTGACTAAGGTCTGCATATTTCTCCTCTTCTTCACCTTCCAGTCTGATCTTATCCAGCAAACTGCTGATGACCGCCGCCTTTTCTGCAGTCACGAACTGATATTTCTTATTCTTATTAGATGCGATAATATTCCTCGCAATAACCTGATTATACGTATAATCTATACTATCAGTCGGTATCCCTGTCTCCTCAGTAATCATACTGCCGGGGAAATAATTGGATTCCACATTGTCGTGAAGCCCTATGACAAGCACCTTCACCAGACTGTTGTTTGCCTTGTCCGCGCCCTCATCATCAACAGACGATGCAGACACAGGACCTGTCACACATAATGCCAATCCCCAAATCCATGAGATTTTCTTTAATAAACCAGCTTTCATACTATCCTTTTTTTTATTACAGTGCAAAAGTATCGTATATCCATTACATCTTTATTTGAAAGGAATTACATTTCCATTAAGAATCCCCTGTCAGTTCCCCTGAATCAGTTTCCCGGTTTCCAATGGATAATCGGTGGTAATATAATCCACTTTCCGGTCAATCATTTCCCGGACCATCTCCATATCATTGACAGTCCACACATTCACCTTCATGCCCGCCCGCTGTGCTTCGGCAATCCATTCCGGTTTTTCAGCCAACACCTTGACATAATAATCAATGCCATTAATCCCCTTCACCTTCAAGTCTTCAGGAGCCACATCACTTTTCAGATAAGCTATTTCCGAATCCGGAGTCAGTCTCACCAACTGTTCACAAATGTTCATGCTGAATGAAATGTATTCCACCTGCTTCTCCATCTGCCTCTTCTTTACTTTATCTACAATGATTTTCACCGCTTCATTTTCCGCTTCCTTCGTTCTGTGGGGCTTTATTTCCAATATCAGTTGGATATCGGCCAGCTTTTTGCCCGTTTCCAGATAATCATCCAAGGTGGGCAGCGTCTCGCCATTACTCAGTGTCAATGCCTTCAACCCGGCAAAAGGAGTGTCAAAAATACAAATCCCCTGAATACTGTCGTCATGATTGACTACAATTTCCCTGTCCTTCGTCATTTGTACATCAAATTCCGAACCATACACCTTTGCCTCCGCCGCTTTAGTCAGAGAGGCGATAGAGTTTTGAGCAGAACCTTCACATTTCCAGTATCCGCGGTGGGCAATCACTTTGGTCTGGGCACTCCCGGCCAAAGCAACCACACACATGGCGCAAGCCATCATTAATTTACTTAGTCTCATTTTTATTTCTTATTGAATCATTATCTATTAGAATCCATATCTCAAACCTATCTGAACCTGGAAAGGAGTACCGTTCAGACTGGATACGCCTGTATTGGCATTTACATTATAAGTATATTGTTTGGCGTCTTTATCAAATCCTTTGATACTATAAATCCTCTGTGTCCCCAGGTTATGACCGGATCCCCAATCCTTGTTCAGCATATTGGCCACATTGAAGATATCGACAGACACTTCCAGATTCTGGTTCTTGAAAGTCTTGAACTTCTTGGCCAGACGAAGGTCCAAAGTGCCATAGAAACCATTCACACCACCGTTCCGTTCGGCCACTTTACCAAAACTCTTGCGGATATAATCTTTCACACTCTTTTCCGCATCCGGATTGTTCAATATCGCATTCATACCTTCACGAATATAATCGGGAGTAGCGCTGTTATTCGGATCATATACATAAGCCAGGTCATTGCTATTCACAAAGTCACCGTTCACATTTCCATTCACAATCATTGAATAGCGTGTTCCTCCGATGCCGGAAAAGCGGGCACCCACGGTAATGCCCCAGAAAGTAGGCGCCGAACCATAAACCACCAGTTTATGACGGAACTGATTGTTGGAGTAAGTCATTTTGCTTAAATCACGGGGATCGTCAACCACCATTTGGGAAAGAGTAGCAGAATTGGCTACATTACCATTATAGGAAGTATTGTCCTTCGTATCGTTCCAAGTATAGCTGAAGGACAGCTCACCGTCTTTATAGTAACGCCATGTTCCATCTACGGTGAAAGCGAACTGATTTACTTTTCCTTCGCTGACCAATTCGAGCACACGGCCTACTTTCCCGCTCTTACGTCCGTCCATCCAGGTTGAAACACCTTTTTCCGAGATATTGGCAGCCGGGACATATACGCCACGGTTTCCTTCCGCTGTCAGACGGAAATAAGGATCGTCCACCATGTTTCGGTCTATATACATATAGTTGTTACGTCCCAAAGTCATATATCCGCCGATGCTCATCTTCAAACGGTCACTGAAAAAGTGGGTGTACGAGATATTCGCCTTATAGACCACCGGCACCTTGGCATCTTTGCCATTCATATTGATGGTAGGCACGGCATAGGAAGCGTATTTAGGATCTTTCAGCAAGTCAATGCCCGGTGCGGTGGACGGGTCTTTACGATAACTCTCAAAATCAGGAACAGGCACAATGTTCGGATTTTCGTCCGTATTCGTCATATCAACGGACATCACCTTGGTACCATCAAATACCATATTATTAATCATGGCATAGTTGTTGATATCCGATGCGAAGATGCCACCCCCCACACGAAGGATATCCGTATGTTTGTCATTGAAGTCCCAGGTTATCTGTACACGGGGCTGGACTTGGAAAGTAGCCAGTCCGTTGTCTGTACGCAATCCCAATTCATCATAAACCAGCCGGCTGAAATTGCCTTTATTGAAATAAGTGGCATTGTCCAGACGCAAACCTGCCATCAGTTCAAATCCGGGAAACAGTTTAGTCTGCAACTGTGCATACACCCCTGCATTCAAAATGTTCTGGCGCACACGCTGATTGTCTTCGTTGTTATCTAAATACACCTCACGTACATAACGATAGGGCTGCAATGCCTCAAAGTTATCCAAGCCCGTGAAATAGAAACGACCGTTGGCTTCGCTGCCGTAACGGGAGTTCAAGTGAGTGTACATCAAGTCGAAACCGTAAGTGTAGTTCACTTTATTGGTATTATAATAATAGTTATCCACCAACTGAAGTACGTGGTTGTAGAAATTCTCGGGACTGTAACGCTGGCCGCCCAGCTGGATGGTGGTAGTCGCGGTCTTTCCCTCTATATCCGAAGCCACGCGTTCCACAATGGCACGTGGAATATTGGCCGAAGGCAGTTCTCCGCCCGGCATCGCCTTTTCGGAAGTATAGAGATGTTGCAGTTTCAGTTCGTTGGTGCTCCGCGGACCCAATACAGAACGCAAGGTAGCGGTGGCACTGTTGTTCAGCGACTTCACATCACCATACACCTCATATAAATTGACAGCACTATTATCGCCCAACCCCATCTTGTTATTGTCACTTACAAAATTATCAGTAAACGACAACAGGTTCGTGGCGTTAATCTGCCAGTCCAGACGGGCAAATACCGCATCGGTATTCTGCTTTTTATCAAAAGAGCCAAACTGAGGATGGTCCGACACACCGTATTTATCGCGGGCTATTTCCAGAAAACGGTCTCTGGTCTCCATAGTCAGATTATAACGCTTTTCATCGGCAGCATTATGAATATCGGCTATATACAGCGGACGTGAATCGGCCTGATGGTCCCAAGAAATAAAGAAGTGGGCGCGGTCTTTCACCAATGCACCACCCAGGGAAGCTCCATACTGATAAGTGGAGAAATCATTGGTCCGCTTGTTGCCGCGGATATCATACCCGCTGGACAACCAGTCGGAGCGCAGGAAAGTGAAAGCGCTGCCATGCAGCTGGTTGGTTCCCGACTTGGTCACCGTACTGATCGTACCTCCTCCGGCACGGCCGTTAGTCACATCATATTCATTTGTCACGACTTTGAACTCACGGATAGCCTCCATCGAAATGGCGTATGGCACCCCGTTGCGGCTGGTTGTACTTCCCCCCGAAGTAGGCCCCTTGGCACTCATGCCATCAATGGTGTAATTGGTAGAAGAAGCCAGCTGGCCGGACAGGCTGGAGCCTGTACTCAGCGGTGACAGGTCAATGAGCGAAGTAAAGTTACGCCCGTTCACCGGCAGTTTGTTCAAGTCATTGGCCGTCACCGAAGTAGCGGCCCCCGTAGTGGCGATAGAATTCTTCAATGAATTAGCCACCACCTGTACGGCCTCCATCACCACACTTTCTTCCTTCAACCGGAAATCCAGACGGAGCACATCACCCTGATTCAGCGTATATCCTGTCTTTTTCTGGTCGCCATAGCCTATATAGCTGACGGTGACAGAGTAAGGAGAACCCAGCGGAAGCTGCTTCACAATGTACTCCCCCGTTTCATTGGTTATTGATCCGGCACTGAAACCGGTAGATTCGTTCTTCACCATCACCGTGGCCCCGATAACCCCCTCTCCGGTTTCATCGGTCACAATACCTTTTACAATCGCCCGATAATCCTGTGCGGATACATATCCTGCCACAAATAGCGATAAGCATAATAACAACAACAATCTTTTTGCCTTCATAAGAGTTTTCATGTTCAAATGGTTGATAACAGTTTTACAATCATACCTGCTTTTCATTAAATTTAATTTGCAAGTGCAAAAGAATACTGAACGGGTTACGAACAGATTGCCTGCAAATGACAATGCTGTTTCAACGGCAAAGAGATAAAAAAAGTGTGTGGATATGCCCCGCACATCCACACACCGCCTGTGTCTTTATTACAAAAGAATGACGCTTAGAACGCCTTCTTGTAAAGTTCCAGAATAATTTCTTCCGTCACCTCACGAGGGTTGCCCGGCGTACAGACATCGGCGATAGCCGAAGCGGCCAGACGAGGCAAATCCTCTTCCTTTATGCCCAGTTCGGACAAATGCTGGGGGATACCCACCTTGACAGACAAGGCTTTCACCGCCTCGACAGCCGCCTTCGCAGCCTCTTCCTGGCTCATACCGTCCTTGTACACATTCATCGCCTTGGCTATATCCACATACTTGGCCAAAGCAGCCGGAGCATTAAATTCCATGATGACAGGCAACAGCAAGGCATTGGCCACACCGTGAGGAACATCGAAGATAGCTCCCAGCGGATGAGCCATACCGTGAACCACGCCCAGACCTACATTAGAGAAGGCCATACCTGCAATATACTGTGCCACGGCCATACCGTTACGCGCTTCCGCATTAGTCGGTTCGAAAACAGCGGTTTCCAGATAACGGGCAATCATCTCGATAGCCTTAATCTCGAACATATCGCTCATTTCCCAAGCACCTTTGGTAATCAGCCCTTCGATGGCGTGGGTCAGTGCGTCCAAACCTGTCGAAGCGGTCAAGCCCTTTGGCAAGGTGTACATCAGTTCCGCATCCACGATGGCAATGGCCGGGATGTCATTCGGGTCTACACAAACCATCTTCTTGTGGTTCTCTTCATCTGTGATTACATAGTTGATGGTCACCTCGGCGGCAGTACCGGCGGTAGTGGGCAATGCGATGATAGGCACTGATTTTTTCTTTGTGGGAGCCACCCCTTCCAATGACACCACATCACTGAAGTCAGGATTATTGGTGATGATGCCAATCGCTTTCGAAGTATCGATAGACGAACCGCCACCGATAGCCAGGATAAAGTCCGCTCCCGATTTTGCAAAGGCCTCAACACCTGCCTTTACATTGCTTACAGTAGGGTTCGGTTTGATTTCACTGAATATTTCGTAGGGAATACCTGCATTCTCCAATACTTTCAACACTTTATCGGCCACACCGAATTTAATCAAATCCTTGTCTGTGGCAACAAACGCCTTGTGCAAACCCAAGCGTTTGATCTCTTGTGGGAGCACTTCGCGCGCACCCGGGCCGAAGTAAGATACTTCGTTCAATACAAATCTGTTAATCATGGTTTTATTTCAATTATATGGTTTTGCTGCAAACTTAGCACAAATTCCTGAGAAAACGGCTCTTTAAAAAGATCCTTATCGTATGTTTTTTGGCATTCCGCGCTTTATTTCAATTGCAAGAACGGCAACGTATTCCCGCTGGTAGAAAGCGGCAATTTCCCGTCCCACTTCTCCACTGCCTTGAGCTGGATCAGTTCCGGAGTGATGGATTGTTGCAGAATGCGGTTGGCGTCCGCTTTTCCTTTGGCCGCAGCCACCACTTTCTCGGCCTCCGCTATAGCGGCCTTTTTCTCGTTCTCCACCTTCAGGGCGTTCTGGACGGCGGTGTTTTTAGCGTCGATGGCCGCCTGAAGCACCTCATTCGGCTTCACGGACGACTGGATGTTGGTAAATGTAAAACCACGCTGGCTCAAACGTTCTTTCAACAACACTTCCACTTCCTTTTCGAAAGCGGGACGGTTATTGATCAGCGAGTCCGTCTCGTACATACCCGCCACATCCTTGTAGGCATTCTTCACCTCGGTCAAGATGACGGACTGTTCCAGTTCCTCTGTCGTTTTACGATAACGGAGGAAAACTACCTTGGCGTTCTCGCGTTCAATATAATATTCAATCGTGGGATCAGTCTGGAAGATCGTTCCTTTCTTGTCTTGAATATCAAAAGGCTCATAGTCCACAATCTGTGCGAAGGCGGGGTATTCGAAAAGTTGCTTGGTGAAACGGTTGTACATCACCCATCCGGTCTCCACTTTGGCGTCGTCCACACCGCGCTCGCTGCCTGCCAGGTTCACAATGATCCCCGTCTGTCCGGAGTCAATGCGCTCTACGGCAAACATCATGATAAACAATACGAGGATGCCGATGACGGCAATTCCACCAATTCCTACTCTCAATCCTGTTTTGGTCTTTGACGTGTTCATGTATTTATCGTTTTGATTAGAACTGTAAATAACGGAAATAAAATCGGTTTTACCAAATGTCAGGACTAAAAGTAACCATATTCCCTTGACACAGACGACAGAAATCCCAAAATGTCACTCCCTGCCGCATTTCACGTATCTTCCTTCAGTTTCCTGTCAGAATACACCTCTAGTTTACAGACGGTTGGATGAGCCGAACGGACTGAAGGGAAGCCCGATTTCCAGGTACAGAGACCCTGTTCCATCCTTACAGCCGGCTCACCGCAGCCAGATACTTCTCCATCGTCGTAGCCTTCTTGATCGCTTTCTTTATCTTCTTGTCCGCATCGGGCAACAGGTATTCCCAATAAGGCTTCATCTTGCCCAGCAGTTGCACCTCTCCCTGCAAGTGGGCTTCATAATAGTGAAGAAGACGCGTGTGAAACACCCTTACCTTATCCAGTAGTTCCTGGGAAGAAAGGGTGGTTCCGTCAGCAAACGCCCGGGCTAAGGCAGGATTGGCCAACAAGCCGCGCCCCAGCATGACGCCCTCCAGACGAGGATATGCCTCTTCCACCTTCCGGATATCATCCACCGTCAGCAAGTCACCGTTATACACCAACGGATGAGCGCATTCCGAATAGAAAGCGGCAAACGACTCCCTGTCCACTTCTCCTTTGTACTGCTGCTTCCCGATGCGCGGATGAAGCGTGATCTGCCGCAAGGGGGCAGCATTCAGCAAAGGCAGCAGCACGCGCCACTCGTCCGCACGCTCCCAGCCCAGTCTCATCTTTACGGAAAAGCTCAGCTCGGGATAATGCACCAGTTCTCTCAGCAAAGCCTCCACCTCAGCAGGATAGGGCAATATGCCCGCTCCCTTGTGCTTTCCCGCAATCAACGGAAAAGGACAGCCCATGTTGACATCCGCTTCCTTGTAACCGTTCTCGATGAACAGGCCCGCCAGCCGTTCCAGTTCGGCAGGTGTGGAAGCAATCAGCTGGGGGATCAGCCGGGACACGGTATTGTTGCCGGAAGCAATCTCCCGGACATCCTTGTTACGGAACTCTCCTCTTTCTATCCGCACAAAAGGAGTATAATAGGCATCTATCCCACCGAAAACCTCCTGATGAAGGTTTCGCCAAGGGGCTTCCGTAAAGCCTTGCAAAGGGGCGGCATACAATTTCATTCGTTTCTTTTTTTAAGTTTAGCTGCAAAGTAACACATTTTTCTTATACCTTTGCCTTATGGAAAAGTATATTTATGAACTGAAGATGAAGGTACGCGACTATGAATGCGACCTTCAAGGCATTGTGAACAACGCCAACTATCAGCATTATCTGGAACATACGCGCCATGAGTTTCTCACCTCGGCAGGCGTCAGCTTCGCGCGGCTGCACGAAGAAGGGATCGATCCGGTAGTGGCGCGGCTCACCATGGCGTTCAAGACTCCGCTGCGCAGCGGTGACGAGTTTGTATCCAAGCTTTATTTGAAAAAGGAAGGAATCAAATATGTGTTCTATCAGGATATCTTCCGGCTGCCCGATATGAAAGTCGCTATCAAGGCCACTGTGGAATCCGTATGCGTGGTAAACGGCAGACTGGGAGACAGCGCGCTGTTTGACGAGACTTTCGCACCCTACCTGAGCGAATGACACAAGACGAACAACTTTGCAGCCTGGCACTGACCCGGATACCGGGTCTGGGGCTGACAGGCGCACTCAAGCTGGTGGGCAGCCTGGGAAGCGCCACCCGCGTCTTCGAGCACCGCAAGGAACTGTCGCAACTGGTTCCCGGAGTGAGTACCAAGGTCGTCACTGCTTTGAATAACCCAGAAGCCTTCCGGCGCGCAGAACAGGAATTAATCTTCTGCGAGAGAAACCACATCCGCTGCCTCACCTTAAATGACGAAGGTTATCCCGCCCGTCTGCGCGAATGTGACGATGCTCCGCTGGCCCTGTTCTACCGGGGAAATGCCGACCTGAACGCACGACATGTCATCAACATGGTGGGGACCCGCCACGCCACACCCTACGGACAGGATATCTGCGCCCGTTTCCTTGCCGACCTGTCGGCACTGTGTCCGGACGCCCTGGTAGTAAGCGGACTGGCTTACGGCATTGACATCCACGCACATCGCGCCGCCCTGCAGAACCGGTTCAAGACCATAGGCGTACTGGCCCACGGACTGGACCGCATTTATCCCGCCGAACACCGGAAGACAGCCGTCAGCATGTTGGAACAGGGAGGCTTGCTGACCGAATTCGCCAGCGGAACCAACCCCGACCGGCAGAACTTCGTGAAACGCAACCGCATTGTGGCGGGCATGAGCGACGCCACCATCGTCATCGAGTCTGCCGCCAAAGGAGGGGCACTCATTACGGCCGAACTGGCAGAAAGCTATCATCGGGACTGTTTCGCCTTCCCGGGACGATGCAACGATGAATATTCCATCGGCTGCAACAATCTGATCAGGAAAAACCAAGCCATGCTCATCACATCGGCCGAGGACTTGGTGAAAGCGATGGGATGGGAAGGCAAATCCGGAACCGGGAAAACGGTGCAACGGGAATTGTTCCCTGATTTAAGCGCGGAAGAGACAGCCATCGTCACCTTATTGCAGAAAATACCAGACGGATTGCAAATAAATACATTAGTAGTAGAAACAAATATCCCTGTTCATAAAATGAGTGCCCTGCTGTTCGAACTGGAGATGAAAGGAGTCGTTCGCGCATTGGCAGGAGGAATCTACCGCATCATTTAATCCTTTACAGTTTTTTACAACAGTTAAAACTCAACAATTTTGCATTTATATGTAAAATCACAGTCTTTTTTCACATAATCTCTCTTTTTTTTGCTTATTATCTTTAAAATATAAAAAATATATGTATATTTACGGCGCGTCTGATTCGTTAACGTTGGTTTACTAAGCCAAAATAAAGGAATGGTATGTTAATCTATCTTTCGTTTTAAAGAATAAAGCACGCTAAAAAGACCTGCCTCCAAGCTATGTAAAATACGATCGCCAAACGATATTGCCAATAAATACCGAGAGACAAATATATAGTGAAAACCAAGTAACAGAATTTATGAAAAAGAGATTATTCACATTGATTACGATGCTCCTTATCGGAGTTTATGCTGCATTTGCCCAGCAAACAATCACTGTTAATGGTACAGTTGTGTCGGAAGATAATGGCGAACCCGTCATTGGTGCCTCCATACTGGTTTTAGGTACCACAAAAGGAACGATCACCGACATTGACGGTCATTTTACATTAAATGAAATCGCCGCCAATGCCCAGCTAAAAGTTTCGTATGTGGGTATGTTGACACAAACGGTTAAAGCCGCCCACAAGCTGACAATTATCCTGAAGTCGGACACCCAAGTCATAGATGAGGTTGTAGTGACTGCATTAGGTATCCAGCGCCAGGCCAAAGCGATAGGCTATTCTACCGCCAAAGTAGATGCCGACCAGCTGACTATGGCAAAAGGTTCGGACGCGACAGCCGCCCTTAGTGGAAAAGTATCCGGTTTACAAATCAACATCACTTCTCCCCGGCTGGACCAGGAGACCCGTATCACGCTGCGTGGAGCACGTTCTTTCAAAGGGGATAACTCAGCACTGCTGGTACTCGACGGCGTACAGACCCCTATCAACTTCCTTCAGTCTCTGAATCCTAATGATATTGAAAACATCTCGGTTCTGAAAGGAGCGTCCGCAGCCGCCCTTTACGGTTCGGAAGCAGCCAACGGAGTCCTTATCGTAACCACCAAAAGCGGTTCAAAAGGAAAACCCAATATCACTTACTCACTGACCGCCACCATGGACGAAGCCGCCTACCTTCCTAAATTCCAGACCCGGTTTGGCGGAGGCGAACCCGACCCCCTGACAGGATTACCTTTAATGAATGGTTATATAGAAGACGAGAACCAACAATACGGACCCGAATTTAACGGAGAACTGGTAAATGTAGGCAGCCCGATGGCCGATGGCACGGAGGATGGCTTTTATTTACAGCTCCCCTACAGTTACGTGAAAGACGGACGCAAGAACTTTTATGAGAAAGGATATGGCATACAGAATGATATTTCATACGCTTCCAGCGACGACAGAGGCAGCATGTACCTGTCTTACCAGCGTTTGGACCAAAGCGGAATCATCGCCAATGATGACAAGGTGCGACAGACAATACGTTTTAATGCCAGCCGGAATTATAAAAACTTCAAGGCCGGCGCCAAACTGGCATATACCAATACGACTTATGATTTGAACAATGTCACCTCATCCGGTATTTATAACCTTATCAATATCCCCGGAAACATTGATCTGGCCGACTTCAAAGACTGGCACAGAACAGGCATCGGCGCATCACCGGACGAATGGATAAATGACTATTACACCAACCCTTGGTGGCAAACAGAAACCTACCGGAGAAAAATACGTCAGGACCGTGTGGCCGGATCAATCGACTTAAACTTCCAGGCCACCAAGTGGTTACGTTTTACAGCCCGGGCCGGATTGAATCTAAGCATCAACAACCGCAATTACACAACGAACTCCTATCACTACACCGACTGGGCGAAGGAACATATTTATTATGCTTCTTCAGACCTCTTGTCCAGCTACACCACCGACTCGAACTTAAGCAGCAAATTCAACCTGGACTTCATGGCCTTCGCCGAACATAAGTTCAATGATGATTTCACACTGAAAGGCATGATAGGATATTCTTTGCAGGACAACTATTACGAATATAAAGAGGTGGAAGCCGACGCGCTGGCCCTGGACGACTTCTTCAATGTAAGAAACAAGGTGGGCGAACTGGGCGGTTCCAATTCATGGGAACGTTACCGCCGGCTCGGATTATTCGGCAGCGTTGACCTGAACTTCCGTAACTGGGCTTTCTTGCAGCTGACCGGAAGAAACGACTGGACTTCCTTGCTGGACCCGGAACATTGGTCATTCTTCTACCCCAGCGCCAACCTTTCCGTTGTACTGACAGATGCTATCCCCTCCATCAAAAGTGATGTGGTCAATCATCTGAAAGTACGTGCCTCGGCAGCTAAAGTAGGTACGGTAAATGTAGGAATCTACAATTTGGACAACATCGCCAACACAGCCGATTATTTCCCTTATGGAACCCTGGCCGCCTACTCCATCAGTCCCAACCTGCGTACACGTGACATCGAGCCGGAATTTACGACCGAATATGAAGTAGGTGCGGAAATCGGACTCTTCAGAAACAGAATCACCTTTGAAGTGGCTGCTTATGTACAGACTACCAACAACCAGACTACCAATATCAGCATCCCCACTTCCACCGGATTCTCATCCCGTTACATCAATGCCGGCACCATGCGGGGAAAAGGTCTTGAGCTGGATTTACACCTGACCCCTCTCCTGCAGTTCGGTGACTTTTATTGGAATGTAAATGCAAATGCCACCTTTATTGACACCCGTGTGATAGAACTGGCAGGAGATGCCACTGAATTAGTATTGGATTCCGACTATGCAGGCTATGCCATCGTAGGCGAGAGATATCCGATGATCAAAGCTACAGACTGGAAACGCACTCCTGACGGAAAAGTTATTGTAGATCCGGTTACCGGTCTTCCATCGGCAGGTGATATCGTTCCATGCGGCACTTCGGATGCGACAGTCCGTTTAGGGCTGACCTCAACCATGAAATGGAAAGGATTCACTCTGGGCGCTACTTTCGACTATCGTGGCGGTCATTACACCCGTTTTGGGATAGAGTATGACATGTTATTCACAGGAGCTTCCTACATCTCGGGAATCACCGGACGCCAACGCTTCGTATTCCCCAATTCGGCCATACAGGTAGGTTCCGACGCTGCAGGAAATCCTATTTATCAAGACAACACCGATGTGACCGTCTATGACGCGAGCAAAGGCTTCTGGAACGGAGTTTATAAACAAGGACGCGCCAATCAGGTTGTCAGCGCCGCATCATGGAGACTGCGTGAGCTCTCATTAGGATATGACATTCCGGACAAACTGATTAAAAAGACCGGATTCCTGCAAAGAGCATCCGTCAGCATAGTAGGACGGAATCTCTTTATGTGGACTCCATCGACCAATATTTGGGGAGACCCTGATTATACAGCCGCAGGCAGCGGTAACATCAGTGGTATGTCAGGCACAAGAGCAGCCGGTACCCGAAGCTATGGATTCAATTTATTACTTTCATTCTAAATACAGAAAACTATGAGAAGAAAATCATTATATACCTTGATAATAGGTGGATTATTATGCTGTAGCTGTACAGACTGGTTGGACGTGAACCATAATCCCAACTATGCATTGGAAGAAACCGTCACCAAGGACTTGTTGCTTTCTTTTGTAGAAAATGACATGAATGCGGACAGAACCACCTATCATGGTCTGCAGAACATGTGCCAGCACCTTACCAAGTCGGGCACAGTTTCCGGTACTTACGTTTTCCTTACAGGCTTGCTGGCTCCCCAGAACTCAGACTCCTACTGGAGTTCGCGCTATGCCCGTATCATGAACCTGAGGAGTATTACCGCCAAAGCGGTAGAAGAAGAAGATGCCGGATATGAAGGCATTGCCGGCGTACTGACCGTCATCAATTTCCGGGAACTGGTAGACATATTCGGAGATGTCCCCTATACAGAGGCAGCCCTGGGCAATGATTATCTGGCTCCTAAATATGATAAAGGAGAAGACATCTATGCCAACTTGATACAGGATATTGATAAAGCCATCGCCAAACTGGACGAAGCCATAGCCAACCCCACCTACAGCGTCGGTACATTAAAGAAAGCTGATATTTTCTGTAAAGGCGACTTGAAGCAATGGAGGCGGTACGCTTATTCCATCAAACTAAGTTTGTTGATGAGAATATCCAATGTTCAAGACGTATCGGCACAAGTAGCTTCCATCCAGGACAAAGGGCTCGATTTGAATGAAATCATCAAAGGTAATCCGGGCTACTACAAAGCGGACGACAAAATGAACCATGTTTACGAATACTGGGGATGGACTTACCTTGATTATGAATCTACTTATCACAAACAAGTAGTACCCACCTCGCAACTGGTGGATGCGCTACGCGACAATAATGATCCGCGTCTGCGTGTCTATATAGATCCGCGCACCTCTTTGGCCGACGACAAAAACGGAAGAACCGATTACAAGAAACACGGTTTGGATAAAGAATATTACATTGGCGTTCCTTATGGACAACTGTTCCCCGCCGACGGTCCGAACGCATCCAAAATCGGACTTGGAATATTGGCCAAGTCATCTTCCAAAGTGGATGGCCCGCAAGAAGACATTTATATCATGTCGGGCTCACTGGCAGGTTTCTACCTGGCAGAAGCTGCCTTACGGGGTATGATTGACGGTGGAGACGCCAAAGCCAAGGATTACTATGAGAAAGCTGTGACCGCTGCCATGAAGATGTATGAACGCGCCTTGAAAGATGACGGCTATCCGCTGGCAGGTGTCAGAGCTCCGATCAGCGGTTCTGTAGAAGAAGCTGCCATGCAGTTCCTGACACAAGAGAATAAAGCTGTCAACTGGGATTTGATGACTACTACAGAAGAAAAGTTATGCGCCATCCAGACACAGAAATGGATCAGTCTGTTCATGATTGACCCGTTGGAAGCCTGGTCTGAACAAAGAAGAACAGACTATCCGGTATTAAAGGTTTCTCATAGCCAGGCTAAAGGTCAGAAACTGATTATACGCTTTCCATACCCAAATACAGAAAGGAATCTGAATCCTAATAATTTCAAAGAAATAGATATTTATGAGTCATTGATATTCTGGGATCAGAAGAATGAAGAAAGAGAAACAGTAAGTGACTATTTATAATAAACAAAAACAGAAGGACATTATGAGAACAAAAGCATATTTATTACTAGTTATGTTCATAGCACTGACCATGAGCTCGTGTCTAAAGGATGATTATCTGGTTGACTGGGAAGACGCCAAGCCCGTTATTGAGCTGCCCTATACCAAGCATACGACAAGCAGCACCGTCACAGCCGGCAAGGAAGTACGGTTCAAACTGTATGTCAATTACACCATCGCCGATTGGAGAAACCAGCATGAAGACATTGTGGTGGGACTGGACATTGATGAAAGCAAAGTAGGAACAAGCACCTTATTGCCCTCTTCATGCTATACTCTTCCCACAACGATGACAATCCTTAAGCAAACCCAGCTGGCAGAAACAGAATTAGTGATCAATACCACCGGATTAAAACAAGGTACATACGCCTTACCGGTAATTATAAAAAGCGTTCCATCGGGTTATACCATCAGTGGTAATTTCGGAATGATGCTTTTTAAAGTAGTCATTAAATAAAAAAAGAGCATAAAAAAGAGGATGTCAAGACTCCGCTACAGAGAAAAAGGACTTTTAATCCGAGACTTGACATCCTTTAGGAAGCTAAAAAGAGCCGCATCAACGTTGAGTAATGATACGGCTCTTTTATTTTTATTTACCAGTCACAAACTGCAAGTATCCAGCGTGCTCATCTTAGTTTCTACATTCTCTCTTTATCGCCAGATTATTGTATTCCTAATTCGGCAAAGCCCATCGGCCCGTCGTTTTCCACCATTCTCACAGCTTTCAACAACACATACCGGGCTGTTACCGGAGTGAAATAAACCGATTGAAGAATCGGATTGTTCTTGATATTCGAGAATTCTCCGCTGCTCACCACCTGATTCACCGCACCGGCATCCGTTCCGACCGAAATCTCATAGGCAGCTATCAGCCCCTTGTTATACTCGCTCTGGTCGGGCAGGTAATGGAATGAGGAAACAGTCTGCTCCTTACCCAAATCGATCAAAAGCGTATTGCCATCTACAAAGCAAGTGGTGGCGGCATCCTTGTCCGCACATTTTCCGGCCTCAGCCTCATCTACCTGCGGCAAGGTGAACGGATACGTTCTCAATTCCTCCGCCTTGGCAGTGAACACGTCATGGGTCTCTCCAGCATAATAAGCCTCTATGTTATTGATGCACAAGCATCCGCGCGACTCTGTAAAGTTGATGCGGAGCTTATCTGTGGTCACTGTCTCAAAACGAAGCAAACGTTTATAACCGATGGTGGTGGTCTCTTCGTTCAATTTTACGGGCAGCCACTCCCCATCCTTATTGTATTCCACCACAAAGGATTGCACACGCTGTCCCAACGGAATGTATTCTTGCAACAACATACGGTTCACCTTTTGCGGAGCCGGCCATTCAAACTCGATGACAGCCGATGTAACGCTGTCCTCCGTAGCCCAATAAGTATCATAGTCTCCGTCCGTCACAGCCTTTGCCGTGTACTTTCCACCCCGTTCGTTGGAAACTTTCGGAAGAACACCCTTCAGCAAATTGTCCGCCAGCTGCTTCTGCACATTCTTATAAAAATTGACCGCATTCGCCGAATCCACCGGATGAATCAATCCATCCCGGTCTACGGGGAAATTGAGCAGCAAAGTCGCGTTATGCCCCACACTGCGATAGTAAAGGTCGGTCAGCTGCTCTACAGTCTTCACCTTGTCGTCCTCCTCGGGATGATAGAACCAGCCCGGACGCATGGAAACATCACACTCGGCAGCCGTCCACTGATTTCCGTCGGCATGTCCGTATTGCAGTTCCCTGTATTTAGGATAACCCGGATACACTTCTCCGGCACGCAGGAACGACCAGTTCGTGGCTCCGGCAAAGCCGCTTTCATTGCCTACCCAGCGGCATCCCGGGCCTCCATCCGAAAAGATAACGGCCTGTGGCTGGAGTTCGGCCAGCATCTCATAAATACGGGGATAATCGTAATACGTTTTACGGTCAATCGTACGGCTCTCTTTCGCTCCTCCGTACCAGCCGTCGCCTCCGTTGGCGCCGTCAAACCACACCTCAAAGACCTCACCGTAATTGGTCATCAGTTCGTGCAGTTGCTTATGGAAGTATTCCACATATTCCGGCGATCCATAGTTGGCCTGATGCCGGTCCCAAGGCGAAAGATAAACAGCGAACTTTATACCATACTTCTTGCATGCTTCGGAAAGATCACGTACGATATCTCCTTTTCCATCTTTGTAAGGTGTGTTTCGGATACAATATTCAGTCAGTCCCGTAGGCCACAGGCAGAAGCCGTCATGGTGCTTTGCCGTCAGAATAACCCCCTTCATGCCCGCCGCCACAAAAGTTTTCACCCATTGCTCGCAGTCCAGCTTGGCAGGATTAAAAGTTGCGGGATCAGAATCACCGTAACCCCACTCACGGTCATTAAAAGTGTTCAGTCCGAAATGTACGAAAGCGTATGTCTCCATCTTCTGCCATTCCACTTGTTTCTTTTCTGGAACAGGGAAAACCGGTTCCGGAGCATTCACTGACGGAGCGCAAGCATTCAGCAATGCCACGGCAGCTCCCAAACATAAAAGGTTAGTGTGTCTTTTCATTAGGTTATAAGTTAGTTATATCATCGCAAAGATAGGAAAAAATCAATGAATAGAAACAAGATATAGCATATTTAAAAAGAGCGGCAGCCTGAAGGGGAGCACAAGAACAAGAAAAACAAGGGGCTTAAAAAAGAAAAGGAGCAACGCCTTGCTCCAACCTTTGTTAACCTTAAATCTAATACTATGAAAAAAATCACATGACAAATGTACAACTTACACCCATTCTCTCCAACTATTTAATTCAATTTCGCTTTTTATTTAGTATTATTTCACAAACACGTCCGTTTTCGCACACAAGATTACAATTAGATTGAAAAAGCAGGATTAAAAAAGGAATATGAAACATGACCCTGCCAATATAATAGAGCCGCTCATTTCTTTCCCGTTGGAAAATAAGAGCAAAAAGAAATGACTCTTTACCCAGGACATGTCAATAAAAAGAGTGCCCCGCCAGCAGGCAGGGCACTCTCAAATATCAAGTAAAACTAACCGTGATTAGTCTTTCAGCTTCGCAGCAATAAATTCACGGTTCAAACGAGCGATGTTGCTGATAGAAACCAACTTCGGACATTCCGCCTCACAAGCACGAGTGTTTGTACAGTTACCAAAGCCCAGTTCGTCCATCTTGCTCAACATGGCTTTCGCACGGCGGGCAGCTTCCACCTTGCCTTGAGGCAACAGTGCCAGCTGGCTGACCTTTGCAGAAACGAACAACATGGCAGAACCATTCTTACATGCAGCCACACAAGCACCACAACCGATACATGCAGCCGCATCCATAGCCTCATCGGCAACAGGTTTGGGAATAGGAATTGCGTTCGCGTCAGGAATACCACCGGTATTGATTGACACATAACCACCGGCCTGCATAATCTTGTCGTAAGCGCCACGGTCTACCATCAGGTCGCGGATGACCGGGAAACCGGCCGAACGCCAAGGCTCAACAGTAATGGTATCACCATCTTTGAAACGACGCATATAAATCTGGCAGGTAGTAGCACCTGTAGCAGGTCCGTGAGGATGACCGTTGATGTACATAGAGCACATACCGCAGATACCCTCGCGACAGTCGTGATCGAATACGATAGGTTCTTTACCTTCATTGATAAGCTGCTCGTTCAAGATATCCATCATTTCCAGGAATGAGGTATCACCCGGAATATCTTTCATTTGGAAGGTATCAAAATGTCCTTTGTCCTTAGGACCTTTCTGACGCCAAACTTTCAGTGTGAAACTTATATTTTTATCCATGATTTCTATACAATTAATAATTAAGACTTATAGTTACGGGTTTGAACCTTGGTGAACTCATAGTTCAGATCTTCTTTAATCAACTCAGGTTCTTTTCCTTCGCCGGTGTACTTCCAACAAGCTACATACGAGAACTTGTCATCGTGACGAAGCGCTTCACCTTCCGGTGTCTGGTGTTCTTCACGGAAGTGACCACCACAAGATTCTTCACGGTTCAAAGCATCGTAAGCCATCAATTCACCGATTTCAATGAAGTCGGCCAAACGGATTGCTTTTTCAAGTTCTACATTCAATTCATTCGCTTCACCCGGAATGCGAAGGTCGCTCCAGAAGGTCTTTCTTACTTCTTTCAGCTGAGCCAGTGCCTTGGTCAAGGATTCCTTGGTACGTCCCATACCTACGAAGTCCCACATGATGTGACCTAATTCCTTGTGGATAGAATCTACAGAACGATGACCCTTAATGTTCATCAACTTCTGAATCTTATCATTCACAGCCTTTTCAGCAGCAACAAATTCAGGCAGGTCTGTTGAGAAACGCGGCACCTGGATCTGGTCGGACAGATAGTTCTGGATGGTATAAGGCAATACGAAGTAACCGTCGGCCAATCCCTGCATCAATGCAGACGCACCCAGACGGTTGGCACCGTGGTCGGAGAAGTTGGCTTCACCGATAGCATACAGACCCTTGATAGAAGTCATCAATTCGTAGTCAACCCAGATACCACCCATGGTATAGTGGATAGCCGGGAAGATCATCATCGGAGTCTTGTACGGGTTCTCGTCAGTGATTTCTTCGTACATATCGAACAAGTTACCGTAACGGGCACGAACCACGTCCTCACCCAGACGGTCGATAGCGTATTTAAAGTCAAGGAATACGGCCAGACCAGTGTTGTTCACACCGAAACCGGCGTCGCAACGTTCTTTGGCAGCACGTGAAGCAACGTCACGGGGAACCAGGTTACCGAATGCCGGATAGCGGCGTTCCAAGTAGAAGTCGCGGTCAGCGTCAGGAATATCGGTCGGCTTCTTGGTTCCGGCCTGCAATGCCTTGGCATCTTCCAGCTTCTTGGGAACCCAGATACGTCCGTCATTACGCAATGACTCGGACATCAAAGTCAATTTGGACTGCTTGTCACCGTGTACAGGAATACATGTGGGGTGGATCTGTGCGAAGCAGGGATTAGCAAAGTATGCACCTTTGCGGTAGATCTGCATGGCAGCCGAACCATTTGACGCCATCGCGTTGGTAGACAAGAAGTAAGTGTTACCATAACCACCGGTACCGATCACTACCGCATGAGCGGCAAAACGTTCAATCTTACCGGTTACCAAGTTACGGGCGATGATACCACGGGCGCGTTCCACACCTTCGTTATCCTTGATCAGCACAACGTCCAGCATTTCATAACGAGTGTACAATTTCACGTTACCACGCTGCACTTCGCGGCTCAATGCAGAATAAGCACCCAGCAGCAACTGCTGTCCGGTTTGACCGCGGGCATAGAATGTACGTGATACCTGAGCGCCACCGAATGAACGGTTATCCAGCAAGCCACCGTATTCGCGGGCGAAAGGAACACCTTGAGCCACGCACTGGTCGATGATGGCGTTGGACACTTCGGCCAGACGGTAAACGTTGGCTTCGCGTGCACGGTAGTCACCCCCTTTGATTGTATCGTAGAAAAGACGGTAAACAGAGTCACCATCGTTTTGATAATTCTTAGCAGCATTGATACCTCCCTGTGCAGCGATAGAGTGTGCACGACGGGGAGAGTCCTGGATACAGAAGTTTAACACCTTGAAACCCAGAGCACCCAGTGAAGCGGCAGCCGAAGCGCCTGCCAGACCGGTACCTACCACAATGATGTCCAGACGACGTTTGTTGGCAGGGTTTACCAATTTTTGATGAGCTTTATAATTGGTCCATTTCTCGGCTAAAGCGCCTTCAGGAATTTTAGAATCTATAGTAGCCATATTCATTTACAATTTTATCATTTACAATTTACGATTAGCAAGCACCACAAGCCAGTGATTTCACGAAGAAGATAACGACTACAGCCGCAAAGCCAAGAACGACTACAGTAGAGTAGATGTTACCGATAGTCTTCCAACGCTCGAACCAAACCTTGTTGCTCCAGCCCAGTGTCTGCAAAGCACTCCAGAATCCGTGAGTCAGGTGGAACCACAAAGCTGCTAACCAAATGAGGTAAAGCACTGTAAATACAGGGCATCCGAATGTTTCACGGATGTAAGCGGCACCGTCTGTAGGGCCGAAAGCGCCTAAATCATGCACACCGATGATTTCGGCAAACTGCATTTTGTACCAGAAATTGGCAAAGTGAAGAGCCAATCCGGCAATGACAACAATACCCAGAACAAGCATGTTCTGAGATGCCCATTCCACAGTTTTAGGTTTGACATTCACTGCATAGCGTTCGCTACCACGAGCCGCACGGTTCTGCATGGTCAACCAGAAAGCGTAGATGATGTGGATTACGAACAGAGCGCCCAGTCCGGCTGTTGCAACCAACGCGTACCAGTTAGCTCCCAGGAATTCACAAATCATGTTGTAAGCATCTTCCGAGAAGAGCGCAACAAGGTTCATCGCCATGTGAAACGTCAGAAACAGGACAAGGGCGATACCTGTGACACTCATCACCACTTTCCTTCCAATAGATGAATTACTTAACCACATAAATGATTGAATTTAAATTATTTAATTGTTAGAACTAAAAATTCTGTTAAAAGCTGTGTCTTCACGATGCAAAAGTAAAGGAATTCTAGCGATAATACAAGGAATTATGGAAATTATTCTTTAATCCGGGGAAGGGTAAATGCGGATTACATTATTTTCCTATCTTTGTACCGGACAAAAACCAAACGGACATGGATATACGAAAAATTATTCTCCTCTTTCTGACAGTAAGCTTTACACTTGCCCTTCCGGCACAGAATGCAGACATCAACACTTTAAAAACAATCAACAGCTGGCATGTACACGGCCTCAGCCGGGGGCTGTCCGAAAGCGGCATCATCTTGCCGGTCGGCATTCCTACTGCCATGGGGATCTATGCATTGATCAAGAAAGACCGGCCGATGCTGAAGGATGCCGTTTACCTGGGAACCAGTGTGATTGAGGCGGTAGGCATTACATACGCCGCCAAGCATATCATAGGGCGCGAGCGGCCTTTTGTAAAGTATCCGGATAAGATTCATGCTTACGGAGCACCGGATGCAGACAGTCCGTCGTTTCCTTCGGGGCACACGGCAGCCGCTTTTTCTCTGGCCACCTCGCTCTCCATCACGTATCCCAAGTGGTATGTTATCGCCCCCTCGGCCGTATGGGCTTGCGGGGTAGGCTTTGCCCGGATGAACCAAGGGGTGCACTATCCCAGCGATGTGGTGGCGGGAGCGGCTATCGGTATCGGTTGTGCGTTTGCCAATGTGTATGTAAACCGTTGGCTGAACAAGGTATTGTTCGGGGAATAGATTGCCTCAACAGCCTGCGGGGAACAAAAAACGCATATCCGGCAGCTGATGGATATGCGTCCGCCCCTTGATGGATATGCGTTCAGTGCTTGATGGATATGTGTCCAGCAGGCGCCGGACGGTCAACAGAGGCTGTTGCCACCGGTATTACATATAGTCGTTTCCGATATTACATCTAGTTGTTTCCGGCATTTCATCTGATTCCTCCGGCTTTATCAACCAGTTCAAACATTTGAAAAGACAGCACATCATCGCTATAATCAGGGTTCATCACATGATTAGTGCTGATATATAATTTACCCTTTGTCACAAAACAAAGTCTGGAATTATAAGTATAGGGAGGAAACACATGCTCCCCAATCATAGTAAGCTGTTTATCGAAAATTTGTATAGAGAATTGTTTTCTTCCGCTCCGAAGCAAGGTAAGCGCCTCAACACCAGCCTCTACTTCTTGTGGAATATATACAATGCGGTAATAGATTTCATTGTCCGAATCATAAAGTATGTTTCCATAAGAAGGACTTTCACATATCTGTCTTTGCATGACTTGATCGTCGCCTCCTTGATAAGAAGGACATTGTATGTTATCGACATACTGACTTTTACCTTGTTTATACTCAACACTGCAAGCAATAGGATCTACCACCAACAAATCATCCATATAAGCGAATGAATAAACAAAACGATGCCCATCAAAACAACATTTGTATTCAGAAACCAAAGAAGAAGCTGCACCTCTAACCAAATGTTCGTCTATTGCAGGAAAAGCGATTGGCAAGGAAGTTGTGTTTCCTGATAATGTATCTATGCAGCACAACAACGAGCTTTTCTCCATCACCTCCTCACCCAGTTGCCAATTAAGGCTTTGAGTCAGATAAAGTTTTCCATTCAAGAACTGGAAAGTGCCGTTTTCTTTAAAACAACCAACCGGCTTATACCCATCTGACGTAACTGCATAATTCATCCGCTTCTTGATATACCCCGTCGTATCCGTTTCATAAAGATTGCAATCTGCCAATCCCGCAATATAAATATGCTCGCAGTCAGACATCATAAATCCATTCAAAAATCCACCTTTTACCGCATTGCTTCCTTCCACCTCAAAAACATTCTTGTTCACCAAACTACCATTATGGACATCATAAATCAACAACTCCGGCAAATAGCTATTTTGAAAATACAAATATTCCTTGCCGTCACTGCTCGTACAAGTACGAATAAACAAAGGCATTTTCACATCTGAATCCAACGCATAAGTCAGAAACGAATCGACAGGATGCAGCAAAAAAGAATAATTCCTCCCATTATGGCTACAAGAACAAAACAAGGTGATAGCAACCCAAAAACAACATAGAATTCTTATCATACAATATGATTAAACGGTTAAATTAGTTATCTCCTTGAGGATCAATTTATAATCCTCAAGGAATATATGTTATAAATATATGTATCATATTTCAATAGTTTGTAAAACCATATGATAACCCCCAATATTATAAGCCACAATACTTCCCTGTTTATCAATAAACTATATATCGAATAAAGCTTCAAAATACTGACAATCAAACATTCTATTCCTCTTTCTATATAAATTCCAATAAATAAAAAGAAGTTATAGCTAAGCTAATGATTTTAACATCAACAGTTTTACAAACCTGAAACAACGGTAAAATTACCATTCATGACTTCCACAAGGACATCCAGTCCAATCACCACCCGAATAACAAATCATATAATCCACACTATCCCACCAACAATTAAAACCTCCACTTCCTCCTTCATTGCCAGCCAATGCTTCCACATTAGCCAAAGCCAATTCGGACATTTCCATATCCGTCTTTTGGACATTATACACATTCAAACCTACCATTAAAGCAAATACAATAACCAAAGTTACTTTCCAAATACTCTTTTTCATCTCTATTATTTTTTTATAGTTGTTACTTTATTTTCTAATTCTCTTTTTATCGGAAAGAGACACACCGTGGGAAAAACCAGAATTCTTCATTGCTTTTTCTCAATTCTTACTTTTACATCGATCAATCCTCCTTTCCTTTTAAGGAGAGCCAACAAACATGGAAAAGACATTCGCTAACAAAAAAAGATTATCTTTCCACCCTTTCTTTTTATTCTCCCATTAATAAGCAATAACTACTCTAAAGCTAAAGGTTCTAACACATAAGCAACCTTACTACCATCGGGACAATCCACATTACCGTCTCCGAAACATCTACCAGGTACATATTCAAAATTGGCTAAAGCTTCTATATTGCTTAACATCAATTCATCTATAGCACCTTTGGACTGTTCCAAGACATTCAACACATTCGCTGCAATAACTAGTGCAACCATAAATAACATTCCTACTTTTTTCATTTTTTATCTGTTTTACTATTGCGACAAAAATAAAAAGGAAAAACTAAAAGCTATTCCTTTTTATCCTTACTTTTCTCTTACTTTTCACGGCTTCTCTTACTTTTTCTCTACTTTTCTCCTTATCATGTTGGCACCAGCATAATCCTTCCCTTTTTTAGAAGTTTTATTTCTCTACTTTATTTCCATTTCATACCTTTGCAGAAAAGAAGAAAGATGAAGAGAATAAAAAGAAAAATAACAATAGGTCTTTTTCTGATAATAGGACTAGTGAGTTTATGCGTCTCATTTTTTAACTCCGGAAAGGAAAACATACAAGAACACCTGAATGAAGCCTTGAACAAAACTATTATCGTAGATTTTCACAGGAGAGAACTTAAAGAAATGCGATATACCGGCAAATCACTAAACAAAAAAGTAGATAGAATAAAAATAACAAGTAATGAAGGACCGGAATATATTATATTCGAAGATAGCGTAGAAGAGTATTTAGCTTATCAATGGGCTACACAATACATCTTGGCTCAAATACGTCCTGTGAACCCTGATAAATTTAATACACTATTCAATGAAGAAATAAGCAAGAAAAACATAATATGCCGTACAGGCATTATCTATCGTCACAAAGGGGATATACAATATAGCGACAAAGACTCTATTTCTTATCAAAAATCCATTGCCACACAAGCCGTAATTTTGGACGCTAAAAAAACAGTCACCGTACAGGCGTGGGCGGATTGTGACCGAGCAACAATATGGAAAAACGGAGATAAAAGAATAACATGGTTAGCGGTGTTTTACCTTATAATTGCTACCTTTGTATTCTCCCATTCCCAAGCGAAACAAATAAATACTGAAAATGTAGCCACAAATTCCCCTACAGTCCCCACCAATGTCTTCATGCAAAAAGGCATAAAGGTAGATGAAAAGGAACGGAAAATATACATAAACGACCAAGAATGCGTCACTATGGATTCGGGATTCAAAATTATGCGACTACTAATTGGCAACCCTAAACATTTCGTATCCAAAGAAGAAATCGTCCAAGAACTGTGGCCCGTAGAAATAAACAGTACCGACAAAAACATATTAAATAACAGAATAAACAAACATATCAATACCCTACGCAAAGCTCTTCTGAATTTCCCGGAATACCAAATAGAAACAGAACACGGGAAAGGATATCGCCTGCTCATTCCAAGCAACCTAACTCCGTATGCCCCATGACGCAAGCCACTTCTCCGCATCCACTCACTGCCGTTTCAGCAGCAAACCCTCAAAGTCCGGCTGTTCCAGCAGTTCCAAGGCTTTTTTGATACTTTCATTGGCGTCATTGATGACGTGATAATATTCGTTCATGTCCCACAAATCACGGGCTATCAATGCCTTCATCTGCAATTTCAGCAGAGGCAGGGCCTTTTGGTATTCGTCTTCATGATATTCCACTCCCATCTCCTTACCGGTGGCAACCAGTTGCGCCAACATATCAGGAGTAACCTCAAAACGTTTGTAGAACTCATTGAAAGTCTTGTATTTCCCCAGCCATTCCTTGCGATGGGCATCCATGAAATGGAAGTGAGCTTTCATCAACGCGCCTTTATCACGCAACTGACGGTGATATTTAGTATAAAGAGTCGTATCAATCGGCACAAAATAATCGGGCATGATCCCACCACCACCATATACCGTACGCGCCAGCTTATGAGTCTTGAACTTCAAAGAATCCGGAAAATGAATACTGTCTTCGCTCATCATCTCCCCTTTATTGTAACGGTCTATCAAATCTTCGTTATACTTCTCGATACTCTCGTAGGGTTTCTGTATACAACGTCCGGCAGGTGTATAATAACGCGCCACCGTCAGACGGATCATCGAACCGTCCGGCAAATCAATGGGACGCTGCACCAGGCCTTTACCAAAACTGCGGCGGCCCACCACGACTCCTCTGTCCCAATCCTGAACGGCACCGGTCACAATCTCACTGGCAGAAGCTGAGAACTCATCGACCAATACGATCAGACGACCATTCTGAAACTCGCCCGTACCTTTGGCGAAAAACTCACTACGGGGATTACGGCGTCCCTCCGTATAGACTATCAGTTCCTTTTTGCCCAAGAACTCATTGGCGATATCGATGGCAGCATTCAGATAGCCGCCGCCGTTGCCTTGCAAGTCCAGAATCAAGTCCTTCATCCCTTTCTTCTGCAACTCGGCCAGCGCTTTCTTGAACTCCTCATGGGTAGTGGCGGCAAAACGGCTGATACGGATATAGCCCACCTTATTCTTGATCAGATAGGAAGCATCCAGGCTGTAAACAGGTATTTTGTCCCTTTTCACCGTAAACGTAAGCAGTTCCTTCACTCCGCGACGAAGTATTTTCAAGTTCACTTTCGAGTCTTTCGGTCCGCGGAGGCGGCGCATGATATCCTCGGTACTCATTTTCACACCGGCTATCAGCGTATCTTCCACCATCACGATACGGTCGCCTGCCAGGATGCCCGCCTTTTCGGACGGCCCGCCCGATACGGGCTGTACCACCATCAACGTATCCTCCGCCATGTTGAACTGTATGCCGATGCCTTCGAAGTTTCCCTGCAACGGCTCGTTCATCTTCTTCACTTCCTCCGGATCGGAATAGGTGGAGTGCGGATCAAGCTGTTCCAGCATCTTCACGATGGCTTCCTCCACCAGCTTTCCCTCATTCACTTTATCGACATAGAGGTTGGCAATGGCAAACTCCGCCAATTGCAACTTGCGTGCCGGAGACTCCATAAACTTATTCTCCTGAGCCTGTGCGGCCACGATAGAAAAAAAGCAGGCAATCAAGCCTGCAAGGTACATGGTATATTTCATGATCAGTCTATTTTCATTCCTTCGGGCAAGAACGGGGTCACGTCTTTGCCAAACTGTAACAATTCTCTTACGATGGTGGAGCTGACAGAGGTTAGCTCCGGCTCGGTAAACAGCAGGATCGTTTCTATTCCGGCCAGCTTCCGGTTGATGTCGGCTATGGTTTCCTCGTACTCAAAGTCGCGCACCGTACGGATACCGCGGATAATGAACTGCGCCTCCTTGTCGCGGGCAAAGTCGATGGTGAGGCAGGCGTAAGCATCGACCTTTACCCGAGGCTCGTCAGCAAACAACTGTTCAATCATCTTCACCCGTTTCCCGGTAGGAAACCAGGTCTTCTTATTCTCATTGATACCAATGCCGATCACCACCTCATCCATAAAGGTCAACGCCCTCTTCACCACCGAATAATGGCCGATGGTAAAGGGATCAAAGGTGCCCGGAAATATCGCTCTTCTCATATTTTTAATCACTAATCACGCAATATCTTCTTCTATCACAAGGTTATCTATAATAAAATTCTGACGCTCCATGGTGTTCTTGCCCATGTAGAACTCCAGCAGTTCCTTTACCAGGTCGGTCTTGCGGAGGGAAACTTGCTCCAGACGCATGTCTTTGCCGATAAAGTGCTTGAACTCATCGGGTGAGATTTCCCCCAGACCTTTAAACCGGGTGATTTCGGGATTGGGGCTTAACCGTTCGATGGCGGCAACCCGCTCTTCTTCCGAATAGCAATATACGGTCTCGTAAACCCCTTTCTTACGGTTGCGGACGCGGAACAAAGGGGTCTGAAGAATATATACATGGCCTTTCTTTATCAGATCGGGGAAGAATTGCAGGAAGAAAGTGATCAGCAATAAACGGATGTGCATGCCGTCCACATCGGCATCCGTAGCCACAATCACCTTGTTATATCGCAAACCTTCCATGCCGTCCTCTATATTCAAGGCAGCCTGAAGCAGGTTGAACTCTTCATTCTCATACACAATTTTCTTGGTCAGCCCATACGAATTCAACGGCTTGCCACGCAGGCTGAATACGGCCTGGGTATTTACATCACGGCTTTTGGTGATGGAGCCGCTGGCCGAATCGCCCTCGGTAATGAAAATGCAGCTTTCCTCCTTCTTGTCTCCTTTGGTGTCGTTCAGGTGGAAGCGGCAGTCGCGCAACTTGCGGTTATGAAGATTTGCCTTCTTGGCACGTTCGCGGGCCAGTTTGGTCACTCCGGCTATGGCTTTACGCTCTTTCTCCGATTCCTGAATCTTCTGCAACATCACATCGGCTATGTCCGTATGCTTGTGCAGATAGTTGTCCACCTCAGTCTTGACAAAATCGCCTACAAACTTATTGACGGTAGGACCGCCGGGAGCCATGTTGGTAGAGCCCAGCTTGATCTTGGTCTGGCTTTCGAACAACGGTTCCTCCACATTGACGGCAATGGCGGCTACCAGTCCGTTACGGATATCGGCATAATCCATGTTCTTGTTGAAATATTCCTTGATGGTACGGGCGATATGCTCTTTGAAAGCACTTTGATGCGTACCTCCCTGCGTGGTGTGCTGCCCGTTCACAAAAGAATAATACTCCTCACCATACTGGCCGGTATGCGTAAAGGCTATCTCGATATCCTCGCCTTTTAAGTGGATGATGGGGTATAACCCCACCGCTGTCATGTTGTCGTTAAGCAAGTCCACCAGTCCGTTGCGCGACAGGATGCGCTGGCCGTTGTAGATAATGGCCAGTCCTGTATTCAGATAGGTATAGTTGCGGAGCATGGTTTCCACAAACTCCGGACGGAAACTATAATTCTCGAACAAGAGGTTATCCGGTTCAAAGAAAATAAACGTACCGTTCTCCTCGGTGGTGTCCTGTGTGGTGTCCGTCAGCAAGTTGCCCTTGGCAAAGGTGGCGATACGCACTTTTCCGTCCCGATAACTGCGCACCTCGAAGCGCGAGCTCAACGCATTGACGGCTTTCACGCCGACACCGTTCAGCCCTACACTCTTCTTGAACGCCTTGCTGTCATATTTACCTCCCGTATTCAGCACGCTCACGGCTTCAATGAGCTTTCCCTGCGGAATGCCGCGGCCATAGTCACGCACGCTGACACGGAGGTTTTCTTCCATTACAATCTCAATCTTTTTACCCGCCTGCATTTTAAATTCATCGATGCTGTTATCGAGCACTTCTTTCAGAAGGACATAAATTCCGTCCTCGGCATGTGATCCGTCACCCAACTTTCCAATATACATACCGGGACGGGTACGCACATGCTCCATGTCACTGAGGTGGCGGATGTTATCGTCGGTATATTCTACGGCGGGATTGTTTATCAGTTCGTTGTTCTCTTCCATCTTGACTTATCACATTTATATATATCGTTGTTACAGAATACTTTTCTTATAGGCACGGCGGCGTTTATGCTGCTCGGTCTTGAAATATTCCCACTGGGCCTGCACTTTTCCGTTCAGTTCCAGTTCCGGATTGCTTTCGGCATAGTGGAATCCCAGCTGCTGATAAGCCGGAATAAGATCAGAGAATAACAAAGCATTGACACCTTTGTTCTGGTATTCGGGTTTTACCGCCACCAGCAGCAAGTCCAGCACTTTGGGGTATTTCCTCAGGAACAACAGTTTGCCCAGGTAATACCATCCCAACGGGAGCAACCGGCCTTTTGACTTGCGCAACGCTTCGGACATGGAAGGCATGGAGATGCCCACGGCCACCAGCTTTCCGTCCGCATCGGTCACCAAAGTCAGCATGTTCAGATCCACAATGGGAAGATACATCTTTATGTATTGGTTAATCTGCCCCTGAGAGAGCGCCGAGAAACCATACAGCGGTGCGTACGCCTCGTTCATCAGCTCAAAGATGGCCTGTCCGTACTCGGCCGCCAGTTTCTTGCGGGAGGTATATTTCTTGATGGTCAGGTTGAACTTGCGTTGAATCAGGTCGCTGATCCGCTTATGCTTGTCCGGAATAGCTTCGGGAATGTAAATCTTATACTCCACCCAGTCGGCGTCTTTCTCAAACCCCAGCCGGTCCATGTGTTGCGGATAGTAAGGATGGTTATAGATGGTAGACATGGTGCTCAGTTGGTCGAATCCTTCTACCAGCATGCCTTCCGCATCAAAGTCGGTAAAGCCCAGAGGCCCCTGAATGGTATCCATTCCCTTCGATTTACCCCATTGGGCCACCGCATCCAACAAGGCACGTGATATTTCGATATCATCCAGGAAATCGATCCACCCGAAACGTACTTCTTTTTTATTCCAAGTCTCGTTTGCGCGTTTATTGATAATTCCTGCAATACGTCCTACTACTTTGTTATCCTTATAGGCCAGAAAATACTCCGCCTCACAAAACTCGAAAGCGGCGTTCTTCTTCGGGCTGAACGTATTCAGCATATCATCGTACAAATCGGGTACGGAATAAGGATTCTCTTTATATAACTCGTAGTTGAACCGTATGAACGTCTTAAGTTCTTTCTTCGAACTGACTTTTTTAATGGTAATAGCCATGCTGTATTTTTATAAAATTCAGGGTGTAAAGATAGAAGTTTTTTTGCAGATAACTCATTCTTTTTACAGCTTTTTTACTGTTGGGCAATAAGATAGGCGGTATAAATGACGTAACAGACAACCATCAACGCGCCTTCAAGACGGGTTATGGTGCGTTTACGGAAAAACCAGCCTACCAGCCATAACAGCAAGGAAGAAGCGACCAATACACCTAAATCAAGATTGTTGATGTTTCCCATCGGAAGCGGTGATACCGTAGCACTGCATCCCAGCACAAAGAATATATTGAACAGGTTGCTACCGATGACATTGCCGATGGCAATCCCCGGATTCTTCTTCAAAGCCGCCGTTATAGAGGTGGCAAGCTCCGGCAGGGAAGTACCTCCGGCTACCAACGTCAGTCCGATGACCGACTCGCTGACTCCCCATGAACGGGCCAGCCCGCTTGCTCCCTCAACAAAAAACTGTCCGCCGAATATGAGTCCGGCCAGACCACCCGCAATGTACAGCACTGATTTCCATACAGGCATTCCCTTTATCTTCTGCTCCTCTCCCGCCTCATCGACCCCATTACGGGCGATGGCAAAGGTATAGCGCATAAATATGAGGAAGAAAGCCAGCAGGACAAGCCCGTCGGAACGGCCGATGACATTGACCGCTTCCCCGTTCAGCATCGTGTCATTGGCACAGACAAAAAGAACCAGCGAAGAAAGAATGACCAGCGGAATCTCCTTGCTCATCGTTCCCTCACCTACCTTGATGGGAAGTACCAGGGCGGTACAGCCTATAATCATCAGGACATTGAAAATATTACTACCCACCACATTGCCAATAGCCATCCCGGCACTGCCATTCAATGCGGAAAGCACACTGATAACCAGTTCGGGAGCCGAAGTTCCGAAAGCCACAATGGTGAGTCCGATGACTAAATCGGAAATACGGAAACGTTTGGCTACCGCTGCGGAACCATCTGTCAACCCATTCGCACCGGCTAAAATGAGAGCCAGCCCACCAATCAAAAGGAGTGCATTTAACATAACAAAGAGTACATTTACAGTTTTACACTGCAAATGTACTCTTTTTCCTAAAATAACGATCCCTATCGGGTGCGTTTTACAGTATAGATTACTTTTCCTTTCTTATCAATCATGTGCATATCCAGCTCTTTCTTGTCTGCCGCGAAGATAGAGAAACCCGGTTCGGGACTGCAGAACAAAGTGCCTTCCACAGGTTTCACCTGACGGCTCAACGAACCAGACGAATTGACCACATAGTCTATATCGCTGCCCGGCACACGAAGGTGCTGGAAGTTATGAATGTGTCCGCAGGCATAAATATCCACCTTGTGTTTGCGGAGTATGGGATCCAGACGTTTCTGCATATCGCCGCGTTCGCTATCGTCTTTCGGAGTCTCGGCATAAATGGGATGATGACCGATCACGACCAGCCAGTCTTCTTTGGCGGCAGTCAGCACAGAGTCTATCCATGCCAGCTGGCGGTCCATGTCTTGTTTGCAGGCATCCGGATAAGTCCCGATCTCGTTACGGTATTTATCAATCAGAGGGGCGGTGTCTATCATCACGAAACGGATGGTAGTTCCTTTCTTCTCAAAAACGTTGGTATAATAACGGTCGGGCATCGACCAGCGACGGCTCACATTGGTATAATCCAGCACAGCCTGCGTGTCACCCCGGTATTCATGGTTTCCCAAGACCGGAAACCAGTCTATCATCAGTTCGGGATGAGTGTAAATCAATTCGTAGTTGGTCATCCAAAGCGGATCATTGACACTACGCACGCCTTCAAAGTGATGCACGTCTCCGGCAGCAAACACACACTCGGGGCCAATAACATCCGCCATCTCCCCCATCAGTCCGGCTATGGGCTTCTGGTCATAGTAACCGTTGCGTCCCAAATCGTTAGCCATATAGAAATTCAGTTGTTTCTCCAGTCCCTTCCAGTCCTGCGGAGTCTGGGCACATACATTCAGACAGATGGCCGCACCAATGACGGTAATCCACACCCATGTCAATACTTCTTTCATTCTTCTAATCATCATCAACGTTTTCATATACTTATCTTTAGAAATTTATTTTTAAACCTGCATTCATTCTCACGCCATAATATTCTGCCTGCATGGTGCGGTCCTTGCTCCCCTGATAATAACGGAGCGGCTGGTTCAGCAGGTTGTTTGCCTCAGCATAGAAGGTCATCTTCACTTTCTTGCCAAAAGTATAGCTGGCGTTTACATCCATATAGTTCACAGCATCATAATATCGGTCATAAAAAGTGTTTGGCCCCATTTCATCGATAAAACTGGAAGCATAGTTGTAGCTCAGACGCACATTCAAGCCTCCTTTTTCAAAGTAGAGCGAAGCATTTGCCGTATGTTCGGGAGACCCCGGCAGGCTCAGGCCGCTTTCGTTTTCACGCCCTTCGAAATTAAAGTCTTCCACGCGCGAATGAGTATAGGTGTATGTTCCGTAGAAACCTACACATTTCAAGGCCGGCGCAATGAAGCCGAAATCACGCTGATAAGAGAATTCCAATCCCCACAGATTCGCATTTCCGGCATTCTTGGGCTGGGTAAAACGAGTATATTCTGTTCCTTGATAGTTATAGTTGGTCAGCACCTGATCTACGATGAAACCGTCTATTTTCTTATAGAAGAAACCTGCACTCACCAGTCCGATACTCTTGAAATAATAGTCGGCGCTCAGGTCGAAGTTGTAAGAGAGAGTCGGCTTCAAGTCCGGGTTACCGATCTTTATTTCGTTATCGCCACGGTTGATATTCACACTGGGTACCAAAGCCGAATACTTAGGACGACTCAGGGTCTGTGTGTAAGAACCGCGTATCTTGAAATCATCATTCACATCCCATTTCACCAGGATAGAGGGAAGGAAATTCACATAACTGTTGGTCACACGGTCAGTCCGGGTGGTCTTGTCCGTTTCATCGTCATAGTTACGGCCGGTGTAACGAAGGGAAGTATGTTCCATGCGGAGCCCTGCCATCAGGTTTATGTCACGCGTGAACTGATGGTCAAACCGTACATATCCGGAACTTACGGTTTCACGGGCTTCGAAGTTTTCAGCCAGTTCGGCTTGTACCTGTTCTTTATCGAATCGGGAAGCATCACTCAAGTTCAATCCGCCCACATACTCTTTACCGGCAAATGTCCCCACCTGATATTTATCACCCGGCATAAACTTGTCCGTGCTCTGGTCTACCGTATTCTTCAGGCTGCTGGTCAGAAAGGCATCCTCGTCTTTCGGAGTGTATTCGTAGAAATCTATTTCTTTTTCTTTCGTCTTACGTACTACTTTCGCACCGAACTTCAGTTTGGCCCCATTATTTAAACTGGCTTTGAAGTTGGCCGAGAATTTCAGATCCTCTTCTTTGATGTCTTCCTGCTGTTCCGTCAGCTCTTTCAAACTGAACTTATCGCCCAGTGTCAAGGTGGAACCCGCTCTGGGAGTTGCCAACGGCTGGCGCTCATTGCTCAAATCCAAATCAAACTCCTGCTTCTTCAATTGGAAGTCAAGATAACGCTCATTAGGACGTTCTTCTGTAGCTTTTGCATAACTGGCATTCCAGTCCATACCAATCGCCCCCCACAAGTGCTCGCCGCCCAAAGCGAAATCCATGGTACGCTGACGCTCCAGACGAGCATTGCGGTTATCGGGAGTACCTGCCTTGGTCTGGATGCGGACAGTTCCTTTTCCGTTCTCGTCCAAATCCTTGATATTGGTACGGTAACGGTTTTCCCAGTCGTTGCGGTTATTGAAGATGCCTTTGAATGTCAATTTATGGTTTTCATTGAATTCAAAATCAAAAGCCGCCGAATAACTTTGACGTTCACGGGTGACAAAGTACTGACGCATCTGATAATCGCTGACATACACTTTTCCGTCCTCCGTCTGTTCCCACATGAATTCGGTATCATAAGAGCCGGAAGGAGCATTCTGATAGGAAGCCGAAAGCAACATACCCAACTTGTCATGGAAGAAACGGTCGCCGTATGTGAAGCCTAAGTTCAGTTGGGCTTTCTCGCTGATCCAGTTGTAACCGGTTCCCGCCGTGGCGTTGATCGTACGTTTATAAGGAGAATTCTTGGTTATCAGGTTGATGGAACCGCCGATAGCGTCACCGTCCATATCGGACGTAACGACTTTGCTCACTTCGATGGTCTGAATCATATCGGCAGGAATCAAGTCCAACTGCACGTTACGGGTATCTCCTTCAGCAGACGGAACACGATTGCCGTTAATGGTGACGGAGCTTAAATCGGCACTAGTACCGCGGACTTGTCCGAAGCGGGCCTCGCCCTGATCGTATTGCACATTGATGCCACTGATACGTTTCAAGGCATCGCCTATGTTTGAATCGGGGAATTTCCCTACCTGGTCGGCAGATACCACATTCGTGATACCCAGATTATTCTTTTGTGTATTGATCGCTTTCTTCTGACCATGAAAAGCTCCTTTTACCTGCACTTCCTGCAGCTCCACCCCTTCATTCATCACTATATCTTTCTCCAAAGTCTTGCCTTCGGGGACGGTGATTTTCATTTCAATGGGGCTATAGCCCACATAAGTCACTTTGACAGTGTAAGTTCCGGGTTTCAGATTGGGCAACGTATAAAAACCGTTCACATCACTGATCACTCCGGTTTTCAGATTTTCAATAAAGATGGAAGCACCCGGCAGAATTTGTTTTCCATTGTCTATCACACGTCCGCGGATAGCACCTTGCCGGACAATTTTTTCATTTTCCTCGGCAAATGCATTTCCTGTCATGCCTGCTATCAATAATAACAAAGAAACTGCTCTAATTACCTTTTTCATATCAGTATTTTAGTGTTTTTTTAATCTGATGCAAAGGTAGATGGACTAGGTTTCGTGAGAGTTACACTTTATTAAAGGTTTCGTGACAAAAGGATTTCATTCCTGCTACAAGGTGCCGGTGTAAGATGAATGCGCAAAATATGGAAAGGATTACAGAACAGCAGATTAAAGTATTTCTTCGGTCTGGCTCTACGCCCTGCCGTAACAGGACGTAGTAATCCATTGCAAGAAAAGAGTGAAATAACAGCAAGAATTCCCTTAGCAACAAAGATGATGAAGCATTCCGCTGCCAACGATATTTACTGGCTGTTTTTTAGCTGATAACTCTTCAATATTATTGCACGGAAGAGTGAAATGTGCGGTCTCCCTGTGCACTATTCCGGAAACAAAGCTTCCATTCTCCCAAATAGCGGACCGGTTTAAAATACCAAGTTGTAGTATTGGGCCGTCTATCCTCCTTGTCTGTTTTTGGGAATAGAACAACCTTACAACGCACTTCATTATCAAACGCTTCCTTAAAAATACAATTGCTTATAGTATAATCATATACCGGAAAGGCTTTCAGCCTTTGTAATACGCTTTTTAATTGTTCGTTATCCAATAATTCCGGCTGAGCAAAAGGATCATCCGCTTTCATTTCGTGTAACATCATGGCTGCATCAGCATATCGTTGTTCCTTTACAGCGGTCATAAACTGATTAGTGAGGTCTAGCACCTGTACCGTATCTTTCTGACTCAAAACCATGAGATGTTTTACGGTTGTCCGGGAATCGGTTTCCGGTTTTTTACCAGATTGATTGCACGAAACAATGAATACTGAAATCAGTCCGGCTATCAACAAATTAATTTTTCTCATACATTCTCAATATTATAAATAGAAAAAAAGAGTGCCCGAAAGCACTCTTTTTCTTCAAGTTTATTATAAATAGAGTTACTCACTCAGTTTATTTTACGGTCTTAGCTACGTGGCATACAATGTCGAATTCTACTGTACCCCAAGCATATTCTACTATTACAGGAAGTTTGATATCGAACTCACCTACTTCTGCCTTATTATTGATGTAAGTCAATGTACCAAAGTTACCCTTAGCAATTTCTTCTGTAGTTGTTCCTGAATATTCAACCTTCATACCAGTAGGCATTGCCTCATATTGACCATTAACGGTGGTCTGAGCTTTGTCTGTATCAATTGAAATTGATTTTACATCATAGTATGTATAGTAGTTGATAGGAGTAGTCTTAAATTCATAATTTCTCCAGTCTGTAAATGCCAACTTCACAGCAATTTCAGAACCTTCAGCGCCTACATCTACACCATCTTTAAAGCTATCCATATCAGCAGCTTTTACTGTAATAGGACGCAAGAACTTCACATCAAACTGATCGTTTTCTACAGCATGCAATGACTTATCGCATCCGTTTACAGTTTCAACAACCACTCTTGCAGTCAGGTTCTTAGCCAATTCGTCACGACCGGCAACATTCAGCAAGTCTTTAGCAGCATCGTTTTCTTCCAATGCAATAACTTCCTTACCATCAGCATTGGCAGTAATAGTAGCGATTACAAAGTTAGCTTTTGCTCTAGAAATAGCGATCAACTGAGTACGGTCTGTATTAACAGTCAATGTATAAACCTCTCCAGATACACCTGTCATTTCAGCACCCTTCGGATCTACAAAGCGGAAATTCTTAGTCAGTTTGGCATCAGCAAAGTCCTTGTATACAGCGTTTATCTCTGAAATAACCACCTTATCATTATTGAATGTTTCCAAAATCACCTTGTTGAAATTCATAATATCATGGCCTGATTCAGCCGGAACTTCAGCATTCACGTGAATTTCGTTATAACCAGAACCTGCCTCATTAGAGTTGGCAGCAAACCAATATTTCTGAATCTTGTTTGCATCAGCAAGTACACCTGTCGGGTTCACATTACGAGGATTAGGCGTCCAAGTCAATGTTACATATACATAATCGTTAGAAATAACCGCATTGTTAGCGTCCTTGTTTTCTTTCGTATAACGAACGATAGCCTTCATGGAAGCATTTGCACTGAAATATTCATAAGCATAGTTTGCAGGAATAGTCCATTTCAATACTTCGGTCATTGTACCGTTGATATCTGTTTTAGTTTGTTCAACTTTAGTAGACAACTTAGTCAAAGGCATAGCATTCACAGAGACTTCATTATACTGAATCATCGGACCGTCATAAGTATAAGTTCTTTCGAAATCTTCCTTAGACATGTTCAACTGAGCCAAGATTTGTTCCTCGATCTGGTACCAACGTACTTCTTTAGGCCAAGCTTCTTCTCTACAACTCAATGTAAATTCTTCAGTGAATGTATATTCTGCTTCCGCAACAACACGATCCTCAGCAGCAACACCTGTAATCTCTACCTTCAAATAACCCACAGCTACTTTCTTACCAGAGTTATTATCATTCAAGAATACACGAACCAACGGCATACGGCCTACAGTAGCCTGATTTTGTTCTGTAGCTCCCCATTCAGCAGCTTTACCATCTGTCGGCAACTGAGGTCTCAAAACAGAGCCATTCAATGCGGCATGTGCACTTTGAGAAGTCTTATTATTACCATCAATATAACCTACCAATTCATAAGAATAACTGAATCCGGCTTTTTCTACTGTGCCAGATGCTGCATTTTCATCCCATACTTTATGAGTATCACCGGCTTTACCATAATGAGTTTGAACATATTCGGCCAAATCGACAGTTTCATTCCAAGCAACTTTTACTTCAGGAGCATGATCCTTATCAATAGCAGCGGCAGCTGTAGTAACCAAATGACTTTCACCAGCAACTTTAGCATTACTCAGCACTAAATCTGTAATCTTAATAGCCTTAACCGCAGCGTAATCAGAAGTAATAACCGAACGTTTGTTATCGCCGTTCAAATAATCAGCCTGTAAAGCCAAGACTGTTACTTTTTTATCGGCTGCAATATCTTTAATAGTTCCTTCTGTTAATTTAGCCCAAACAGTCAACTTGCCATCTTTAGGTTCAATCTTAGATATCTCAGGAACTACTACTCCGTCAGCAGCACGAGCATATTCTTTATCGTAAGCCAAGAAAGTCAAATCTTCTTTAGTCAGATTACGAACATCGGCTGTAGATGGATTCATGTGGTATGTAGCAGATAATTCAGGAGTAACCTCAGTTGTTGTAGTTGCTGCTGTAGGAGCATCATCCTTATTATCAGCATCTGCACTAACTTCTTTAGCAGTCAAAGCATTATAAACGAATGATTTAACCGCAATAGCTTCAATACCTTCATAATACAATTCCGGTTCAAATACCAAAGCTTTCAAATCAGCGACCAAAGAGAATCTAGCGGATTTGCCATCTAATTCAATGACATAAGCAATGACTTCACCAGATTCATCTTTCACTTCTGAAATAGAACCAACGCTCTGCGGTTTTTCTACACCTGCTATTTTCTCATCTCCGTAATACAAATAACCATCCTTCCACTTCAGCAGAGCAGGATCGAATGAAGTTGCTGCAGCAGGCAAGCTTGCTTCAGAAACAAGAGTATTACCGTTCCACAACTGTACTTTGCCATCTTGAACCTTCAATGTATAAGTAGGAAGTTCAGCAGGCATCGGGAGTTGGAAAGTTTCACCGTTACCACCAGTAACAGTCAACTTACCAGTTGCGGCATCATACTTAACAGCTGTCACATAAGTTCCAGCTTGAGTCTGTAAGTCTGACAAATCTTTAGCCAGCTTGTCTAACTTTTCGTTCAAGCTGTCGATGTCATCATCATAGTCCTTACAAGATACAAATGTTCCTGTCGAGGTAACCATCAAGGCACCAAACAGGATTGCACTTAAAAACTTTTTGTTCATAATAGAAAAACTTTAAATTTATAAATTTAAAAAACTAAAATTGATTATACATAAATCATTGATTCTGAAAGCAAAGCATTCTGTTCACGAGCCTGAAAGCGCAAAGGAGACATTCCGACTATTTTACTAAAAGCGGCATAGAAAGCACTTCTGGAGGCAAAGCCACATCGCTGCGGGAGTTCATCTAATGAACATTTTCCGGCATGGAGCAACTCTTTGGCATATTCCACGCGGTAAGTATTCAACAACTCCTTCAAATTGCAATTGAAATACTTGTTTACCACATTCGACAGATAAGTCTGGTTGGTGTCAATCATTGCGCTAAATTTTTTCAAAGAAAGCTCCGGATCCAAAAAGACTTGCTTTATTTCAAGGTTATACAATATACATTTATATAGGGTACAATCCACCTTTCTCCCTTCAGTCCCCTTGTCGGCGAACTGTAGCTTCCACTGACGTTCGGCAGCCTTAAAAAGCAGGCTTTTCTGCCTCATTGAAGTAGCAGTACGTCTGTGTCGTCTCAAGAATAGATAGTCCATATTTTATTTACTTTTAATCTTCGCTCCACCATTTTCACATCTATACATTATTATATAGCATGTTAGTAGTTATACGATAGATCTCTTATTAAGAGAT
>OFMJ01000219.1_pt1 | contig 67318 bp, 62 predicted proteins | sample 1541801 | NCBI WGS metagenome assembly OFMJ01 (sample SAMN04209234, study PRJEB22552) | human gut metagenome | biome: gut; material: feces | host: Homo sapiens | place: USA: Oklahoma
TGTCGGTCGCCGTGGTGACGACCGGCGTTGCGCCGATCTGTTCGGCGATCCGCTCCGCCAGCCGGTTTCCCCCGCCGATGTGCCCTCCCGCCAGCGGGATGACGAACCGGCCCAATTCATCCACCGAAAGAACAGCAGGGTCAGATGCCTTGCTTTTCAAATGCGGTGCCACCGCCCGCACCGCGATTCCCACGGCGCCGACAAATAACAGCGCATCCGAGCTTTCAAAAGCGGTCTGTGTAAACTGCGCCAAGGTGCAGTTCCCCGTCCGCCCTACCCGGGTGACGGTGCAGTCCCAATTATCCCGGCGCATCCATTCGGCAATCTTTTCTGCGAGCCGTTCCCCTTGTTCGGTAAACGCCGCGGCGGAAAGCTTCATATCATTCTCTCCCTTTGCGGAATTCGGTGGTGAAATCCGGGTCGTACAATTTGGAACGCTCATACGGGCTATTTAAAAAGTCTCCGACCAGAATCAAAGCCGTTTTGGTGATATTATTTTCCCGCGCGATTTCTTCCAAGGTACCCACGGTACAACGAAACACCTTCTCTTCCGGCCAGGTCGCTTTATACACGATAGCGGCCGGCGTCTGCGCAGTATATGCCCCTTTGAGCAGCTCTTCGGTGAGCACGCCGAGCAGTCCGGTGCTCAAAAACAGCACCATGGAAGTTCCGTGCGCGGCAAGCGCAGCGAGCTGCTCCCGCTCCGGGACCGGTGTGCGCCCCGCCATGCGGGTGATGATAACGCTCTGGCTAACGCCCGGCAGGGTGTATTCCGCGCCGAGAGCCGACGCCGCACCGCAGAAGCTGGATACACCGGGCATCACCTTCCAGGCGATCCCCTCCTGCTCCAGCACATCGATCTGTTCCCGAATCGCCCCGTAAAGGCAAGGGTCGCCGGTGTGCAGGCGGACGGTCATCTTCCCTTCCGACTCCGCTTTCCGGATCACCGAGAGCACCTGTTCCAGCGTCATTTCCGCGCTGTTGTAAATTTCACAATCGGCTTTGGCATAATCAAGCAGTGCGGGATTGACCAAACTTCCCGCATAGATGATGACATCCGCCTGCGAAAGGAGCTTTGCCCCCCGCACGGTGATCAGATCGGGAGCGCCGCTTCCCGCGCCTACAAAATGAACCATATTCTCATTCCTTTACAATGACAGTTGTGAAATAACCGGTCTCGCCTATATCAACGTCTTCCAGCGAAGGGTAAACCGTTTCATTTTCCATACAGCAATTCTGCACCATGGCCGCTTTATTTAAAAGCCCTTTTTCCTTCAACGCCTGCTGCACCGCCGGAAACGATTTTCCCGCTTTCATCAGCACTCTGGTACCGGGAAGCTCCAACGCGCCGCCAAGGTCCGCATATCCGGCCGGGATGATGTGAAGCGGCTTGTCCCGCTCGGTCAGGCTGGTTTTCAATGCCGCGGCGACCGCGCAGAAGCTGGTAATGCCCGGAATGATCTCACAGCTGTACCCACGCGCGGAGATGATCTCCATCACATAGGAAAAGGTGGAGTAAACTGAAACATCACCGAGGTTTAACATGGCAACGTCTTTTCCCTCATTCAGTTTTCGGATGATCTCCTCCGCCGCGGCAAGATGGCTTTCGTGCAGCTTCTGCTCGTCCCGCGTCATGAGGAAGGAAAGATAAAGGAGTTCTTTTCCGGAAAGATCGCACGCGCCGGACGTAATATCCAGCGCAACGGTATTCCCGTCTTTTGTTTTGGGAACTGCCAGCACCGGGCAGCGGTCAATGATTTTCGCCGCCTTGATGGTGAGCAGTTCGGGGTCGCCGGGGCCGATGCCGACCCCGTAGAAAATTCCCTGTTTCATTTATCATAAGCTCCATTCTCTGCATAGTTTTTGAACATTGTCTGAGGTGTTTAGCAATCCGTAACGGTTGCTGAACCAGATCATCCCCACTTCCGCGCCCTCCGCGCGCCGCCGGACTGCACGCATGGCGCGCTCCATGAGCGAATCCAGCACCGGCTCACGCAGCGATGCGCTGTCCAATAGGGCGATGGATTCATCGGTCGTGTTAGAATCCATCAGCTTTCGAACAAGCGACGTCTCCGCCCCGGCAAGCGCCGCGTGCGCCGCAAACAGCTCCGCACGGCAGTCGGCATACCGGGAGTGGGTGTTCATAATACCACCCGCTAACTTCACCAATTTGCCGATGTGCCCCACCAGCATGAGAGTGCGCATCCTATTTGAAATGGCGAAGTCGAGGGTATCCCCAATAAAATTGGAGCATTTGACCGGCTGTACACCGGAAAGAGCGGGGTAGGTCTTTAAAAAATCCTCCCCGTAATTGCCGGGGGTGATGAGCAGCTTTTTCTCGCCGGCCGCCGCCCGCACCTCAATTTCGATGCGGATGGTGTCAACAAGCGCCTGCAAGCTCTGCGGCTCAACAATGCCGCTGGTTCCTAAAATGGAAATTCCGCCCACAATGCCGAGGTTCGGGTTGAAGGTCTTCTGGGCGACTTGTTTCCCGTCCGGCACCGTGATGACCGCCGCAAGCCCGCCCGCATGGCCGCATGCCCGCGCCGCCTCACGCAAGGCATTGCGGATCATCTCACGCGGGACTCGGTTGATGGCGGCGCTTCCCACCGGCTGTTCCAGCCCGGGGCGGGTAACGCGGCCGACGCCTGCGCCGCCGTCCACACGAAACTCCGTTTCCGGAATGCGGGAAACCTCCGCACAGATCAAAAGCCCGTCGGTCGCGTCGCAGTCGTCCCCGCCGTCTTTGCGGACGGCGCAGCGGGCGGCATCCCCGGTAAACGCCTGCTCCTCCGGAGAAACCTCCACCAAAAGCCCCTTTGGTGTGAGGAGCGAAACGGTTTTCGGCATCTCCCCGGTCAACAGCAGAAAAGCGGCGGCCTTTGCGGCGAGCGCCGCGCAGGTCCCGGTGGTGTAACCGCAGCGCAGACGTTTGCCGCCCTGGGTGATATAATGTTCAAACGCCATCCACTCCGCCTCCTTTCTTCTGCCTCCGAGCTTGATTTAATCCTCCAAAAGCGCCTGCGCGAGGTGCTTAAGATAAAGCTCCTGCACCGGCTTTAATTCACCCAGTCCGCGGATGATGGTCTTTACCTCAAACCCGCCGCGGGCAAAAATATTCTTCCAGCTGTCCGGCTGATCGCCCGCCATATCGTTGTTGGCGTGATCACCGGCCACCAGCATCATCGGGACCAGTGTGACCCGCGCTTTCCCGGTTTCCTTTTTCACCTGACTGCACAGGGTCTCCAGATCAGGATAACCTTCCACCGTTCCCACAAAAATGTTCGCATGCCCCTGCGCTTTAAAGATATAATCCATCGCGGGATAGACTGCGTTGACATGATGCCCGGTGCCGTGCCCCATCAAAACGAGCACCTCGTCCTCTGCCGGAGCATACTCTTCCGCGATGATCTCCGCCACCCGCTGCATATCTTCCGTGGAATAGAGGAGCGGTTTGCCCATTCGGAAATGCTCGAACCGGTCGCGGAACGGCTCAGCGGCGGCGCAGAGCTTGTCATATTCATCGCCGGGGATGAGGTGGGTCGGCTGTATGGTCACATCGGTCACACCATCCGCGAGCAGCTTTTCCAGCGCCTGCGCGGGCGTATCAACCACACGGCCGCGTTTTGCGAGCGAGCGGATGATCATGCCGCTTGTGTAAGCGCCCGCCACCCGGTAAGACGGATACGCCCGGCGCACTGCCTGCTCCACGGCGAGAATGGTTTTCTGTTCTGAATCCTCATGGGTGGTGCCGAAACTAACCACCAAAATTGCCTGTTTACACATAATACCCTCCATGAGCACTGCCATATTTAAACCCGGAAAAGGCATGTTAAACCGGGCATAAAAAAGCGCCTTCCCACATGGGGAAAGCGCGCCAATTTGCAAAAGAAACCCGATTGAGCGGAAGTTGCTTCATTGGTCACACATTTCCATGCCAAAACAGTGCCAGTACACAAACGGCCGGTCTCCTGACTTACGCCCTGGCAAAATGTCGGGTGAGCGCGCCTTCTCGGGCAACTGCCCAATGGCTTGATGCGCGCACCGCGAAAGGCGGTCACAGTAATGGCGGTTGTACCGGATTTTCACCGGTTTCCCTGTTCCGGAAACACAAACCGGAACGCCGTTTGGTCGTTTTCATTGATTTTCTTTTATTCTACCGTTCACCGCAGGAAATGTCAATAAAATTAAAGCCAAAGCCACCCGTTTTTTCCTACCATTGATACAGCTGGGAATACTGTTTAAAAGCTGTTCCCACCAAAAAGCCGCCGCCCATTTGGGGCAGCGGCAGAAAATCATCTGGAAAGGGCTTGCTGTGCGAGTTCCAGCAGATGAGAAATATCCTCTTTCGTATGCGCGTTGGAAAAAAAGACCGCTTCAAACTGCGACGGCGCAAGATGAACACCATGCGCAAGCATAAACTGAAAATAATCGGCAAAGCGGGCGGTATCGCTTGTTTTCGCGCTCGTGTAATCGGTCACCGGCGCACCAGTGAAAAACACACAGCCAAGCGAGCCGACACCTGTAATCTGACAGGACGCTCCCGTACGGGAAATGACCTGCTCCATACCGGTGCGGAACTGTTCCCCCAGCGCGTTGATGTGCGCATATACTTCCGGATGGTCCTTCAAAATGGTAAGCTGTGCAAGCCCTGCCGCCATAGCAACCGGGTTACCACTCAATGTGCCGGCCTGATAAACCTTGCCCACCGGAGCGATACACTCCATGATCTCTTTCCGGCCGCCGTAAGCGCCTACCGGCATTCCTGCGCCGATGACCTTGCCAAAGGTGGTAAGATCCGGGCGGACACCGTAAAAGCCCTGCGCGCCGTCGATCTGCAGACGGAACCCGGTAATGACCTCATCAAAAATAAGCAGAGCACCGTGCTCGTCACAAAGCTGCCGAAGCCGCTGTAAAAATCCTTCTTTCGGCGGAATCACGCCCATGTTGGCGGCGACCGGTTCCAGAATGACCGCCGCTACCTCCCCGCGGTTTTCACAAAGCAGCTGTTCCACACTCTGCGCGTCGTTGTAAACAGCAGTCAGCGTATCCTGCGCGCAGCCGCCGGGCACACCGGCGCTGTCCGGCACGCCGGCGGTCATAACGCCGGAACCCGCTTTGACCAACATCGCGTCGCTGTGGCCATGATAACAGCCCTCGAATTTAATGATCTTGTCCCGTCCGGTAAAACCGCGGGCAGCACGCACGGCGCTCATGACCGCTTCGGTGCCGGAATTGACCATCCGCACCATCTCAATGGACGGAACCAGCGAACAGATGAGCTCCGCCATCTCCACCTCACGCTCGGTCGCGGCGCCGAAGCTGAGCCCGTCTTCCGCCGCGCGGACGACCGCTTCCCGGATATGCGGCTCATTATGACCCAGCAGCATCGGCCCCCAGGAGCCGATGTAGTCGGTGTATACGTTATCGTCCGCGTCCCAGACACGAACGCCGTCCGCTTTTTTCAGAAAGCGCGGATGACCACCAACCGCCTGATACGCCCGCACCGGGCTGTTGACCCCGCCCGGAATGCACTTTACCGCACGGGCGAACAATTCTTCTGACCTTGTCATCATCCAATCCTCCCGGAATCCATAAACGCGGCGATCTCCTTGGCGTAATAGGTTAACAGGATGCCGCACCCAGCACGGTAGATGCTCGCCGCCGTTTCACAGATCATTTTTTCTTCCTCAATATAGCCCAGTCTTGCCGCCGCCTTGATCATGGCGTACTCACCCGAAACGCTGTATGCGGCAACCGGCAGATTGACCGCATCCGCTACCTCGCGGATGATGTCTAAGTAAGAAAGCGCAGGTTTGACCATGATGATGTCGGCACCCTCGTTTACATCGGAAAGCGCTTCTTTAAGCGCCTCTTTCCGGTTGTGGTAGTCCATCTGGTAGCTCTTGCGGTCACCAAAGGAAGGCGCGGAACCGGCCGCCTCCCGGAACGGGCCGTAAAACGCGGAGGCGTATTTGACCGCGTAGGACATGATCGGCACATTGGTAAAACCGTTTTCATCCAACAGTGAACGGATGGCGGCGACCCGGCCGTCCATCATATCCGAAGGAGCGACCATATCCGCACCCGCCTGCACATGAGAAAGAGCAGTTTTGGCAATGTACGGAAGGGTCTTGTCGTTGTCGACCATCTCACCGGTGAGGATACCGCAGTGGCCGTGTGAGGTGTACTCGCACATGCAAACATCGGTGATGTAATACAGTTCCGGCACCTTTTCCTTCGCCACACGAAGTGCATGCTGGATGATGCCGTCTTGTGCATATGCACCGCTACCGACCGGGTCTTTTTCATCCGGGATACCGAACAGCATCACGCTGGGCACACCCGCGCGGGCGGTCTCTTCAAGGGCGTAGGGGAGCATATCCACACTGTAGCGGTACTGCCCTTCCATGGAAGGAATCTCCTCTTTGATACCGGTCCCCTCTTTAACAAACAACGGGTAGATGAGCGAGGATTTATCCACCCTCGTTTCCCGCACCATGTTCCGCACTGCGGGGCTCAAACGCAGTCTTCTTGGACGATTTATCATATTTTCTGCATCCCTTTCTGATTCTGATAAAGCTGTGTAATGGTATCCGCCATGCTGGATAAGGTCGCCTCCGGCGATACCGTCACCCGCATGCCGTATTTTTTCGCCTCTTCGGCAGTCTGTTGTCCAATGCAGACCGCCTGGACGCGTGAAAAATCAAGCTCACGGCAGATGTGTGCAAATCCTTTGACCGTTGAAGCGCTGGTAAACGCGACGATGTCGCTTTCCGTGAGTTCAGGCGGTTCACTTTCGGTAAACACCGTCCGGTAAACCTGTGCGGTATCACACAAAACGCCGTGTTCCCGCAAAGCGGAAACAGAATGGCTTTCGGTGTTCTCCGGCACAAAGGCGAGTACCCGCTCCCCCTGTCCAATAAGCGGCGCCAGCCCTTCGGCGAGCGCACCGCCGTTAAACTGCGCGGGGCGGTAATCCACCAGCAAACCATGTTCGGCAAGCGCCGCTTCAGTAGCGGCTCCCACCGCTGCCAGACGAATGCCGGACAGACTGCGGATGTCAAGCTTCATCTCCCGCATCCAGCCAAACAGAGCCTCCACTCCGGCCGTGCTGGAGAACACAAACCATGCGTAATCCGAAAGGCGGTCTTTCAGCCGTTCCAAATCCACACACGGACAAAGCGGTTCGGTGCGGATGGCAGGCAGGTAAAGCACCTCTGCCCCCCGCTCATACAAAAGCGCCCCCAGACCGGACGCTTTATTCTGCGGGCGGGTCACCACCACCCGCGCTCCGCCGAGCGGCCGGTCCTCCGCCCAATGGAACCGCTCGGCAAGCGTACAGACCTCACCGACCACGATCAGGCCGGGGGTGCCGATTTGTTCGAGCTTCGCAAGCTCCGGAAGTGTTTCAAGCGTGCCAACCACCCGGCGCTGGGCAAAGGTCGTTCCCTTTTCCAGCACGGCGGCCGGTGTGCCACTCGGTTTCCCGGCCCGAATCAAGCCGGAGCAGATGTCCGGCAGAGCAGAAACACCCATCAAAAAGACCAGCGTCACCTGCCCCAGAGCGGCGAGCGCGGCGTAATCCACAGGGGTGTCATCCCCGCGTTTGCGGTGTGCGGTGACAATGTGGAGCGACGGGGTAAAATCCCGGTGGGTGACCGGTATCCCCGCATAAGCAGGGACCGAAAGCGCGGAAGTAATACCGGGAACCACTTCAAACGGCACGCCGTTTTCCACAAGCAGTTCCAGTTCTTCCCCGCCCCGTCCGAAGAGGAACGGGTCGCCGCCCTTGAGCCGCACCACCCGTTTTCCGGAAAGCGCCTGCTCAAGCAGGATCTCGTTGATCTGCTCCTGCGGCACCTTATGGTTTCCGGAAACCTTTCCCACATCAATGCATTCCGCGTGCTCCGGGATCATCTGCATAATGCCGCTGCCGACCAGATGGTCATAAACCACCACATCGGCTTGTTCCAGCACCGCTTTCCCTTTTAAGGTAAACAGGCCGGCATCCGAAGGGCCGGCGCCGACCAGCCAAACTTTTCCTATCTTCATTCGACCTGTCCTTTCAGCCGGATGGCGAGGCGTTCCCCGCACAAGGCGGCACGTTCCACCGTATCGGTCATACTGCCGAGCGCCTGGCGCCCGGTCTGCGGGTCGACATACAGCCCGGTCAGCCGCAGTTCGTGGCCGTTCACCTGCGCAAACGCCGCGATTGGGGAAGAACAGCCACCGTCCAGCGTGCGCACAAAACCGCGTTCCGCCATGGCGGCCGCCCGGGACGCGGGATCATCCGCAGCGGCGAGGAAGCCGGCGTCAAAATCCCGCCGGCACTGAACCGCAAGAATCCCCTGCCCGGCGGCGGGAAGCATCTCCTGCACCGAAAACGGGCGGGTAATGCGATGAGATAACCCGGCACGCATCAGCCCGGAAGCCGCAAGCACGAGGGCGGAACACTCGCCCCGATCAAGCTTTTCCAGCCGGGTAATGATGTTCCCGCGCATGCTATGGACCGCAACGCCCGGAAACAGCTTTGCCAGCTGAATCTGCCGCCGCGCGCTGGATGAGCCAATGACCGCAAGCGGTTTTTCCGGGTCATGGCCAGCGGCGAGAACAAGCGCGTCGCGCGGGTCACCCCGTGTGCTGTAAGCCACAACGGGAAGGTCCGGGTTTTCCTCCATGGGCATATCTTTTAAGCTGTGGACGGTCATATCCACACGGCTGTCCATCAGCGCCTGATCCAATTCCTTGACAAACAATCCTTTTCCGCCGATCTTGTCAAGGGTCTTATCCAAAATCAAATCGCCGGTGGTTTTTAAGGTCACCAATTCAAATTCCAGTTCGGGATGCGCCTGTTTGAGCGTATCCAGAACAATCTGTGTCTGCATGACAGCAAGTTTGCTGTCACGGCTCCCAACGCGGATGGTCCGCATGCGGGATTCCCCCTTTATATCCGTTACTCTTCCCGCGCAAACGCTTCCAGCAGTGTGCGGATCCGTTCGGTCGCCCGGCGCGCAAGGCGATGATCCCGCCCGTTTGCCGTAACGCCCGCTGTGATTCCACTGCCCATAGCGATACCGGGAAAGAAAAAGTTACATTCCTCTTTGCAGTCTGCCGCATTGTAAAACGCACCGGCCTGAGCGGCCTGCCGTACTACGGTATGATTGACCGCGCGGTCGTTCGTCGCGGCAAGGACAAGCGCACTGCCATCGCCGTCCCCCTCGCGGTACTCTCTTTGCTCCAGCCGGATTTTCTTCTGATCCGCCAGTTCAAGAATCCCCGGTGAAACAGCCGGTGCGACCACTGTGAGCGAACAGCCGAACGGCAGCAGGGCACGCACCCTGCGCTCGGCAACAGCACCGCCGCCTACAACCAGCACCCTGCGGCCGGTCAGGTCAATAAAAAGCGGAAAATAATTTTTTCCCATCTCGTTATTCCTCCGAAAAACGATCGGCGGAAATTTCCAGCGCGCGCAGGCAGGCCTGCCACTGGTCCCGCTCAAGGCTTTCTTTTAACCCAAACAGCAGTTTTTCCACCGACTTCTGCACCGCCTGATTCACCTGCGCTTGCAGAGAAGGGACATCCATCTCGCCGGAAGCAAGCCGACGGTAGGGCTTCGTCAGCTTGGCGGCGGCAAGCTCCGCTGTTTTACGTGCGGTATCCGCCACCATGGGAACAAATTCCCGGAAGTAATACCAGCTTTCAAAATCCGCCGCGGCTTCATCCAAAAGAGCATTGGCGGCAGCCAGCGCTTCGGGACTGCAGGAGGGTTCGCCGCCCAGCGCATCCATATCATACAGCGTCACACCCGGAAGCTGCCCGGCGGCGGGGTCAATGTCACGCGGGACGGCCAGGTCCACCAAAACACAGCCAGGGCGCACACCCGCTTCTGCCAGCGCCTGCCCAGTCAGGGTGTGATGCGGGCTCAGCGTTGCACTGAAAATAAAATCCTGCTGTGCTATGTAACGATACCGCTCCTCATACAGCGCCACGCTGCATCCCGCCGGGATCACCGCCTGCGCGCGTTTGTACTGGCGCAGGGTCATCAGCACCTCACATCCGCGGCGCACCAGCAGTTCGCAGGTCATCCGCCCCATTTCCCCGTTGCCGATGACCAGACACTTTTTTCCTTCCAGGTTTCCATACCGGCGTTCCAGCAGGCTGACAGCACTTTCCGGCACCGAACGGTCTTTCGCCGTGAGATGCACCTGTGTTTTGACCCGTTTCGCCGCCGCAATGGCAGTACGAAAGAGGGTTTCCAGCACAGGACCGGCCGTTTTCTGCTCATGCGCGGCCTGAAGCGCTGTTTTTAGCTGAGCGAGGATCTGATCTTCACCAAAAATCTGGGAATGCATGCCGCAGCCCAGCTCAAACAGGTAGCGCACTGCCTGTTCCCCGGAACGGGCGGTAAACCGGCGCCTGCATTCCTCCTGCGGATGGCCGGTCTCTTCGGCAAACACCGCAAACAGCTCTTCGCGAAGCCCGCTGCACCAAATTTCGGTGCGGTTACAGGTCGACAGGACCACGCAGCCCTCCGCGCCGTGCAGTTCGGTCACCGCTCGGGCAAATTCTGCGGCACGGGAAGCGGTAAAGGCAAACTGCTCCCGCAGTTCAACACTTGCGCTCCCGTAATCAATGCCGATCATTGAAATATCCATTTTTCTTATCTCCCAACCCAGCATAATCAAAATTACTATACCGCAACCGAACGGATTTTGCAATGTAAAATCCTGTTTTTCGACCGATTGTGACTTTTTATTTCAAATCGGCACAGGCCCTTGAAAAAATATTTTTTCACAGAAATATCACAAATTCTGTTTGTTTCCTTTTTCTTCCGGTGGTATAATAAATATATTCCCAATGGTTATGATAATGTCGTGACGTATAACATGAATGGAGGGTACACAATGAGCGAGCACAGATTCTTTATTTGCAAACACTGCGGAAACATCGTTGGTTTAATTCATGACGCGGGAGTCCCGCTTGTCTGCTGCGGCGAAAAAATGCAGGAACTGACCGCAAACACCACTGAAGCGGCACAGGAAAAACACCTTCCGGTCATTGCGGTTAATGAAAACCTTGTAACCGTCACCGTAGGCGAGACCGCGCATCCAATGGCGGAGGAACATTCCATTCAGTGGATTTATCTGCAAACCAAAAAAGGCGGGCAGCGAAAAGCCTTAAAGCCCGGCGAAGCACCGAAAGCTGTATTCGCTCTGGCGGAAGATGAGCCGGTCGCGGCATATGCTTACTGCAATCTGCACGGACTCTGGAAAGCAGAAATTTGACTTACCGCGGCGCCTTTTCAGACAAGAAAGGGCGCCTGTGTTTTTATTGGGAGGAATTTTATGGCAATTGAAAACCGAAAGGTTGTTTTGATCGGCACCGGTATGGTCGGCATGAGCTACGCGTACGCCCTGCTTAACCAGAATGTCTGTGACGAGCTGGTGCTGATCGACCTAGACAAAGAACGCGCGATGGGAGAAGCGATGGACTTAAACCACGGGCTGGCGTTCTCCGCTTCCAACATGAAAATTTACGCGGGCGATTACAAAGACTGCGAGGACGCAGGAATCGTCGCCATCTGCGCGGGAGTGGCGCAGAAGCCGGGTGAATCCCGCCTTGACCTGCTTCAGCGGAACGCCGCGGTATTCCGCTCCATCATCACGCCGGTGACCGAATCCGGCTTTAACGGCATCTTTCTGGTGGCGACCAACCCGGTAGACGTCATGACCCACATCGCAAAACAGCTGTCCGGTTTTAATCCGCGCCGGGTGCTGGGGACCGGCACCGCGTTAGATACCGCGCGGCTGCGTTACCTGCTGGGGGATTATTTCGGCGTTGACCCCAGAAATATGCACGCCTATGTCATCGGCGAACACGGCGACAGTGAATTTGTCCCCTGGTCGCAGGCCATGCTGGCGGCGAAGCCCATTCTGGATATCTGTGAAGAATCGGACGGGCGCTGCCGTTACAACGACCTTGAACAGATCAGCGAAGAGGTCCGGGGCGCGGCACAGAAGATCATCAAAGCAAAGCACGCCACCTATTACGGCATCGGTATGGCGATGGTGCGGATCACCAAAGCGGTATTCGGCAATGAAAACAGTGTGCTGACCGTTTCCGCCATGCTGTGCGGCGAATATGGAATGAACGACGTTTACATCGGCGTTCCCGCCATCATTGGGAGAAACGGTGTAAAAAAGGTACTGGAGCTTTCGCTTGCTGAAGAAGAAAAAGAAAAGCTCCTTTCATCCTGTAATGTTTTAAAAGAAGCGTTTGACGAACTGGAACTGTATTAAACCTACCGGCCGGGGTATTCCTTTCAGAGGGTACCCCGGCTCTTCTGCCGCAAAGCAGAAGTGGCCCCTTAAAAATAACACGATCCCAGAAAAAAGCGAGCAATCGTTTTACAATTCTGTTGACTTTTGGAAGCGGGATTGACAGGCTTTCTTCACGGATGGTATAGTGTTCGTATTGACGGCACAGTGTTCATGAAGTTCGCTGTTGTTTCAAAAGAAGCAGGCGCCGGCATATTTTTCGGGACAAGGTCCCCACACAGACTGCACTTATTTTTATTTCACGAAGACATTGGTTTATCACGAAGATATTCCCATTTTTGCAAAAGGGGAATATCTTTTTTCTTTTGCAAATTTTCAGAAAGGCACAAAACATGAATCCACACAAACCATTCAAAGCATGGGGAATCCCTATCTTAAAAAAGACGATACAGCTGGTCGTCACCCTGTTTCTGCTTTCACTGGCAGTGTTTTACATCTCACGGCTGGCGCCGGGCGACCCATTGCGCTCCTACTATGGGGAATCGGTAGAACGGATGAGCGATGAAGAACGCGCGCAGGCCGAAGAACGGCTGGGGCTCGACGACCCCATTTACGTACAGTACGGGCGCTGGATCTCCGAAGCGGTACAAGGCAACTTCGGCATCTCGTTCAAGTACAAGCAGGATGTTATGCAGGTAATTGGCAACACATGGGGCAACACCCTGCTGCTCGGCGGCTGTGCTTATTTGATCACCTTCGGGCTTTCCCTGCTGCTGGGCATCTTCTGCGCGCTGAAGGAGGACAGCCTTGCCGACCGGATCATCTGCAAGATCGGAACAGTGACCAACACTATCCCCTCTTTCTGGATGGCGCTGGTGCTGATCCTCATCTTCAGTGTCTGGCTAAGGCTGCTGCCTTCCAGCGGGGCTTATGCCACCGGCTCTCCGAACGACATCCTCAGCCGGATCACCCACCTGATTCTCCCGCTCACAGTGCTCATCCTGAGCCATTTATGGTATTACGCCTACATGGTGCGCAACCGGCTTCTGGAAGAACTCAAGCAGGATTATGTCCTGCTCTGCCGAGCAAAGGGGCTCAGCCGCAGCCAAACAGTATGGCGGCACTGTGTGCGCAACATCCTGCCGGCATTTTTCAGCCTGATGGCCATCTCCATCCCTCACATCCTGGGCGGAACCTATATTGTAGAGCAGGTCTTTTCCTACCCGGGCCTTGGGACCCTCTGTTTTGAAAGTGCAAAATATCACGATTACAATATGCTGATGGTGCTGTGCCTCATCACCGGCATTGCGGTGATCCTTGCTAATATGCTCTCTCAAGCGGTCAATCACTGGATTGACCCACGGATGCGGCAGACCGGAAGGGGGTTTTTGCGGTGAGCTTTCATTCAACAAACCAGACAACAGATGTTTCGTCTTCTGCTCAAACACAAAAGCCAAACCAGTCAGAAGCCAGCACCCCTGCAAAAGAGCTGTTCCGCATGGTTGGGATTCTTCCTCAAACAGACGACCGGCCGCCCGAAAAACGCAGGCGCGGACGGCCTCCATGGGTGGCTGCCATCCTGCTTGGTGTAATTTTGCTCGGCTGTCTGTTTGCCGAACTGCTCATGAACCACGACCCCGCTTATCTGGATCTGGAGCACATCTCCGCGCCGCCTTCCGGCAGCTTCTATTTTGGAACCGACCCCATGGGGCGGGACATCTTTTCCATGATCTGGTACGGCGGAAGGATCTCCCTGTTCATCGGGCTGTTTGCGGCGGCGCTCTCAACCGTCATTGCCATTGTGTACGGCAGTGTCAGCGCAAGCGTGCCGTCCTTTCTCGATGACGGGATGATGCGCCTCGCTGAGCTGATCATGAGCATTCCGTCCATCCTCATCGTGATTTTCATTCAGGCGGTGATCGGCCAGACGAATCCGCTCTCGATCGGGTTTGTCATCGGCATCACCAGCTGGATGAACATGGCAAAGATCGTCCGAACCGAAGTGCTTCGCTTAAAACAAAGCGGCTACGTGCAGGCGGCCCGCAGTATGGGCGCCGGCTTTTGGTATCTGCTCATCCGGCACCTCATCCCCGGGCTGTTTCCATCCATTCTTTTCATGATTGTCACCAACATCGGCACAGCGATTGGAACAGAAGCAACGCTGAGCTTTCTCGGCATCGGCCTGCCGGTGGAAACGGTTTCTTGGGGAAGCATGCTCTCCCAGGCGGACCGGGCGCTCATGAGCGGAGACTGGTGGGTGATTCTCATTCCCGGCACCTTTCTGGCTGTCACGCTGGTCTGCATTACTGACATTGGAAATTATATACGAAAGGAAAACAACCGAACATGCAGCAATCTTTAAAAAAATATTCTAAAAAAGTTCTTGCGGTTTTGATTGCCGCACTGCTCTGCCTCGCTTTCCCGCTCACGGGATGCTCCGGAGGAGAAGAAACCTCCACACTGGTTTACGGAAGCGGCGATTACACCAGCATCAACCCCGCGCTGTATGAGCACGGCGAGATCAATCTCCTCATCTTTTCCGGGCTGACCGCGCACGACGGGGATAACAACATTGTTCCCGCACTGGCCAAAGACTGGAGCTTTGACACCGAAACCAATACCTACACTTTCCATTTAAGGGACGATGTGACCTGGCACGACGGGGAACCGTTTACCTCTGCCGACGTAAAATTTACACTGGAAGCGATTATGGATCCGAACAACGCTTCTGAGATTGCCTCCAACTACGAAGATATCACTGCCATTGAAACGCCGGATGACACCACAGTGACCATCACCCTCAAAGCCCCCAACGTCGCTATGCTGGATTATCTGACCGTCGGTATACTGCCCCGCCATCTGCTGGAGGGCAAAGACCTCATCACCGATTCCTTTAACCAGAACCCGGTGGGCACCGGCCCGTACAAGCTGACCGCGTGGGATCAGGGCCAGAGCATCACACTGGAGAAAAACCCGGATTATTACGGCGGTGAGCCAAATATTGATAAAATCATCTTCAAAATTGTCGTGGATGAAAAGACCCGCGCGCTTCAGCTGCAGTCGGGTGAGCTCGATCTGGCTCAGATCACTCCGCAGGACGCACAGCAGTTTGAAGGAGACGACTCCTTTGCCGTTTATGATATGAAAACCGCAGACTACCGGGGTATCCTCTACAACTTCAACAACGAACTGTTTCAAAACAACCGGGAACTGCCGAATGCGCTGAGCTATGCCATCGACCGGCAAGCGATCATTGACAGCGTACTGCTTGGGCTTGGCGAAGTCGCCTATTCTCCGCTTCAGGCAGGGCCGTATAACAACCCGAACATTGAAAAATACACCTACGACCCGCAAAAGGCAAAAGCTGAGCTGGAAGCCGCCGGCTGGACGCTTAACAGCGATGGCATCTACCAGAAGGGCGATACGCTGCTCCGCTTTACCATTAACTGCAGCGAGGGCGATCAGGTGCGCATAGACATGGCGAACATCTGCGCTCAGCAGCTGCGTGAGATCGGCGCTGATGTGAGCGTGGCGGTTTCCTCCGAGATCGACTGGGCCGGTCAGGAAGCTTATCTCATCGGCTGGGGCAGCCCGTTTGACCCGGACGACCACACCTACAAGGTTTTTGGGACCGATAAAGGCGCCAATTACAGCGGTTATTCCAACGCCGAGGTTGACGAACTGCTCACCAAAGCCCGCGAAACAGATGACAACGCCGAACGACTCGCTTATTATCAGCAATTTCAGGAGGCGCTCGCATCCGACCTGCCGTTTACCTTTATTGCCTATGTAGACGCTTTGTATGTCGGCGACGCGTCAATTAACGGAATCACGCCGGACACGGTGCTCGGCCACCACGGTGTGGGAATCTTCTGGAACGTTGCCGAATGGACGCTTGAATAAACCTGTAAATATGAAAAGAAGGTGATCTCATGCAGGCGGATGGAGCTTTTTCCCCGTCCTCACAAACAAATGAACCGCCCGTTTTGGAAGTGGAACATCTCACCATCGACTTTTTCACCGAACGGGGCGTTATTCACGCTGTGCGGGACGTTTCCTTCTCGCTCCGCGCGGGGGAAACACTCGCGCTGGTGGGAGAATCCGGCTGCGGAAAATCGGTGATCTGCAAAAGCATCCCCGGCATTCTCCACAGCCGAGGGAAAATCACCGGCGGGTGCATCCGTTACCGCGGGCAGGAGATCTCAAACCTGACCGAAAAGCAGCTTCGGGCGATCCGCGGCAAAGAAATCGGTATGGTGTTTCAAAACCCCATGACCGTATTCGATCCCACTGTAACAGTAGGCCGACAGATCGCCGAAGCCGTGCTGGCCCACGGAGAAAAATGTTCCAAAAAGCAGGCTTTGAAGCGTGCGGAAGAACTTCTTGCCATGGTAGAGATCGAGCGACCGGAAGAACGGGTGCACCAATACCCGCACGAGTTTTCCGGCGGGATGCTCCAACGCGCGGCTATCGCCTGCGCACTCGCCGCTTCTCCGGGGCTGCTCATTGCCGATGAGCCTACCACCGCACTGGATGCGACGGTGCAAAAGCAGATTCTAAGTCTTTTAGTCTCCCTGCAAAAAAAGACCGGGATCGCTATTCTCTTTGTCACCCATGATCTAAGCGTTGTGGCACAGATCGCCCACCGGGTGACTGTTCTGTATGCAGGAAAAGTGGTGGAGACCGGAACCGTGCAGGAAATATTCTACGACCCGAGACACCCCTACACATGGGGGCTGTTCGCTTCTCTGCCCTGCGCGGAAGGGCAAACTTCTGTGCCAATGCCCGGAACGGCACCGGACATGCTTCACCCTCCGCAAGGGGACGCGTTCGCGCCCCGCAACCGGTTTGCGCTGGAGATTGATTACAAAGAGCAGCCGCCGCTGTTTTATCTGGGCGGTACCCATTACGCAGCCACATGGCTGGCTCACCCGAACGCGCCGGAAATCAAACCGCCGGTGCACATTCAAAACGGAAGGATTTTAGTGGATGATGTCTATGGAACAAACGGAGAACATACTGGAACTTGACCGGCTCACCGTGCGCTTTCACCTCAAAAACGCCGAAGCTGTCACAGCGGTGGACGGCGTTTCGGTGCAGATCCGCCGGGGGGAGATCTTCGGGCTGGTCGGTGAATCCGGTTCGGGAAAATCCACTCTTGGCCGAACCATTGCCGGACTGTACCATCCGGAATCCGGCCAGTGCCGTTTTTTGGGGGAACAGGTGCAGATGATCTTTCAGGACCCCGCTTCGGTGCTGAGCCCGCGCAGGACCATCGGCCAGAGCATTATGGAGCCGCTCGTCATCCGCCGTGCGGGGACGCGGGCGCAGCGCAAACAAAAAGCTCTGGAACTGCTTCATCTGGTCGGGCTTCCACAACGCACCTTCTATGAACTTCCGTCCGATTTTTCCGGCGGCCAGCAGCAGCGTGCCTGCATTGCCAGAGCGCTCATTTCCGAGCCTGATTTTCTCATTGCCGACGAGCCGGTCGCCTCGCTGGATGTATCCCTTCAGGCGCAAATCGCGGAGCTTTTACGCGCGCTCAACCGCCAGGGAATGACCATCCTGTTCATCGCACACGACCTGTCTCTCATCCGCAGGCTCTGTGGCCGAACGGCAGTGATGCGCCACGGAAAAATTGTAGAAACAGCGGATACAGCCGAGTTGTTTTCCCATCCTCAAAACGATTACACCAAACAGCTTCTTCATTCTCTTCCGGTGCCGGACCCCGCGTACAGGGAACTTTAAGCAACACAAAGGCTTTGGAAACAAACTTCCAAAGCCTTTTTCTGTTGATACTCCGGCTGCTGCTTTACTTTTGCGCTGTAAGCGGGTATAATGATGTTGCATCAATGATAAGGAAGGGTATGGAAAATGAATATATTGGTAGTGGGCTGCGGCAAGGTCGGTTCACGGCTTGCCACTTCTCTTTCGCAGGAAGGTCATGACGTTTCGATTGTCGACCGAAGGGAAGAAAGCTTTGAACTGCTGGGAGAGGATTTCAGAGGCTATACAACCGCCGGCGTCCCGATCGATCAGGACATTCTGCGCAACGCGGGAATTGAAAACTGTGACGCGCTTGCAGCGGTCAGCCAGGATGATAACGTCAACATTATGATATCTCAGCTTGCCCGGGAAGTATTTCACATTCCGCACGTTCTCGCCCGAATTTATGACACCAAGCGGGAGGACGTTTTTTCTCATTTCGGCCTGCACACTGTCTGCCCAACAAACCTTACGGTAGAGGCAGTCCGCTCCGCGCTTCTGGAGCAGGATACTGTGCGAATGGTCAATCTTGGCGCTCATACCATCAGTTTTCACTGGTTTCCGGTGCCCAAACGCTTTATCAACCAGAGCTGTGAAGATGTTGACCAGATGCTGGCGGACAACGAATCGCTTTTGGCTATACAGCACGCTGACTTATCCATCAACATCGCCGGAAAAAAAGATATGCGGCTCGCCGCGACCGACACCATGATCATCGCGCGTGTAATTGACTGACGGAGGAAAAGACAATGGATGTAATTGTTGTGGGCGGCGGAAAAGTAGGCTATTATCTGGCCAAAACGCTGATCGAGCACGGGCACAATCCCACCTTAATCGAAATTAAAAAAAGCCTGTGCAGTTTTATTGCAAATGATTTGGATATTCCCGTCATATTCGGGGATGGCACCACGCTGGAAGCCTTGAGTGACGCGGGCGCTGAAACAGCAGACGCCCTTGTGAGCGTGACCGGCAAGGATGAAGACAACCTCATCGCCTGTCAGCTTGCGAAAAGCGTTTACCATGTGTCAAAAACCATCGCCCGTGCAAACAACCCAAAAAACGCCGGTGTTATGAAACAGCTTGGAATTGACATCACGGTTAATACAACGGATAACATCGCACGGAGTCTGGAACGGGAAATCGATATTTCAAGAATGCGCCAGATTATGACGCTGCACAAAGGTGAGGTTTCTATTGATGAAATCACCCTTCCGGATCACGATTATCCGTTTGCAGGCAAACAGCTTTCCCAGCTTCGCCTGCCTGAAATATTCGTCTTCATTTCCATTATTAGAAACGATCAGCTCATCATCCCGCGTGGTAATACATTTCTGGAATGCGGTGACCGTATTATGGTCCTTTCCCCTACCAACAGACTGCACGAACTGAAAGAGTTTCTCAAACTGTAAATCGATGTTATTTCACTAAATCAAGCGCCCTTTTCGGAGTGGTTTATTCCACTTCCACAAGGGCGTTTTTGTCAGCTGTTCTGCCGGTAGTGTCAAGGAATTTTCGCAAAATGGTTTGCAGACTCTGATGTGAGTGAAGTCAGCCAGCAATGGAGGCGTCCTCAGGGGCGGCCTCCAGGTGCTTCATGTTCATGTACTTCTTGTTACCCCACTGGGTACCGGCCACATGGCGCAGCCGGGCACAGACCAGCATGAGGGCGGAGTTGCCGTCCGGGAAGCTGCCTACCACGCGGGTACGGCGGCGGATCTCCCGGTTGAGCCGTTCAATGACGTTATTGGTACGGATGCGAGTCCAGTGCTCGCTGGGAAAATCGCAGTAAGTCAGCGTTTCCTCTATGCCATCCTCCACCTTTTTGGCGGCCTCCTTCAACTTCATAGAGCGCAGGCTCTGGCTTTCTCCCGGGCAGATTTCTTGCTTTCCTGGGCGTGGATCGCTTTGAGCATCTTTGCCACCAGTTTCACCTTGGAGCGAGGCGTTACAGAGAACACATTGCGGTAAAAGTGGACGGTACAGCGCTGGTACTTGGCTTCGGGGAATACTTCTCCCACAGCCTCCAGCATACCAAGGCACTTGTCGCCAACCACCAGTTTGACTCCATCCAGACCCCGACCGCGCAGCCATTGAAAGAAGCTGATCCAGCTGGCCTTGTCCTCCTTCATGCCCTCTGCGGCACCAAGAACTTCACGGTATCCGTCCTCATTCACCGCAATCGCCACCAGAATGGCTACATTTTCAAACTCTCCGCCCCAGTTACGGCACAGATAGATCCCATCCACATAGACATACGGATACCGTCCGCCTTGCAAAGGGCGGTTCCGCCAATCCTCAATGTGGACATACGCTTTCTTGTTCAGCTCGCTGATGGTGGCCGGAGACACCTTGCTGCCCCACAGAGCCTCGGTAATATCCTCCACGCGTCGGACGGATACGCCTGCCAGGTACATCTCAATGAGAGCTTCTTCCACACTGCTCTCCCGGCGGCGATACCGCTCAATGATAGCGGTCTCAAAGGAAATCCCTTTGAGCTTGGGCACCTTCAGGGTAACGTCCCCGGATGTAGTGGTGAGATTCCGGTTGTAGTGGCCACTCCGGTACCCCTGGCGCTGCTCATTACGCTCGTACCGGGCCGCCTGGGTCAGTTTCTCTGCCTCGGCCTCCAGCAGTTCGTTGAGAGTTTCCTCTACACTGCCTCGTACCAGCTCTTTGAGCTGCCCCTTGATAACTTCCTCATTTAGCTGTACAATCTTCTCTGACATGGTTTGCTCTCCTTTCAGAATGGTGTGTCACGACTTCATTCTACCAGAGGGCTGCAAACCATGTCTTCTTTTGTCCTCTTTTCAATTTTGCGAAACTTATTCTACCTTATCGTTCTGCCTCAGACCGTTTTCAGCGAATATACCCACAAACCCCCAAAAACAAAAAATGTCTGCAAAAAACCGCCTTTCAAAAGAAAGGCGGTTTAAAAATTTATGTTGAACCTGCTTTTTATTCGTAATTACGCACCAGCGCAATGACCTTTCCCAGAATGGAAAGCTCGTCCGTAAAAATAGGATCCATAGAAGAGTTTTCCGGCTGAAGGCGAAAATGCCCGTCCTCTTTGAAAAAACGTTTGACAGTAGCCTCATTGTCAATAAGCGCCACAACGATCTGGCCGTTTTCCGCAACAGGTGTGCGCCGGACGATCACAACATCGCCGTCAAATATACCCGCTTCAATCATACTGTTCCCGCGGATGTGAAGCGCAAACAGCTCTGCGGGATTACCCCGGTAACCGGAAAAAGTAATATAACCGTCAATGTTTTCAATCGCGGTGATTGGCTGCCCCGCAGCGACCGTTCCCACGACCGGCACCGATATTCCCTCCGCAGAAGCCAAGCGGAGGGTACGCTTGCGCCCATCCTGACGTTCCAGATACCCTTCCTCGATCAATTCATTAATATACCGTTGAACGGTCGAAGTGGATTTAATATGCAGTTCTGTACAGATTTCCCGCACAGTAGGCGCTCCTTCATTCAAAGCACGCCCTTGAAGGTATTCCAAAATCAGCTTTGCTTTTTCGTGCAGCACATTTCCCACCTCTTTCAACGCTGCCTGACGTTCAGCGATACATAAACTAATTTTATTTTACAAGCTACCACCGCGGATTGCAAGGAAATACGAAGAAAATTCACAACTGCTCTTCAAACTGTTTTAAAAGTTCCACGGTTTCCTCCAGCGGAAGGGACGGAATCACATAACGTTTTCTTCCTTCCGAAAAAACATAAACAACAAGATTACACGTTTTGCTGAACTTCTGCCATATTGACTGACGAAGTTCCCAACGGACCACCCTGTTTTTCCGAACCATTACCGTAAAAAATCCAAACCGCTTCCCTGCACGAAGTGTAAACTGGCCGTTTAAAAAAGCCACACCTGTGTGAAAAAACGCCGCCATACGAGCGAGGAACCACCAAAGAAGAGAAAGCTCCAGCATCGCTCCCAGAAAACGAAACAATTCAGCAAAATTAGGAAGCAAGACAGAAGCGACAATAAACACCACCGCGCTGCCCGCCATGGAAAGAAGCGGAGGAAGAAGAAAACGCGAAATGCTTCTGCGTTTTGGACAAACCTGATTTTCTTGAGGCGGATTCCATTCTGGAAGGATATCGCCCAAAAATTTTACAAACATTGGTTTGCGCAGCGCGGGAAAAAGAACCGCCAGTTCGTTTTTCCCTTTTCCATACCCAGCGCAATGTGCAAACAACGAATAAATTCGAAACATACGGGTAAAAAGCGACTGCTGAAGCTCCAAACAGTTTATCTTGCTGACCTGAAGGAGACAATGCCTGAGAGAAAAAAGCCCGCACGCGATTTCAACCGAATTTCGCTCACGCGACACGGAAAAACGCATGTTGCGGAACAGGTTCAACAAAAAAGATATAAGCCAGCCCAATAAAATAAGGATTGCAATGAATACCGCGAAAGGAGGAACCCCAAACGCAAACGCTTTTGCTGTATCAGTCAACGTTTTCAAAAAATAATCTTCTATCTCACGGCCGAGAATCTTTCCTGTTTGAACCACCGCAGCCGCTGTAAACACAACACCAGCCACTGTGCGGGACGAAACGAACGAAAGCAAAGCCACATATAGCCCTCTGGAACGCCATTTTTTTCTGCGGATACGCCTGCCCGCATTTGCCGATAATCTATCGGACGTTTTCCCGTTCAACGCCAGAGCCGTCATATCAAAACGCGCGGCATGCGCCCGAAACAATTCTTTTCTGGTACGCTTCATCACCGCTTCAGCGGCACTACGTGACAGCAAAAGCGAAAAGTCAAACTTCCAACGGTTGCCCGCATTGGAATCCAACCGCAGGCGCACCGCACGGATCGGCCGATAATACCAGGGTGACTCAAGAGAAAGAGTCGCGGTTTGAGTATATGGAACCACAAAACGAATCCGGGAGAATATCCCCTTTTCAATCAGAATCCCTTCTGTGGTACAGGAATAATACACCGCATACCAACGCAAAAACGCAAAGCCGAATATTGCCGCCAAAACAAGCAGGTCAAACCATACACCGCTCAGCCACGCCCAAAGCCCGCCGCGAAAGGTCAGCAGTCCGCGCACAAGGGGCAGCAGCAACAGCCAGAAATAGCCCGAAATGTATTCCAGTATTTGAATGGGATGGGTATGCTCCATTACAGGCTTCATCTGTTTCATACCTCACCGCTCTCCACGCAATGCTCCAAAAGAGAACGCTGAAGCTGCTGTGCATCCTGTCTCTCCAAATGGAACAGGGCCAACGATGCGCCGGGAACATTACAGCGCACACTGGCAACCCGGAACAGCGCAGATAACGGGTCTTGTATAAGATGCACCGTAACCAGCTGATTTTTCGGCAAAACCTTTCTTTTATGAAACAAGACACCGCCTTCGTAGACGATTTTCTTATCATCCAATTCCACACCGACACTGCGGTAAAACAACGGAAGATACCCCAGTGCGAACAACAGGTACAAACCAGTGATGCTTCCAACCAAAAGATACCACAACCAGGTAAACGGTACAAAGATAACATAAATCACAATGAGCAACGCTGCCAACAGCAAAAACAGCAATGTTTCCCATAAACAAAGTGCACGAAATGGCAGACGCAATTTCCGCATTTTCATATAGACCGCCTCCCTGCATACGAATCAATTTAATCATAGCATACCCCAAATCACTTCACAAGAAGCATGCTGTCATTGTATGTCCTATAAAATAAAAATACAATAGGATTAAAGAAAACAGCGGAGGAAACAAAATTGAACAACACAACTCCAGTTAAAAACATGGACTCCATGTTCGGCGTATATGACCCACACGATTGTGACGAGCAAAGCAACGCAGATGAAACCGCGCGAATGCTTCAAATCACCAAGCAAATCATCGAAACCCGTCTGAGCGAAAGGCAGCGCCAAATTGTTCACATGTATTTTTACGAAATGAAACGGTCCTGTGACATTGCGAAAGAACTTGGCGTAAACCGGTCAACGGTATCCAGAACTTTATCGCGCGCATTGAAAAATATTAAACGGTATACTGAGCTATACGACCTATATAAACAGCAAATTTTATAATACTTTTTGTATTATCGTTTAACAATAATACAAAAAGTACCTTTATTTATCAAAATTCACGCTGTTTTGACACAAAAAATGAGTTTTTCTTGCTACATCCATCTGATGGTGCGCAGGTTTACGATATAGAATCATCGGCATCATTTCTTTTTTCGGCTGCGACAGTTCTCCTCATAATGGGGTCAATGTAAATTGTTTTTACTATACAGACAATCAGATGGAAAGAGCACAAAAATCGGCTGTGAGGATTCACAGCCGATTTTTTTAATAAACCGAAGTTCCACTGTAATAATGGGTCAAAATTTGTTTATAGGAATAACCTCCCATGGACGCATAATAATGCGCTCCCCATTGGCTCATTCCAACACCATGCCCATAGCCATATGTCGTAAAGATAATGTTATTGCCGCTGACTGAAACATCAAATTTATGACTGCGCAGAGTCGGCAGACCAGAACCTTTCATGATTATGGTCTGTATGTTTCGCCCGGTTACCTTGTAGGTCTTTCCGTTATAGGTAAATGTGCTGTGTCCCCCAATGGTCATATCGCCGTTGTAACCGCCCATTGTGGTAGACACCAATTTGAACCACTGAGACGGGTCACCGGTCAATTCGATCCCCGCATTCTGTTTGACCATTGTCTTGACCTGATCGACTGTATAAACCGTCTGATAACCCCAGTTCGGATCATAGGAATCGTAAACGCTTTCCACCGAAGTAAGATAAGGCAGATATCCGCCCCAAACTTCCCTGGAATCCTCTGAACGGCCGCCCATAGAAGCGGTGTAAGCCGCATTAATGACCTGACCGTTATAATACACCATTTCACTGGAAACCGATTCAACCAGCGACTGAATTCTCGCTGTAGGAGTCCGCACCGCAACAACTGGTGCTTTCCCAATGCTGTTTTGGTATTTGATATAGCTATGTGTCGCGACAGCCTGCGCTTTGAGCGCTTCATCTGCAAAGGAATTGTCCATTTCCATTGCCACGATTCGCGGGAGAATGTCGTTTACTTCATAAATTCCAACTTCCGGTTCGCTGGATATTTTCACGATCAGCGTTTCTCCCGTTGGAGCCGGCGGCTGTGATTCAGAAGAACTTTCCGTACCTGAACTGCTGCCTGTTGTTTCTGAACCGCCCGAAGTGGAAGGCTCAGAAGAGCTGTGCGAAGAGGAGGTAGACGGAACAGACGGCGAAAGATCAGATGGTATTGTTACCGTTGACGAGTTTGAAGGAACAACCGATGGAGAAACGATTGCCGAAGTTTCCCCAGATGAAGAAACCTGTGGCCCCTCAGCCGAAACAGATGATTCCCCCTGAGACGATTCCAACAGATCCTCCGGAATATCCACCACGTCGCCCTGACTCACGACCCCAAATGTACCGGAAGCGGATTCTCCATCCGCCGGATCAACCACCAGAACCGAATCGGCGGCAAAATAAGCGCTTGCGGTCAAAACACAGCCGGCCAGCGTAACCGCCATAACGCATACCAGTAATTTACGGATCAACTGTTCAACACTCCTCTCTGGGGAAAACGGCTATGACGCCGTGTAAAACACATAATTCGGATCAAGTTCCCGGTAGGTGCCCCCGAATTTGTCAATGTAATTCTGCGGCAGGTACTGGTTCGGATTCTGGCGTGCTGCACTCACATCCACCTCACTGCTCTCGCCTTCCCTCACCATGCGGGCAAGCAGGACAATACGGCTGTTGTCAAAACTGTTGTCACAGGTGGAAAGCATGAGCAGCTTATCATTTGCATTCACATCCACACCGGTGGTGAAGAAGGATCGCTGCATCGCCTCATTGAGCAGCGCGTAAAATTCCTCATCCGTGCCGTCAATGAACATGTGATACGGGAACGAATCCTCCAAAGACATGTCAGCGTTCGTGAAAAACATACCGATAATCTTCCAGTCGTAATCCTGATAAACCGTGTTGTAATGGATCACCGGATGTTCTTTGTAATACTCCACGCTTTTGTAATTGACAATATCGTGAAACATACGCCCGCTGTTTAAGTTATGTGCATAAACAACGCTGTTGCGCGGCAGGGCGTCTGGTGAAAAGCTGCAGCGATAATCCAAAAACGGCGTGCCTGAACTGTTCCAGCTTCCATTGAGCGTATGGGTCAGGTAATAATCATTGTCGTAAGACTGAACAACCGGGTAATTGATAGCAGTCCCGTCAATAGAAATCCAGCCGGAAATACGCTCATTAATCCGGTAGAGTTCAGCAAATTCCTCCCGGTAACCTTCCGGCATCACCACTGGTTCTTCCTGTGGTTCTGTTTCCGTTTCTCCACTCATTACCTGCTGATAAAACTGATACTCACCGGCAGCCTTCCAGTCGTTTATATAATAATCCAGAAGCAGCCAGCCGCTGACCAGGAAAACGACCAAAAACACCAGAAATACAATCTTGAGCACAACCGTTTTTCCAGTATCCCCTTTCCAGGGAAACAACCAGCGCGCAAGGCGATAAAACACATTGTGCTTTTTCGGTTTATGTCTTTTTGTATTAGGATGATGCTGTTGAAGCTGATTACCCATGCAATACCTCCTGAGTTTTTATAAAATCGCTCTGCGAATCATATCAAGCGCCGTCATAGCAGACGCGTTGCGGATGCTTTCCCGCTCGTCGGCGCCGCTTCCACGCCCATAACCGAACTGATACCGTTTGGTCACGGTTTCTTTTCCTTTGCACGCAACGGAAATATACACCGTACCCACCGGTTTTTCTTCGCTTCCGCCATCCGGACCGGCAATCCCGGTGATGCCGACACCGATATCCGCTCCGCTCGCGCGCAGGACCCCTTCGGACATAGCCGTAGCAACCGGTTCGCTCACCGCACCATAACGGGAGAGCATCTCTTCGGGAACCCCCAGCAGCGCGTGTTTGATGCGGTTTGCGTAGGTGACAGCGCCATATTCAAACACAGCGGAAGACCCCGGAATGGAGGTGATGCGCTGTGCCAGCAGTCCGCCGGTACAGCTTTCCGCCGTTGCGACTTTCAACCCTTTTTCCATCAACAGCGGTACCACCACCTGCTGAAGATTATCCACATCTTCCCCGTAAACGGTATCACCCAAAATGGAGTAAATCTCATCCACGACCGGTTTGAGCATTGCGGACGCCTGTTCCCGGTCATCCGCCTTCGCGGTCACCCGAATGAGCACCTCGTTCGGTTTTGCATACAACGCAACGGTCGGGTTCGCGCCGTCCAGCATCCGGCCGAGTTTCACCTCGACCAACGACTCTCCAACCCCAAACACACGAAAGCTGCGTGATACTAAAACCGCGTCGGACAGCTTTTGCAGGTACGGATACGCTTGTCCTTCAAACATCGGGATCAGCTCTTTCGGCGGACCCGGCAGAAGAACAACGACCTTGCCGTTTTGTTCAATCGCCATACCCGGCGCAGTGCCGCGGTCATTCTGAAAAATCGTCGCACCATCCGGCACCATCGACTGTTTTACATTGTTCTGGGTCATCTCTCTACCCATCCGGTCGAAGAACGCCTGCATTCTTTCCAGCGCTTCTTTATCCTGATGAAGCGGAATCCCCATTACCTCACAGACGGTCTCTTTGGTGAGATCATCTTCCGTTGGGCCAAGTCCTCCGGAAAGGATAACAATATCGCTGCGGTGAATCGCCTGCTCGATCACAGCATGCAGCCGGCCGGGATTGTCTCCCACCGTCGTATGATAAAACACGTTGATGCCGATCTCTGCCAGCTTCTGTGAGAGATACTGAGAATGAGTGTTTACAATATCGCCCAACAGAATTTCTGTTCCCACGGCGATAAGTTCTGCGTTTTTGCTCATGGATTTTCGCCTTGCCTTTCACGGGCGCGCTGCCGCACCCGGTCCTATTTCGTTATGGTTGTGGATAAATCATTTTAAAAGTAATGCCGGAGATTGCCTCATCAATGAGCGGAGCAAAATCATACGCCTGTTCCGCTTCCTCAATCTGCGAAAGCTGCGGACGTGTTTTCGGGTGTTTTGGAGTAAATACGGTACAGCAATCCTCATACGGCAGAATAGAAGTTTCAAAGGTATCGATCTTCCGCGAAATTTCAATGATCTCGTTTTTGTCCATTCCAATCAGCGGACGGAACACCGGCATATCGCAGACGGCATCGGTACACGCCAGCGCACCGATGGTCTGGCTTGCCACCTGCCCAACGCTCTCACCAGTGATGAGCGCCTGCATGTCGTTTTTCTTTGCGAGAGAAAGGGAAATACGCATCATCATCCGGCGCATAATAATGGTGAAAAATTCTTCCGGACAGTTTTTGCGAATCTCTTCCTGAATGCGGGTGAACGGAACCACATAAAACGGGACCCGCCCCAAATATCCGCACATTTTTTCGCAGAGTGTCTCCACCTTTTGCAATGCACGGTCGCTGGTATACGGCGGCGATACAAAATGGATGGCGGACACCTCAATACCCCGTTTGGCCATCATATACCCGGCGACCGGGCTGTCGATCCCGCCGGAGATGAGCAGCAGCGCCTTTCCGCTCGAACCAATGGGCATGCCGCCCGCGCCGTCGAGCTTTGCCGCGTGGATGTACGCACCGAAATCGCGCACCTCAACCGTCACAACAACATCCGGCTCTTTTACATTTACTTTGAGGTTGTGGAACCGGGAAAGCAGAACACCGCCCAGTTCCGCTGAAATCTGCGGCGAAGTCATGGGAAAGCTTTTATCGGCGCGCTTGGCTTCCACCTTAAAGGTACGGACATACGGAAGAAGATCGGACAAATAATCGACCGCCGCCTCTTTGATCTTTTCAAAATCCTTTTCCACCACGCGCGCTTTGGAAAGCGCGGCAATGCCAAACACCTTTTTCAGCCGTTCGAGCGCTTCGTCCATGTCGTAGTCATCCGACTCCGGTTTGACGTAAATGGTCGACTGTGCCTTCTGCACCTTGACCTTTCCCAGGTCCTCAATACGGCGGCGGATGTTTTTGATGAGAATATTTTCAAACGTGGATTTGTTCAAACCCTTTAACGCAATTTCACCATCTTTGATGAGCAAAATCTCTTTCATGACGTTCTCCTTTTTATTTGATGCGGATGAGGGTATCCAAACCCGCGCGAATGCCGTCTGCCAAAGCGTCAATGTCTTCGGGCGAGGTCATCGCACCGAAACTCACTCGAATGGCGGTGTCCGCCCGCTTGTCCGAAAGTCCCATGGCTTTCAGCACGTGGCTTTTCTCCCCTTTGGAGCATGCGGAACCGCTGGAAACGTAAACGCCCAGGCTTTCCAAATAGTGGAGCATGATTTCCGAACGGATTCCGTCCACCGAGAAATTCAAAATATACGGCACAGCGCCTTCCGGCGTGTTGATCTGCACTTCCGGCATTTGGGAAAGTCGCTTGCGCAGGTGCGCGTTGCAGGCTTTATAAGTTTCATCGTGTTCCTGCCGGTGGGAAAGATACCACTCCACCGCGGCGGCAAACGCCTCGATGAGCGGGACGCTTTCGGTACCCGGGCGGATGCCGTGCTCCTGCCCGCCTCCAATGGCAAGCGGCGTCACACGCAGTTTTTTACGGATGTACAGCGCACCGATCCCCTTTGGGGCATACAGCTTGTGCCCGCTGACGCTGAGCAGGTCAGGGCCGGCAGTCTTTATGGAAAACGGCAGTTTAAACGCACCCTGAACCGCGTCAACATGAACAAGCGTTTCCGGGTTTTTGCGACGAACGGCTCGGATGATCTCCTCCACCGGCAGACGGGTTCCGACTTCGTTGTTGACCAGCATGACCGAAACCAGCGCCGTGTTTTCATCCACCGCGTCATAAAACTGCTTCGGACTGTAATTCCCGTTTTCTTCCGGTTTAAGAAAAACCGTCTGATAGCCACGTCGGTCAAGCTCTTCAAACGGGCCCAGAACAGCCGCGTGTTCGATTGCGGTCGTAACGACCTTTTTCCCTTTTCGGGGATTCGCCGCCGTGCTCCCTAAAACAGCAAGGTTGTTCGCTTCGGTCGCGGAGCCGGTAAAATACAGGCAATCCGGCTCACAGTTAAGCGCGCGGGCGATTGTTTTTCGGGCGGTCGCCACCCGGTTTTCCGCGTCCAGCCCAAGCCTGTAAAGGGAAGACGGATTTCCGTAATGCTCTATCATTGCCGAATAAGCCGCGTCTGCCGCCGGGATGCACACCGGTGTGGTCGCAGCAAAATCCAGATAATGTTCCATGTTTTTCAACACTCCTCTAGTCAATCAGTATACTATATCTTTTTTATAAAATCCAGTTTTGATTCGCGGATTGCTGGATAAATAACCGTTTTCCGGCAAAAATAGCAAAAAAGAAACGATATTATCCGAAAGGCGGAATCTTGTATGGAACACAGACTTTCAAGGCGTACGCTGGTGCGCATCATTGCGTTCATCACAGCGCTCATTCTGGCACTGGCTGTTTTTGCCGGAATCAATTACGCAGAAAACCAGCAGCACAAACGGGCGCAGGAATATACCTACCTCGGAGCGGTCGAAGACCTGTACACCTATCTCAGCAGCATCAACAGCTCTCTCACCAAAGGAATGTACTGTTCTTCTCCGGAGATGCTTTCCAGCCTCGCCTCTATGCTGTGGCGGGACGCGGGTTTTGCCAAAAACAGCCTGGCGCTGCTGCCCATCAACTATTTTCAGCTCAGCGGGACCTATAAATTCATTTCTCAGGTCGGCGACTACGCGACCAGCCTTTCCAAAAAGGTGTCAAATGGGGAAGCTATGACCGAAGAAGAAGCGCAAACCCTGAAAACCATGAAAGAGTATTGCACCGAACTGCTAGGAAACATTTATGTTTTGCAGGAAATCGTCCGGCAGGGAAACATCAGCTATGAAAAAATAACCGATGAGATGAGCGGTTATCAGGAAAACGGGAACGGCCTTTCCTTCGGAAGCGGATTCAAGGATTTTGAGGAATCTCTTCAGGAATTCCCTTCCTTGATTTACGACGGACCGTTCTCCGACCACATCCTGCAAAAAGACCCGGTCATGCTGCAAGGACAAATCCAAATCACGAGAGAACAGGCAAGAGAGATTGCTTCCAAAGCATCGGGTATCCCGCAAAGCGAACTGAAAGATTCCGGTGATGAAGAGGGTCGTATGCCGTCTTACTGCTTTGAAACAAGCGATTATACCGTAGACATCGGTGTAACAAAAGCGGGCGGATTCGTCACCTATTACACGACCTCCCGTCAGGTGGACGAACAAAAGCTCACGGCAGATGAAGGAATTACGAAAGCCAAAGAGTACCTGGCCTCGCAGGGAATCGAAAACATGGCGGAAACCTATTATGAGATTGCCAACAACATTATTACCATCAACTTCGCTTATCAGGCGGACAGCATCACCTGGTACCCAGACCTGATTAAGGTTTCCGTAGGTCTGGACGATGGTGAAATCATCAGCTTTCATCAGCGCGGATACCTCGCAAACCATACAAGCCGGGAAGCGCGCACACCTGCTATCACCCAGGAGCAGGCGGCAAAGAGTTTAAGCTCGCTGCTCACCGTAGAATCGGTCAAGCTGGCGGTGATTCCAACCAGCGGACTCGGTGAGGTATTCTGTTATGAATTCAAGTGCAAAGGGCAGGACGGTGAAAACATCCTTGCTTACATCAACGCGGACACTGGAAAAGAGGAACAAATTCTCATCCTGCTTATCGGCGAAAACGGAACGCTGGCCGCTTAAAACAAATCTCTCAAAAAAAGAGGGCGACACTCGCCCTCTTTTTTCTGTTTCAGCGGATTTTTGACTCAATCCAATCAATTGTTGCCGAACACAGGAGTCTGGTGGAACAATTCTTTTACCATGCGGGAAAGGCCTCGGTGTTCCGGCTGTTCCAGATGAGGGTCTTCCGTTAAAATCTCCTGCGAAAGCTGTCTGGCACGTTCCAAAAGAGCAATATCCTCCGCCATATTGGCGATCCGGAGGGTAGGCAGGCCATGCTGGCGCTCCCCGAAAAAGTCACCTGGGCCGCGGAGCTTCAAATCCTCCTCAGCGATCTGAAACCCGTCGGTGGTACGGCACATGACCGAAAGACGGCGGCGGGTCTCCTCGCCGGAATGATCCGAAACCAGAATGCAGTAGGACTGTGCAGCTCCGCGCCCGACTCGGCCCCGAAGCTGATGAAGCTGAGAAAGCCCGAACCGCTCGGCATTTTCAATCAGCATGATATTTGCATTGGGCACGTCAATGCCGACCTCAATCACAGTGGTAGCGACCAGCGCTTGGATTTCACCCCGCGCGAACGCTTCCATCACCGCCTGCTTTTCCGCCGTTTTCATCCGGCCGTGAAGCACACCGATCCGGTACCCGGGAAGATACTTTTGCTCCACTTTTCTTCGATATTCTTCCACCGACTGAAGCTCAAGCGCGTCGTTCTCTTCAATGAGTGGGCAGACAAGATACGCCTGCCTTCCCGCCTGCAACTGTTTGGCAACAAAACCATATGCGCGCTCCCGCTTGGCGGCATCGATCCGGTAGGTCTCGATCGGCCGACGGCCGGCGGGAAGCTCATCCAAAACCGAGATATCCAAATCCCCGTAAACAATCAGCGCGAGCGTTCTCGGAATCGGCGTTGCCGACATGACGAGCACATGCGGATGGCTTCCCTTTGACGCGAGCGCTCCCCGCTGTGCCACCCCGAACCGGTGCTGTTCATCGGTAATCACAAGTCCCAGTGCATTAAGCTCGGTTGATTCCTGCAGCAACGCGTGAGTTCCCACGACTACCTGAATCTCACCGGAACGCAAACGAGCGCGCAGTTGTTCTTTCTGTTTCGCCGTCATGGAACCCACCAGCAATCCGACCGTGATACCGAACGGCGCCAGCAATCCTTCCAGCGTTTGTGCGTGCTGTTTTGCAAGCAGTTCAGTGGGCGCCATCATCGCCGCCTGATACCCCGAACGGGCCGCAGCATAACAAAGCGCCGCGGCGACCATGGTCTTTCCGGAACCGACATCCCCCTGAAGCAGGCGGTTCATGGGAACAGGGCGGCGCATATCGGCAAGCGCCTGCTCAATGCAGCGCCGCTGTGCCCCGGTCAGGGAAAACGGCAGGGATTCATAAAAAGAAGCAAGACTCATTTCCGGCAAACAGACCGCCGTATGCTCTCTTGACTGCCCCTTAAGCTGAGACAATCCCAGTTCAAGAGTTAAAAACTCCTCAAAGACCAGCCGGTGCCTGGCGCGCGCAAGCCCTTCTTTAGAGGATGGAAAATGGATGTTGTGCAGCGCTTCCACAATCCCGCACAAATCAAAGCGTGAACGAATCTCGTCCGAAAGGTAATCGTTCACCCTCTCCGGGAGCAGTGCGAGCGCCTGTTCCATATTGGCGCTGACCATCTTCCCGGTTAGCCCCTCGGTCAGCGGATAGACCGGCTGCATGACCGCACCGGAAACCTCACGCAGTATCTGCGGGGAACTCATCTCCCGTTTGATCAGGTTGCCGGTGACCTTGCCGTAAAACAGATAACTTTCACCAATTTGAAGCGCATCCGCCGCAAAACGGGAATTAAAGATGGTGATGGCCATATCATGCAGATGATCGGTCACATAGATTTTAAACAGAGAAAGCCCTTTCCGGATGCGCTGTTCCCCGCTCTTTTTGTAAACGGTAGCACGCACCACACAGGTTTCGCCGGGTACGGCATCCATGATCCCGCACGGAGCGCTGTAATCAATGTAATCCCGCGGATAAAACCGCAGCAACGAGTAAACCGTATGCACGCCCAGTTTTTCATAACACTGCGCACGTTTTTCCCCCACCCCTTTTAAGGTGCGGATATCCTGACTCAGCGGACTGCCCGGCATGAGCTTTCCCCCTTTCCAAAAAAGCAGGCGGACATAAAATGCCCGCCTGACGTTTGCTATAAAACCGTTATTCGACTGAAACGATGTAATAATACACCGGCTGGCCGCCGTTGACCATATTGATCTGAACACGGTCGCCGAAACGTTCCTCCAGCGCCTTAGCCGCTTCTTCTGCCTGCAGATCAGAAACACTGCTGCCGTAAATAACAGTGACAAAGCTGCTGTCACCCTTGAGCATGCGTTTGATCAGCTTCACCAAGGATTTTTGAACGTCTTTTTCAGTAAACGATAATTTTCCATTATCCAGCGCAAGGATTTCCCCTGCCTTGATGCTGTGCCCGTCATACTCGGAATCCCTGGCGGCAAACGTAATCTGCCCGGTGGAAACATGATCGATCGCGCCGGTCATGTTTTTGCTGTTCTCCTCCGGGGTAGCGGAAGGATCAAACGCCAGCATAGCGGAAAGCCCCTGCGGAATGGTGCGGGTCTGTAAAACAACAACTTCACGGTCCGCCAGAGGGATTGCCTGTTCCGCCGCCATAATGATGTTTTTATTATTCGGCAGAACGAACACGGTTTTTGCCGGCGTTGCCTGAATCGCTTCCAGAATATCTTCTGTGCTGGGGTTCATGGTCTGACCGCCGGTCACAACATTGTCAACGCCCAGGTCATGAAACAAGGTATGCAGCCCTTCGCCTGCCGCAACAGCGACAAAACCGAACTCAATATCCGGATCGACCGGAACATAACGGTCGGACTGCTCCATCTGTTTCGCGTCATAAATCTGGTGTTCATGCTGCATACGCATGTTGTCGATCTTCATATTCGTCAGCATGCCGTAGCCGATTCCGGCTTGAATCGCAAGGCCCGGGTCGTTGCTGTGAACATGGACTTTGATGATATCGTCATCATCCACCACAACAACACAGTCGCCGATGCTTTCCAGATAAGCGCGCAGCTTGAGCGGATCCGCACAGCCTGGCGCTTTGTTCACGATATATTCGGTACAGTAGGTGAATTCGCCTTCATAATCCGCATTCGCGGTCGCTTTGGGCAGCGGCTTCTCCGCCGGCTGCGCCGCGGTACGGCTTTCCACCATTTTTCCATCACGCAGAACGCTCAGCATTCCTTCAAAAATATAGACAAGGCCCTGCCCGCCCGCGTCAACTACACCGGCTTTTTTCAAAACCGGAAGTTGTTCCGGAGTAGCCGCGAGAGCCGCTTTCGCCTCGCTTAAGGCAGCCTCAAACACCGCTACCGGATCGTTATTCTGGTAAGAAACTGTTTTTGCCTGTTCAGCCGCCATACGCGCAACGGTGAGGATCGTGCCTTCCGTTGGCTTCATGACTGCTTTATACGCCGCCTGCACGCCGCTTTCCAGCGCAGAGGCAAGCTGTTCACCGTCCGCTTCGGAAAGCCCCTTTAAACCAGCCGCGATTCCGCGGAACAAAAGTGACAGAATGACCCCCGAATTTCCGCGGGCGCCACGAAGCAGCGAACTTGCAGCGGCATCCGCAACACGGGTGACGGTTACTTCTTTTTTTAAGCGTTCCAATTCTTTGGCCGCCGCTGTGATCGTCATTGACATATTGGTGCCGGTATCGCCATCCGGCACGGGGAATACATTGAGTTCGTCGACGCTCTGCTTATGGTTTACAATAGAGTTTGCGCCCGAAATGACAGCATCCCGCAACTGAAAACCCTGTATCATCTAAGCACCCTTTCCTTGAAACGGTCCTGACGCAGGTTACTGCGCCTTCATTCCGTCTACAAATACATTTACTCTGGCAACCGGAAACCCGGTAACCTCTTCTACTGTATACTGCACCCGGTTCATAATACTTTTCACAATTGCCGCAACATTTGTACCATAGGTAACAATAATATGCAGCTCAACCGAAAGCTTTGACTTTTGATAACGAACCCGAACCCCCTGATGAGGCGCATCCGCACCCATAATCCTTTTCAGAAGGCTTTGTGAAGCGCCTGCCGTGGACATGCCTGCCACACCGAAACAATCGGTTACAGCGGCGCAGATCAGATCCGCAAGAAATTCATGGGAAATGTCAATGGTTCCAAGATGATTTTCAACTTTTACCATAACGATTCCTCCTCACAGCCTGTTGTTGATTACCAGTAAATGCAAGCCGGATCAAACCCAGCCAAAGCATTCACATAAACCAAACACAAGTTTAATGTAAGTTTAATGCAAACAAAAGTTTCTGTCAAGTTTGGGGCGGCTTAAAACCCGCCGCTTCTGTTCGTCCGGATATTTAAAAAGCGGCACGGTAAGCCGCGCCGCTTTCTTTACATCTCGTTTTTTACCGTGCCATAACGATCAGTTTAATAGCAGTGCGTTCCACACCGTCGATATCAACACTGGCAAACGCCGGAATACAGACAAGATCCACTCCGGTGGGAGCAAGATATCCGCGTGCGATCGCGATCGACTTAATCGCCTGATTGGTTGCCCCGGCACCAACTGCCTGAATTTCGACCTCATTGTTTTCGCGGATCACGCCTGCGATTGCACCTGCTACGGAGTTTGGTAAGGATTTCGCGGAAACTTTTAGTACGTTCATAATTTACATCTCCTTGGAAACATCACCAGAGCGGCGACGCAAAAATAGTATTTTAATGGTTATCATATCAGGATAATATTATTTTATTACAACAAAATGCAATTTACAAGAGTTTTACCACAAAAAGCATTAAATTATGGAAATACGTGAAATATTCTTACACCTTCCGCTCTTTTTATCCAAGTTTAACAATACACCGTTGAGTTTACAAGGAGTTTGCGCAACTTCAAACCGGGAAGGAAGTTTTGTAAGCATCCGGTGGATGATGATTTCCGGTTTGATGCCAAGCACCGAATCAATCGGTCCGGTCATGCCCAGATCGGTCACATAACCTGTCCCTCCAGGGAGGATCCTCTCATCCGCGGTTGGAACATGCGTATGCGTCCCCACTACCGCGCTGACCCTGCCGTCCAGATAATAACCGAGCGCATTCTTTTCACTGGTAGCTTCTGCGTGAAAATCCACCAAAACAAGAGGTGTGTCGATCTGTTTGAGCAGTTGGTCCGCCGTCCGGAACGGACAAGGCAAACTGTCCATGTAAACCGTCCCCTGAAGATTGATGACCGCAATACGAAACGAACCCGCATCATACACGCAAACACCGCGCCCGTAACCGCCTTCCGGAAAATTTGCGGGGCGAATAATATACGGCTGTTCGTCAAGATAAGGATAGATTTCCCGGCGCTTATAGACATGGTTTCCCGTCGTGATCACATCCACTCCGCTTGCGAAAAGGTCATCTGCAGAAGACGGAAGGATACCATTCCCGACAGCTGAGTTTTCACCGTTCGCGATCACCGCGTCCACCCCGTACTCCTGCCGCAGACGCGGAAGATGTTTCCGAAGAAAGCCACAGCCTTCTTTTCCCACAATATCGCCGATCATCATTACTGTTACTGACATGTTAAAGCTCCGTTATTCTTTGTTTTCGCCATCCGTATTCTCTTTGCCGGAATTCTCCGCAGTCTTCTGCGAATCTGTATTTTTTTCTGCTTTTTTGCCATGCCGGCCAACTTCTTTCACCCATTTGACCCGGAAGATCGCAGGTGTGCGGATTGTTTTGGGACTTTCTTCCACAATGACGAGCGGATCATCCGGTGTGATGTGCCGCATCCTCATATAATCTTTCGTTGAAGAAGGCAAGCCTTTCTGCCGCAGCTTTTTCTCAACCAGCGCGCGAACGAGCGAATAAATGACCGCAAAGGTCGGCACACCGATGATCATTCCCAAGAATCCCCACAAGCCGCCGAACAGGAAGATGGAGAAAATAATCCAGAACGAAGTCAGTCCGGTGCTGTTACCCAAGATCAGCGGACCGATGACATTGCCGTCGATCTGCTGCAGAATGCAGATGATAATAACAAACCACAATGCCTTAAGCGGGTCGATCAAAAGAATCAGCAAGGTGCAGGGAATCGCGCCGATAAACGGCCCAACAAAAGGAATCAGGTTAAACACAAACATGATAACAGTGACAATGATCGCATAAGGTATGCCAAATGCCGTACAGCAGACAAAGCACAAAACCGCCACAATAAACGATTCGACGACCTTACCGAAAATATAGCCGCTGAACATCTTATCCGTCTGCGAAAGGATATCAATTGTTTTCAGTGTAAAATTACGGGGAAGCAGCGCAAACATCACTTTTTTGCTCTGAGCAGCAAACCGCTCTTTGCTGTAAAGAATATAAACAGCAACTACGAACCCTACAAACAGGTTTGTCAACACATTTACAGCATTGATCGCACCCTGAGTGGCGCCGTCAAGTACATTTTGGACAGCTGGCATATACTCATTAAACACACTCTGAATAGAAGAGAAAATTTGGTTTACGTCGATTTGGAAATAATCCTCAAGCGCAGGGAACGACTTGACCAAGTTCTCCCATACAATTTTGGCCTGACTCAAATAACCCGGAATGAGGTCAATGAGGCCGGTAATACTGTCAACCAGCTGCGGAATGAGAAGCCAGAAAAACCCTGCAAGCAGCAGCAATACAAGCACAAATGTTGAGGTAACGCTCAGTACACGCCGAACCTTTGAATATTTTAGTCGCGGCTGTACCCGTTTATAAACATTACTTTCAAAAAAGTTGAGCAACGGATTCAAAAGATAAGCAATCACCAGTCCCGAAATAATCGGCATTAAAATCTGGATAACTGCATTGATACCGGCCCAGACCACATCGAGCTTACTTACCAGAAGATAAAAAAGAATACTGCATGCAATGACGACAAAAGCTGTCAATCCAATTTTAAAGTAGCCTTTATCCCAATTAAATTTCATCTACCGCCTGCCTCCTTCCCATATAGTTTCATGATAAAGCAAATCGGCTTACAAGTCAATGAAATATCCTGTAACAGACAACAAAACCGTTCAATCAATATTTTAACCGTTTTCTCACCCGTATGCCGTACTTTTTGTTGAAGCTGTTTAAAAAAAGTGCTATGATGAAACCAACAAATCAATAAGGTGGGGGTCGTATGATTTTTACAGTGGATGCAGGGAACACCAACATTGTACTCGGCTGTTTTCAAAACGATGAGCTTGTTTTTGTTTCCAGGCTGGCTTCCGATTTATCGAAAATGGAAGATCAGTACGCGGTCGAATTTTTCAATATTCTTTCTCTTTATGGTTACCGTGCCGATGAATTCGAAGGCGCGATCATATCTTCCGTGGTACCGGCCCTAACCCCTGTTTTACGCGAAGCGCTCAAAAAGCTTCTCCGCTGCCCCGTACTAGTGGTAAGCCCCGCCCTTAAAACCGGTCTGGATATCAAAATCCCGCAGCCATCCATTCTGGGCGCCGACCTGATATGCGCATCGGTCGCGGCAAAAAAACACTTTCCTATGCCCTGTATCATTGTCGATCTTGGCACGGCAACAAAAATCATGGCGCTTGACCAGGACGGCGCTTTTCTGGGGTGCTCTATCTCGCCGGGCATCAATATTTCTCTCGAAGCGCTTTCCAGCCGTGCGGCACAGCTGCCCCAGATCAATCTGGAGCAGGTGACCGACGTGATCGGCACCAACTCAATCGACTCGATGAAATCCGGTATTGTTTACGGCACGGCGAGTATGATTGACGGAATGATCGAACGGTATTCCACCATACTCGGGGACAAGATCTCTGTTGTTGCGACAGGCGGACTTTCCGGCGTCATTGTTCCGCATTGCAAAAATCATATCAAAGCGGAAAAAGATCTTGTTTTGAAAGGCCTCTACTATATTTACCATATGAATATACAGAAAGACTAATATTCAGGCAAAACGACAAACATTTTAAACCAAGGAGGGTATATTATGAAACGGATGAACACTCGTCTGCTTGCTCAGCTTGGCATTCTTGTCGCCATTGAGATCATCTTTGCCGTAACACCGCTTGGTTCTCTGCCGATTGGGCCGCTGGTGGCAACGCTTGCCCACATTCCGGTCATTGTAGCCGCCATTGTTCTCGGAACAGGCGCCGGAACGTTTATGGGCTTTATCTTTGGGCTGCTTAGCTTTCTGGTATGGACGTTTATTCCGCCCAGCCCTTTTGCTTTTGTATTCACTCCGTTTTATTCCATGGGCGAGTTTTCCGGAAACGGATGGAGCCTTGTCATCTGCTTCGTGCCGCGCATCCTGCTTGGGCTTTTCGCGTCGCTGATCTACAAAGGAATCTGCCGGTTTGACCGGCGCGGTTATGCGGCATGCACCATTTCTGCAGTAGTCGCCACCATTTTGCATTCTGTATTGGTGCTGGGAGGGATCTACCTGTTCTTTGGGCCGCAGTACGCTTCGGCAAACGGAATCGGTTACGACCTGCTGTTCGGCGCCATGGCGGTAACGCTCGGCACCAACACATTGTTGGAAGCTGTTATCGCGGCAGTCGTCGCATTGGCAATCGCCAAGGTGATTCCCGCGCTGACACGAGCGAAACGAAACCGTTCTTAAACCTCGTTTCTTTTCCGAATTTGCTCTTGACAGGATGAATCTGATATGATAAAATAGCTTGGCAAGACAAATTCGGAGAGGTGTCCGAGTGGTTTAAGGAGCTGGTCTTGAAAACCAGTGATCCTGCGAGGGACCGTGGGTTCGAATCCCACCCTCTCCGCCAATTTAAAAACACCTTTTACAATTTCATCAGTTGTTAAATTAAGTTACCAGTTTTGGAGATGTACTCAAGTTGGTGACGAGGCGCCCCTGCTAAGGGCGTAGGTCGGGTAACCGGCGCGAGAGTTCGAGTCTCTCCATCTCCGCCAGACTGAGTCTGGACGCACATTGCGTTCCGGACTCAGTTTTTTATTGTAATCAAATGCCTGTGCCGAAAGCGGGAATCCAGCCGATAGGGCCGACTCTTTTGCTGCGGTTATTTCAATCTGTATTTCACAATCAGCGCAGCTTTACCCCTGTTTTCGGCGGCAAAATAGAAGCTCAAGAGGTGACCAGGAATCGGTAAAGAAAGCACCCTTTTTCACACGCAAAACAGCGCCGAGTTTTCGCTTAATGAAGCTCAACTTTTGTGATGCAAAATAAGGATTTTTATTGATTTACGGAGGTTTACAATGAAAAAAACAATTGCTGTGATCTTATGCTCGTTTTTAATAAGCGGGCTGTTTACCGGCTGTAACGTCATCGGCGGTCTGTGGAACAGCGTTTCCGGCTCAGGCGAAAGCAGTGAGACGGAAGAGCTTTCATTCAGCATGCATGACACATGGGAGCGATTTTCCGACTATTTTCTGTACATAAACAAAGATTTAAACCAAGGTGAGTCGGAAAGCAGCAGTTCTTCCGGATTCAGTGCATCCGGGTTTGCGCTTGACCAGGGAATGGTTCAGATGAAAGACGACCCACACACCTATTGGTCCTTTTTCCAGATCATTGACTCATCCATTTATCTGATGCTGGACGAAAACAACGAGGTCGTAGCGGGGTTGATTTTAACCCCGGAAGATACCGATGACCCATACAACGGAAAACGGGAAGCAATCTCTTTAAGCTACGCGCTTGCTCCTGACAACGCGGAAGACGAAACCGATGATGACCGCAGAAACGAGATCGACACGCTTGGATACGGAAACAGATGCACATTCGGCAGCGACGAAACCGTAACAATCAGCAAAATGAACTCAGACGGCTATACGCTGTATTTTGAATCCCGTTCAAACGCATCACAAGAATCCAAAGACAATATGCAGGATTGGGTTTCGGATATGGTTCAACATGCAATAGAAATGGAAATGGAAGAATAACCCAAACGCTGCGAAAACCGAAAAACATTCTCTTGTTTTCTCGATTCTTCCAATTGGATAAACAAAAAGGACGTGCAAATGCACGTCCTTTTTTATTTCGCGTTGATTTCGTTTAATAAAGCTCCCGAATCAGTTCCACACACTTGTCAATCCCAAGCGTTCCGCTGTTTAAGGTAATGTCATAATTCTGCGCATTGCCCCATTTCATATCGGTGTAAAACCGGTAATAGGCCGCACGGCGCTTATCCTTTTCTTTCAGGCGCTGTTCAGGAGAAGCCTCACGTTCTCCGTATACTTTCACAATCCGTTCCGCTCGAAACTGCATATCCGCATGGATGAAAATCTTCAGGCAATCGGCTTTATCGCGCAGAATATAGTCCGCGCATCTGCCAACAATCACACACGGTCCTTTTTCCGCAAGCTCTGCAATGACGTTGTACTGTATTTCCCAAAGATAATCCGCATTGTTCGGACCAAACGCCGGGTGTGAAAACGCCGATGCCAGAAATCCGCCCGGTGCGGATTCATCGGTATCACGGATATAGTTCTCATGAAAACCGCTTTTCACAGCGATCTTTTGAATCAGTTCGCTGTCATAGCAGGGAATCCCCAGCGCCTCCGCTGTCTTTTTCCCAATCGTGCGACCGCCGCTGCCGAATTCACGGCTGATGGTAATCACTCTGTTTTTCATATCATTCAAACCCCTTTCACCAAAATGATGACTTCTTCTGTCACTCGGAAACAGGAAATGTCTTCAATTGTTTTCTTTCGTACAGAATCAGCCCCAGCGCAAGCACAAACGCCAGTCCGTCCGCAACAGGACCCGTCCAGAGAACACCCGTTACCCCAAGGAAGAGCGGAAGGATGATGATTGTCGGCACAAAGAAGATAATCTGTCTGGACAATGAAAGAATGGCAGACTTCACGGGTTTTCCAATCGCCTGCAGATAAATCGCCGCCACGGTCTGAAACCCAGTCAGCGGGCAGAGCATTAAGAAAATGCGGAAGGACATAACGGCGAATTCGTTATACAGCCCCTCTTCCGAACCAAACACGGACACAACACTCATCGGCGCAAACTGGAACACCAAAAAGGCGATGACCGACACAATCTCAGACGCAACCAGCGCAATATCGAACGCCTTTTTTACCCTTTCAAAATTTTTTGCCCCGTAGTTATAACCAATGATCGGCTGTGCGCCGGTAGCAATACCAACCAGAATGGAAATGAGGATCTGATTGACCTTCATCACAATGCCCATTGCTGTCAACGGTATTTCCGGCCCATAAACAGAAGCCGCGCCGTAAGCTGCCAGCAGATTGTTGGTCAAAGCCATTACAATGGTGATCGCAATCTGAGTAATGAAACTGCTGATACCGAGAGTTAATATGTTTTGACAGACCCGCCGTTTTAAACGGAACATAACTTTATCAAAGCGAAAGGTCTTAAAGCGGGTAATATATATGATCGATACGACAAAAGACGCAACCTGTCCCATCACCGTGGCGATCGCCGCACCCTGAACACCCATGTGAAGCACGAAAATAAATATGGGGTCAAATACGGTATTGATCACCGCGCCGAGCACCACGGAAAACATCGCGTATTTCGGGCTGCCGTCCGCGCGGATCATAGAGTTCAGCGCCGTTGGGATCATCGTGAAAGGAAGACCGATTCCGATGATATAACCATACTCCAAAGCGTAGGGGCGCAGTGCTTCAGTCGCGCCGAACAAGGTCAGGATCGGATCAATAAAGATCAGGAAGACAACCAGCAGGAGAATGCTTACCGCCGTCACCATCACGATGGCGTTTCCCACCCCTTTCTTCGCGCTCGCAACATCGCCCTCACCCAGTTTTAAACTCAGGTAAGCGGCTCCGCCGTCACCGATCATCATGGAAAGCGCCAAAGCAATGATCGTAATCGGGAAAACAACGTTGGTAGCGCCGTTGCCAAGATATCCCACGCCCCATCCGATGAAGATCTGGTCCACGATATTGTACAGTGAGTTCACCAGAAGCGAAATGACGCAGGGGACGGCAAATTTTACAATCAGCCGCCCAATCGGTTCGGTTGCAAAAGGACTTTTACTCTGCGATACAGCTTGTTCCATCTTATCATACTCTCCTTTTAAGTAACTAGTTACATATTTAGCTAAAAAGCAAAGCAGCACACCTGTGATTTTGGCGCACTGCCTGAGTATCCCAAACGTTTTTTAACGTTTAATCCGAATCAATATTTTTTAAAAGCATGTCCGCCATTTGAAACAAGGCTTGCTTTTGCTCTTGGGTAAAATTCCTGCAAAGTTCCGCTAAAACCTCTTCATCCTGTGCTAAAATCACCTGATGAATACCGCGTGACTTCTCTGTACAGGTAATTTTTTTATACCGCCGGTCTTTTGTGCTGGGAACACAACAGACAAAACCTTTGCTTTCCAGCCTTTGAAGAAGTTTTGTCATAGCCGGATGGGTCACGCGCTCAAGCCGTTCCAGGTCGTTCTGGTGGATTTCTTCCTCCCCCGCCGCCTCCAACCGGCTCACGGACCCCAGCACCCGAAGCTGAACAGCAGTTAAACCCATCGCAGCGGCTTTTTCATCCAACTTTTTACGAAACGCCCGGTTAATGATTGCGATTTTCAAACCAAATGGCATCATATTGGTCAACCCGCCTTTTTAAATAAGTAACCATTTACTTATTATATATCCTTTTCACGTTTTGTCAAGGCCAGTCACCAATCAGAAAGAATATTGTGTCTGATTTTCCTCTTATTTCTGGATTGTGCTATAATAGTGTCAACCATTCATTTTCACTTTCTATGTTTCAATGAAAGAGGTGGTCATATGACATACTCTATCGTGTATAACAGTAAAACGGGAAACACCCGTGCTCTGGCGGAAACGATTCGTGATTTCCTGCCAAAAGAAGACTGCGTTTATTTTGGGCAGCCGGACCAGATGGCGTTGACAGCGGACCGGGTCTATGTAGGATTCTGGACAGATAAAGGCGACTGTACTATTGAAACAACCAATTTTTTGGCTCAGATCACAACACAAACGGTCTTTCTTTTCGGTACAGCAGGTTTTGGAGGTTCAGCCGAATATTTTAATACCATTCTTTCAGCTGTAGAACGTCATCTTCCCTCCCCGGATTCTGTCGTCGGAACCTTCATGTGTCAGGGAAAAATGCCTTCTTCGGTACGTGCTCGCTATGAATCCATGGAAGAAAGCCCCCGCAAGCAGATGATGCTGGAAAACTACGACCGTGCCTTGAATCACCCAAACAACGCTGACCTTGAAAACCTCAAAGCAGCATTGCAGAAAGCAGAGTAACGCACTTTTCGGTTCTGCTTATTACTCCGATTCGCCCGCGCCAGTTGATACGGCTGCGGGCTTTTTTCATTTTCAGTCCGGCATTTGATTATATACACAAGCCCACCGCTATTTAAAAGCCAATTTTTATATTGACAAGAGTACAGGATTCTATTACAATAACGTTAATGTATTATTTAATATGTTAATGTTTTTGTTAATTATATTGATGCATCTAATTAAGACAGATTCTCTTTCTGTCATCCGCATTGCCTCTTAAGGAAAGGAGAACCACATGAGCAGGATTACCATTCAGACAAAAGAAAAACGTTTTCCCGTTGCGCCCGACCTGTACGGGCTGTTTTTTGAAGACATCAACCGTGCAGGTGACAGCGGCCTGTACCCGGAAATGCTCCGCAACCGGAGTTTTGAGGACTCCATCCCACCGGAACGCTGTACGCTGAACGAAGACGGCTCCGTCTTCACCACACCGATGGGCTGGTCGGATCAGTTCAACAACGGCGAGGGGCTGAAAAAGTGGATGCATGACGTTCCCCCTACCCCTATTCCTGCCTGGTACGCAGAACACGCAGAAATGCGGTTGGATGCGGCAGAACGTCTGAATCCCAAACGTTTGACCGCGCTCAAGGTTGCATTTGAAACAAATGGCATGATTTATAACATCGGCTATCAGGGCATTCCGCTCAAAAAAGGAGAAAGCTGCCATTTTTACATGTTCGCAAAATCCGTCTGCGAAAACGCCGTGCTTCAGGTTGCAATTGCTTCCGAAGACGGAACGATTCAGGATCAAACCGAAATCATGGTAAAACCAGGCTGTTATGAACGGTACGACAGCACCTTTACCGCTACTGCGGACGACTTTAAAGGAAAACTGCTCATCAAAGCGCCCGAAGCATGCACCGTTTGTTTTGGATTCACCTCCCTCATGCCGAGTGAAACCTACAAAGGCCACGGGATGCGCAAGGACCTGATGGAGCTTCTGGAACACACTAACTCCAAATTCCTTCGCTTTCCAGGCGGATGCATTGTGGAAGGATTCACCTATGAAACCGCCATGCGTTTTCCAAATACCATCGGACCGGTGTGGGAGCGGCCAAGCCATGTGCTGATGTGGCATTACCGCACCACAAACGGGCTGGGCTTCCATGAATACCTGCAAATATGCGAAGACCTTGATCTGGAACCGATGTATGTTATCAACTGCGGGTTAACCTGTCAGGGCCGCGAGCCGGAATTCTTTGAAGGAGACGAGTTGGAACAGCTTCTGCAGGAAGCGCTGGATGCCGTTGAATACGCCATTGGAGATGCCTCCACCCCCATGGGCCGCAAACGGGCTGAAGCAGGTCATCCGGAACCGTTCAAACTCAGCTACATCGAAATTGGCAACGAAAACAGCGGCGAGGAGTATTATTGGCGCTATAAAAAGTTCTATGACGTTTTGAAAGCCAAATACCCACAAATTCATTATGTCTCCAACACGCACACCGAACATGCCGGACTGCCTACCGAAATGGCGGATGAACACTATTACGACACGCCGGAATTCTTTTTGGAAAACACCCATATGTACGACAATTACGACCGGAAGGGGCCGGACATTTTTGTGGGCGAATACGCGGTAACCGTGGGAAAGGTTGCCACCCTTCGCTGCGCACTGGCTGAATCGGCGTTCTTACTCGGTGTTGAAAACAATCAGGACATTGTTACCACAACTGCTTACGCGCCTTTGTTTCAGAATACTGATTACACAGCCTGGTACCCCAATCTGATTGCATTCGATAACCACCGTGCTTATGGCATCCCCACCTACCACGCCCTTTCTCTTCTTGCGGGAAACCGCGGCAAAGAGGCGGTCACGCTGAATACCGAAACCGACCTTCTGCACCGCATTCCCTGTGGTCTACCAGCTATTTCTTCCACAAAAGACGGCTTACATGTGCGGAATGTGACCGTAAACGGGCAGCCGGCTGACATTTCCTGTCTGCTGGAAGGAAAATTCATAAAACAAGGGGATGAATACATCACCGCTTCCATCCAGCCGGAGCGGGAAAAGTACGATTCCCCCGGAGCAAACTTTTCCATTGATGCGGCGTTTGCGGCGTTTGGCAGCAATGCAGACAACTGCTGCACCTTTGAGGCGGAGATCAAATCAACGCCGGACAATCCGTTCGCGCTTGCTGTCTGGTGCCATCATCCGCAGAGCGTCTTCCGCATTGATGAAACCACCGACCCCGACAAACTGGAAATGGATTCCATGCGTTGCTTCAAATGGACGGTCAACGACCATACCAGTTCCGTTTCCGAATATTACTACAAACGCCACACACCGATGGGCGACAATGTAATGATAGATACATCCGTCAGCGAATACCATCATTACAAAGTGGTGACCCGTGAGGACGGCTTTGACTGCTACATCGACGGCGAACTCGTCCACCGCGCGAATCTGCCGAACTATCCCGCAATCACTGCTTCTGCTTCCGTGACCGATGATGAAGTCATCGTCAAACTGGTCAATATTACCGATCGAGCACAGCCGGTGGAAATCGCGCTGGACTGCGAGGTGGAATCCGACTACCGGGCTGAGATTTTGACCAGCGCGCATCCGGAAGATGAAAACACCCTGGATCAGCCGGAATGCGTCTCTCCTGTCGCCCAAACGCAAAGCGGAGCCGCGCAGAAGTTTACCTATCAGGCACCGGCGTATTCTTTGAACGTGCTGATATTAAAGCGCAAATAATCCCTTTCCAATTCAAAAAGCTGCCGGTTTTACCGGCAGCTTTTATTTTTTCATATGCTTGAGGAGAAAAAGCCCTCCTGTTTTGATAAGCAGTTTACGAATAATACACCCGAAACAGGATGTCCTGATTATAATTTCCGAAACCGGAACCAAAAATGGTCACCCCGCCACAATGTTCAGCCTGTTCGGAAACCTCCACACGGAACGACCATTGCTTCCGAAGCAGGTCGAGTTCCTGCACAGTAATACCGGATACACGGTCCCCGTCGATATATGAACCGGTCTCATCCACCCGAATGACCTTTAACAGCCCGAACTGACCGATATCAGGGCTCCACCAGTCCGGGGTAAAACGGCCTCTTGTTCCCCCGAAATCGCCCGGGCAGGTCCATTGGCCGAGGCGCACGCCGTTGAGATAAAACCCAATGTCCGACGGCCAGTCGTTGTTAACGCCCGGCGCTTCGGAGCCAAGTTCCAGCGAAATCTCAACTGCCTGCACAGTTTGCCCTTTGAGCAGATAATTCGGCATTTTATACTCTACAAATCCCGAAGCAAACCAAAGGATTCCACTGTTGACCCGCTCAGGGTCTAGAAAATACCGCGGGTCATCAAAATAGCCGATGATTTTGCGGGTGGTCGCAAGCCCGCAGGTAGGGCAAACAGAAAAGTCGGTATAATGGCCGATCGGAAGGCTGAATTCAGACACCTTCCCGGAGGTTTTCGGATGGGGAAAAGCAATCTCAATCGACTCGGTGTTCAAACGGCAGCGCTTTTGCACCGCTCCGTTTCCGCTTACACGTTCTGCCGTTACAATCTGTGCCTTTTCAAGCTTTTTGATATGCATGGTAATGATGGCGCTACTCAATCCCAGCGCCTGAGCAATCTCTTTGATGTTCATAGGCCTTTCCGCCAGAAGATGGATGATCTTCAGGCGCACATCACTTGCCAGCGCCTCATAAACCGGAAGCCACTGTTCGGATAAATCAATCTTCAAACCGATGCTCCTTTTCTTTTTGGATGATACAGGCTGTATCCAATTTACAATTTTGTTAATTACATGTACTATACCCCGAAAAAGAACCAATGTCAATCTCCGGCTGTGTTTTTCATCGTTTCTGTTCGGAAATCCTTTTACAAACGTAATTTTTATCCCGTTACCAATCAATTGTTTGCCTTGCTTATTGTCTTCTTTTTTCTTTGTGCTACCATAAGTTCAATCAATCACTAAGGGCGTGATACAATGCAGTACGAACAAGAAAAACAGCAGCTTATACAAGGCTTCAACACATGGGACACACGTTCACTTTCCTGTCATGTGCGCATGCCGCAGGGATACGCAATTAACATCGGGTTTAAGGAATTTTTAAGAGGGCAGTATCTCAAAGAACCCCTGATTGGTGTATTCAATGACGAATCCGCCGTTGTGCAGGCAGGTCCCCACGCATATAACGGCAGCTATACTTCCCTTGACATTTCCTGGCGGCGTCTCCGTTTCCGGATTGAGACCGCGCACGGGCAGAGCTCTGCCGAACTTGTCATGAAAGTATCACTCCTCGAAAACACCACGCGGTTTGTTCCGCTCTGTGTAGCAGAAGGCGCTGTGTTATGGAACTTCCCAGGATACAGCATGCGAAAAGAGAACTCTCTTTACTGGAACAACCCCAAAGGTGAAACCATGGAGTTTCATCTCGTCAGCGGAAAATTACACGAGGAAGTCACCCTCCCCTGCCAAGCGGGATACCTTCCGGTCGAGCTTTCCGAAAGCGCGTATTTTTCAACCAATTTAAAAGATACGCAAGACACGGTGGAACAGCAGCTTGCCAATGCGAAGCAGCGATGGGAAGCGCAAAAACAGCAGTATGGTGAATTGGCTGACGCCTGGGAAGCCATGCAGACCTGTCTTGCCTGGAACGAGATTTACGAACCGCAGAAAAAACGCATCACCTCCAATGTCAGCCGGGTCTGGAACCTTCAGCGCGGCGGGTATGGCATGTTCTGCTGGGACAACTTTTTTGCGGCGATGATGCTTTCACTCGACGACCCGGCGCGCGGACGCGCAAACGCCCTTGAAATATTAAACGAGAAGACCCCGGAAGGCTTTGTGCCAAACGGCTCCATGGGCAACGGCCGCAAAACCTTTGACCGTTCACAGCCGCCGGTCGGCTCCATCGCCGTCCGTGAAATTTACCGCCGCGACCCGCAGCTGTGGTTTTTGGAAAAAACCTTTCCTCAGCTGCTCACCTGGAACCGGTGGTGGGTCAGCGCGCGCCTTAACGGCGAACTGCTCAGCTGGGGTTCCAACCGTTACGACAACAAGTGGGAAATGGACGGCATCTTTTGCAACAACGGCGGTGCGCTGGAATCCGGCATGGACAATTCGCCGCTGTATGACGAAGACGAAATCCGTTTCGACACACAAAAAAGCGTACACAAGCTTTGGGATGTCGGCCTGAACAGCCTGTACATCCATGATTGCGAGGTGCTGGCTGAGCTTGCGGGCATTCTGGGAAAAACCGCAGAACAACAGGAATTAACACAGCGTGCAGAAAAGCTCAAACAGAACATAAAACAGCTGTGGGATGAGAAAAACGGCTTTTACTACAACTACAAGACCGACGAGCATTGCTTCAGCCGGCGCATCTCCCCCTGCAATTTTTATCCGCTGCTTACCGGTACACCGAGCCCGCAGCAGTTTGAGCGGATGATGAACGAACACTTTTTTACCCCGATGAATTTTACGGTGAATGGATTTTGCCGGCTATTGCCCGCAACGACCCCGCATACCATGACAACAACTACTGGCGCGGACGCATCTGGGCGCCGCTCAACTTTCTGGTTTATCTGGGAATGCTTCAATACCCGGACTGTGAAGCGCGCAAATATCTGGTCGAACGGTCGCTTGCGCTTTTGTTAAACGAGTGGTGCAAACACCGCCATGTTCACGAAAACTACAATGCGGACACCGGCGAAGGAGACGATGTACAAAACAGCGACCCGTTTTACCAATGGAGCGGACTACTGGCTCTGATTGGTTTGGTCGACCGGGGGTATCTGCCGGGATTCGGAAATACTTTGCTGTAAAGGCCATCCATCCGAAACCGTTGTTTTAAGTCAAAAGGCGTCCTCTCCGGTATTTTTTCAAATTTATCCAGCCACAAAAAGGCCGAAGCATCCAGCTGTTATCTATAACGGTTTTCTATCTTTAAACAGCTTTTCGGTCAGGTCAGCCCAACGGGTAAGCGAACTCGCACCGCTTTACCAGACCTCCGTTCTAAAAGTTCTGGTACCCCGATATAATCCGCTGTGTAAAAAGCCTTCGGTCAGATATTCTGTACGAAAGAAAGGGAAAATATGATTAACGAAAACACACCGCTGCTTCAAACAGAGCGATTAATTTTAAGAAAGTTCACCCCAAACGACATAACTCCTCTGTTTGAGCTGCTAAGCGACGAGGATGTAAACACCTTCCTTCCCTGGTTCCCTGTCAAAACACCGGAAGAAACAGCCGTATTTTTACAGCAGCGATTCCTGTCTTATTATGACAAGCCTTCCGCATACCGGTACGCAGTCTGTCTGAAAGAAACGAATATTCCCATCGGATACGTCTGGCTATCCGGAACCGAAAGCAATGATTTTGGCTACGCGCTAAAAAAAGAATACTGGCACAAAGGAATAACAACGGAAGCTTCTCTTGCGGCTGTCGGCCGCATCCGTGAAGCGGGGTATCCGTTTATTACCGCCACACACGACATTCACAACCCTCACAGCGGTGATGTGATGAAAAAAATAGGCATGCACTACCGCTACTCTTATGTGGAACAATGGCAGCCGAAGAATTTTCCGGTTACCTTTCGCATGTATCAGCTGAATTTTGACCAAGACCGTGACAGAACCTACATGAAATACTGGGAACAGTATCTTCATCATTTTATCGAAGCGGATATCAAATAACCCAAACAGCCACAAAGGCAAAGTAAAGAGCGGATGTATTGTCCGCTCTTTTTGCTGTAAAACCTTCTTCATGCTGCTCTGGGTGTATACAAATAAAAAGCCATCAAACGCACGCTCTTTAACATCATTGCCACGTTCGTATTTCATCAAAACTAATTTTTTAGGATTTGATTCAAAAAATGGGTAGACTATGAATGATATTCACAAATTCTCTTGTTTTTCTTCTTTACAGATTCACAATGCGATTGTATACTTGTTTTGTATAATTATTTACAGTAAACATTATGACTTGAGGTGCATATGAAACTGATTTTAAGCGACAAACCTCTGAAGCTTCCAGAGGCAGAAGGCAAACCCGGCATTCGTATAGTAGACCTGTCTTCTTTAAAAATAGCCAACTGTGTAGGCTGCTTCGGCTGCTGGACCAAAACGCCCGGCCGCTGTGTGATCCGGGATGACGCCGTTGCGGTGTACCCGCTGATCGCGCAGAGCGACACAGTGATCTACGTCAGCCACATTAAGTACGGCGGTTATGATACAATTATGAAAACCATGCTCGAACGGGCGATCCCGGTGCAGAAAGCCTTCATCCGCCTGTTAAACGGAGAGACCCACCACGTACAGCGGGCGGTCGCACTAAAAAAAGCAACCATTGTTGCGTACGGCGACACCGACCGCGAGGAGCGGGAGGTTTTTGAACAGCTGGTGGAACGAAACGCCAAAAACATGAATTTCGAATCCCATCAAATCATCTTCACGACCGAATCCCAGGTGGAAGAAGCGGTACGAAACGAGGTGGAAAAATGGAAAAAGTAATGCTGTTAAACGGCAGCCCGCGCGCGCCGAAATCCAACTCGAAAGGCTATGCGGAACTTTTTTCCAAAGCGTGCGGTCTGGAGACAGAATATTTTAACATCACCAAAAACAACCACGTAGAACTCTGCGAAAAAATAAACGGATTTTCACACCTTGTGCTGGTCTTTCCCCTTTACGCGGACGGCATTCCGGTCACGCTGCTAAACTTTTTGAAACGTCTGGAGCAGAATCCGCCTCAAAGCAAGCCGGTTATCTCGGTGATGGTCAACTGCGGTTTTCTGGAACCCCATCAGAACAACATCGCGGTGAAGATGGTCCGCATCTTCTGCCGAAAAAACGGCTATCCGTTCGGTTCTGTCTTAAAAATCGGCAGCGGCGAGGCTATCCTCAATTCACCGTTCAAGATCTTTGTTTCATCCAAAATCAAAAAATTCACCCGTTCCATTGTTAGCCGAGCGTATGAGGAATTCAAGGTCACCATGCCCATTTCAAAAAAGATGTTTCTCAATGCTTCGACCGGCTACTGGATCAATTACGCAAAGAAAAACGGCGTGACCCGCGAAGAGATGGACACTATGCAAATCGAATAACGACCATTTACCGCTTTTGACCCATCGTTTTACAAATCAAAAGGCCGCGTTCAACAAAATGTTGAACGCGGCCTTTTTCTGTCAAGTAGCCGGATCATCCGCTTCCGGCTCCAGCTTCGCTTTGAAGGAGATCGCACGCGGGGTGTCCATCTCATCAAACTGCACGATATGCGCGCCTTTCTCCAGATCTGCTCCCACAACCGTACCCTGGCCGAAGATGGAGTGGCGCACCCTTGTTCCCTCTTCCAGGACAATGGGGGCCGCCTGCTGTTCAAGCCACCGATCGGATAAACGAACATACTCCCTTGTCTCTTCAATCAGTCCCTCCTGCGGAGGATGGGTGTACTCCACAAACTCCCGCCCGATATCCAGCAGGAAACGGGACGGATAACGGGGCGAACCGTCCAGATTCCGCCCTTCGGATTCACTTAAGAACAAACCCTTTTGCGCACGGGTCATGGCGACGAACGCAAGCCGGCGCTCCTCCTCCATGCCGGGGAGGGTGCGCACCTTGCGCGACGGGAAGATGCCTTCGTTCATCCCGCAGAGAAAAACATAAGGAAATTCCAGCCCTTTTGCGGAATGCACCGTCATCAGCTTGACTTTATCCTGCTGTTCGGCGGTATCGCTGTTGGAAAACAGCGCCACGTGGGACAGGTAATGTTCCAGCATGCTCTCCTCCCCGCAGGTGGTCTCGTATTCATAAATCGACTGCTTGAGCTCCGCGAGATTGTCAAGCCGTTCCTGGCTGCCTTCGGTGCGGAGCATCTGCTCGTAGCCGCTTTCGTTGAGCAGAGCAGAAAGCAGTTCCGAAACCGGCCGGCCGCCGGAATTCGCGGCATAATAGCGGATGAGTGAAACAAAACTCTTGGCTTTTGTTCCCTTGAACACCGGGTCTTCCAGCGTTTCACAAAGCGCTTCAAACAGAGTGCATTGGTGCTCCGCGGCATATTCCTTCAAAAAGCGCATCCGCCGCTCGCCCAGATTCCGCCGGGGAAGATTAGCGACCCGCAGGAAAGACAGATCATCCTGATACGCCACCATCCGCAGGTAGGAAAGCGCGTCTTTGACCTCCGCACGCCCGAAAAACTGCACGCCGCTGTAAATGGTGTACGGAATTTTCGCTTTGATGAGAGCCTCTTCCACCGTGCGGGTCACATAGTGGGCGCGGTAAAGCACGCAGATTTCCCTGCACGGCACGCCAGTTTCCCGCAGAGACTCGATCTGTTCGGCGATCCAGTCCGCCTCTGCTTCCGAATTGACCGCGTGGTGGCAAACCACCGGGCGCCCGGCAGGGAGGGTGGGGAGCAGTTGCTTTTCGATCCGTGCGCGGTTTTTGGAGATGAGCGAATTCACCGCGCCGATGATCTGCGGGGTAGAGCGGTAATTCTTCATCATCATGATGGTTTTTACGTTGGGGAACTTTTTGTCAAAGTCCAGCAGATAGCGGACGTCCGCCCCGCGCCAGGTATAGATGGTCTGGTCCGGGTCACCCACCACAAACAAATTTTTGTGGTAGGCGCACAGCACCTCCATCAGCCGGTACTGGGGTTTATCAATATCCTGGAATTCGTCGATCATGATGTATTCCAGCCGCTTCTGCCATTTGAGCCGGATCTCCTCGTTCTGCTCAAAGATGTAAAGAGAAAAGAGGATCAGGTCGTTGTAATCCAGTCCGAAGCATTTCTTTTCCTGGTAAAGATACCCGTAAAAGATGATATCCTTCGTCGTCTGGGCTTCCAGATATTTCTGATGGAGCACTTCCAGCGACATGTTAATCAGGTCAAGGTAATAATCCGGCCGCTCCACCAGCTTGAGCATCTCGATCATATCCCGCGCGCGGGAAAAAGTCATATCCCGCAGGGTCAGCCCGCGTTCCTCGTAGATGATTTTGAGCATGGCGTCAATGTCGGAATTATCAAGCACCAGAAAGCTTTTGGGGTACTGCACGGCATGGCTGTCCTCCTGCAGGATGGAAACACAAAAGCCGTGGAAGGTATTGATATAGCCGGTGTCGTTATCGCCGGTGAGGTTGTGGATCCGCTGGCGCATCTCACCCGCGGACTTGTTGGTAAAGGTCACGCAGAGGATGTTCCCTGGCAGGATGCCGATCTCGTTGACGAGAAAAGCAAACCGCCGGGAAAGCGCACGGGTCTTTCCCGAACCGGCTCCCGCGACCACCCGGACCATCCCCTCGGTCGATGTTACCGCTTCCCTTTGGGCTTCGTTAAGCCCCTCCAACAGGTTCTGCACCGCATTTCCCCCTCTGCCCTGGATTGTGCGGCATTGGGTTCATTTTGCCCGCCGCCGTTTCTACCCCGATTGTACCACACAATCAGCCAAAACGGCAACTGCCAACCCCTGTTAGACAGCAAACGCTACAACAGCTCTTTTCGTCTGCGGGAGAATGCATAGATGAGACATCCTCCGGCAGCCAGCAAAAAGAGCAGAGCGGAACACCAGAGTTCTATGCCCGCTATCCCTGTGCGGAAACCGGCGCTCCCAATCGGATAAAATGCGAGCGGGGTATCCAAAAGATTTCCGTCTCCGAAGTAATGAGCGACCACAACAAGAAATACAAACAGAAGAAGCTGTTTTAACAGCATGGGCACATAGCTTTTGCTGTACTGGGAGATGAGAAATACCAACGCGCCGGAAAGTACACCGAACAACAGAAAGAGCAATACGTATGATATCAGCCACCATCTCAGAGTAAGTCCGCCGAAGGTATATAAATTATTGATAAAGCCATTGACCGGGCAATCGAGAAACGGAAGAAATGCACCGCCGCTCATAAACAAACGTAAAAACAGGAGGGCCACCACAACCGCCGCAACAACAAAAGAGGAAGTAAGCGCCGCCCAAAACTGTACCTGCGCAACCTTCCGCCCGGTTTTACTCGTCCACTGAAGCGCGGTAAGCTCTCTGGAACGGTCGCGGACCGGGTAGGGCGCAATTAGAACAAATACGGCAATCATAGGCAAAAAAACAGCGTAACGCATGACCGACTGTATATCAGAAACAACGGACGAGGGAATGACACTTCGCAGGCCGTCTGCCTCTCGAAGAGCGTCCTGCCGTTCGTACCAGCCTTCCGGGAACTCGGGATTTTTCTCAAGCGGCTGATTGCGATTGTCATATGACCAATAGATTCCGGGCATATCCTGGTAACGAAAGCCGAGGTTCGTCTCATTTTCAAAATAGAGGATTTCGTTAATTTGGTCAAACAACGCCCTGTCCTCTTCGTTTTCAAACATCCCGGCCGCCCGGTAATCCTCATAATCGCTCAGGCTGTAAACGCCTGCCTTGGCAAATTCCGGGTGAGATGCAATAAACTCTTCCATCTCTTCAAGTACCAGTTCATAATCCCGCTCTGCGTCAAGCCGCTCATTCTCTTCCAAAGTGGGGCCGTAACGGTCCAGCCAGCTTTTCGCCGTTTCATATTCCGTCTTTTTCCATCCGGGGTAATCCAAATCGAACAAGGAAAACATGGGTCTTACCATAACCAGATAACACAGGATGGTAATGACCACCGTGGCAATCACCACCCACGGGCTCCATATTTTTTTGAGTTCCCACAAAAACACCCGCATCAAATCACATCCTTTCTACGATACCGGCGGTACGCAAACCACATGAGCACGAAAGACAGCACACCGGAAAGGAACACCGCTGTCGTTTCCCACCACGGCCAGAGGGAGTGAAAGCCCATGTCGGTAAACCAAAGGCTTTGGGTGTTCCACACCCAAACCGGAGAAAGTGAAAAACCGAACGCCGCTCCGAATAAACCGCATTCACGAAACCACCCCGGCAGCAGCAAAAACAGCAAAGAAACGGCAGCCGCCACGGCAAACGCGGCGTAGGTATTGCGCATGAAAAGCCCCAGCACCACCGCGAGCAGACAAAACACCAGTATAAGCGCAATTCCCAACGCGAACTGCGCCCAGAAATATCCTCCTACCGTCATCTGAGCCCAGGTGAAAAACGGCCTTGCGACCGAATAATCCGGAGAACTATGAAGCCCGCCGGAAATATCCGCATTCCAGAACCCGGAAAGGTCCCATACGAAGCTGTAAAAAAACATGGCTGTGCCCACAAGCAGAAAGTAGCAGAACAAACCGCAAAGAACAGCCGCTCCGAGTTTCGGGAAGGCGACCCGTCTGCCAGTACGTGTAACAAAAACCAGCGAATCGGTACGATGAAGCGGTTCATACCCTTGAGCCATCAGTACAACCAAAAAAGCGAACACAATGCTTTCGCACAACACCGCATGCAAAAGCGTCTCAAACAGCCCTCTGTGGACGCTTTCGGTCATATCGGCGGCATACAGGTCGGCGGCTCCGTTTTCCGCGGTCCGGTCAGCAGCAGGCTGCAGCTGTTCGTATTTCTGCGAAAACAGCGTGGCCCAAATGCCGTTTAAACCAAACTGACGGATATAATCCTCCGCGTAAGCTGACGTATCCACTTCAAATGCCCCGTTTTTCTCTGCCGTAAGCATCTGTTCCGCAAAGGCAAGCAGCCTTTCCCTTTCTTCTGTTTTGGGCAGCTTCTTTAACTGCTCTACAAAATCATCATCCACACGGGTACCGAAATCCGCGGCGGCACGGCTGACATAGCGGACATAACCGCTGTCGTAACTGCTGCTGAAAACGAGGAGCCCGTTTATCAGGATACAGGCAATCAAAAACGCCCAAACCGCCGGCGATGAAATGAGTTTGCGCAGTTCCCAGCCAAATACGCGCATTTAAATCCCCACCTTTTCGTCGCGGTAGACCGAAAGGAATACATCTTCCAAACTGGGTGCTACCGGCTGCGCGCCCAACGCAGGTGTATCACTCAAATAGCGCACAAGGGTACCATTCGCGTCCTGCCGTTCGGAAAGCAGATATTCCTTCTCGGAAAGCGGTGTTCCGGCCGGTGCCTCAAACACCTTTCCCACCAGTTTGGAGCAAATCTCACCCGGTGACGCACAACAGTAAACCTTATGGTCACGCAGCATAACGATTCGATTAGCGATGGTTTCGATGTCCGAAACAATATGGGTGGAAAGAATGACCACCCGGTCTTTTGCCAGCGAATGGATGATGTTGCGGAACCGCACCCGTTCTTTCGGGTCAAGCCCGGCGGTCGGCTCATCCAGCACCAGCAGTTTGGGGTCGTTGAGCATCGCCTGCGCGATGCCGACCCGCTGCAGCATACCGCCGGAAAATTTCCGCATCTTTTTTCCGGCCGCTTCGGAAAGGCCAACCAGTTCAAGCAACGTTTCTACCCGCTCTTGTGTTTCTCTTGCGGGAATGGCTTTGAGCGCCGCAAGATAGCTTAAATACTGCCGCGGCGTATACCCCTTGTAATAGCCGAAATTCTGCGGCAGATAGCCCAGAATGTCGCGGTAAGCGGCGTCCAGGGTGCGGATGTCCACCCCATCCCACAGAATACGTCCCTGTGTGGGGAAGAGCAGTGTCGTAATCATTTTAATGAGGGTCGTTTTACCCGCGCCGTTTGGGGCAAGCAGGGCATAAACGCCATTGTCAAACTGAAGAGTAATATCCTCCAGAGCGGTGAATTTGCCATAACGTTTGGTAACCGCGTCAACCGAAAGCATAGTGTGTTTTCCCCTTTCCTTTTTTGTAATAGCGATAAACCTCCGCCAAAAAAATCGCACAGAAACAGCCCGCTGTTAAAAGCGATACGCCGGCAGGAAGCACGTTTAAAAGAAAGCTGCCGAAATCCGGCCAAAACAGAATCATCAAAACAGCAGCGCCCGCAAACAGAGCGGGAGGCATAACAAGCTGCAATACGGCCCGGCGCAGATGAAGCAGGCAAAAGGTTGAAACAGAAGCATATAGAAACAAAACACTAAGCGACACGCCAAGCAAACGCACAAACGAACCGCTCCATCCTGCCCCCAGAAACGAGATCACTGCGTTTGCCGCTGTGCCAAACCCTCCGAAATAAAGCATGCGCATAGTGGTGAGATGACGGATATTATAGTGGCAGGAGCAGGGAATCTCTCTGGTATTTTCGCTGAATTCTTTCAACATGGTCAAGCTGTAAAGCAGCAGGTAAAGAGCCGGTGAGAGGAACAGCAACAATACACCCGACCCATTGAGGTTGCTTTGAGCAGACATTAAAAATGCTGTTCCGGCAAACGCCAAAAACAGAAACGAAACCAAAAGGCAGTCGCCAACGCCAAAAAACAGAATTCTCGGTGTGAGAGCACGAACCATACAAAACAGATTTTCCCGGCGAACCGCCGGAACTCCCGCCTCAACGATTCGTGAAACAGCCATCTTCTTCTCTTCGGGTCCCGGCATTGGAATATTCATCGCAAAGCTCCTTTCTTAAAACTTTCATCAAACGGTAATAACGGGATTTTACAGCGGCCTCCTGCCAGCCCATATTCCCGGCGATTTCCGGGAACGAATGTCCGCCGTAAAGATGAAGACGAAAAATGAGCTGGGTGTCACCGTCAAACCCGCTGACCAGGTCCTCCACCTTGTCCAACAGTTCCCGGTTTTCCACATCAGCGGAAAAATCACTCTCATCAGTCAGAGGGAAAACATCATCCAGTCCTACAAAAACCGGATGCTTTTTCCTGCGGCTGTCAATGATCTTGTTGGTGGCGATTCGATACAGCCATGGGCGAAAAGCGCCTCTTTTTCGGTCAAACCCGCCGATGGAACCGAGTGCGGCAATGAAGATCTCCTGGGTCATATCCATAGCCGCTTCTTTGGAACCGAGCTGGCGATAAGCGTAGATATAGATTTCATCGTAATAACAGGAAACAAGCCCATTTGCCGCCTCTTTGTCCTGCTTTTTCTGAATCTTCCGAATCCACCGCATTTCCTGCTCCACGCCCTCACCTCATTTCCCTCTGTTTTATAATTCGTATCCGAATACAAAAACGTTTCAAAATCACAAGATATTTTTTATTTTAATGGTTTTACGGCGGATTGAACAGAGGGAAAACCTGCCGTTTTACCTTGGCTTTATCCTGTTATATTGGTCATTTCCTTTTTTATCACGCATAATCTGATACTGTAGTTATCAGATGGTTTTAAAGGTAACTTTTAGAAACCATGCAGAAATCTGCAAAAAAAGCTTGAAAAAGCAAATAAAATATTGGATAATAAAAGCAGAAAAACCTTTGATTCGATAAAGGAGGGGGATCATCATGAATACCTGCCCAAACTGCAACATTTCTTTTGAAGGCAAGTTCTGCCCAAACTGCGGTACTCCCGGAATAGAAGTCGGGGCCGCACCTGCCTCACAGCAAACAACATATCCGGAGCAGAATCCTGTACTAAACCAGCAGAATGATTTTAATAACAGTCGGCCGCAGCCTGCTTTTCATCCACAGGGGGATGCCGCTCAATCTGGTTATGTATCCAATGAACCGAATCAAAACGCTGCGGCTGCCGAAGCGCAGTCTCCTCTTCATTGCCCAAACTGCGGCATTGTTTTTGAAGGAAGATTCTGTCCCCGGTGCGGAAGTACCGGAATAGCGGCTAATCCGCAGCCGGCCGCTGCACCTGTTCAGCCAAATGAATTTGGCGGCGGTGTTACCCCTCCGGTACAAGCACCTCCGCAGCCGACCCGCTGCCCGCGCTGCGGCGTTGAAGTAATGGGTACTTTCTGCCCGAATTGCGGACTGAATATGGCTGCTTCTGTAGCACCGCAGGCGCCCATTCAATACCCCAATCCTTCCGCGCAGCCGAAAAAGAAAAAACTTTCCGGCGGAATCATCGCCCTGATTTGCGTAATATGCGCGGTTGGCGTACTGGCAATTGCGGGCGGCATTTTCGCAATTGTTTACATCTTCTCCGCTAACAATTCGGATTCTGACTATAGTTCCAATTACGACTCCAGCTATGATTATGATTACGACTACGACAATTCGTGGGACTATGATTATGACAATTCCTGGGACTACAGCTATGACGACTCTTGGGATTACAGTTATGACGATTCCTGGGGAAATGATGACAGCTACCTTCCAACCAGCGATTATCTCGACTGGACCGCGTCTGATTGGTTTGCCGCAAGTGATTCTGAAAAACGCGAAGCCATTATGGAAGTCATGCGGTTTATGATGGAAGAAAACGGAATCACCCTTCCGGACTCCATGCTGGAAAGCTCTTTGGAACCGCAGATGGATAGTCTGATGGATTCCATCGAATCGATTTTTGAAGTCAGTGATACCATGACTCTGCGCGAAGTCGCGGAAATGAGCTCTTCTGTTATGGGAGATATGTTAAACTAACAAGAAAATTCGACAAACAAAAAACGGTATAGCGTTTGCTATACCGTTTTTTGTTTACAGTATTTTCGTCGGCATCATCCTGCACGGAAAAACCAGCAGGCCGCCGTTTTCAGAATCTTTTTATAAAACTACAGCTTCTGAAAATCGAGAAACTGTTCGTTGTCATAGGCTTTTTTACAGGCTTGTGCAAGGCCGGGAACGAACACTCCCCGCTCGGTTTGGGAATCCGCTTTGTAAAGTGCTTTCTCTTCTTCCCTGAACGGATGAATATGAGCTTTATAAAACAGTTCATCTACCGTGTAGACATGAGCTTTCGCGGTGGACGGCATACAAGGCACACCCGACCAGTCACCGGCACGGACTGCATCTAAAACCGTGTGAACCTTGGTATCAACACTGCCGTCAACATCCCCGTAATCGCAAAGCAATTCACCCGAATAAGAAAACGCGGCAAGGCGGTTTGTTTCACAATCATAGCGGATGACCGCATTTTCCAAACGGTACTCGATAAGCGGGTTCTGCGTCTCAGAGACCGCGTGAGACGCGAGATATAAAACCCGCGCGCCGTTTGAGAGCGTAGCCTCCACACAAACAGTGTCATAATTCTCAATGTCGTTTGCGCGTGCCACGGACATGCGCAGCTGTTCCGGCATGGCGGAAGTGCTGAGCAAATCCCCAAACATGAAATAAAGGTTGTGCAGATAATGCGCGGTCGCATTGGAAGCGACACTGTCGTTAATGATACTGCCGTCATCGGCAAACCGTTTTCCACCCCAGCCGGAACCCCGCTTGAAATAGGATTCCGGGCGGGGCCACAGCACCAGCGCTTTGGCAAACAACGGCTTTCCGTACCGGCCGGACAAAATATCCTGTTTGCAGGCGAGCATGGCGGGCGCAAACGACCACTGGAACCCAATCGCGACGCATTTTCCGCTTTCCTTTTCCAGCCGGATCATCGGCTCCAGCTGCTCCATAACCGGTGCGGCGGGCTTTTCGCAGAGCACATGGCTCCCATTTTGCACCGCCATACGAATGTGTTCCAGGTGATACGGCAAAGGCGTTACGCATAAGGTCAGGTCAATCGGGCCAGCGGCATCATATGCGGTCTGCATATCGTCAAATACGCGTACCCCCTGTTTTTCAAGGCGTTCTTTTGTTTCCGGCGCGCAGAACGGGTCCACGGCACATACAAATTCCGCTTTTTGGGTAAATTCCGGCTTTGCAAGCGTTTCCAGATAAAACCCGGCATATCCGCCTGTTCCAACCAGCATCACCCGGCTTTTCTCACAGCAGCTCATTGAATTTCTCCCCCATCACACGTTTGATGTAATCGTAGCATTTTGTGGCGTTTTCATATTCCGGAGAGCAGTGGGTCTCAATGTTCATATCCGCTTCTTCGGTTCCAAAACGAATATCATCGCGGATGAAGTCGTCAATCTGCCCCTTCCAGTCGATGCATCCCTCCCCCATGGGAACACACACGCCGTCTTCCAGCCGGTAATCCTTCATATGAACGCTGGCAATGTACGGCTTGAACCGTTCGTAATGCTCTTTGTATTCGGAAAATCCGGACATGAACAGGTTGCCCATATCCCAGTTGAGACGGCCGCCCAGCGGGTAAAGCGCCTTATGCACCTGCTCAATCTCATCCGGCAGGCCGTTGTAATACCCTGGTTCATTTTCAAGACAGATGGTGAACCCATTCTGCGACGCAGTCATGCACATGTCGCCCAGCAGTTCCAGCACCCGTTTGGCGTCATCCGGGCGGTCTTCCGGTGTTTTGCGGATGCCGAAAATGACGATTTTTTTCGTTCCCAGATAATCCGCCGCCTCCATGGTACGCAGCAGTCTCTCGCCCTGTTTTGGGAAATCCGACTCATGCAGAGAGCATTTATAAATGCCCGGAGACAGCCCGGTCACGCGGATGCCGTAATCATCCAGCATCTGTTTGATTTTCATTAACAGTTCTTTTCCCCCGTCCGGCAGACGCTCGCCCCATACCCGGCGCAGTTCGAACCGTTTAATGCCCCGTTCCACCGCCCATTCGGCGGCAACTTTCAAATCCTCACTGACTTCATCGCTTACAATACCGAGTTTCATTGTCTGTTCCTCCTTTGTAAAATGGTTACTTTGCTGTATTAAAAGGTCAGCACTGCTTTTAATGCTTCTTTCCGGTTCATCACCTGAAGCGCCTCATTTGCATCGCTTAGTGCGAACCGGTGGGTAATCAGTTTTGCAAACTGTTTCTGCTGTGACAAAACGAGTTCCATGGCGTGGCGGGTATGACGTGTATCACTGACCCAAATGCCCTGAATGGTCAAGTGTTTGCGCACCACCTGGGTAAAAAAGTCGATTGCTTCGGTACCGGCCGGCTGCGCGTAACCTGCCATCAAGCAGGTGCCGCCTTTCCGGGCAAGGTTTAAGCTTTCCTCGGCCGCGCCGTGGGTTCCGGCCGCTTCAAACACAACGTCCGCACCCCGGCCGCCGGTCAGTTGCAGAACCGCTTCCAGCCGTTCGTCTGCCGAACGCTCACGGCGGTTGAGCAGGTGGGTGGCGCCAAACTCTTTGCAAAGATTCAGGCGTTCTTTCGAACCGCCGATGACAACAATCTGTGACGCACCCATCCGTTTGGCAAACGCCGCACCGAATACGCCGAGTGGACCGGGCCCCTGAATGACGACGGTATCGCCCGGCTGGATGATCACATGATCAAAACCATTCGCCGCAGTGGCGCCTGAACAGCTGGCGCTGACCAGAATGGCCGGATCCACTGTTTCAGGAAGCAAAAACAAGTCAGTGCGCGGAGCAAGGATCAGATATTCGCTGTAACATCCGTTTAAAAACGGTTCTTCTACGCGGGCGCGGTTGATGCCGTAAACCTTGCGGTTTTCACACAGCCACGGTTTAAGCAATACCTTACAGGCGAAACATTCGCCGCAGGTCACGCCGCGATTCCACAAAACACGGTCCCCTTCATGCAGCGGTTTACCGTCCACCGTGTGATGAACGCCGTTCATGGCAGCAATCCGCCCGACCCCTTCATGCCCTAAAATAATCGGCAGCGGCGTGCGCGGGTCTTCGCCCTTCCACATATGGACGTCACTTCCGCAGATGCCGGACGCCTCCAGTTTGATGAGTATTTCCCCCGGACGGAGCGCCGGGATTTCAATTTCTTCCGGCACGAGCGGTTCATTAAAACGGGTGAGTACCATAGTGTTTGTTTTCATCGGCCTTTTCCTTCTTTCATCTCACGCCATACCTGTTCGAACCACTGGGGGCTGTCCGGCAAAGGACGCACCGCCCGCCAGCTGCAGGTGACGGCAAGCGTTTGTTCATCAAGTTTTGTCTGCTGAATCATGCCGCCCAGTGCGGTTTCCACCGCTACCGCATCACCCGGGCGAGGGAGCTGTTCAGCAATGAGCGCAGAACCGCGGGAACGCCCTCCGTGCCGGATATAGTCGAGCATGGCTTCGGTGTATACCTTTGTACAGAGAAGCATATCCCACAGGTTGAACGCTTCAGTGAGTGTTTCGGGTGTTGCCGCGATCCGTTCCGGGTGCGCAAGCAACTCACTGCACTCTGCAATGCTTCGTTCCAGCTCTGCGGGATTGCGGATGAACCCCGCGTAACGGCTGTTGCGCTCAGCAACATGCTGTTTATATGATTCGGGAGGATTTCCGCCGTCAGACAGAAACTGTTCAGTAAGGCGGCGAATGGCATCCACCTGTTTATCCATCTCTTCCGTTTGTTCCAATGGAGTCAAGAGGTCTGAATCAAACGCGATTTTTTCCGCCGCGCGGAACGCACCCGCCTGCCCGGCGTTCAGCGCCGAACCACCGGGACGCCTTACACCATGACTGCCGTTGAGCTCGCCGATGGCAAACAGCCCCGGCAGGTCGGTCTCCCACCAAAGGTCTCCGGCAAGGCCACCGTTGTTGTGCTGGGCACATACCGCTACCGGAAGCATCTCATTTTGCAGGTCGATGCCATGGTCAGCGTAAAGCTTTATCGCCGCCGGGTTGAGAGCTTGCAACCGCTCAAACGGTGTTTCCTGCAGCGCGCCGGACGCGCTTAAATAATGATAACATTCCTCGGAAAGATTTTCCTTTCCCAAACGATGATGACCAAACGGATTGTTCCGGTAATCCAAAAACACCCTGCGCCCTTTTTCCACCATTTCATGATAAACGGCAATATCCACAAAAGAAGAACCGCCCGGCTGTAATTTGGTCGCGTCAAACGGCCACTGGTAGCCTTTTAAAAACACAGCGGCCAGCGCCTGCTTTTCATCCGCAAACCAGTCGGTGAGAAATTCCCGCTCATCACTTCCGTCCGGCAGGGTGCTTACATAACGCGGAAGCACCTGCTGGTAGGATCCGGAAACGTTCCAGCGAAAATTTGTAGAAGCAAGCCCGTACTGCCATTCGGTGAGATTCTTTCCCTGTGCACCCGCCAGAAAACAAACTCCGCTGGCGCCGATTTGGGACTCAGGAAACACGCTCATTTCATAAAGCGAAGCCGGCGCTCCGGTCGCCATCACAACATGGTTTGCATGGTAAAGGCGAAACGCGGATTTCCTCCGGTCGGCTGAACGCCAGTAGCAGAGAAGTCCCGCGGCTTTGCCGTTTTGTTTTACTATTTTTAACGGGGTGAGCCCTTCTTCTACACGGATGCCCTGCCGCTGTACCGCCGCAAAGAGGGCCGAACACATCTCCTGCACCGTAAGAGGCCCTGCGGAAGCCGCTCGAGCTTTGGGGTCGTGGTCGGTCTTATACCCCACAAATTCCCCGTACTCATTCTGCACGAACCGCACACCCAGATCTGCCAGATGGTAAAAACACCGCGCGGAAAGTGCGGCTTCGGTCAAGGCAATGTCACCATCGACCGCTTCGCCGTCAAACAGAGTGCGTGCAACTTCATAGACGCTGTCCGGCGTTTTTCCGGACAGATTGAGCTTATAATAGGTCTGTTTGTCGGAACCGGTGTTGCGGGAGGTGCCCATTTTAAGGCTGTTGGTGAGCAGAATCAGGTCGTTCTGCCCCAGGTTGGCAATCCGTTTGGCACAGCAAAGCCCAGCTGCGCCGGTTCCGAACAGGACTGTATCTGTGCGGTATTCCTCCAGAGGGATACCGCAAATCATCTTCTTTTCCATTAAAACAAACTCTCTTTCACCTGTTTTCCCACAGGAGAGCCTTTATCGCCACGCCCTTTTTTATAGAGCGGAGCATATACGCCGGAATCCCGCACCGGGCAGCCGGTCACGCCGCCGTCCCGCATCATGACAGTACAGTTGGAACAGGTCACACAGCATTTTTCCCGTTTCATGCCGCCGTTTAAAATGTCGTTGGCAAAATCCGGGTAAGCGAATGCCTGACGGCCAAACCCGGCGAGGTCGAACCAGCCCTGCTCAATTCCTCCGGCCGCCACATTGGCCGCAAACTCACGCAGCCAGGTAAAGCCGGTCGCCATCACCGTCAATTCCGGGCAGGACTGTTTTGCCTGCCGGATAAGCGACAACATCCGCGCGGTGTCCTCCAGCGGATGAGACGGCGGGAGATACCCGCCCTGGTCATACGGGCGGCCGACATGCGGGTTATAATACGGATTACCGCAGCTGAGGTCCACCAGTTTGACTCCGCTTTGGGCAAGCAGCTGAAGTAATCGGATGGGCTCATCCATGTCCGGTTTATGTACATCCTCCTTGGAAACGCCGAATCCAAACGGATGCGGAATCGCATCGTACAGATTCAGCCGGACGACCGGCTCGATGCCGGCTTCCTGCTTCACCCGGCGCACAATGTTTAAAAGCAGGCGGGTGCGGTTTTCAAAGCTGCCGCCGTACATCCCCGG